>ENA-ORNT01000484-ORNT01000484.1-human-gut-metagenome-genome-assembly--contig:-NODE-484-length-29226-cov-5.132975_pt1 | contig 29226 bp, 21 predicted proteins | sample MGYA00242120_ERZ509032 | MGnify/ENA primary metagenome ERZ509032 (study PRJEB26280, sample SAMEA2338729) | human gut metagenome | biome: human gut; feature: human-associated habitat; material: faeces...
TTCCCGCAGCGCGCCGCCGTCTGGATGGGTGCCGACGTCTTTGTGCAGAGAATGGGCTTTACCGTGCAGGAAAAATCCGCGCAGTGTGTGCGGGTGCAGTACCGTTTTGGTGTGCCCGGCGTACCGGGCGCGCAGGTCGAGATGATCTACACGGTCGAAGCACAGGGTGCGCTGCGGCTGGATGCCGTTTACCACGGCGTACCCGGCGCACCGGAGCTGCCCTGCTTCGGCATCAAGTTTGAAACGGCTGCTCCCGTTGTGCGCACCCGTTGGACGGGGCTTTCAGGCGAAACCTACCCCGACCGCTGCAAGGGCGGGGTGTTCGGCTGCCACGAGGAACCCCCGCACATTGAACCGGCGCTGGTGCCGCAGGATTGCGGTTTGCACATGGATACCCAGCAGGTAAACCTGCAGTTGGCTGACGGCAAGACCCTGACGTTGGAATCCACCGGCGAGGCGTTTGCCTTCAGCGCGCTGCCCAACACGGCGCAGCAGATCGAGGCTGCGCAGCACCCCTGTGAGCTGCCCGAAACCGGGCGCACCTGCGTTACCGTGCTGGGCGCAGCGCGCGGCGTCGGCGGCATTGACAGCTGGGGTACCGATGTGGAGGCACCATACCATGTCAACGGCGAACAGCAGCACAGCGTCAGCCTGAGGATCCTGCTGTAATAAAATAGCAAAGCTCATAGAAAATCTGAGGGTCTGCTCTGAAAAGCGCCCGGACGGCTGAATTTTTCAACCGTCCGGGCGCTTTTTGTGGATAAAATTTGCGAAGTTGGCAGGTAAAAATAGGAGCGGTCAGTGTAGTCAGCTCGCTTTGACGAGTACCAGCACGCTGTTGGTTGGCACTACGATTTGGTCTTGTTTGGTGGGAATGGGTGGGTTCTTATATTGGTGTAGGGCTTTTTGGATTTGCTGTTTGACCTCCAGCAGGGCGGCGTCTAGTGTTGGCGCTTGTGCGGTGATTTTGGGGAAGTCCGGCACATGGGCAGTGCAGCCGTCCGGGGATAGTGTGCAAAGCACCGGATAAGGCTGGTTCTCCACAGAGATACTGTACTGCATCCCGAACATGTCATCCATCTTGTCCATTTCGTGCCGCTTATGTTCGTCCATGCTGTGGACATAGGTGTCCATTGTGAATGCTACGGAGTAATGACCGAGGATGGCCGACAGCGTTTTGTAGTCCATGCCGCGCTCCAGCGCACGGGTGGCGAAGGTGTGGCGCAGGGCGTGGAAGGTAAAGTGTCCGATGTCGGCATCCTTCAACAGGCGATCGTAGTAATCCTTGAAAGTTTTCTGCTCAAAGTAGTGACCGAATTCGTTGGTAACGATGAAGCCATAGTCGGTGTACTTATCCCCTGCCCGAATCTTATCCTGCGCTTGCTGTTGTTTCCAGCGGGCAAGCTCGTCTGCCATTGTGCGGGTCAGCGGAATCGTGCGGCGGGAGTTTTTCGTTTTGGGTGTGCCGAATACGATCTCGGTTTTGTTTTCGCCGTCGTGGGCTTCGTACTTGGCAAGGCGGTTGATGGTACGCCTGACGTGAAGCTGGGCGGTACTGAAATCAATGTCTTCCCACTTTAGTGCCAGCAACTCCCCCATGCGTAATCCGGTACACAAGTCTAAGCGGATAAACACGCCGTAGCGGTGGCGGTAGCTGGCCTGCACCAGCGCCCGCTGCTGGTCGTTGGTAAATACGCTGATTTCGGGCTTTTCTCCGCTGGGCAGTGTCACGGCATCGCAGGGATTATAAACCAGTAGATGCTCTTTTACAGCTTGTTGTAAGCACTTGTGTAATGCCATGTGGTAGTTGCGAAGCGTCTTGGGCGACAGCCCTTCCTCGCGGAATTTGTAGTTGTAAAACTCCTGCAAGGTGTGTGGTTCAAGTTTCTTCAGCAGGATTTTCCCCAGCACACAAAAGTGCTTGTTGAGATAACTGCGGTAGCTGGCGTAGGTGGACTGTTTAACGGTATCTTTCATGTAGGTGTCCAGCCAGTATTCATACCATTCGCCCAGTGTCACCGACATAGGATCGCGCCAGCCCTGCGTGCGGACTTCATGGGCTTGCTGTTGCAAAATGGCGATCGCCTCTTGCCGCGTGTTGCAGCAGGTGGATGTGCGTCTGGGCTTACCGGTTTTGTAGTCGATTCCGGCGGATAGCCGAACCTCCCACCGCCCGTCTGTACGCTGACGGATGTTGCCCTCGTTATGCCCGCGGCGCGGGGATGCTTTAGATATGTCTTTCACGGTGCATCGTCTCCTTTCGTGACACAAAGACTACCACAGGTACGACCACAAAGCTATTCATCAGACCCGACAATCTTCGGGTTCTCGTTTTGGGCTTTATTGACCTTTTGCCGTTCCAGCCAGTCCAGTAGTTCATCCCGCCGCACCAGCAGTCGGTTTCCAATGTGGAACGCAGGAAAAGTCGCGTCGTGGAATATGCGGTAGGTGGTCGAACGTGAGATACCGAAGTAAGTTTGCACTTCCTTGGGGCTGACAACATTGGGCAAATTTTGAAATTCCGTGTTCATGGGTTCCTCCTATGTAAGTAGTGAAAAAACGCTTTCACTATATAGCCACTGGGAAAAGGCAAAAAGTATCGCAGACTTTTGAAATGTAATAATTTGTAATAAAATGCCGGCATTATATAGCCATTGGGAAAAATCAAAATCTTACCTGCTATAAAAATTTTCATCAAAATTAAAAAAGGCAAGCCGCAGATTAAAACGGCTTGCCTGTAGAATGACGATGCTGACGGTGATGACGATGTTTTTGATATACCCCTTTACCCTATCCCACGAACACCGTCACCACCGTCACGCTTATAGCAAAATGACGCTTGCAGTTTACTACTGCTCAAAACAAAAATAGTGATATTACGAGAAACACAAAATCAGAATGACGCAAGGCTTTCGTCAGGGGGTCTGGGGTACGCCCCAGAAATGTGCATGTGGATGACCACATGCTATGCTAGCAAAACACGTTCCCGCTCAAAGCGGGGGTAATCAAAGCGGATACGCATACAAATTCGTATATGCTCCAGAGTGAATCAGTTTAGATTCATCCAAAAATCTTGACTCGAAAAAGTGAATCAGTTTTGATTCACTCGGCGGAAAAATCCACAATTCTCGGTATATGCACCATACAATCCCAACGTGTGTAATTGAGGTGGAAATCAGGTATCCAAAGGCGACAACTGCTTGTGCCTAAAAATACAAAGGACGCTGTGTTTCACGCCGCATCACTTTTGCAGAGCACATATCAGCTTGTGCGCAATGCTTTGGGGCGCAATCGCCCATGTATCAACTCCGTCTATCAGGTCAAACAGCATGGAGTTTGTACCTAGTGTAATGCGTTTGCGCTTAGCATTGGGAAAGTATCGTTTATGCCACAGCGTAGCAAAACGCGTCTACCCAAAACAGTGGCTATCATGGCGCGCATACAAATTCATACATTCCTCGGGCGTGAATCACTGCGGATTCACGTCTGTCGAAAAAGTCCAAATTTCAGACATAGGTTTTTTGCATTGAGTTGGGGATGGGGCGCGTGCTACAATCAAAGCTAGAAAGCTGTGCCCTTTTCCGGGCAAGATTGTAGGAGGAACTGTCAATGAAACTTCGACTTGGCATCATCGGCGCGGGCAACATTGCCTCCGCCCACATCCAAAATGTCCTGGACGGGAAATGCCCGAATATCGAGATTGTGGCCGTGGCCGACCGCAAGGAGAGCCGCCGCCAGTGGGCTGCCGAAAAACTGCCCGATGCCCGCATTTTCACCGAGGGCAGCGACCTTATCGCCGCCAAATGCTGCGACGCGGTTCTCATCGCCGTGCCGCACTACCAGCATCCCACGCTGGCCATCGAGGCGTTCCGCGCCGGGCAGCACGTCATGTGCGAGAAGCCCGCGGGCGTCTACACCTTACAGGTGCGGGAGATGATCGCCGAGGCCGACAAACACCCCGAGCTGACCTTCGGCATGATGTTCAACCAGCGCACCAACTGCGTCTACCGCAAGATGAAGGAGATGCTGGACGCGGGCGAACTGGGTGAGCTCAAGCGCGTGAACTGGATCGTCACCGACTGGTATCGCACCCAGTTTTATTATGACTCCGGTGCATGGCGTGCGACCTGGGCCGGTGAGGGCGGCGGTGTGCTGCTGAACCAGTGCCCCCACCAGCTGGATCTACTGCAATGGCTGTGCGGCCTGCCAGTGCGCGTGCATTCTTTCTGCCATGAGGGCAAGTGGCACGACATTGAGGTCGAGGACGACGTGACCGCCTACATGGAGTTTGCCAACGGTGCGACGGGTGTGTTCATCACCACCACCGCCGACGCCCCCGGCACGAATCGCTTGGAAATCACCGGCACGAAAGGCCGTCTGATTTGCGACGAAAACGGCCTGACCTACGACCGCCTGAAAGAGGATGAGCGCATCTGGTGCGCCACCTGCAAGGAGGGCTTTGAAAAGCCCGGCTGTGAGCGTGTCGAGGTCGAGACCGACGGCGAAAACCCGCAGCACGCAGGCGTGCTGAATGCCTTTGCCGCCCACATCCAGACCGGCGCACCGCTGGTGGCAGACGGCCGCGAGGGCATCAACGGTCTGATGCTCTCCAACGCCATCCACCTGTCGTCCTGGCTGGGCGAGACGGTCACGCTGCCCATCGATGAGAAAAAGTTCCTGAACCTGCTCAACGAGCGCCGCGCTCACTCCCGCCTGAAAGAGGACACCGACGTGGTCATGGACACTGCGTCCAGCTACGGCGGCGGGGCAAAATAAAATGGAAAAGGTAAAAACGGCGGTCATCGGCATTGGCAACATGGGCACGGCACACGCCCAAAGCCTGTGGGATGACCGTGTGCCCGGCCTGGCGCTGGCCGCAGTTTGCGACACCGACCCTGCGCGGCTGGCCTATGCCGCCAAAGCGTGGCCCGGTGTGGCCTGCTATGCCAGCGAGGACGCACTGTTGGCCGCAGGCGGTGTGCAGGCGGCCATCGTTGCTGTACCCCATCCGCTGCACAGCAAAATTGCCTCGCTGGCGTTAGCGGCTGGGCTGCACGTGCTGGTGGAAAAACCGTTGGATGTCCGCCTTTCGGTCGCACAGGCATTGTGTGCACAGGCAAAAGCCAGCGGCAAAGTGTTTGCCCTGATGCTGAACCAGCGCACGAACCCGCTGTTCGCCAAGGCGCGGGAAATCGTGCAGGGCGGCCAGCTTGGGCAGCTCAAGCGCTCGGTATGGATCATCACAAACTGGTATCGCACCCAGCATTACTATGATTCCGGTGCGTGGCGTGCCACCTGGGCGGGCGAGGGCGGCGGCGTGCTGCTGAATCAGGCACCCCACAATCTTGACCTGTGGCAATGGATCTGCGGCATGCCTGAGAGCGTGACCGGCTACTGCGACGTGGCTCGCTACCACCACATAGAGGTCGAGGACGACGCGACGATTTTTGCCAAGTACCCGAACGGTGCGACTGGTGTGTTCATTACCTCCACCGGCGAGATGCCCGGCACGAACCGGCTGGAAATTGCCGGCACAAAGGGTAAGCTTGTCCTGGAGAACGGTGTGCTGAAATGGTGGCGGTTGAAAACGCCCGAGGATGCCATCCGCTTTGCCAGCTCCGACAACTTTGTGACGCCGGACTGCGACTATCAGGAGCTCACCCCCGACGCGCCCGAATCCGCGCACATCGGCATTTTGCGGAACTTCGCGGATGCGATTTTGCACGGCGCACCGCTGCTCAGCCCCGGCGAGGACGGCCTAAAAGAGCTGGCCATCTCCAACGCGGCCTATCTCTCCCAGTGGACCGGCAACGCCGCCATGCCGCTGCCGCCGGATACCGTGCTGTTTGATAAGCTGCTGGCCGAGCGGGTCAAGACCTCCGCCTATAAGCCCAAGACCGATACAGAGCACCCCGACGGCCGATACAGCCGCCGTTGGCAGGTGAATTGGTAACAAGGAGAACGCTATGTCAAAAACAACGCAGCTGTCTTTCCCGGCGGCGGATCCATTTATCCTGCGTGCTGTCGATGGGCGGTACTACCTTTACTGCACTAGCGAGGACGGTAGCGGCATCCCTATCCATGTGTCCGATGATTTGGTGCACTGGCAGCGATGCGGCACAGCCATCGGCAAGGATACCGCCCGCTGGGGCGTGGGTTGCTTCTGGGCGCCCGAGTGCTATGAGATAAACGGAAAATACTACCTGTTTTACAGTGCCGACTGGAAAGAAAACCCGACCGGTGCACTGGAAAACTTCCGAATCGGCGTCGCCGTGGCAGATGACCCGGCCGGGCCGTTCGCCGATATGGCCGACAAGCCGATTTTTGACCCAGGGTATCCCATCATCGATGCCGACGTTTACACCGAGGATGGGCGATACTACCTTTACTATTCCCGCTGCTGCTATGAGCACAATGTGGACGGCCTTGAAGAAAGCTGGATCTACGGCGTGGAGCTGAAGCCCGATTTTACCGGTGTTATCGGCGAACCTGTGCTGCTGCTGCGCCCGGAGCAGGAGTGGGAGGGGCGCAGCGCTGCCGCCACAGGCCGCCGCTGGAACGAGGGTTCGTATCTCCTGAAGCACAACAGAAAATACTACATGACCTACTCCGGCAATTTCTTTGCAGGGCCGGACTACGCCGTTGGCTACGCTACGGCTGACACCCCGCTGGGCCCCTACACAAAAGCACCGGAAAACCCGATTTTGGAGCGCGGCGCACAGGTGACCGGCACCGGCCACAACTGTATGTTCCGCACCACGGCGGGCGAATTGATGATTTGCTACCATGGCCGCACCGAGGCCACCGGCACTGATCGCATCGCCTTTATCTCCCCGGCACATTTTGATGAGCAGGGCAGATTGGTCATCGACGCGGAATAACGCACAACACAAAATCCCCCTGCACGTTGTCGTGCAGGGGGATTTGTGTTTTTTATTGGTCGGCCATCTGCTGGGCTTTCAAGCATAGCTCGGCAGCTCTAAAGGCGTGTGCCTGGGTCATGGCGGTCTCGGTGCGGTCGATGCAGTCGCGGATCAGCCGCCCAAAGAAAGGGCAGCCCACCTTGCCGGTGGCATTCGTGCTGAACTCACCCTGCCGGTTAGCCCAGTAGACCATGTTCTCCCGCTTTTCGCCGGCGGCCAGGTCGATGAACTTGCGCAGCTCGATGTAACCGTCTGTGCCGGTGATGAACGTCCGGCCATCGCCCCAGTTGCGCAGGCCGTCTGGCGTGAACCAGTCTACCCGAAAATACCCGCTCACGCCGTTGGCGGCGGTGGCGGCACATTCGCCGAAATCCTCAAACTCCGGCGTGGCGGGGTGGGCGTAGTTGGCCTTGCGGGCAAAGGTGATGTCGGCATTCTCGACCCCGGCAAAGTAGAGAAACTGTTCCAGCTGGTGACTGCCGATATCGCACAAAATGCCGCCGTACCGCGCTTTCTCGTAAAACCAGGCCGGGCGCGGGCCGCCCAAGCGGTGTGGGCCGAAGCCCTCAACATGCAGCACACGGCCAATCGTGTTCTGTTTGATAAGATAGTCTGCCAGCGTGGCGGCCTCGCTGTGCAGCCGTTCAGAGTAGTAGACCATGTACTTGCGGCCAGTCTCGGCCACAGCGCGGCGGGCTGCTTCCAGCTGGGGCAGGCTCGTCATTGGCGCTTTGTCAACAAAATAGTCTTTCCCGGCGGCCATCACCCGCAGGCCAAGGGGGCAGCGCTCGCTGGGGATGGCGGCACTGGCGATAAGCTGAATATCCGGGTCGGCCAGCAGCTCGTCCAAGCTGGCCGCTGCCCGCGCCTGGGGAAAAGTGCGGCGGTAGGCGGCAACTTTTTCCGGGTCTTCATCCCAAACGGCGGTCAGTGTTGCACCGGCTTCCAGCAGACCGTTTGTCATGCCGCAGATGTGGCCGTGTTCCAGCCCCACGGCGGCAAATTGAAATTCCCCAGGGCCTACGACGGGCTGTGGTTTCGGCGGCAGGTGCAGCTCCATGTTACAAAAGCTCCTTTAGGGCGTTGCAGGCGGCGTCAAAGGCGGCATCGCTGCTGGGATAGCGGTAGCCGCCCACATGGCTGGTATTGCCGTCCTGTTCCAGGTCTTTCAGTCCCTCAAACACTTGCAGGTGCGGTTCCACGGTCACGTCCTCACCGCCCTGGGCGCGGTAGGCGTCCAGAATACGCTTGACGTTGCCCAGACCCTTGCCAGCGGGCACAACGCTGCCGTCGGCCAATGCGTCTTTGATATGCAGGTAGTCAATGTAGGGGTTCAGTTCTTCCCAGGCGCTCCACGTATCCTGGCCGCACTGCACATAGTTGGCGGGGTCGAACACGCCGCGCATCTGGGGGAACGCTTTGTGCAGGTCAAGGCAGCGGGAGGCGATATCACCGTAGATGCCTTTCTCATTTTCGTGGCAGAACAGCACGCCGCTGCCCTCGCCCACGCGGAGCATTTCGCCCACTTGGTCGATGACCCTATTGCGGTAGTCGGCGGGATCCTTGCCTGCGGGGATGTAGAAGGAGAACATCCGCAGCCGCTTTGCGCCCAGCACCTGGGCAACTTCCAGTGTGTGGCGCAGCTGCTCAAGGTGGGCGGCAAAATCGCCGGTCTCAATATCAATCTTGCCGATGGGCGAGCCGATGGACCAGGTACACAGCCCCGCGTCGTCCAGCTTGCGGCGCACCTCTTTGGCCTTTTCCAGGGAAATGGCGGAGACGTTCTCGCCGTCTACCCCGCGGATTTCCAGGCCGTTCAGCCCATTGCGGCGCATCGCCGCAATCTGGCCGTCGATGGCGGGGGATGCTTCATCAGCAAACGCGTAAATTCTCATGGGGAACCTCCTCTTCGGTATATGTAGGGGCGCACCTGCGTGTGCGCCCGCCTTGCGTGGCAAACGGGCTGCGGGCGTACACATAGGTGCGCCGCTACGGAGTAAAGCCGCTTGCAAATCACGAACAGCCGCGCGGGACATCTGCCCTGCGCGGCTAGGGGAAAATTACAGCATCAGTGCAAACAGTCCACCCTGCACGCTGCGGCCGATAAAGGCCACGAGCCGATTCGTTTTCGTGTCGTACCAGTCAGAGAACGGTACGCGGGATGTTGTCTCGTGTAGCTCTTTGGCAACCGGCGCAATCAGCGCGGCACGCACGGCCGGGTCGTCCGCCATGCGGGCGGTCCAGCAGATCCAGTCGGACTTGGTGTAGTCCGCGCGGGAATCCAGCGGCAGGCCGTAGGTGTTGATGCGCGGCAGATAGCTGGCGGTCTCGGCAGCGTAGAAGCTGTCGGGCAACAGGCCGAGGTGCAGCACCTTGTCCCACAGCAGATTGTACTTCATGCTCCAGCCCTGGCCGTCCAGTGTCAGCGGGGTGTTGCCCTTATCGCCGATTTTTTCCAGCAAGTGGGCGGCCATCGTCTTGGCTTGGGCGGTGCAGCTCTCGTCGCCGGTCAGGCGGGCATAGCAGGCCACGCCCACAATGGCCTTGGCGGCCAGGTTGACGTTGTGTGCCAGGTGCCCGGCAAAGTCGTCGGTGCACAGCTGCTCGGCGGGGTCCTCACCATATTGTACCAGATACTTGACCCAGTTGTCCAGCAGCGAGCGGTACTGATCGGCCAGTGCCTTGTCCGCGCCAAAGGCGCGGGCGGCCTCCAGCATGATCAGCATATTACCGCACTCTTCCACCGGCATCTGGTAGCGCGGATCCCACACATCCGTACCGGCAGGGTACAGGTAGTACGGCGGGTGGCTGGCCGTGCGGCCAATGGGTTTGCGGGCAGCGTAAACCTGACCGGTGGCCAGCGGGTAACGGCCGACATCATGCGGGGCAAAATCGCAGTCCCAAACCGGCATGGAGGCAAATTCCAGCACCGGGCGGCAGAGGGCATTGACGAGCTCGGGGCAGTAGTGCAGGAACAGCGGGATGGAGGGGTAGCTCACATCCACCGTGCCGATGCAGCCGTTGGAATCGTTCTCCTTGGAGAGGAATGCCATCTCGCCCTTGGGCGTGGCGATAAGCTTGTGCGCGGCAAAGGTGTGCCGCCAGGCGGCGTTGACGATATCTTCGTAGTCCTGACCGCCGGCTTTCTGGGCATCGGTGCTGACGGTCTCATCCATGGCAGCGCAGCGCAGCAGGATCTCGTCAAAGTGCTTTTGGGCGTAAAGGATGGCGTCGGTGATCTGGCGGCCATCACGGCGATACCATGCCTTGCACAGATCGCCGAAGTAGTTGATGGAGGCAATATCGTCATAGGCGATGACGGCCTGCGCGGGCGCACCGCCCACGGTCAGGTTGCAGGTGGTCTGCACGCCGTCGCCGACGGCCTTGACAACGCCGTCGGCGCTCAGGTACAGGTAGCCCCAGTCGATCGTGATGTGATCAGCGGAGTGGCTCAGCGGCTTCTGGGTCTCCTGGCCGATGTAGACGGTCTGCTTTGTGCCCAGCGTATACGCGCCGTCGATCATATTCGGGCGCAGCTCACCGTCATAGCAAAGCTTGTCGGACAGGTGCAGCTTGACCTGCACGTCGTGTGCCTTGCCGTCGGTGGCCTTGGCGCTGAATGTGACCAGTGTCAGGGGCATACTCAGCAGATCCAAATCGTCGGGCAGGGCGGGCGTGGCAAAGGTGGTTTCGAGCTGCACGCCGCCAAATTCGCTGACAAAGCGGGTGCGGGTGGCCGTGACTTTCAGTTCGGTCAGCGCGGCCTCCGGCTCTGCACCCTCTCCCAGGAAACGGCAGGCAGCACCGTCCACAGTCAGCACACCGCGGATGGGCTTGGCCGGGCCGCTCCAATGGCAGGTGTCGGTCTGGGTCATCGTGTCAGCGGGCATCCAGATGGAAAGATAGGGGTCAGACGCCACCAGTGGGATGGCGGGAAGTCTGTCGATACAGAACATACGCAAATTCTCCTTGTTGAAATGTGGAAAACTCAGCCTTTCAGACCCTGGATGGAGATACCCTCGACAAGGTTCTTCTGGAAGAAGAAGAAGAGGGTCAGCACCGGGACAAGGGAGGCAGTGGACATGGCAAATGTTGCGCCGTAGTCAGACATCGAGCTGTCGTTGAACATCTTCAAAGCGTAGGCAACGGTGTAAGTGGCGGGCTTGTTCAAGTAGAGCAGCGCACCCATGAAATCTTCCCAGCTGCCCATGAAGGTCAGCACGCCGACAGTGACGAGGGAGGGCACAATCAGCGGGACGATGATGCGGAAGAAAACGCCGTACCAGCTGCAGCCGTCGATCTTGGCGGCCTCGTCCATATCGCGGGGGATGCCGCGGATGAACTGCATGATGAGGAAGATGTTGAAGCCGCTGGCAAAGAAAGACGGTACGATCATCGGCAGATAGCTGCCGACCCAGCCCATTTTGTTGAACAGGACAAAGCGGGGGATCATCATGACCTGGCCGGGCAGCATCATCGTAATGATCATCAGCACGAACCAGACGTTGCGGCCCTTGAAGCGGATGCGCGCCAGACCAAAGGCGACGAGCGCCGAGGAAATCGTCATGCCGATGGCGGAAAGAATGGCGACGAACAGCGAGTTCTTAAAGAACACCGTGAAGGTGTAGCCGCCAAAACCCTGCCAGCCCTTGATGTAGTGTTCCAGCGTGGACTGGTCAGGGATAAGGGAGGTGGCGGTGGTAAAGATATCACCGTTGGGCTTGAAGGACGAGGCAATCAGCCACAGCACCGGGTAGAGCATCAGGAAGCTGACAAGCAGCATCAGCACATGGTAGATGGTGGTACTGACCGCACGCCGGCGAGACATGCTGGGGGAAATGTATTTCATCAACATAGTCAATTACCGTCCTTCCGATTCATAGTAGACCCACGCGCTGGAGGAGCGGAAGATCAAAGCCGTGAAGAAGGCGATGATCAACAGCATGAACCATGCCATGGCGCTGCCGTAGCCCATCTCAAATTGGTTGAAGGCCTTGTTGTACAGGTAGACACCGTAGTACAGGGTCGTGTTCAGCGGCTTGCCGCCGGTGATGAGGTAGCTGGAGTTGAACGCCTGAAATGCGCCGATGACCTGGTTGATGAGGTTGAAGAAGATGATGGGGGTCAGCATCGGCAGCGTGATGGAGAAGAAGCGGCGTACAGGGCCGGCACCGTCCACGATGGCGGCCTCGTGGTAACTCTGGGGAATGTTCTTGATGGCGGCCAGGAAAATCAGCATCGAGGAGCCGAACTGCCACACGCCCAGGGCAATCAGGGTGCCCAGCGCGGTCTTGGGGTTGCCCAGCCAGGCGGTGCTGTCCGGCAGGCCGAAGAAGCCCAGCATCTGGTTGATAACGCCCTTGGGGGAGAACAGCTGCTTCCACAGCAGGGCGATGGCAACGCTGCCGCCCATCAGGGAGGGAATGTAGAACGCGGCGCGGTAGAAGCTGGTCAGTCGGGTAGAGCGGGACAGCACCAGCGCGACGAGCAGTGCGACCGTCAGCTTGATGGGCACCTGGATCAGTGCAAACTTGAAAGTGACTTTGAAGGACGTCCAGAACAGATCATCCTCCAAGAACATCTTCTTGAAGTTGTCAAGGCCCACCCACTTGGGGGCGGACAGGATGTTGTAGTTGGTGAAGGCCAGGTACAGCGAGGTGAAAAAGGGAATGGCAGTGAACACGATCAGACCGATGATAAAGGGGAGAATAAAGACATAGCCTGCAACATTGTCCCGATCAAGCCAGCTGCCGAGCTTGTGGGAAAAGCCGTCTTTCTTTTTCATGGCAATGGCTCCTTTCATGGAATGTGGGGTGATTCAAAGAATCGCGCCGAAGGGAAAGACCTCCGACGCGATCAAGGAGAAGAAAACTTTTAAAAGAAGAAGGGGATAAGGAAGAAAATCAAATCTTACTCAGCGCTGGCCAGGATGGCGTTTGCTTCGTCCATAAACTGCTGGGCAGCAGTGGGCAGGTCGGTGATCTCGCCGTAGCGGACCTGGTCGGAGTACTGGCTCAGCAGGTCAGAGATCTCGGAGTGCTTTGCCGGGTCGGGGTTCATCAGCGGGGAAGCCATGTTGGGCTGGCTGACGTAGTCAACAAACTCAACGACCTGCTTGCCGACCTCGTCCAGAGTGGGGGCGACATACTCGCGCATCTCAGAGGAGATGGGAACGGCGCGCTCGATACCAACGATATCGTAGCAGCTGGTGTCATTGGTGAAGTAGTTGATGAAGCGAACTGCGGCGTCCTTGACATCGCTGTCGGCAGCAACGCACCAGAACATGGCGGGCTTCAGATAGGTGGCGGAAGCGGTGGCGTCATCGGTGTTGGGAATCATGACCATGCTGATGTCCTTGCCGGTAGCATCGCGGTAAGCCTGCAGCTCATTGGAGTTCTGGTAGCGGCTCCAGGAGTCCATGACCATCGAGTCAAAGGCAGTGGTGGCGGTCTCTTCACCGATCATCAGACCCCAGCCCTCGTTCTGAGAATCCAGTGCCAGCTGCCACATATCCACGATGTACTTCGGATCGTCGAAGCCCAGGGCAGAAGCGTCGTCATTGTAAAGGTTCATGCCGTAGTTGCGCAGGCGGAAACGCAGGTTATCCGCAGAGCAGCTGGTCACGAAAGTATCGCGCAGGCCGGTGGCCTCATAGACTTTCTTGGAAATGTCGGTATACTCGCTCATCGTCGGGTTCATCGGCATCTCGATGCCCAGGTCATCCAGGATGTCCTTGCGGTACAGCATGACGGGGGCGTTCGTGCCGGTGGAGACGGCGTACAGCTTGCCGTCGATCGAGCCGGAGTCAATGACGCTCTGGGCAACGTTGCTCAGGTCAAGGCTGCCGTCGGCAACGTAATCATCCAGCGGTGCCATAACGCCGTTTTCAACGTACTGTGCCAGCTTGGCGTAGTCCATCTGGAAAACGTCGGGGGTCTGGCCGCCGGCGACCTGGGCGGGCAGCTTGGTCCAGTAGCCGTCCCAGTCGGAGTAGTCCATCACGACTTCAATGTCGGGGTTCTCTTCCTGGAATTTCTCCAGCATCTGGGTGGTCAGCTCATGGCGGGTCTGAGAACCCCACCACAGGATGTTCAGCTGGGTCTTGCCGTCCGCCGTCGTGCTGGCGGAAGAAGCCTCGGTGCTGGCATCCGTGCTGTCAGTGGAAGCTGCGGTGGAATCCGCGGCGGAATCGGCAGCAGAGCCGCAGCCGGTGGCAACGCTGGCGACCATCATACCGGCGCATAGGGTTGCGAGTACTTGTTTCTTTTTCATGTGAAGCACCTCCATGTGTTTCTTTTTGTTGTCATCATTATAGCCAAAAGTTTTGCGAAACTGAATTCACTTTTTCGATTTTTTGGTATGTTTTTCCGGGATGTACCCAGAAAAAACAGAAAAACCGCCGGAAATCGGCGGCTTTTGGGTGGGCGGTGCGGGTTTACCCCTGCCCGGTCTGCTCGTCCAGCTGCTTGCGGTAGTCCTTGGGAGTCATGCCGGTGTATTTGCGGAACAGCTGGCTGAAATAGTGCGGGTTCTCGCCCAGGCCGACTTTCTCGGCAATTTCGTAGCTGTGCAGCGAGGGATCACTGCGTATCAGCAGCTTGGCGTGTTCCATGCGGATGCTCAAAAGCTGGCTGCTGAATTTCTGCCCCACAGTGCGGGTGAACTCGCGGCCGATGTAGTCGGCGTTCATATATACTACATTGTCGGCAATATATTGCAGGGACAGCGCCTCGTCGGCATAGTGGGCATTCATATAGGCAAGCATCTGCTGCACAAAATCATTGCTGCGGGCAGCACCGCCCTCCTTGCGTAGGCGCAGCAGGCTGCGCACGATGAGGTCTTCCAGCGATTCACGGTTGCGCAGTGCATCGGTGATGACATTCATACCCCACTCGGTCTGGCCACTGCCCATGCCGCCGGTCACAACGGCGATCAGCGTTTCCTGCAAAAGGCTGGGGTCTTCCACTGTTTTGACCAGTTCGCCAACCTGGCGCTTGATCTGGTCGGCATTCAGGCCGCTCTCCCGCAGGGCGTTGAAGCTGTCCACCAGCGATTTGATACGCTGGCGACGCTCATCATAGAGATACAAAACCTTTTTGCGGTTTTTGTCAATGTTCGTGCAAGCACGGCGCAAGGCGTTCTCCAATTCCTCCTGATCGCAGGGCTTAAGCAGATACTCGATGACACCGTATTTGAGCGCCTCTTGCGCGTACTGGAAGGTATCATACCCCGACAGCACGATACATTGCAGCATCGGGTGCAGGGCCACGGCACGCTGCACCAGTTCCAGGCCGGTCATGCCCGGCAGGCGGATGTCTGTCAGCAGGATATCGGGCATATCGTCGGTCATGCTGTCCAGCGCGGCAATGGCGTTCGGGCAGGAGGCTGTCATTTTCAAGCTCAGCTTTTCCCAGTCGATCATCCGCTCCAATCCCTCGCGTATGATGGGTTCATCATCGACCAATAACAGTTTGTACACGGTGTTCTCCCTTCTTCTCTCCTGTACCGCGGGGCGTTGAGAAATCCGCCCGGGGTGTTTCAGGTTTCTCCGGCCTTGTATCCGGCAGATGGATGATGATCTGCGTGCAGCCGTCCTCGCAGCGGATGCGCAGGCCGTACTCTTTGCCAAAGGTGTGCTGTACACGCTTGTGGATGTTGCGCAGCCCGATACCAAGCCCCTCGGGCTGGACCTCGCCGCTTTCCAGCTTGGTCAGAATATCCTCATCGATGCCGGGACCGTTGTCCTGCACGATAACGTCTATGCCGTCCGGAACTACATTGCCGCTGATGCGGATAATGCAGGTGTCCAGCATATGCTCGGCGGCGTGGTGGATGGCGTTTTCCACCAGCGGCTGCACAGTCATGGCCGGGATGTGGCAGGGCATGACGGCATCGTCCACGGCGTACTCCACCTGCAAACGCTCGCCGTAGCGTATCTCCTGGATGCTCATGTAGTCGCGCACGGTCTGCAGATCCTCCCGCACGGTGACGACGTCGCGCTTGTCGTTGAGCGAGGCGCGCAGCAGTTTTCCCAGCGACGAGGTCATAACGGCAATGCGCTTGTCGCCGGAGTTCTGCGCCAGGCAGTAGATGGATTCCAGCGTATTGTATAGGAAGTGCGGGCGCACCTGGGCGCGCAGCTGCTGCATCTGCTTTTCCTGCAAAAGGTGCTGCTGTTCTTCTTTTTCGTGGTTGACGCGGGTCCATTCGCGGGTCATCCAGTCAAAGCCGCGGTGCAAATCGCCGATCTCATCAAAACGGTCTTTGTAGCAGGCACTCTCCTGGGGGGAGATCGGCTCGCCGCTGATGGCAAAAGCGTCGAATTTCTGCATCAACACCTGGAAATGAACCAGGATGCTGTTGATCAGCCCGGTGCTGACGGCCACGACCAGCAGCGCCGCCCCCAGAATGCAGAGGATGGTGACGCTGACCGCAGCCAGCGTTGTGGTGCGGATGCCGCTGTAATCCACCAGGGTCACATATTTCAGCCCGTTGGTGGCGGTGTACCGCACGCAGAGAACCGGCTTGCCGTCGGATTTCATATAGGTGTAGCCGTCCTCGCCCATGCCCAGCGCACGGATGCCCTCGTCACTGGCGTACAGGCAGATCCCTTTATTATAGACCGCACAGCGCGGCTCTACGCCCAGACTGCCCATGGCCTGGCTGTACTGCTCGACCAACGAGGGAAAATCCACCTCGATGAGCATATAGCCGAGGTTGTCCAGCGTTATGTTCTCCATCTCGCGGATCTCGCGCACCAGGAACAGATGGGAGGTGTCGCCGTTCTCCTCGGTCAGCCAGATGAACCGGCCCTGCCGGCAGGCAGCTGCGGTCATGCGCTCCTCGGTCAGCTCGTTCGCGCCGCTGGACGCCCGGAAAAAGTGGCTGTATGTGGTGCCCCCCGACGTGCGCAGCTGAAAGCTGACCGTGTTGGAGAACCATAGGCTGTAATACGCCGCGCGGCTGGCGACGTCGCGCTGTGCGTCAATCCAGGTCAGCGTGCCGGGGGAAGCATCTTTTATGATGGCCAGATTTTCCTGCAGCGAGGAATCCGTCAGGATGCGGTAGCTGATATCCTCATAGTTTTTCATCTCGTGCTTGATCTGCTCGGCATAAAGGGAGATCATCTGGGAGCTGCTCTCGTACAGCTGCTCGTCGTAGGCGCGCAGCGGAATCAGCAGCGTCGCAATGGCGTCCACGCCGATGATGACGATGCCGACCAGCAAAATCAGCAGAAATTTCGCCCGCAGATGCAGGTTCTGCCAGAACGTTTGAAGCTTACGCATGGAGGACTTCCTTTTTTATATTTATTGTATTTATAGAACGCTGTGCGCTGCGGTGGTCGATTTATACTATAATTTATACTATAATACATCTATAAGTGTGACCGTTTCCATACACCTGCGTCAAGTCAAAAACTTGATTTTTCGGTACAAAAATCCGATGTGTGTCCCGAAAATTCATAAAAAACCACGCAAAAGTCGAAATTTTACCGGTAAAGTACGGATTTGTGAATTGCACACTGCCCGGCAGACGAGTATGCTAAACTCAAGGCGCGCTGTGCGCATTTAGATTGTAGCACAACGCAAATCAGGTTTCCAGCATGAAACACTTTGATTGCATTTGTTCAAAACTTGTAAGGGGGCATACCATGGAATTACTTCATTCCGAATATAAGGATCGGATTGCACACTGGCAGCGCGTGCTGGCGCAGGACTTCTACCGCCCAGAGGGGGAAATCGCCTTTGAGGGCTTTACCACGATGGATCACCTGACGCCCGAACAGGCGGTGGACGGCGGCTTCCGGCCTGTGCCGGTGGGCACGGTCTGGGGGCACACCTGGGAATATCTGTGGCTGCGCGCTACGGTCACGCTGCCGGAAGAAACCGCAGGCAAGGCCGTGGCCATGTCGCTGGATATGGGCGGCGAGGCCACGCTGTTCGTCAACGGACAGGCTTTCGGCACCCGTCGTGCCGAGTGGGTCAGCGTGCCGCACCACTATATCAGCGATAATGTGCTGACCCGCTGCGCTGAACCGGGGCAGAAGTTTGACCTGCTGTTTGAGGTCTACGCCGGACACTATTTCCCCGATGTGGGTGGCTGCTGCACCGGCCCCGTGCTGCCCGGCACGCTGGGAGACCCCAAGGCCGAGGGGAGCCGCACCCGGGTGGGCCGCAGCACCTTCGGCGTCTGGAACGAGGACGCCTACCAGCTGTGGATGGACGTATCCACCCTGCTCATGCTGATGGACGAACTCCCCGAGGATTCGCTGCGGGCGGCCAAAATCGCCGACGGCCTCGAAGAATACACCCGCATCGTGGACTTTGAGCAGCCGCCCGCCGCCCGGGACGAGAGCTACCGCAAAGCCCGCGCTGCCCTGCGCCCGCTGATGCAGGCCCACAACGGCAGCACCGCGCCGCTGATGGCCGCCATCGGTAACTCTCACCTTGATCTGGCATGGCTGTGGCCGATGGCCGAGACCCACCGCAAGACCGCCCGCACCTTTGCCGCGCAGCTGCGCCTGTTGGACCGCTACCCCGAGTACCGCTATATCCAGAGCCAGCCCGCCGCCTACGAGATGTGCCGCGAACACTACCCGGAGCTGTATGCTCGCATCAAACAGGCCGTAAAAGACGGCCGATGGATCGCCGAGGGCGCAATGTATGTCGAGCCGGACACGAATATGCCGTCGGGCGAAGCGCTCGTGCGGCAGCTGGTCCTCGGCAAGCGGTTCTATAAAGAAGAGTTCGGCGTGGACAGCAAGATGCTTTGGCTGCCGGATACCTTCGGCTATTCCGCTGTGCTGCCCCAGCTGCTGGCAAGCTGCGGCGTAAAGTACCTGGTCACGCAGAAAATCTTCTGGAGCTACAACGAGGGCGATCCATTCCCCTACCACTACTTCAACTGGAAGGGCATGGACGGCAGCCAGGTCGTATCCTTCCTGCCAACCAACTACACCTACCGCACCGACCCCAAGGAACTATGCGGCGTCTGGAAAAACCGCGTGCAGAAGCGGCATCTGGAAGATTTCCTGATTCCCTTTGGCTACGGTGATGGCGGCGGCGGCCCCTGCCGCGATTACATCGAGTACGCCCTGCGCGAAAAAGATCTGGAGGGTATGCCCCGGGTCGAGATGATGTCGCCGCTGGATTTCTTTGACGATTTGCAGGCCAAGGGCGGGCCGAAGAACACATGGGACGGCGAACTGTACTTCAACGCCCACCGCGGCACTTACACGACTCAGGCCGCCGTGAAGAAAAACAACCGCCGCAGCGAGCACGCCCTGCACCACATGGAGCTGTGGGGCGCACTGGCTGCCCAACGCGGCCATGCCTACAACGCCGTCGAGGCCGAGCGCCTGTGGAAAGTTCTGCTGCTGCACCAGTTCCACGATATCCTGCCCGGTTCGTCCATCGCCCGCGTGTACACCGAGGCAAACGCCGCCCACGCTGCGCTGCAAAAGGACGCCGCTGCGCTGTACACCGCCGCCCGCCGCGCTCTGCTGACGCCCAATGAGAACGCCGTGACCGTCTTTAACGGCCAAGGCTTCGCGCGGGAGGAAATCATCGACCTGCCCGCCGCTTTTGCCAACGGTGCGAAAACCGCCGAGGGCGAGACTGTGCCGGTCTGTGCGGGCAAGGCGCGGATTACGCTGCCCGCGTTCGGCGCGGTGACGCTGCTGCCCGCCGCCAACGGCACAGCCCCGGCGGCTGTGACCGCCACGGCCACCGCCGACGGCGCGATCCTGCGCAATGACCGCGTGACGCTGACGCTGGACCGCGAGGGGCATGTGACCGGCTACACGCTGGATGGCCGCGAGATGACCGCAGGCCGCCCGATGAACGTGCTGCGGATGTACAAGGATGTGCCCCGCATCTTCGATGCCTGGGATATCGACAGCAACTACCGCGAGCAGGATTCCTGGACCTCCACGGCGGAAACATTTGAAATTGTAGAGGCCGCCGGTTTTGCTGCATCAGTGCGATGGACCGGGAATATCGGCCATTCCACCGTCGCGCAGACCATCACGCTGTGCGCAGGCAGTCCGGTGGCCGAGTTCGATACCACCGTCCAGTGGCACGAGCTGCACCGCCTGCTGAAAGTCGAGTTCCCGGTGGATGTGCGTGCGGAGAATGCGTACCATGAAATTCAGTTCGGCTATGTCGAGCGCCCGACCCACCGCAGCCGCGGCTATGACCAGCAGCGGTTTGAGGTCTGCAACCACCGCTACACAGCCCTGGCCGACAACGCCCACGGTTGCGCGGTGGTAAACGACTGTAAGTACGGTGTCGGCGTGGAGCAGAACAGCATCGAGCTGACGCTGCTGCGGGCAGCGGCCTCACCCGAGATGGGCACCGACCAGGGCGAGCAGACCTTCCGCTACGGCTTTACCGCGTGGAACACGTCTTTCGCCGAGGCACCCATCGTGCAGCAGGCGGCAGCGTTCAATGATGCACCGCTTGTTGAACTTGGCGGTGCGCTGCACGCATTCTCGGCCTTTACCACCGACGCGAAAAATGTTATCCTGGATACAGTCAAGCCCGCCGATGACAGCAGCGGGGATATCATTCTGCGCATCTACGAGAGCAAAAAGGCCGACACGTTCTATCATATCCAATCCGGCCTGCCGGTGCAGGCACTTGTACCCTGTGATTTGATGGAAAACCCTATCGGCGAGGCCGCTGCCGCGGATGCCCAGCTGCACGTCAAGCCGTTTGAGGTGCAGACGTATCGCGTGAAATTATAAATGACTGGAGGAATTTTCATGTCCAACCAACGCCCGCGCATTGTGCTTGTGGGGGCGGGCGGGTATGGGCGGCTGTATGTCGAGACGATGGCCCAGCGCGATTACGGCGCGGACCTGGCGGCCATCTGTGATATCGACCCTCATCTTGCCGACCGCATACCCGTCATCCGGGAACAGAGTATCCCGATCTACCCCAGTCTCGAAGCCTTTTTTGCGAACGATACCGCCGACCTTGCGGTACTCGTCTCGCCGGTGCATTTCCACACCGATATGGTGCTGCTCTGTCTGGCGCATGGGCTGAACGTTCTGTGCGAGAAGCCCCTCTGCCTGACTACCCAGGAGGCCGAGACGATGCGCACAGCCGCCCAAAAAGCCGGGCGGTTCCTCTCCATCGGCTACCAGATCGACTACCGTCGCGACGTGCTGGCTCTGAAGCAGGATATCTTGGCCGGGCGGTTCGGCGCACCCAAGCGCATTGCCGTCTACCACGGTTTCCGCCGCGGCGCAAACTACTACGCCCGCAACGACTGGGCCGGGCACATCACCTGCCATGGGCGCGAAGTCTTTGACAGCCCCTTTACCAACGCCTGCGCCCACCATTTCCAGATGCTGACGTTTTTACTGGGGCCGACGATGCGCACAGCCTGCGATATCACCGGCGTACAGGCCGAACTGTACCGCGGCAACCCGAACGTGGAAAACTACGATGTGGCGGCACTGCGGTTCAAAATTGCCGGCGATACGCCGATTTTGTACTACACTGCCCACCCCATCCGCACCGAGTGCTGGGGTCCGGTGGGCGTGATGGAGTTTGAAAAGGCGACCATCACCTACACTGGGGAAAAGCCGGTGTTCCATGGCGTGATGGCCGATGGCACGCCCTTTGACTATGACGCTGTGGCCCCCGGCGGCGATATGCAAAAGCTGGTGGACGCCATCACGGCTACCGTCACCGGCGAGCCGCCCATCTGCGGCGTTGAGGCTGACCTGCCCCATATCCACGCCGTGCGCCTTGTGCAGCAGAACCCCATCACCCCCATCCGCCCCGAACTGGTCGAGCAGGTGGAGCAGGACGGCGACTGCTTCTATTTTGTCAAAAATCTGGAAGAAACGCTGGCCGACTGCGCCAGACACTGGGCATTGCCCGGCGAGCTGGGCATTAAGCTGGGGTGAGCCTTGCCCCATGCAAGAGACAGAATTGTCCAAAACAGGGGCAGAATAGGTCAATCCGCGCCGCCCGGGTGCAAAACCCTGCGTGGACGGCACTGTAAAGCTGCACAAACATAAAGGCACTGCTTTGTGCAGCTGGCCAAAAAATCCTGCCGCAAAGACAGAGACCGCTCTTTATACTGTAAAAAATACACGAAAACGCGCTGTAAATTTTGGAGGATTCCGCCAACGGAGAGAGAAAAGGAGAAACGGACTACAAAATTGTACAAATTTGTGAGAGAATAGTCAGAGAGAACCCGGGCTTTCCTGTGATAAGATGAAGATGCAGAAACAAAGGGGCGCTATCCGGAGAGCGCCCCCCTGAATACAGAATCATACAGGATAATCCAAATCACGAAAGGAAAGCCCATGAAATCGATTGATGTGTTTTGCCATCTGATGCCGCCGGAATACGCGAAAATCTGCATGGCAGAAGCCCCCAACAAATCCCATATGTTTGTCCGGGCGCTCAATGTGGCGTCCATGTCCAACATGGACGCCCGCAACGAGGTGTTGAAAGCCTTCCCCGGGTACAAGCAGATCCCCAACATCGTTTCCCCGCCGGTCGAAACCTTTGCCGGGCCGGACAAATCCCCCCGTCTGGCTGCCATCGGCAACAACGAGATCAAAAAAATCGTTGAGGCCAACCCCCAGTTTTACGAAGGCTTTATTGCCGGCATCCCGTTCAACAATGTGAAAGCCTCGGTCGAGGAAATCAAGCGCGCCAAGGATATGGGTGCCAAGGGCATCCAGATCTACACCCACATGAACGGCGAGGCCATCGACACCGAGAAGTACTGGCCCATCTACGAGGCCTGCGAAAAGTACGATCTGCCCATCCTCATCCACCCGGTGGGCGGGCAGATGGTGCCGGAATTCCCGAAGGAGGATCGCTCCAAGTACGAGCTGTGGTTTACCATCGGCTGGCCGTATCAGACTACGATCGCTATGATGCGCCTTGCCTTCTCCGGTATTTTTGAGGATTTCCCCAATATCAAAATCATCACTCACCATGTCGGCGCTATGATCCCGATGCTGGAAGGCCGCATTGAAAACGGCCTGAAGATGTACGGCAGCCGCACCGCGCCCGAACTGCGCGATGAGCTGACCAAGACGAAGATGAAGGGCGCACCCATCGATACCATCCGCAAGTTCTATGCGGACACGGCGTCCTTCGGTTCGACCTCCGCCATCCGCGCGGGCATCGATTTCTTCGGCAGGGATCACATCGTTTTTGCGACCGATATGCCGTTTGACCCCGAGCAGGGGCCGGGCTACATCGACCGCACGCTCAAGTGCATTGACAATCTGGGCTTGAACGAGGATGATAAGGCAGCCATTCTGCACGGCAACGCGCAGCGGCTGTTCCATGTATAAGGGGGATAGTATGGCTACTCTGATTTCGGTTCTGACGAACCAGTTCTTTCTGATTTTTCTCGCTATCGCACTGGGCCTGCTGCTGGGCAAAGTGAAAATCGGCAACTTCTCGCTGGGCGTTTCCGGCGGTATCTTCTCCGGCATTGTGCTGGGCTATATTGCACAGGTCTGGGCCAAGGGTGTGCAGGAGGGCGAGCTGGGCTACGCCAGCGCGGCTTCGGTGCTCAAGACCGGCGTTGTCAGCAATTTGTTCTTTACATTTTTCCTGATGCTGTTCCTTGTCTCCATCGGCATGAAGGTCGGCGGCAGCATCGGCGCAATCTTTAAAAAATACGGCGCTAAGTTCGTCGTCATCGGTGTGATGATCCCGGTCATCTCGATGGCCGTTGCGCTGGTCGCCTACCATCTCGTGTTCAAGAACAGCCCCGCAGTCGGCGAGTTTGAGACCATTGGTATGTTCGCCGGTGCTATGACCTCCACCCCGGCTTACGGCACCGCGCTGGACGCTGTCGGCAAGGTCGTTGCCGGTGACGCGCTGGAGGCTGCATCCTCCGCCATCAGTCTGGGCTACACCGTGGCCTTCCCCATCGGCGTGCTGGTCATCGTTGTGATGATCTCTGCCCTGCCCAAACTGTTCGGCATCGATGTGGCCGCTGAAAAGGCAGCCTACGAAAAAGAGCTGCAGGAGAGCGCTGTCAACGAGAAAAAGATTAAGGACGGCCCGCTGGACTTCATGGTGCTGGGTCTGGTCGCTGTGATTGGTATCCTGATTGGCAACATCAAAATCCCCTTGGGCGGCTTTGGTGAGTTCTCCCTCGGCGCTGCGGGCGGCATCCTCGTCTCCGCACTGATTTTCAGCTACATCGGCAAAATCGGCCCCATCAACTTCCGCATGGATCAGAAGGCGCTGGGCATCCTGTATCAGACCGGCCTGACCTTCTTTATGGCCGTTGTCGGCCTGCGTTACGGCTATGACGTCGTCAACTCCCTGATGGGCTCCGGCCTGCAGCTGGCCATCGCCGCCGTCTTTGTCGAGGCCATCGCGGTCCTCATCGCCTTTATCGTCGGCCACAAGGTATTCAAAATCAACTGGATCATCCTCAGCGGTGCAATCGCCGGCGGCTGCACCTCCGCCCCGGGTCTGGGCGCTGCCATCAGTGCCACCGGCTCTGAGGAACCCACCGCCGGTTACGGCGCAGCACAGCCCTTTGCCATCCTGGCAAATGTTTTGCTGGCAACCTTGTTCTTCAATATTGTATAATAGGGAAAACTGCCCTTTACGCAAGGAGAACTGAATTATGGAAGACGTCCGGATTGAACACAGATACAACGCGTCCGACTTCAAACTGGGAAACCACCACGAAAATGTCTACCAGATGCTGCTCATCACCAATGGCCGTATCCGCTACCGCGTAGGCAGCAAAACCTACGAGACCGGCCGCGGCGGGATACTTGTGCTGAACACGCTGGAGGAACATGATCTGGAAGTGCTGGAATACCCGTATGAACGCTACATGGTCCGTGTTCAGCCGGACTTTTTCCAGAATGAGGTAAAATATCCCGAGGTCATTGCGGCCTTTATCAAGCGGCCGCCGAACTTCTCCCACCTGATTACGGTGCCGGAGCCGGTCTGGAACTATCTGTATGATATCGTTCTGGAAATGGAGCGGGAATACAACGCCAAGAAAAAATACTGGGAGCTGTACGTGGGTGCGGACCTGCGCAGAATGTTCATTACCATTTATCGCGAGTGCGCGGATGTTATGACGATGAAGATAGGCCACAGCGTTACGGTAGCCTACAACATCATGAATTATATCAACCACCATTTTGCCGAGGAGATCACCGTAGACAAAATTGCGGCGGAATTGTACCTGAACAAAAACTATATCGCCCATGTATTCAAAGAGGAGACCGGGTACAGCCTGATCGGCTATGCCATCGCCCTGCGCATCAACCGTGCCAAGGTGCTGCTGACCAAGACGGACAAGAGCATCACCCAGGTGGCGGCGGAGTGCGGGTACGACGATTTCACCTATTTTTCCCGCCAGTTCAAAAAGTCCACCAGCCTGACACCCAGCGCCTACCGCAAGACCCATGCGGATGAGGACGAAGAACAAAAGAGGTAATACCATGCCACAAGAAAAATTCCACTATAAATCGTTAGAAGAAGTCAAGCAGCGTGCCGCAGAGCTGGGTGTTGACTTGCCCTTTGCAGCCGACACCCACGCGCTGGTGCAGCCGCTGACCGTGCGTAATATTACCTTCCCGAACCGTCTGGGCATCGCGCCCATGGAGGGCGCGGACTCGACGCCCGAAGGCGCACCCACCGAGTATACGACCCGCCGCTATGTCAACGAGGCTATCGGCGGCAGCTCGGTCATCTGGTTCGAGGCAATCTCCATTGTGGAGGAGGGACGATCCTCCCAGACGCAGCTGCTGCTGAACCGCAACACGCTGGACGAGTTCAAAAAGATGACTGCCGCCGTCAAGGAGGCGGGCCTCAAGGCCAACGGCTATGCGCCGTATTTGATCATGCAGGCCAACCACAGCGGCCGCTACTCTAACCCCGGCAACAAGCCTGCCCCGATGATCGCCTACCGACACCCGATTCTGGAGCAGTACCGCGCCGCGGATGACTCCTGCATCGTGACGGACGATTACCTGAAAGGGCTGGAAGAAAAGTTCGGCGAGGCGACGAAGCTTGCTAAGGAGGCCGGTTTCGACGCCGTCGACATCAAGAGCTGCCACGGCTACCTGCTGGCAGAGCTGGCATCCGCCTACAACCGCCCCGGCGAGTACGGCGGCAGCTTTGAAAACCGCTTCCGTCTGCTCAAAAACGGCATCCGCGCCGCCAAGGTGTACGAGGACGACAGCTTTATGGTCACGGCGCGCGTCGGCATCTACGACGGCTACGCCTACCCGTGGGGCTTCGGTGTCAGTCCGGAGAGCGGCATGACGCCCGATTTGACTGAACCCATCCGCCTGATGCGCGATTTGCACAACGAACTGGGTCTGAATATGGTCAACCTGACGATGGGCAACCCCTACGCCACCACCCATGTGACCCGCCCCTTCGATTTTGGCAAGTATGAACCGGATGAACACCCGTTTGTCGGCCTGTCCCGCATGATCCACGGCATCGGCGCAGTGAAAAAGGCGGTGCCGGAAATGACGGTTTGGGCATCTGCACCTACTTACGTGCGAGCCTATGCTGATCTGTTCAGCGCAGGCGCGGTCGAGCAGGGCCTGTGCGATGGTATGCTGTTCGGCCGCATGGCCTTTGCTGACCCGGATTTTGCCAACGAGATCGTCAAAAATGGCCGCATCGACCCTAAGCGGGTCTGCCTGACCTGCGGCAAGTGCGGCGATTTGATCCGCGCTCACAAGCCCACGGGCTGTGTCATCCGCGACAGTAAGACGTTTATGCCGTTCTATAAGGAATTTTTGGAGATCAAAAAGACCCAGCCTGCGAACTTCCGCGGCTGATAGGAGTATTTGGTTATGAAAAAAACTGCCATCGTCACCGGTTCCAGCCGCGGCATCGGCTTTGCCATTGCCAAGCAGCTTGGGCTGGATGGATACAATATTGTTATGGTCGCCACCGGCCCGCAGGAGAAAAACCAGCATGCGCTGGATGAGCTGAAAACACAGGGCATTGACTGCGCCTATGTGCAGGCCAACATCGGCAGCGCCGACGACCGCAAGAAGATTCTGGACGGCGCACTGGCCGCCTTTGGCCGCGTGGATGTGCTGGTTAATAATGCAGGTGTTGCTCCCAAAGTCCGCGCCGATTTGCTGGATATGAGCGAGGAAAGCTTTGACTATGTTGTCGGCATCAACACCAAGGGCAATATGTTCCTGACGCAGCTGGTGGCCAAGCAGATGATTTCGCAGGAACCTGTCGATGGCCGCAAGGGTGTCATCGTCAATGTGTCCAGCTGCAGCTCGGTGGTGTCCTCCACCAACCGCGGTGAATACTGTGTCTCCAAGGCGGGTATCTCGATGCTGACGACGCTCTACGCCGACCGCCTGGCTGCTGAGGGCATCCTTGTCAACGAGGTGCGCCCCGGCGTTATCGCCACCGATATGACCAGCAAGGTGCAGGGCAAGTATGATGCCTTGATTGAAAAGGGCACCTTCCCCATCGCCCGCTGGGGCACGCCGGAGGATGTGGCCGGGGCCGTCAGCCTGCTGTGCAGCCCCCGCCTGCGCTACACCACCGGCAACTACATTGATGTGGACGGCGGCTTCCATATCCAGCGCCTGTAAGGGAGCAACGAGATGGAAAACGAAATTTTCCGCGCCGGAAATTATACCGCCAAGGTCGTCCGCTGCAACACGGCCATCGTGGGCAGCGGCGCGGCGGGCTTCAACGCCGCCGGTGGCAGCTGGGGCAGCATGACATCGTCCTCGTCACCGAGAACCGCGTCGGCGGCACCAGCCGCAACACCGGCAGCGACAAGCAGACCTACTATAAGCTGACCCTGTCCGGGGGTGACCCCGACAGCGTGCGCGAGATGGCCGACACACTGTTTGCGGGCCGCTGCGTGGATGGTGATATTGCCCTGTGCGAGGCCGCGCTCTCGACCCAGTGCTTCTTGAAGCTGGTCGAGCTGGGCGTGCCGTTCCCTCGCAACCGCTACGGCGAGTACATCGGCTACAAGACCGACCACGACCTGCGCCGCCGCGCGACGAGCGTCGGCCCCTACACCAGCAAACAGATGACCGAATGTCTGGAAGCTGCCGTGCAGGCCAAGGGCGTGCCGATGCTGGACAAGACACAAGTCATCAAAATTCTGACGGACGGCGGTACGGTTTGCGGCCTGCTCTGCCTGAACACGGCTGCGCAGGACGCCGCCGACCGCTTTACGCTGATTCGATGCAAAAACGTTATCTGGGCCACCGGCGGCCCCGCCGGTATGTACGCCGACAGCGTCTATCCCTTCAGCCAGTATGGGGCCACCGGCCTTGCGCTGGAAGCAGGCGCAAAGGGCAAAAACCTGACCGAATGGCAGTACGGCCTGGCATCGGTCGCGCCGCGGTGGAATGTGTCGGGAACGTATATGCAGGTGTTGCCGCGGGTCTACTCCGCAGCGGCGGACGGCAGCGGCGAGCGCGAGTTTTTGATGGACTTTTTCACCGACGCGCACGATATGCTCAGCAAGCTGTTTTTGAAGGGCTACCAGTGGCCCTTTGATGTGCGCAAGGTTGCCGACGGCAGCTCCATCATCGACATCCTTGTGTATCTGGAAACCTGCAAGGGACGCAAAGTCTATCTTGATTACCGCACAAACCCCGCGGGCGGCGCGTTTAGCTATGACGCCTTGCTGCCCGAGGCGCGCGAGTACCTGACCCGCGCCGGTGCCTGCTTCGGCACGCCGATTGAGCGGCTGGCGCATATGAACCAGCCAGCCATCGATTTTTACCGTGATAAGGGCGTGGATTTGTACACCCAGCCGTTGGAGATCGCCCTCTGCGCCCAGCATAACAACGGCGGCATTGGCATCGACTGCTGGTGGCAGACCGATGTGAAAGGCCTGTTTGCCGTGGGTGAAGCCGCTGCCAGCCACGGCGTCTACCGCCCCGGCGGCACGGCGCTGAACGCCGGGCAGGTGGGCAGCACCCGCGCGGCACAGTACATTGCCGCCCGCTGCCAGGGCGATGCGTCTGCCTGCTTTGATACGGCAGGCGGATGCCTGCCGCGCCGATACCGGCAATGTGCGCGCCCTGTGGCAGCACGCCGCCGAGGGCATGAGCCGCTGCGGTGCGGCCATACGCGACCCGGCGCAGATACGCGCCTACGGCAAACAGGTGGAAGCGCAGCTTGCCGGCTTTGCCCAAACGGTCAAGGCGGGCAGCCGCACCGAGCTTGCCATGGTCTACCGCCTGCGCGATATGCTGCTGAGCCAGCACGCCTACCTGACCGCCATGGAGGACTATACCGCCCACGGCGGCAAAAGCCGCGGC
>ENA-ORNT01000488-ORNT01000488.1-human-gut-metagenome-genome-assembly--contig:-NODE-488-length-29120-cov-9.520970_pt1 | contig 29120 bp, 29 predicted proteins | sample MGYA00242120_ERZ509032 | MGnify/ENA primary metagenome ERZ509032 (study PRJEB26280, sample SAMEA2338729) | human gut metagenome | biome: human gut; feature: human-associated habitat; material: faeces...
TTTTAATGTTCGTAGCTATCGCAGCTATCTCTTTCGCATCATGTGGTAACAAGACAGAGCAGTCTAACGCTGCTGATTCTGACACTGTAGCTGTTGATTCAACTGTTGATTCACTTGCTAACGATTCTTCAGCTGTTAATGACTCTGTTAAGTAATTTTGTGAAAGCGAACTTAAAAAGAGAAAGTAAGTCGTGGGACTCAGTCCTGCGACTTTTTTTGTTTATATACACCAAGCATATTCAAAACTACAGAATGACCTTGCAAGTTGATTTTGAACAAAAAAACGAGTAGACAAGTAGATTAGCCTTACTCTTTCGAGAAGGCAGTCTTCCTTGTCTACTCATCTATTCCGAAACCAACAAGCAGATCCTAATGACCGATTTGGTTTAATCAATACACACGTGGACCAAAGATTGTTGTACCTACTCTGACCATTGTACTACGACACTCTACTGCTATCTTATAGTCATGACTCATTCCCCATGACCGCTCACAGAAAGCATCATCATCCGCAAAGTATTCAGCCTTCACCTCATCAAAGAAATCGGCAGCCTCCATAAACTCCTTGCGTATCTGCTGTTCATCATCAGTATTTGAAGCCATCATCATTATACCGCAAATCTGAACATTATGCAGCTCTCGCCATTCTCCTTCCGCAAGAAGCTGACGACAGGCATTCGGAGTAAGACCATATTTCGTTGCCTCCTGAGCTATATGAAGCTCAAGGAGCACCTTTATCACCCTATCATGCTTGGCTGCCTGCTTGTTTATCTCCTTAAGGAGTTTTAACGAATCAACAGCCTCAACCATATCAATATACGGGGCGATATATTTAACCTTATTAGTCTGCAGATGACCAATAAAATGCCATTTAATGTCCTTTGGCAGTGCTTCCTGCTTCAATTTCAATTCCTGTTCATGACTCTCTCCAAAGATACGCTGCCCCTCGTCATAGGCTGCCTGCAGATATTCATTGGGATGAAACTTGCTTACAGCAACAAGACGCACGCCTTCAGGAAGATTACCTAACACGTCATGAAGATTTTTCGCAACATCGTAATTCATAACTCCTCCATTTTTGTCTTATTATTCTGCCGGCGCAGCATCCTCCGTTGGAGTATCGTTCTGCTCATACTCCGGCACATCGTCCTGCTCCACCTTCTTTGTTTTCATATCCGCACCATGCTCAAACACGTCCATTATCTGCGTTTCGGCAACAGAAGCGATTGAATAGTCAATCATCGTCTTGCCCATCACCTCGTCTATATTGCGAACCGCACCATTGAACGTAGCGGCATGAACAAGATAATTTATATTGCTACGCTTCTCTTTCTCCGTTTTCTCGTCGATGGTGATAAACTGCAGTTTTGCTTTATACCAACGGTCTGCAGCCGGTTCATCACTGAAGAAGATTTCACCGTAGGGGGCTTTCTTAATGTCGCGCACCTCAAATTCCCCACTTATATAAGACGACATTTCTTCTATGATTGCCGACTCTGCCTCTGTAAAGGTCAGTGCGTCAACGACATAAAGTTCTGTCACCTTCTTCTGCATTCCGTCTTCCATCATCTTTTCATAACGGATCTTACACTCAAACCATGTTGTTGTTCTTGTTCTCATCATTTATATTATAATTATTTTTTTGATATTTCTTTTCTTGATTTTTATCTTTGATATTATCTTTATCTACATGACATTGGAGCATCTGCCTTATCTGCATCCCTCTTATTCTCTTATGACAGCAGCAGACCCAAAGACACCGTCAGTCCATAAACGAACATATTGCGAGCCGTATCAGCAAGCACAAGGTTCAACTGCCGCCCCTTGCCTATCTTCACCATACGGCGGTATGTGGCTATATGCATTATCATATAAACAGTCGGCAGCAGCGGTGTCCAATATTGCCCATAAACAGCAAACACCACTCCCATCAAGGAAGCTATAATGCCAAGCCACAGATAAAGGAGTCTGCCATTATCCGCACCTATCATTACTATCAGCGTCTTCTTCCCTGCACGGCGGTCATTGTCAATATCCCTGTAGTTGTTTACCACGAGCAATGTGTCTATAACCAGTCCACATGCCAACGAAGCGAGGAATACCATCCATGTACATGTGGCTGTCTGTAAATAATACGTTGCGCAGACAGGCACGATGCCAAAGAACACAAGTACGAGCAGATCGCCAAACCCGTGTGAAGCAAGAAGTGTAGTATAAAGGAAACAGAAAACCACGCACAATGCACCTACAAGTATCATCTCCATACCACCATAAAGAACCAACGGCAGACCAACCATACATGCCAACGCCGTGGTAATAATTATTCCCCAACGCATCTTACCTATTTCTATCCATCCCATCGCACAGGCACGGGCTGGTCCAAGACGTTGTTCATCATCCTTGCCACTAACGAAATCAAAATAGTCGTTTACAAAATTGGCATCAATCTGCATTATAAAGGCAAAAAGGACACACAAAACCGCCGGCAACAGCTTAAAGTCTTCAGCACCGACAGCAGTCCATGCCAACGACAATCCTATCATCACAGGAACCGATGCCCCGGTAAGAGTCTTCGGGCGAGAAGCCAAGACCCATGCCTTTAATGAGTTTTTACTTATATCCTTATTATCCATTTCCCTATGCCTTAATTTGTTAAACAACCTCTTAATGACCTATCACACCTGCATAAATGCCAACATATCAATGAATATTGATTGTCGAACAGCGTTTAATAAGTCAACGACTTGCAAAAATAAACATTTAATCGTATATTTGCAAGAATTAAGAACTACTTTTAGATGATTGACAAGAATGTAAGTTTGGATTTAATGGAATTTATCGAGACTGAGATTCTGCCTCGATATGCCAACTTTGATCAGGCCCACCGGCTAAGTCATGTTAATAACGTCATCAAGCAATCGCTCGATCTGGCACGCAAGATTGGTGCAGACATCAACATGGCATACACCATTGCAGCATACCATGATCTGGGACTGGAAGGGCCGAGAGCAATACATCATGTTACGAGCGGAAAGATTCTGCTTGCAGACAACAGGCTACGACGATGGTTCTCCACCGAAAAGATTAAAATAATGAAAGAAGCGGTGGAAGACCATAGGGCGTCAGCATCACATGCTCCAAGAAGCATCTACGGGAAAATTGTTGCTGAAGCGGACAGGGAACTCGACCCGATGGTTGTTTTCAAAAGAACCATACTTTATGGAAAGGATCACTATTCTGAAATGTCAAAGGAGCAACAGTGGAAACGCTTCACAGAACATCTTAAGGATAAATACTCCAATACCGGATACATAAAACTATGGATTCCGGGAAGCAGCAACGAAAAGAAGCTGAAAGAGATAAGGGATTATATCAACAATCCGGTGAAACTGAGAGAAATCTTCGACCAGATGTTTGAGGAGACTAAAGAAGAACAATAACAGAACCACCATAAAACAAACACCAATTACACAATGAGAAAAGAACTATTGATCGGCTTACTGTTGACTGCCATGTCAGCAGGCGCCGTAAAGATGAAACCAGGTGTCGCCACTATTAAGCAAAGCGACGGTACAACTCTTACCGTCAGAGCGTATGGCGACGAAGACCTCAGTTATTTTGTTGCGACAGACGGCACTCTACTTTATCAAGTAGGAACGGATTTCTATATTGCCGATGTCGCAGCTAACGGAACTCTTGTGCCGACAAAGATTCTCGCACACGACCCTCTGATGCGCTCTGCACAGGAAAAGAAGATGGCAAGCATGCAAAACAAGCAATTATTCTACAATAATATAGGCTTGCAGGCAAAAGCCAACAAAATAAGACGTGAGCCAATGGCTGAAAACAGTACATTGCTGCCACACTTGGGAAAACAAAAGATTCCTGTCATACTTGTAGAATTCAACGATGTGGCTTTTACCATAAATAACCCCAAAGAGACCTTCAACAAATATCTCAACGGCAAGGACCTGTTCAACAAGACTAACGACCCGGAGATGGGATATTTCACAGCCTCAGGCAGCTTCGTCGGAAACTATGGAAGCGTGGCACGATACTTCAATGACATGAGCTTCGGTAAGTTCCAACCAGAATTTGACGTTTACGGTCCGGTAAAGCTCAACAACAATCTCGCATACTACGGTGCCGGATATTCTTCACAAGAGAACATGACTGGACTACTCAGTGATGCATGTACGGCTGTTGACGACGAGGTTGACTTCAAGCAATACGACAGCAACAACGATGGCAATGTAGATCTTGTATATATCATATATGCCGGATTCTCACAGAGTATTGCCGGAAACTCAACAGACTGCATACATCCTAAGTCTGGAACTTTATCCATCGACAAGACTTTCGACGGACTTAACGTGGTGCGCTATGGAGTGAACAACGAACTGAACGGAACTCCTGCCGACCAGGCAAACGGAGCTTTAATCAATGGCATCGGACTTTTCTGTCATGAGTTCTCACATTGTATGGGACTGCCTGACTTATACCCTACATCAGGAAGCATGGCTGAGAAGATGATAAACCAGAATATGGACTACTGGAGCCTGATGGATGCCGGAGAATACACATACAACGGATACCGACCTACCGAATATACGGCATGGGAAAGGGAACGTCTGGAATGGATGGACATCGAGACCCTCTCCGAACCTGCCGACGTAGAACTGAACACTCTTGCCAACAACGGCAAGGCATACAGAATCATCAACGACAATGACAAGTCGGGACATGAATACTATATCGTGGAGAACGTACAGAAGAAGGGCTGGAACAAATCTCTTTTCGGAAGCGGAATGATGATTACCCATGTTGACTACGACGACTATATGTTCTCTCTCGGCGGCTGCAAGGTGAACAGTACTCCTGCTCATCCAAGAATGACGCTGATGGCAGCCGACGGTATGCTCATACCGGAATATTACATTGGAGAGACTATAACCGAAAGTTCTGACGAGACTCTGAAAGGACACAACGCAGCCTTTGTAGCCAAATACAACGGCACGATTTTCGACAACAAGGCATACAAGGCAGAGGCTGCCGGTGACCTATATCCTGGTACTTCCAATAAAACGGAACTTACCGACACATCCTCACCTATGAATGCATGGACCTATACCGGCGGTACAATGAACAAGCCTATCACAGATATTGCAATGGACACCGAGACGGGCACCATATCATTCAAATTCATGGGAGGAAAGACCGACGGCATCGAGAATATTACCAACAAGGACTCTAAAGACTCAAGGATATTCTCTATCAGCGGAGTATATATGGGCAATGAACTGAGCACCCTGCCAAATGGTCTTTATATTAAAGAAGGAAAGAAAATAATAAAGAACTAAATCCGTCCTGATAAATAATAATACCCGAATAAAATCCTTTAGTTTGATTTTATTCGGGTATTGTTTTTTATACTCTTACCACAGCCATAAAGCCATAATCAGTTCATAAACTTCAAACAATCAGTATACTTATATCAGATACTCTGACTGTAGACTTCTATCAGATTCTGAACTTCAAGCACTCACTGATCTTCTGCATAGTAGTAAGACGCGTCGGCACGAGTGGCAGACGAAGCACATTCTCTATCATCCCCATCTCATGGAGCATCGCCTTTACACCTGCCGGATTACCGTCTACAAACAAGAGGTTGAAGAGATCAGTAAACTTATGATGTATCTTACGTGCAGGTTCAAATTCTCCATTCTGCTCCAGACGCAACATTCTTGAGAACTCCTTAGGCAATGCATTGCCGATAACGGAAATCACTCCCACCGCACCACATGCTATCATCGGGAACGTCAAAGCATCGTCACCGCTGATAACATCGAAGGAATCCGGCTTGTTTTTTATTATCTCATCAACCTGCTCAAGATTGCCACTTGCCTCTTTCACAGCAACTATATTCTCACAGTCGCGGGCAAGACGTACCGTTGTCTCTGCAGTCATGTTGACACCAGTTCTTCCCGGCACATTATATAGCACGACAGGCATATCCGTAGCGGCTGCTATAGTCTTGAAATGCTGGTACAAACCCTCCTGCGAAGGCTTGTTGTAATACGGACAGACGCTCAGCACACCATCTATTCCCGAGAAATCCCTTGTATGCAGTTCCTCCACTATGGCAGCTGTATTATTACCTCCGCAACCAATAAGGATAGGCACTCTTCCTGCAACGATCTCTACTACAAGATTCTTTATCCGTTGCTTCTCATCCTCCGTGAGAGTCGGTGTTTCACCTGTTGTAGCAAGTATACAAAAGAAATCTGCTCCACTCTTCAACTGATATTCTACCAATCGCTTAAGAGCGGAATAGTCAACGGCGCCAGATGCCGTGAAAGGAGTTATAAGGGCAATACCAAGACCCTTGAATATGTTTTGAGACATAACAGTTATTTTATTTCTTATTATATTGTTGTTGCAAAAATACTACATTATAAGCAATTCACAAAACATTTTGTACTTTATTACCTTGAATTATGTCTATTATGAACACTTTACACTTATTTACTTCCTATATACAAGAACACCATACCAAGCAATACAAGCAACAAGTCCACCATCTTGCTCTTAAGATTCTTCTCGTGCAACATCATCGCTCCAAAGAGGAATGATACGATAACACTGCCACGGCGAACCATAGATACGATACTTATCATTGCATCCGGGAAGCTCAAGGCATAGAAATAGACAAAGTCTGCCGCACTGAGAAACACACTGATAAGTATTATCCCCCAATGCCAATGGAATGGTGTCGAAGACTTGCGCTTTGGATACCATATTATGAGAAGCATGACAAGCATCATGAAACACTGATAGATGTTATACCAGCTTTGCACCATCATACTGTTCAAGCCTACTCCTCCACTCTCTGCCGGAGCCATCAAATACTTGTCGTACAGTCCGCTAACGGCACCAAGAACGGCTGCAAGCACTATAAAATATATCCATTTGTCATGCTTGAAGTCTATGCCTTCTTTCTTTCCGCTTCTGCTAAGCATAAAAAATGATGCTACAGCAAGCGCCACACCAATCCACTGATATACATTAAGACGCTCTCCGAATACCAGCAATGCACCGACAAGCACCATCACCGGACGTGTGGCATTTATCGGACCGACAATGGTCAGTGGCAGATGCTTCATGCCGAAATAGCCGAATATCCATGACGAAAGTACTATTATGCTCTTGCCTATGATATACTTATGCTCATGCCATCCTCCAGAGGCTACATGAAAGATACTTCCGTCGAGCACCGTCGTATTATACGACAAGATGATAAACGGAAGGAAAATCAGGGATGCAAAGAGTGTGTTCAGAAACAATACCGGAATAACGGCATTGTCGCGCAAAGACTCTTTCTTGAAGGAATCATAGAATCCTAAAAGAGTTGCTGATAGAAATGCTAATAATAGCCACATAATTACTTTTTATTTGTTATCCTATATTTTATATTCCCCTTTATACGTCAAAGGGATATTTCACATCTTCCAGAAACAAGGCATTGCCCGGCATGCTCTCGCCGGCATTGCTTCTGTTCTTTCCTTCCACGACTGCCTTGAACTGTTCAAGTGTCAACCTGTGGCGCCCCACATCAATAAGCGTTCCCACAACGGCACGCACCATATTCCTAAGGAAACGGTCTGCAGAAATAACGAAATGCCAGCATCCTCCACCATCATCTATCCATCTGGCTTCCGTCACCTTGCAGATTGTGGTCTTCACATCTGTATGCACCTTACAGAAAGCTGCAAAGTCGCTACACTCCAAGAGATATGCCGCCGCCTCGTTCATCTGTCTGAAGTCAAGTTCATAATGCAGCTCGCATGAGTAAAAGCGGTGGAAGGGGTCTTTATGCAGATGGATATAATAATGATAGGTGCGCTTTACGGCACTGAATCTTGCATGCATATCCGCAGACACAGCCATTACCTTGCTCACGGAAATATCCTTTGGCAATATCCTGTTCAGCTTATATGCCAACTGCGCAACATCCGAGATTGGTTCAAAATCAAAATGCGCTACCATCACACGGGCATGCACTCCCGCATCTGTCCTCCCTGCTCCTACAATCTCTATGTCCTGTCTTAGCAGTGTTGACAAGGCTTTCTGCATCTCCTCCTGAACGGAAATGCCATTCGGCTGTACTTGCCATCCATGATATGCCGTGCCGTCGTAACTCAAATATATAAAATATCTCTGCATAAAATATTTTTCGTTTTACGTATACCTGAAGATACCTCTCTATTCATTAGTCTCTTCCTGTATATGGAACACTTCCATTCCATTCTTCCTTATGAATACATCTACTATCTCATGAACAGCTATCCATACCACAATATCAACCAGCACGACGCAGGTCACCGAGATATAGTTTATCAACACATAGTTGATGCAGACAAACGATACCGCCATACCTATAATAGCCGCCAGTGCCTTATGCTGCGACAAGCCGGCACGCATAAACTTATGATGGATATGATTCTTGTCCGCTCCGAAGATTGGTCTGCGATGGAATAACCTTACCACTATAACCCTAAACACGTCAAACACAGGCACTATGAGCAGCGTATAGGCAAGCAGCATACTGTTGCGACGGAATGGAAGCACTATAAGATTGTCCATCGAGAACTTCACGAACAGCACGCCAAGGATAAAACCTATCGTCAGACTACCCGAATCTCCCATGAATATCTTTGTCTTTCCCGGTTTGCCGAAGATGTTGAAATACATGAACGCCAACAACACTCCCATAAGTCCGGATATCAGTATGCCGTACACCAGCATGTTCTCACACATGAAACAATACAGGAATCCCAGCAGCGCCACCATTGAAAGGCCCGACGACAATCCGTCAATGCCGTCTATCAGGTTCATGGCATTATCCACAAACACTATGACGAAGACCGTAAGCGGTGCACCTATATAAAAAGGTATGGAATATATTCCGCAAAAGCCATACAGGTTGTTTATATACAGATTAGCCATCGGTAACAGCGAAGCCGCCATTATCTGCACAAGGAACTTCGTTTTCGGCTGCAGCCCTACCAGATCGTCAACAACACCTACAGCGTATATGAACAACAGTCCGAGAAAGAAGAAACATGCCCACATGTTGATACTGAACGTCAAGCTGAAAGTTGGTGTGTTGAAGAATACCATTGCCATCAGCACACTAATCGCCATACACGGCATGAAGCATACGCCTCCAAGACGCGGCACTACCACCTTATGCACCTTACGGGCGTTAGGTATATCATACAGTTTCTTCTTTATACAAAAAGACACTATCATAGGGATGAATATCAGTCCGCAGAGCAGACTGACCGTAAAAGAGGCTATCAAGCAGAAAGAAGATAAATTCATCTTTACTTATTTATATTATTATATACAGCTATTTACCCATGCCATCACTTAATGGCATTTATCAGTTTTATAACGCTTTATTTACTGAATTAGTATATTTTCACAAAACTTTTTTAACGCACCAAGCGTTATCGGGCTGCAAGAACACCATTTATCCCTTGCTCGCGATGCACTATCCTTACCTCTATGCCATACTTGCCGTTCAGATGCTCGGCAAGATGCTGGGCAGAATAAACGCTGCGGTGTTGGCCTCCAGTACAGCCGAATGAAAACATCAAATCCGTAAAGCCTCGCTGCATATATCTCTCCACATGGGCATCGGCAAGCTTATACACGCTTTCGAGGAAAGTCAGTATCTCACCGTCATCCTCAAGGAATCGTATCACGGGGGCATCAAGTCCGGTAAGCTTCTTGTATGGCTCATAACGTCCGGGGTTATGGGTGCTGCGACAGTCAAAGACATATCCTCCTCCATTACCCGATTCGTCTTCTGGTATGCCTTTTCTGTATGAGAAGCTGAACACACGAACCACGAGAGGTCCCTTTCCGTCATACTTCGAATACGTTGCCGGACCGTCCTGCGGATGTCCTTTGTATATATTCTTGTCGTCAACCTTCAGTCCGTCGCTTCTTGTCATCGACTTCTCCTCTATCTGAACGAACTGCGGCAGTTGTATCAGACGTTTCAACATTCCTATCATATACGGATACGGGAAGACGTCAAGTTCAAGCAGTTCCCTCAAATTCTGTATCGCTGCCGGTATGCTGTCTATAAAATATTTCTTGCGTTCGAAGTATCCTCTGAACCCGTATGCTCCGAGAACCTGTAGCGTACGGAACAGGACGAACAGGCTGAGGCGTTCCACGAAATGCCTTACCGAAGGCACTTCAATATAGTTTTTGAGTGAGTTATAGTACTCGTACACGAGCTCTCGTCTCAGTTTGTGCGAATATTTAGCAGATGCCTGCCACAGGAAAGACGCGAGGTCATAATAATACGGGCCCTTCCTTCCTCCCTGAAAATCAATGAAACACGGATTCCCGGCGGCATCAATCATCACGTTGCGTGCCTGGAAATCACGATACAGGAAGCTGTCTGTCGGCTCCGCCGTCAGGTCTTTGGCAAACATTCTGAAGTTCGCCTCCAACTTAAGTTCATGGAAATCAAGCTCTGTCGGCTTCAGAAAGCAGTACTTGAAGTAGTTGAGATCAAACAAAACGCTGTCCTCGTCAAACTCCGGCTGGGGGTAACAGTTGGTCCAATCCAGCCCTCTCGCTCCCACCATCTGCATCGCCGGCAGCTCTCTTATCGTCTTTTTCAGCAACAGTTTTTCGTTCTGCGTGTATCGTCCGCCGGCGTTTCTGCCATCCTTCAGGGCATCATAGAGCGAAGTCTCCCCGAGGTCTGTCTGCAGATATCTCAGCTCGTCAGCATCCACCGCCACCACCTTCGGCACCGGCAGCTTCAGACCAGCGAAATGCTTCGACAGATAGATAAAGGCATGATTCTCGTCGCGGCTTGTGCCAACGACACCGATAATCGTCTTTCCTTTATCATCAGTAAAACGATAATACTCGCGGTTGCTGCCTGCTCCAGCAATCTTCTCCACGTTTGCAGGCTCTGCTCCTGTGTAAGAAGTATAGAGTTTTATGAGATTTTCCATACTGCAAAAGTAATGAAATAATTCTACATATAAGTATAAAGGGAAGAAAAAACAGAGTTAAATATGCTTCATCCGATATTTCGGGCTATTTTATGCATAACGAAAAAGCCAGAGTACAAAGTACAAAATTCTATCACCTTTCCAGTACTCTCACGGAAGTACTGGAGTAATCTCCGTAAGAGTACTGACAAAAGTCACATAGTTTCGACACAAAAGTCACGTAGATACGACACAAAATCCATAGGGTTAGGCAAAACAAAAAGGCTACTTATTGCATGCAATTCACCATGAAAAGAAAGTCGGTAACTTTCGCATAGAAATTAAGTGATTTGACTGTAGAAAGTCGATAACTTTCCCTTTTAGGGTGTTTTCTTTGTTGTTCTTCTTGCTGTTTTTCCTTTCCTCATACATAAATAAGGTATAAAGGAAGCAATGATGCAAAATATCTGACATAAATACAACATTTTCTACCATCAATTTATTTTTATGTATAAAATATTTGCATTTAATATTATTTTGTATACCTTTGCGACATAATAACTAATACACTTAGCATATGGAAAAATTTACTTCAGTTATCATTGCAGCAATGTTTGCAGTACCTGCAATGGCACAAAGAACAGTTGATGGCACAGATCTACCTACCAACATTATTAAAGATCAGCCAGAGGGAACACTTGAAAAGAATCTTTACACCTATGCACATGATTCTTACTATGTATACTACAGCCAGCTGTATCAGCGCGATGTTGATGCAACCGGAACTGACGCCGTGTTTGGAAATAATGGCGAGGTATACATCAAAAGCCCTTTGACGACACTCAGTCTGGACGCATGGATAAAAGGAAACACCGTTGAGGGTGACACCGTTGTATTCCACATGCCCCAGCTTATGCAAATGAAAGAGTCTAAGAATGAAGATGGTGAAACATACACGAAGTATGGCTACCTCTGGAACATGAAGCTTCAGGACACCGACCACGGTACCACTACCTATGTGCCTGCCGAGAATCAGGATGTGAAGTTTGTACACCGCAACGACTCTCTCTTCATGGTTGACGGATATTTCCTGGGGCTTGGCGACGAGAATGGCGTATGGTATGGCTATGGTGACAAGAACACAGTATATTATAAGGTTAACACTCCTATATATAAACCGGCAGACGAAAGCACAGCAGTTGACTACCAGATGCTCTTCACCGACTATACCGGTGCTACTGATACAAGAAAGGTAAAGGTTGCTTTCGAGGGGGATGACGTGCTTATCGGCGGTCTGTCGCCTACGCTTCCTGACTCATGGATAAAAGGAAAGAAGAGCGCTGACGGGAAAAAAGTTACATTCCCTACAAAGCAGTATTTCGGATTCGACGAGACGGGAACATACCATAGCTTCTTTACGGCAATGGACAAGGAATTGATTCACGGTGACTATTACGACTATACAAAATACATTTTTGCCAAGGAGATTGTACTCGACCTGAACGAAGAGGACAACAGCATGACCGGCGAAAAGGTGATGGCCGTCAATACCGGAGTAAACGCAGAGAACCCGTTGTATGTTTATGACACGCCAAAGTTCAAGGTTTACAAGATTGTTGTAGGTGCTCCATCAGCTCCTCAGAATCTGTTCTTCACACCTTATGACGAGAATACGATGTACGGAATGATGCGTTTTGACCTTGGAATGACGACAGACAAGGAGGAAACTCTTGATCCGGAGAAGCTTTACTATAACATCTATTTCGACGACGAAATATATACCTTTACTCCTGCTGAATATGTAAAGCTGGATAAGGAATATACAGACGTTCCGTATTCTTACAACGACCAATATGACATCTGTGCAGTAAGCAACCAGCGTACTATCTATTTCTACAACAAGGAGGCGAAGAAGGCTGGCGTACAGAGCTTCCTGCTGGACAACGGCACTAAATATTTCTCACCGCTTGTCAGCATCGATGCTGAAGGAAACATCACTACTGGCATCAACAGCATACACAACGCTGACAATGATGTAGTGGATATTGAATATATGGACATGAGTGGTCGCAAGGTACAGTCGCCACACAATGGAATTTTCATCGCCAAGATGAAACTTGCCGACGGTACTGTAAAGACCATGAAACAGGTCATCAAGTAGTTTGTTAATAATGAATCCTTCATAGATAATATATCAGTTCTATTGATAATTACTGTGAAGGATTTTTTTCTGAACGTTCTGATTTACACAAAAACCGACAACACAAAGAAGCATAAAACCAGAGTAAATCATTAGTTCTACATTTTTTTTCGCATGGAGAAGCATCGCCCGATATGCCATTTACAAAACAAATAAGCATTTTCTTTGCTGTTGACTGACAAATATGTTACTTTTGCAGACGAGGAAACGAACTGACAATTTGCCTGCTCCCGAGCAAAACCCATCGTCAACTTGTCTGTTCGTCACCCGTCAACTAAAAAAAGATTATGACCAATACTTCAAAAAAGATTAATCCGGTGGTGTGCGCTACATACGTGGTGTTGTTGATGATGCCTGAGATGTTTATGCTAAACACCCACACGTGGTGGGACGCACCGGTTGCCACATTATTTAATATACTATACTATGGTGTCTTCTCATGGGCTTTGTGTGCCTTAGTATCACTAACGGGACCAAAGACTGAACGTACCATTCACACCATGCTGCAGTCTGTAGTTGCCGCATACAGCATAAGCAACGTGTTTATGCTGATAATGTTCAACCGCCATTGGGACGCTTATTCATGGCAGTTCCTATGTGAGACAAACGGACGGGAAAGTTCTGAGTTCTTCTCTACTTACATCCTCTCCCTCCCTACCCTGGGCATCTTGTCTGTATATATTCTGCTTTTTGCAGCAGAGATATGGTTGGGACGCCGTGCCATGCGCTGGCGAATATTCCCGTCACACCGTATTCCGGCAGTTGCCTTTACCGTATTGTGTATAGTAATGATAGGTCAGACTGTCTTTTTCGGTCCTGATGTAGAAGCCAACTATGACCGCGTGGCAAGGTTCAAATCGCCTATAAAAAGGAATGCGATGTGGAATATATGGCAGTCTACACTTACATATATGGGATTTCGCGACGAGTTCTCTCGTTGCGCCTGCTCTCTACAAGAATATAAGGAGAAGGTGACATGCAGCGAAAAGGAAGCTGACTTTGTGTTGATTGTGGGCGAATCGTTCAACCGACACATGAGTAATCTCTACGACGGCACTTACGACACCAACCCAAGACTGAAGGCTCGTGCCAACCAAGGCGGTCTGTTTGTATTCAATGATGTGGTGGCATCTGACAACGGCACTACGCAGAACTTCAAACAGTTTCTGTCGCCTGTGGCTGTAGGCGACAGCAGCAGTTGGTGCGATGCACCACTGTTTCCTTTCATCTTGCGCCGTTGCGGATACAACGTTGTGTTCTATAGCAACCAGTATGCCGGCATGGAGATGGACAAGGAGTTCAATGCCTCCATGGGATTCTTCAATGCTCCAGGCATCGGTCCGTATATCTTCGACCACCACAACACCCGCACTTTCGACTACGACATGCAACTGATTGACGATTACTGCAAGAACCGCAACAACATTGAAGCTGCCCGCCGCAACTTCATCATCTTCCATCTCTATGGACAGCATGCTGCCTATGGCGAGCGTCATCCTGCTGAATTCGCCAAGTTCAAGCCATGCGACATAAAGAACCGTCTGCCACTCAGCAAGGAGCAGCGCGGCGTTGTGGCTGACTATCTGAACGCTACGCTATACAATGACTTTGTGGTGGACAGCATAATAAGTATGTTTTCCAACCGCAATGCCATTGTGATGTATTTCTCCGACCATGGCGAGGAGGTATATAACTACCGTCTGCAACAGGGACGCACCGACCTGAAGACTGACGACACCCGTGCGATACGCTATCAGCTCGACATTCCTTTCCTGATATACGTCTCACCTCTCTATGCAGCAAGACATCCACAAGAGGTGGAGAGGATAAGGAAGTCCGTAAACCGTCCTTTCATGACCGATAATCTGCCGCAGGTGATATTCGACCTGCTTGGAGTCCACACTCGCTACTACAAACCCTCACGCAGCGTCATCAACGAGAAGTATCATCCGCAGAAGCAGCGCAAACTGCAAGTGGGAAAGTTGTATGATTGAGAACAGCCATTACTTTTGTCTGAACCTTCTCAGCACATCGCATCGTCTTGCATAGCTGTCTATTGCGTTAGGGGATGTGCGAACAAACCTGTCAAGCTCTGCAAGTGCCTTGTATTGAGCTGATAGAGGATGCAGGATGGCATTTCTCATGATGTAAATGATAAAAAGCCCATACATAATACATATAGAAAATACATATAAAAAGGCTGGCAACATACCAATATGTGCCAGCCACCACATTGATTTTCAGTGCTTTTCAAAGCAAAAAAAATCGGATGTCTCACGACAACCGATTTTCAAAAACAAACTACTTAAAAACTAATCTACTAAAACAAATCAAAAAATAATGTTATATTAATCTCTAATATAATTCTCATCTCTTTTCATGCGCAAAATTACAACTTAAATCAATATGAACAAAATATTTCAACTATAAAAAGCAGCTTTATTTGAAATAAAACACAAAAAAGAGCTTGCCTGCTTAGACAAACTCTTTTTTTGTTATCTTGACATATCAAATTACATCATACCACCCATTCCTGGGTTGCCCATCGGCATCTGAGGCTTCTCCTCTGGCTTGTCAACAATCAAGCACTCTGTTGTAAGGAACATGCCAGCAATGGAAGCGGCGTTCTCAAGAGCAACACGTTCAACCTTGGCAGGATCAATGACACCAGCTGCACGCAAATCCTCATAAACATCCTTACGGGCATTGTAACCATAGTCACCTTCACCCTCGCGAACCTTCTGTACTACGACAGCACCTTCGCCACCTGCATTGCGAACAATCTGACGAAGCGGCTCTTCGATGGCACGCTCCACGATGTTAACACCTGTCTGCTCGTCTGCATTCTCGCCCTTAACATTCTTCAAAGCCTCAAGAGCACGGATATATGTTGTACCGCCACCAACGACAACACCTTCCTCTATTGCTGCACGTGTAGCGCAGAGTGCATCGTCGACACGGTCTTTCTTCTCCTTCATCTCAACCTCGCTGTTGGCACCAACATAAAGAACTGCTACGCCACCTGCCATCTTTGCAAGACGCTCCTGCAGCTTCTCCTTATCATAAGAACTTGTTGTATTGGCAATCTCGTTCTTGATCTGTGCGATACGGTCTGCGATAAGCTCTTTGTGACCAGCACCCTTAACGATTGTTGTGTTATCCTTGGAAACAGTAACCTTGTCGCAAGTACCAAGCATCTCCAATGTAGCCTGCTCAAGCTTCAAACCCTTCTCCTCGCTGATAACAACACCACCTGTAAGTACTGCTATATCTTCAAGCATTGCCTTACGACGGTCACCGAAGCCAGGAGCCTTGACAGCACAAATCTTCAATCCGCCACGCAGACGGTTTACAACCAATGTTGTAAGAGCCTCTGAATCAACATCCTCTGCTATAACGAGCAATGGACGTCCGCTCTCTGCTGCTGGCTGCAGAATTGGCAAGAAATCTTTGATGTTGCTTATCTTCTTGTCATAGATAAGGATGTATGGGTTATCCATTACACACTCCATCTTGTCGGAATCTGTAACAAAATATCCGCTCAGATAACCACGGTCGAACTGCATACCCTCTACAACATTGATATATGTGTCGCGGCTCTTGCTCTCCTCAATAGTGATTACACCGTCCTTGCTTACCTTACGCATAGCGTCAGCGATAAGCTTACCAATTTCAGGATCGTTGTTGGCACTTACTGTTGCCACCTGCTCTATCTTGTCGTAATTGTCATTGACTACCTCAGCATTCTCCTTGATATAGTCAACAACAGCGTTAACAGCCTTGTCGATACCACGCTTCAAATCCAATGGGTTAGCACCGGCAGTTACATTCTTCAAGCCCTCTGTAACAATAGCCTGTGTAAGGATTGTAGCTGTTGTTGTTCCGTCACCGGCATCATCACCAGTCTTGCTTGCAACGCTCTTTACGAGCTGTGCACCTGTATTCTGGAACTTATCCTCCAGCTCAATCTCCTTTGCTACGGTTACACCGTCCTTAGTAATCTGAGGAGCACCGAACTTCTTCTCGATAACAACATTACGTCCCTTAGGACCAAGTGTCACCTTTACTGCGTTAGCCAACTGGTCAACACCTTGCTTCAGCTGCTCACGAGCATCAACATCAAACTTTATCTCTTTTGCCATGATTTTTTCCTTTCTTAAATTAACAGATTAATTATTTTGTAATAACAGCGAGAACATCGCTCTGACGCATCATAAGGTATTTGTTGCCCTCGAATTCAAGCTCTGTTCCAGAATACTTTCCGTAAAGCACCTCATCGCCTTCCTTAAGAATCATCTCCTCATCCTTTGTTCCGTTGCCTGCTGCAACGACCTTACCATGCAAAGGCTTCTCTTTTGCTGTGTCAGGGATAATAATTCCACCAACCTTCTCCTCTGCCGGAGCCGGTTCAATCAAAACTCTGTCTGCTAATGGTTTAATATTCATAATTGTATGTTTTTAATTTGTTTATACTATATTTTGTCTGCATATACCTGTAGACGTTCGTTTGCATTTATACGAAAAGTGTGCCAAAACATCTTTACGACATTTTGACACACTATTGTTATGACGGTTTGTCAGCTATATTGTCATTATACCCATTCGAAATTGTCTTTTCCGGCACCAAGTTCGAAATGCAACATGGCTATTCCCAGATCTATCTTTGTATATCCAAAGATAGAAAAGCCTCGTTGCGCACGGACAAGACCTTTTCCGTTTTCTCCTTCTCCCATATACTCAAACGAGAATTTCTGCTGATTCAATGCTGTAGGAGCAAGCAGGGCGGCTTCCACTCCTTTAAGGAACCATTCAGGTGTCTTCTCAGAAGCATTGCTGACCTGACTTACGGTCTTTATTCTATGTCTCACGCCTGACGTCTTTCCATATCCGAAGGCTATCACACATACTATTTTCTCATCATCACACAAACGGTATGCTGCGGGAACCTTCTTGTATGTCATACCTACCCAACAAGAATTAAGCCCAAGGGTTTGCAGAAACAAGACGAGCTTCTCACCATAATAACCAATCCGTATGTCAAGGTCAGGAGATTTCCTGCCTATCATTATGAAATAGTTCTGCGCACCATGGAATCTTCCATAAGAATTAATTCCACTAAAAGCTTCTTTTTCTCCAATTACCAACTGTACATTTAAGTCACCTTCTTCACTGATATCGTCTGCCTTTTCTCCTAAGTCATACCTTATTTCACGTGGAAATGGCTGTTCCAGGTAGTCACGTACACTATGGCGTTCGAAAATTGCATCGTATAATGTCATATCGCTATATATTAATTGTTATAGAGTAAAGACTTATAAACACAATATGGTGTAGACCTAATATATTAAAAAGGTGTAAATCTCTCTATACATAATACTAAGGTATATACCTATTAAATAATATCAACCTGTTACTCCGGATCAAGTCCTTCGAATATTCTCTTCTCCCTACGCTGGGCGATAAGACGGTTGAGCTTCTGCTTACGCATCGGATTCAACCAACGCCGTGCATAGATATTCGGTATTGCCACTCCAATGGCAATACAAAGTATGATAAGTGAAGCTTTGACGGCATTGGAAAACGCTTCTGTCAGCTCTCCCACAATACCCTGCATTTCTATCAGAGCGAAGAGTGCCCTATACATCAACACTCCAGGCACCATCGGTATAACGCTTGGTATAGCAAGACAATGATGAGGGGTGTGAAAGACATGCACGAATTTCACACACAACAGACTTATGAGGAACGAACCGACAAGTGAAGCCATTATAGGTCCCTGATCGAGTCCTACATTATTGTTGCTGGCACCAAGATTAACGAAGTTTCTTGTACACACCGCTATTATACCTCCCAAAGCAACCACCCATAGCAAACGCTTGGGGATGTTGAATATCATGGAGAATCCCATTGCGGAGATGGCTGCTGCTATGGAATAGCTCAGATAGGAACTGTGGGGCGTCATGCTTAGATCCTTTACAAAGTTGTCCACTCCACACACCGTAATAGCCATAGATATTCCAAACGACATTGCCGTAACCATAAGCAGAGTGTTGATGGCACGGTTTAGTCCCATCTCTATATGGTTTTCTATCATATCCGACACGAAGTTTATCAAGGGAACTCCCGGCACGATGAACAGAGCGCAAGCCATAAGAGGATGCCACGGAGTATCTGTATGCAGAATCTGTGCAAGCCATTCCGGCATAAGTCCTACAACTGTGGGAGACAAGGTCAGGTAAGCCGAAAGCCATGCAATAATGGTGGATACGAATGCTGCTACACCGATATTCACATAGGCGTTTGAGCCTGACTTATTAAGATACGCCCTCAGACGAAAACCTATTATCGCAGCTATGGAGGCATAGAAGAAAGCCGTCCAGTCGCAACCGAACTGTATGCAGAATCCTCCACAGGCGAATCCTGCTCCTATAGCAACCTGATTGACGGTATAGTTGCGCGGACGTTTGCCTATCCTCTCCAATTCCTGTTCGTACTTGTCAAGGGAATAGTCTTCCTTTATTGCATTCCAGGATAGTTTACTCACCGCAGATATTGCCGTCATGTTTATGCCATGCTCATCACAACGCTGAAACTTGCTGAGCGAATGTTCCTCATCGCTGAGGTTTACCTGCAACATATTATATGTAACATTAATATGCAAATTCTCTGACGGCAAACCGAGGTATGCTGCCACACGGTGCAGGTTTCTTATTATCCGACTAGTATCTGCACCGCTGGCAATAAGCAGTTCACCGGTACGCATCAACAAGTCAAGCTCTCTTCTTATTTTCTTTTCTTTCTGTATCCTGTTCAAATCTTCCATTTCCATAAAAAACTTTATGCAAGCGGGTTCCAGCCCTGTGCCTTTAGTTCAAACTCATTGCCATCTCTTGTAACGAGTACATTTCCGAGTTCCTTCTTTGTTATATGTCCAATAAGCTTCACGTCGTCAAGCTGTTGTATCTTGTCGTGGTCACCTATCGGCACGGTAAAGAGCAGTTCATAGTCTTCACCTCCATTCATAGCGCATGTAGTAACGTTAAGATTCATTTCTTCTGCCATTACCGCTGTCTGATAGTCTATCGGAATATTCTTTTCATAGATACGGCAACCGCATCCGCTCTGCGTGCAGATATGCATCAGTTCGCTGCTCAGTCCGTCGCTTACATCCATCATTGCGGTAGGCTTTATATTCAGCTCATGAAGCTTTTTCAATATATCCCCCCTTGCTTCCGGTTTCAGTTGTCGTTGCAGCAGATATTCCTTTCCCGCGAAGTCCGGTTGGAAGCTTGCCAACTGCTCAAGAGCTTTCTTGTCATTTTTCTTCTTTGCCTCTACCACTTGCTGATAGTATACGCTTTTCTCTCTTTCCAGCAACTGCAGCCCCATGTATGCCGCTCCAAGGTCGCCCGACACACATACAAGGTCTGTATCATGTGCGCCATTTCTGTAAACGATATCATTTTTGTCAGCTTCGCCGATACACGTTATGCTTATTGCCATTCCTGTATATGAAGAAGTGGTGTCACCGCCAACAATGTCTATGCCGTATTTGTCGCATGCCATGCGCAGTCCGCTATAGAACTGTTCCATGTCTTCAACAGTGAATCTCTTGCTGAGTGCAAGACTCACGGTCATCTGCCGCGGTGTGCCCCCCATAGCGATAATGTCACTGATGTTGACCATTGCAGACTTATATCCGAGATGCTGCTGGTCGATATATGTAAGGTCGAAGTGTACGCCCTCCATCAGCATATCGGTTGTAACAAGCACTTCCTTATCCGGATAGTGCATCACGGCACAGTCATCACCGACACCCTTTACTGTGGATTCATTCTTGATTTTTATGTCATCGGTAAGACGATGGATGAGTCCGAACTCACCTAATTTTGAAATATCAGTCATTTAATACCTATATATATAATAATGTATATGAGTGGAGTAGACAGTTTTATCCATCCACCCCACTCCAACAACATGAAAGCATAAAAAATTATTATGCTCTACGTATCATCTCTCTCATGATTTCAGTCATCAGCGGCTGTGCCTTGTTTGCTGCCACCTGTACTTCCTCATGGCTTACCTCAACAGGAGTGTCCTCGAGTCCGAGGTCTGTAATAATACTGATTCCGAAGGTCTTGATGCCACAATGGTGAGCCACGATAACCTCCGGCACAGTACTCATACCCACAGCGTCGGCACCCATACGATGGTACATCTTATACTCAGCAGGGGTTTCGAATGTTGGTCCCTGAACACCCATATACACTCCGTGCACAACACGGATGCCCTTCTCCTTTGCTATAGCATCAGCCTCTGCTATTAGGGCATGGTCGTAGGTCTCATGCATGTCAGGGAAGCGTGGGCCTGTAGGGAAGTTCTTTCCGCGCAGCGGATGCTCCGGGAAGAAGTTGATGTGGTCGGTGATAATCATAAGGTCACCTATTTGGAAGTCCGGGTTCATGCCACCTGACGCATTGGAAACGAAAAGTGTCTTGATGCCCAGCTCGTACATCACACGGATAGGGAATGTAACTTCCTTCATGGAGTAGCCCTCATAGTAGTGGAAACGTCCCTCCATTGCCATGATGTCAACACCACCCAACTTACCGAAGATCAGCTTTCCGGCATGTCCCTCTACTGTTGATACAGGGAAGTTAGGAATTTCCTTGTATGAATACTCATAGCTGTCAGTGATTTCTGAAGCTAATTGTCCGAGGCCTGTTCCCAGGATTATTGCTGTTGTCGGACTTGTTGTCATCCTTTGTTTTAGCCAGGATGCTGTTTCTTGAATTTTTTCGTACATAGCCTATAATTTTTTCTTTAAACTCTTCCTCCTGTCCAAGCATGAAGTCCACCGAAACCGGCAACACGAAAAGATGCTGCCGCACTTCATCACTGAGTCCTTTCATGCCAAACAGTCTGGCATTATCTTTCTCGGTTGTTATTATTATCTTGTCGTCTCCTTCCATCTCGGCATACATCCTGTTTATGCGCTCTATGTCAGAGGCGGTAAACTGATGATGGTCTGCAAATGTGAGCGGTTTGATGTTCTTTGTGTATGGCTCAAGGTCCACTATCATCTGCTTCGGCGATGCTATTCCGGTAAGGAGCAACACGTGGGTATTTTCATTTATGGAAGACAGTTCCCTGTCTGGTCCGCAGTATACGGGTTTCAGGTTTCCATACTTCAGCGTAGTGAAGAAAAGCTTCTGATATGGATAGAGATTCATGGTCTTTGTAATAACCCTGAACTCCATCGGCTTAAGGTCTTGCGGGCATTTCGTAACGATAACGATGTCTGCTCTCGACTTTCCGCTTTTCGGTTCCCGCAGTCTTCCTGCCGGCAACAGCTTGTCGTACATGATGAGCCGGTGGTAGTCTACGAGCAGTATGTTTATTCCCGGTTTTACATACCGGTGCTGGAAGGCATCGTCGAGAAGTATTACATCGGTGTCTGATGTTTCCTTGTTTCCTGTTATCTGGTCGATTCCATGACAGCGGTCTTTATCCACCGCCACATAGATATCCTTGAACTTACGCTTCATCTGATATGGCTCATCACCGATTTCCGCCATAGCGGTGTCAGCTTCGGCAAGCACATAACCACGGCTTTTCCTCTTGTAGCCACGGCTCAGCACAGCCACCTTCACCTTGTTGCAGAGCATGTTTATGAGATACTCCACATGTGGGGTCTTTCCCGACCCGCCTACGGTGATGTTACCCACAGCAATGACTGGGATGTCAAAGGTTCTGCTTTTCAAGATGCCGAGTTCGAACATCTGGTTGCGCAGCCTTACTCCCCAGCCGTAAATCCAGCTAAGCGGCAACAGCCATTCATTTATCTTTATAAAATCGCCTTCCATTCTTTAACTAATAATGAAGAATGGGGGATGAAGTGCCATTGAAGACTCCATTCCTCATTCATCATTGTCTGAATATACTATTTAATATTTACCATATACGGTATGCGTGCCTGGATAGCAGACTGTTTGTTGATATCTTTCAGCAGCATGAACGTTGAGTAGTATTCTCCCATTGCCACACGCATTTGATTGTCGATGTAGCTTCCTGAAGACATTGCATTCGTGAACTGATCAAGCCAGTCTGCCTTACCCGGATAAGATGCCGTATAATACTCATCCAGCTTGGCAAGCTTGGCAGCCTTTGCCACAGCATCGTCCAGTCCGCCGAGCTGGTCTACGAGCTTTATCTTCAGAGCATCCTGTCCTACCCACACATGACCCTGTGCCACTTTCTCCACTGCATCAACACTCATGTGTCTGCCGTCTGCCACACGCTGGCGGAAGAGACTGTATCCCCTACTTATGTATGAAGAGAGATAAGCCATCTCTTCTTCAGAGAACGGACGAGCCATTGTGCCGAAGGCACTGTTCTTGTTTGTCTTTACCTCATCAAACTTCACACCCAGCTTCTGCGTGACAAGACCACTCATGTCTGGGAACATTCCGAAGATACCGATACTACCGGTAAGAGTGGTAGGCTCAGCAACGATCCAGTTTGCAGAGCAGCTCATATAATAGCCGCCGGATGCCGCCATGCCTCCCATGGAAACAACGACAGGCTTCTTTGCCTTCACCAACTGTATTGCCCTCCATATTTGTTCTGAGGCATAGGCACTACCACCGCCAGAATTGATACGTACAACAACAGCCTTGACATCATCATCGTCGGCAAGGTCCTCAAGATCCTTGCTCACTTTGGTTCCGTCTATCACACTCTCGCTCTGCGACAATGCTCCAGATGCGCCGTCTACAATGTCTCCATAGGCATAATAAACAGCAATCTCGTCACCTTCTTCTTTTCCTCCCGGCACATTCATTATACCGGCAAGACCTATCGTGCTGATATCATCATCCTTGCCTAACTTCATGAGTTTCTTCACTTCATCCTTCAGCTGGTCATGATAAAGAAGTCCGTCTACGAGCTTCATGCCGACATAACTCTTTGGCTCAGCAAAGGTTATAAAGTTGTCGGCATACTGGTTGAGCTGCCCAACACTCACCTTACGGCTCTTTGCCACATCCTGACACACATTCTGCCAGATGCCACCCAAGAAGGCGGTAACCTGCTCACGGTTTGCGTCGCTCATCTTGTCGCCGGTGAACATCTCGGTAGCACTCTTATAGGCTCCCACCTTCACCACCTGCATCCGTACACCGAACTTAGCGAGGGCGTCTTTCAGAAACATCGTCTGCGAAGCAAGACCATGCCAGTCTATCTGTCCGCTCGGATTAAGATAAACCTTGTCTGCAACAGAAGCCACATAATATGTAGCCTGGGTATATATATCGCCATAGGCAACAATCCACTTACCGCTCTTCTTGAAATCGACCAACGCCTTACGCACAGCCTGCAGCGAAGCATAAGAATCCGGAGCAAAGGCTCCCGCCTCGATGTAGATGCCTTTTATCTTGTCGTTTTCCTTTGCTTTCTTTATACCGTCAAGCAAGTCATCGAGACCTATCGTTGACGCCGCACCGCCAAGATACTGCGAGAACGGATTGTCTACCGAGCGTTCCTGAAGCTGACCCTCAAGGTTTATAACGAATACAGTATTGTCTGCCACATCCTTTGCTGAGCTGCCGGATGCAACCATTCCTACAAGACTCATCATGCCGATAGCACCTACCAATATGGTGAAGACGAAGATTCCAACTACCGTCGCACCTACATTTTTTATAAACTCTTTCATCTTTCTTCTATTTTAATGGTTAATGTCTTTCTACTATTCATACGCAGCCCTAATACTAATCACTACATAACTTAAATAGAAAAAGCCATCAAACTTTATTTTTTACCATTCTACCGTCACCTTTACAGGGTTGTCGAGTTCTTTCTTCCACTGCTTCATCCATGCAAACCACTCCTTTGCATCCTTGAAGCCAAAGGTTTCCTTGTCGCAGGTGAAAGCCATATTATACGTAAGCCTGTCACTTCCCTTCATGCCAAGAGTATACAGAAATTGGTCTTTCTGATTGGCAGGCTCACTGATAACGTATTTCTCAGGGACGTTTACCGCAAGACCTACCACTATTTTCGGTTTTCCGGCAATGGAATCCTTGGCTCCGTTAGGCCAGTTGCCACCCCAGTCGCCAACGAGACCTTTGTGGTCGGAATACATCTTGCCGTTAAGGTTTATCACTCCCGTTGCGAACTGCACTTCTTTCACCGGCGCATCCTGATACACCTGCACCTCACAGTCTCTGTGGCCGGCATAGATTATCACGTTCTGCCTGATGTTGAAGGTCTGTCCTCCAAGTTGCCAGCCTTCATCGGTTAGCTCCACAATTGTCCTTACCGGACCGCTTGCCACCATGCGCTGGCCTCTCGACTTAACCGGACTGACCATAGTAGGCTTCTGTCCGTCCCAACCACGCAAGGCACCCAATCCTACCGTCTGTCCTGCCCACAGCACATCATCGCCATAACCGGCAGCAAGCTGCTCGTCGTCAGGATAGAACTGGCTCGTCTGCAGCTCAAGTTGCTTGTTGTACTTGCCATATAGGTCGTAAGTCTGACGCTCGTCGAAATATACTCTGTATGCCACAAGTTCCGACTCGAAGTCCGCACCATGATGATGCAGGAGATGGAACACATCTACACCTTCCGGTGCGGAAAGAGAATGGATGTAGCCCGGGAACTTGTTTTTCTTCTTCGTCTTGAAATCCCTCACTATCATATCGCCGTACGTACGGCGAGGATAGTTGCGCTCCGTCTGCTTGTCGGAATACAATTCCACGGTAAGCGTCTTCTTTCCCTTTGCCTCCATATCTATAACGAAAGCAAGTTCATCATTGCGCAGGTTGCGGTCAAGGTCGTCTATCTGCGACGACACTTCCCTGTCGCCATCCTTTACCACCGCATCAACCACATTAAACTGTACGTCACGCAAAGACACCACCACCGGCACGTCACTGCGTTTCACGTTCAAAGGGTTTGTCAGTTTAACCTTTATAGTCTTAGTTTCGGCATTTGTCACGGTCACACCGCACATCAGCAATGCCGCAATTATAGCATTCGTATAGTTCATTTTCTTCTGTTAAAAGTATTTTCGTCAATATCACCTACGTGTCATACCAAGACAGCCGTGCCACAGCAAATAACCATCAGCATGGAATTCGATTCGCCAACTGTCTCGTAGTCAACCTTTACGCTAACAATAGCATTTGCTCCAAGCTGCTCAGCCTGTTCCTTTATTTCGTCCATTGCGTTGTTACGTGCCTTTGCGAAGACCTTCTCATAACTTGAGCTTCGTCCTCCGAAGACATCACGAATACTTGCAAAAAGGTCTCTGAAAGCGTTTGCTCCTATAATAACTTCGCTCGTCACTATGCCTTTATATTCTCGCACGGGAGAGCCTTCTATCATTGGTGTCGTAGTTATAATCATACTTTGTTTTTTTATATTATAGAAATTTGGTGCTAAGTTACAAATTATTTTCTTATTATCAAAAATTTATCCAAACATTGACTAATTATAGCAATTAAAAACAAGTATATTTGTACAACATCACAATGAAGAATCGGCAACAGAACCAACAGTCCCTATCTCTGCGCCTATAATTCACCCCGATTAAACCTACATCACAAACCACTGACTATCAACACTTTGATAATTTACCCACCTCTTTTGTCGAATAATTAACTATGATACAAGGAGCATTGTCTAACTTTGCAAGCGAACAAAACGAAAAATTTATGAAAACAAAAAACTCGAACAAGAAACTAACATTATGTATTGGTGCGCTGTTAATCAACTTTAGTGCGCACGCCATCAACATCGTGAAATCATCGAGCTGGCTCGAAAGCGCATATGCGGAATGCAATATGTAGACAACGCTAAACGTTACAATGTGTACTATGAACAAGACGGTGGTAAGAAAGTGAAGATTGATAACATCCGTGTACAGAATACTTATCTCCATGTCCTCAGAGAAAATCATCTGTGTTCATCTGCTGAAAGCTGCGGGAGATTAATACGATGAATATCTCGCGCGTGAGAAATCTTTTTTTTGTTTTTATCTGTCATTCTGTCATTTTATTATGTAATACTTTGATAATAAATAAAATAACATGCTGACAGATTTATAAATATTTACAATATCTGTCATGAATCTGTCATAAAATGTAAACGAAACGTTTAATTTATCATTAAAAATGAAAGATTTTTGTGTGATAATCATGTAAAAAACGATATTTCGCTCCGTTAAAATTATATTTCAGCCTACTTATTTCATGTTTTTACGTTGAAAATGGAAAATTTTGCTTGTTTTTCTTGCATTTCGGTGAAAAATTTAGTATCTTTACAGCGTAATAAGATAAGTCAGGAGACATGGCTTTTACAGTCAAAAAAGATAGCACTTTCTGGTCGTAAGTCTATGGTTTTCATGTCATAAGTCTATGGTTTATGGGTTGTAAGTCTATGACTTTTGTGCCGTAAGTCTATGGTTTATGGGTTGTAAGAGTATGACACAAGAATTTGCTGTTCCCAGCCCGACTGTTTGTAAGCGTATCCGCGATGCAGCCTTTTTTTTCATCATTATGCTTGTTACCTTTGCAGCCACATTATTAAAATCTCAAAACTATGTTAGCAGCAGAACGATACAAAAGTGTGTGGAACATGTTTCTACAAGCACTTAATCATGATCCGACAGCGTGTTTACGAGCATTCCAATGTGAGCAACATGTAAATGAGCGTAGTATGGCAAGATGGATGCAAAACAATGGTCTCAGTGTCAGAAAAGCCAAGACTCTTCTACATGAAAGTAAAAAATCGGCAGACAAACAAATGCCGCCGTCTGATTCTATGTTTCTTCCGGTGACCGCTGATTTTACTCTAAGTCACAAGGAAACATCAGATATGTTATACGGAGTTTGTTTCACTTTTCCCGACGGCACCCAAGTGAACATTAAACGCGGCACGGCAGAAGCAGTCATGTCATTTCTCAAACTATACCAGAGGGAGGATCAGCCATGTTTGGACTGAATGACGGAATGCGCTATTATGTCTGCCAGCGCTATGTCAGAATGAACCTTGGGATAAACGGTCTCTGTAAGTTAGTGTCGCAGGAGATGGATCTGCCGCCACTAAGCGGAGCGGTATTCATCTTTTTCAGCAAGAACCGACAGCAGGTGAAACTCCTTCGCTGGGATACGGACGGTTTCACACTCTATCAGAAGCGACTTGAAAGAGGTACCTTCGAGATACCCTATTTCAACCCCGGCAAGAAGGCTTGTGTAATGCCCTATAAGACTCTATCCGCCATCATGAGCGGAATATCGTTGAAGTCGGTAAGATATCGCAAGAGGCTGAATATTGATGGTTCTATATCAGTAAATGCTTGATAATCAACAATATTATTATCAAAATAGATGACTGTTTATTTGGTAGTCTCGTTTTTTTTTCGTACCTTTGAAGTATGAAAAAAGACGAGATCATTGCATTGTTGCAGCAACAGATATCCTTTTTGCAGGAACAACTCCAGGAGGCAAACCGTAAAGCGAATGCCCTTCTGGAAGAGGTCACGTCTTTGAGAAACATGCTCGAACACAAGTCGGAGGAAGAGGCCAGGCAGAAGCGTATAATCAAGGGACTTGCCAAGATAACACGGAACAAATCCGAAAAGCAACCTTCAACACCTGCGCCCCAAGACGCAGCGGCAGGCCAGTCTTCCGGGAAGAAGGAACGCGCCCGTACCAACAATGGCGCAAAGCGTAAGCAGCACCTGGAAGTGGAAGTCGTCGAGGAGGATGTCGAACCGGAAGACCCACGCTTCGACAAGGAGCAGGCGAGACTGTACAAGACCAGGGACGTGATACGCTATGAACTCATCCCCATGCGCTTCATCAAGAAGATATACCATGTGCGGA
>ENA-ORNT01000489-ORNT01000489.1-human-gut-metagenome-genome-assembly--contig:-NODE-489-length-29089-cov-4.576359_pt1 | contig 29089 bp, 32 predicted proteins | sample MGYA00242120_ERZ509032 | MGnify/ENA primary metagenome ERZ509032 (study PRJEB26280, sample SAMEA2338729) | human gut metagenome | biome: human gut; feature: human-associated habitat; material: faeces...
CAGCAGTGACGATGACCCGATGTTGCCGGAAGTTATCGAAAGTGAAGTGTTAGATGATGGAGTTGACAGCAATGTCACTTCCAAGTCAAATGTTGCTCCCGATGGAACAAACTTGGGAACAAAACTCTCGTACAAGTCTTGGATAAAGGTCAAAGGCCAGACCCGAGCGGCGTTTGAAAACAAGGTCGAAGTAACCCTGAACAACGCGTTTAACAATACGGATACCTTGGTTAAGGTTTATGACTTTATTGTCGAACCGCCTAAGGTTGAAGTGTTTAATAGAAAACGCAGCGAGCGCAAAGAGGGCTTTGTAACTGTTTCGGATTCGGTGTTGGTTTATAGCGTGCAATTTGCGGAGTTCTCATTTGATTATGAGCTTGACTATGAGGTGGCTGTCTACAATGACGGTGTTACCAAAAAAGTTATGCCTTATCATCAAATCGGAGCTATCAAAGACAAGGGCTATAAACTGAAACAACTGGATTCTGCCATTGATGGCGAAGAAGCTTATGCCCGTCAACAGCTTGTTCACTCTATCAGTGTCGAATTTAACGGCAAATATTATGATTTGAGCGCAACAGTTTTGTTGTACAGACATTTGGGACCTGCCGATGAACCTTATATTCTGCGTAGCGAACTTGTTTCTAAAAATGTGAACATCACAGGCGGAAACTTGATTACTTCTACTTCAAAATGCAGTCGCCAATTTAAGAGAAATTTCATCTGTTTTCAGTCGTACAGTTCAGGTTATTGCCTACAAATGAGGTATTTATTAAAAAACACCTTCCGTTTCAAACGGAAGGTGTTTTTTTGTGCTTGTTCAAGCAGGGTTATTTTTTCAATACGGCAACTCCGGGGAGTTCTTTGCCTTCCATCCATTCCAGAAAAGCACCGCCGGCTGTTGAAATATATGAAAATTTATTGGCAACGCCCGCATTTTCGAGAGCAGAAACAGTATCGCCGCCGCCGGCAACAGACATCAATTTTCCGGCTTGTGTCAATTCTGCAGCATGCTGAGCAACTTTGTTGGTGGCATTATCGAAAGGTTTCATTTCAAAAACGCCGAGAGGACCATTCCAAACCAAAGTTTTGCATTCGTCAAGTTTGGCATTGATGGTGGCAATTGTTTTTTCGCCAACATCCAACAGACTCCAGCCTTCAGCGGGAATATCGCTCAAAGCAACGGTTTTATGTTCGGCATTAGGCTTAAATTCTTTTGATACAACAACGTCTTGAGGCAAAACAATGTCGCAGTTGTTGGCTTTTGCTGTTGCCATAATTTCTCTGGCTGTGTCAAGCATATCCATTTGTACTAACGAATTAGCTTCGTTAAGTGTAACTATGCCGCTGGCTTTCATAAAGGTGTGAGCCATACCGCCGGAGATAACCAATTTGTCAACTTTTTTAACCAAATTGTTCAGCAAATCGAGTTTTGTAGAAACTTTAGAACCGCCGACAACCGCAATTAACGGACGGGTCGGGTTCGACAAAGCGTTTTCCAAAGCTTTAACTTCTTCTTCCATCAAACGTCCCATAGCTGCCGGCAATTCTTTAGCTGCGGCTACCATAGAAGCATGTGCGCGGTGAGCGGTTGAAAAAGCGTCTGAAACGTATACATCGGCAGGTTTTACCAATTCTTTGGCAAAGGCCTCGTCACCTTTCTTTTCTTCGTTATAAAAACGCAGATTTTCAAGCAGCAAAATTTCATCATTGCCCATATTTTTAACGGCTTCTGATACTTTTTCACCAATGCAGTCATCGACAAATACAACTTTTTTGCCCAAAGCTTTTTCCAAATCTTTAACAATATGGCTGAGCGAGTTCTTCATATCGCCTTTGCCTTCAGGACGGCCAAAGTGAGAAATGACAACAACTTTTGCGCCTTTGCTCATCAATTCTTTGATGGTCGGAACTGTGCGATCGATACGTGCGGTGTTTGTAACATTAAAGTTTTCATCCATAGGAACATTCAAATCGGCGCGAAGCATAGCGACTTTGCCCTGCAAATTTCCTAAATCGTCAATTGTTTTGTAATTCATTGTTATTTCCTTAAAAAATAAAAAATCCCCGCGACAACAGCCGACATACAATGCCGACCTCTGTCTGCGGGGATTGTAAAGATTATCCGTTTACTTTAGCCATGTGGGCAACGAGGTCCAAAACTTTGTTTGAATAACCCCATTCATTGTCGTACCAGCTTACAACTTTAACAAAAGTCGGAGTCAATTGAATACCGGCTTTAGCGTCAAAGATAGAAGTGCGGGAATCGCCCAAGAAGTCAGAAGAAACAACTGCATCTTCAGTGTAGCCCAAAATTCCTTTGAGCTCGCCTTCAGAAGCTTTTTTCATAGCGGCGCAGATTTCTTCATAAGTAGCGGCTTTTTTCAAGTTTGCTGTCAAATCAACAACAGAAACATCCAAAGTAGGAACGCGGAAAGACATACCTGTTAATTTTCCGTTCAATGAAGGAATTACTTTGCCGACAGCTTTAGCAGCACCGGTTGAAGACGGAATAATGTTGCCGGAAGCAGCGCGGCCGCCTCTCCAGTCTTTTACAGACGGGCCATCAACGGTTTTTTGAGTAGCTGTTGTAGAGTGAACGGTTGTCATCAAGCCTTCTTCAATACCAAAAGCGTCGTTCAATACTTTGGCGATAGGAGCCAAGCAGTTTGTTGTGCAGGAAGCATTAGAAACAAACTGTGTGCCTTTAACATAAGAATCTGTGTTAACGCCGCAAACAAACATCGGAGTATCGTCTTTAGACGGTGCCGACATAACAACATATTTTGCACCGGCATCAATATGGCCTTGAGCTTTTTCTTTTGTGAGGAACAAACCGGTAGATTCAACTACATATTCAGCTCCGATTTCGCCCCATTTCAAATCAGCAGGGTTCTTTTCAGCAGTAACGCGGATAGCTTTGCCGTTAACAACAAGTTTGCCGTCTTTAACTTCTACTGTGCCGTCAAATTTGCCATGCATTGTGTCGTATTTGAGCATATAAGCCATATATTCAACATCAATCAGGTCATTGATACCAACGATTTCAATATCGTCTCTTTTTTGAGCTGCACGGAAAACCAAGCGGCCAATACGGCCAAATCCGTTAATACCGACGCGAATTGTCATATTATTATCCTTCCATAAATGATGTGCGGAATGCCCCGCACCAGCGTTTTAATCGTCGCTAATGTAACACTAAATGATTTTTTTTCAAGCTATTTTTAAGGTTGTTCATGCGCCTGAATAAAACTATGAAGAGCTATTAACCTATAATAAAAAAACTTTAAAAGCTGGACAAAAAACAAGGTTTGTGTCATTATTAAAAAATCGAAAAAATTATTAACAGATTATATGTATGGAACAAAAAACTTTTGAAGAAGTAAAAAAATTGATTGATGACGAACTTCAAAAACAGGATGTTCGCCGATATCAACTCAAGCCTGTTCGCGTTACTAATGATTGTTTCGGCTTTTATGTTATTGCTTATCCTAATGGCGAAATTGAAGCCGTTGCAAATGCTGATTTAGACGCGCAGTATCAGTATGACAGCACAACAAACACTTTTGTAGGGCGTGCCTTGCATTCGTTTATTGAGTGGAAAGCGGGAACGTTTATGTGTAATGACGTTGTGTTTGAACCTGGCGGAATGGTGTGCGTTGATGAAGCAGAATGTGTCAGGGCTTTTGCTCGGGATAAGTTTGAACGTAAATTTGAAAAAGCAGATTAAAAAAGAGGTGTTTTCAAAACACCTCTTTTTTGTTTAATTTACCATTTTTCCCAGTGAATTTTTTCAGGGTGCCAACGATTTTCAGGCTGTGCCGGTGTTTCATCAGGATACCCCATGATAATAATGCCGACAGGGCGCATATTTTCCGGAATATGCAAATGGCTGCATAATCCATTGATAACCAAAGGCATAGGAGAAGCTCCGCAAAAACAGGTTCCAATGCCTTTTGCATGAGCAGCTAACATAAGATTTTCAGAAGCCAAAGCGCAATCTATGTCGGCATAATCCCATTTTTCACCGTCTTTATCGCGGTTAAATGCTTGTTCAAGATTTCCGCAGACAATAACGGCGCAGGAGGCTCCCTTAGCAAATGACGTCCAGCGTTGAATGTTGCGCAGAGAGCTTAAAATTTCTTTGTCTTCGATTACCAAAAATTCCCATGGCTGTTTATTGTGCGCAGAAGGGGCATATTGTGCAGCTTTAATTATTTCTTCCAAGACTTCATGCGGTATTTTTTTATCCGTGTATTTGCGTATGGAACGGCGAGTTAAAAGACCTTCATATAAATCCATTGTTTTTCCTTTATAAAATTTACTTAATTTGCTTTTCCTGCGCTTACTTGTTCAAAGCGCGGCAAGACTGAGTTTTCAATAATAAAAGCAATTGAGCGGTTGACCATTTTGTCTGTATGTGCAACCGTTTTAATCAAGTTTTCCAATTCATTTTCATTGGTTTGGTGTTGCGATAAATGATGATAAACTTCTGCAAGTTCCGAAAGAGAATCGACTATTTGAGCTATGTAAGCAGGTATTTTAACATTATCGCAGCCACCCCAAAACCCCTCAAGATAGCCGGCCTCGATTTCTTCCTGTCGCTGAAAGCAGGTTTCAGTCAGTTCAGCCGCATTTTTTATCTTGAATTTCGGCAATTCTATTTTGTTATCGCGAACCTGTTCAAAAATATCATCCCATAATCCCATAAAAAATTTGAAAAAAAGTTCGGCTTCTTCTTTTGTTTGCAAACGCGGTTGTTGGTTTTGCGGCCATAAAGACGAAATAACGTCGGTTGGGCGCAAATTGAGATTCGGACTGCAAATAGCTCCGGCAAAACGCAGTTTTATCAGATTTAGTCCGGTTGGGCATTGGTAATGTTCAAGCATTTTTGTGAATTTATCATCACCAATATATGTATTTTGGCTTTGCATTTTTATCTTCTTCATATATAAATTACAAAAAGTGCCTTTAATTTAATGGAGATTTTGAAATTGTCCAGCTTAAAAATTTTTTCAGCGGCATTGTTGCTGTTGTTGGTTGCAGCTTGTTCGCTGAGCGAACCTTTTGTCGACAGAAGGCGTGAAGCCGGAAAAAAAGGCGATGAATTGTATGTGGGGACTTCTAAAACAGATGCTCCGGTTATTTGTTATAACGGTTGGGTTACGGATTTTTCAGCGGTGCAAAAAATGGCTGATGACGAATGTGTAAAAAATAATACAGGAACCGCCGCCGTGCTGGATAATGAAGAACGTTTTTCATGCCGGATTATGACCCCGACTTATGCAAAATTTCAATGTGTCAGATAAGGAAAATCAATGACTTGTATTTTAGATGAAAAAATTAATCAAAAACTGAAAAAAATCTTCGAGGAATTAAATTTTGACAGCAAGTTTGCCGTTGTCAAAAATTCGGATCGTCCGGATTTAAGTGATTTTCAGTGCAACGGAGCTTTGGCTTTAGCCAAGGCCGAAAAGAAAAATCCGCGCCAAATCGGTGAAGCTATTGCCGAAAAATTGAAGGAAGATGCTGATTTTGCAAAGGTTTCGGTAGACGGTCCGGGGTTTTTGAATTTAACTTTGTCTGATGAAATGATTGCGAAAACAATGGATAATATGGCAAAATCTCCCCGTTTCGGCTGCGCAGAGACGGCTGAACCGAAAACAATTGTGTTGGATTATGGCGGACCGAATGTGGCCAAAGAAATGCATGTCGGGCATTTGCGTTCGGGAGTTATAGGCGAATCAGTCAGAAGAATAGAAGAATTTGTCGGCAATAAACCTATTTCCGATGTTCATTTCGGTGATTGGGGAACGCCTATCGGTATGATTTTATCAGAAGTCATTATCCGCGATGGCAATTTGGATAAGATGGAAAGTTATAATATTGCCGAAATTACCGCCTTTTATAAACAAGCTAATATTCGTTGCAAAGAAGATGAAAAAGCCAAAGAAAAGGCTCGTGTTATTACTGCAAAATTTCAAGACGGAGATGAGGAATATACAAAAGCATGGAGACATATTCGCAAGGTTTCGGTGGAGGCTGTTAAAGCTAACTATCGTGAATTGGGCGTACATTTTGATCTTTGGCTCGGGGAATCGGATGCTCATAAAACCTGTTTTGAAATTAAAAAAATTGCCGAGGATAAAGGACTATTGGAATATGATGACGGCGCCTATATTATCCGGCTTGATGAGGAAAATAAACCCAAGCCACCAGTGATTATTGAAAAATCAGACGGTGGATTTACTTATCAGGCAACGGATTTAGCCACAATTAAAATGCGCGTCGATGATTTGCATGCTGATGAAATCGTTTATTTTGTAGATAAACGGCAGTCTTTACATTTTGAACAGGTTTTCGAAACTTCTGAAAAATTGGGGATAGCGCCTAATGTAAAACTGCGCCATATCGGTTTTGGAACAGTTAACGGCGCTGACGGCAAGCCATTTAAAACCCGTGACGGCGGTGTTATGAATCTTTGTGATTTGATTCAGCTTTCTAAAGAAAAAGTTGCTGAATCAATGCCTAAAGCCGGAGCTGAAAGCGGTTTAAGTCAAGAACAGCTTGATAAGCTGATTGCGCAAGTAGCTATCGGAGCTATCAAATTTCAGGATTTGAAGAATAACATAGCTTCAGGGTATATTTTTGAATTAGATGATTTTGCCAATTTTGAAGGCAAAACCGGTCCATATATACAATATGCGGTTGCACGCATTAATTCGGTTATTCGTAAAAATTCAGAAATAAAATCCGGAAATATCGTTATTACAAATCAGGAGGAACGCAATCTCGCTTTGAAAATAGCTCAATTCAACAATGTGGTTATGCGGGCTGAAATGGAAAAAGAGCCGAGCATTATTTCCGATTATACTTATAATTTGGCTCAGGCGTTCAGCAGCTTTTACAATTCCTCTCCGATTAAGGGAGAAGAAAGTTCACAAATAGCTCAATCTCGTATCGCTTTAGCAGAATTAACACGCAATATTTTGGTAAAACTTCTGTTTTTGCTTGGAATTGAAGCTCCTGAAATTATGCCGAAAGCTTAAAGAAAAATAATGAATTGTATGAACTTTTTCACTAAAAAAAGATTTTATTAAACGGAATATTATATTACTATAAAAAAAGTTTTTGGGAGAAGTAATGGCTGAAATTAAAAAGAACGATCCGGTTATTGAAATGGAAAAAGTCGGTATCCGCTACGGACAGGGACCCGAAATTTTGAGTAATATCAATCTTTCGCTTGAACGCGGATCTTTTCATTTTTTAACAGGAAAAAGCGGTGCCGGAAAAACTTCGTTGCTGAGTATGATGTATTTGGCACAAAAACCTAGTCGGGGCAGGGTGAGTGTGTTTGGCAACAATGTCAATTTTACAAACCGCAATGCATTAGCTATGTTTCGCCGTCGTATCGGAGTTGTTTTTCAGGATTTCCGCCTGTTGGAGCATGTGTCTGCTTTTGATAATGTTGCTTTGCCGTTAAGAGTATGCGGTATGAGTGAGAAAGAAATCCGCAAGAGAGTTAACGAACTGTTGAAGTGGGTTGAAATCGACCGCAGCACTTCAGCGATTACTTCAACTTTATCAGGCGGTGAAAAACAGCGCGTGGCAATTGCCCGTGCCGTTATAAACCGTCCGGACGTTTTGTTGGCTGATGAGCCTACCGGTAACGTTGATAATGATATTGCGCCGAAATTAATGAAATTGTTTGTCGAATTGAATAAGTTGGGAACAACGGTGGTTATTGCCACGCACAATGAAAATCTTATTCGTGATTTTAAGTATCCGTGTATTCATTTGAAAAAACGCAGCTTGACAATTATAAAACCGGAGGAACGCAGCAATGATTTGGAAATTTGACAGTTTGCGCCACCGTGAACTGCCTTTGTCAAAAGACAGCTCCAATCTTTTTTTGAAGATTATGATTTCGATTTCTGTCTTTTTATTTGCTGTTACATTGGCTGGCGTTTTGGCTATTAATTCAATGTTGGTTAACTGGAATTCCAGTATTTTGGGCTCTTTGACCGTTCAGATTATTCCTGTTAACAATTCGGATAAACAAAAAGCGAGAGATGAAACTGTTATTCAGGAGCAAAGGGCGGTTGCTTTGCTGGAAGCCATGCCGGAGGCGCATAAAGTGACACCGTTGAATGAAGAACAGCTGCAAAAATTATTGCGTCCGTGGTTGGGAGATGATGTTGATATTAATGAATTGCCTATGCCGCGTTTGATTGATGTAAAATTAAAACCGGATGCCGAGATAAATTTTAAAATTTTAGCTGAAAAGTTGGCAACGGTTGCTCCTCAGGCTTCTTTAGATAATCATAAATTATGGTTGAATAAATTGATTAATTTTGCAGCCGGCTTGAAAATGTTGGCTTTGTCCGTGTTGTTGTTGGTGGTTTGCGTTACGTCGGGAGCTATTTTTTATACAACACAAACAAGTTTGGGCTTGCATAAAGATGTTATTGAAATATTGCATCTGATGGGAGCAAAAGATACTTATATTGCTCAACAATATGCAAGTCGGACGGCCGTTTTGGGGCTTATCGGCGGTGTTATCGGCGTGGCTGCTGCAATACCGGCAATTTTTTTGATTGCACATTTAGCTGGGCAAATTGAAGGCGGAATTATTAACGAAGCCAATCTGTCCGCGGGAGCTTGGATGATGATTGTAAGTCTGCCGCTTTTTTCAGCTTTGGTAGCTATGCAAACCGCTTATTATACTGTTAAACGCACTTTAGAAAGACTGATGTAGCAGATGACTAAAAAACAATTGGCATTTATTTCTTTTTTTGCATTTTTATGGTTTATAGGTTTTCTTGCTTTTGACTATAGAATTAATCATTTTTCGCAAAATTCCGATGCAAAAGCTGATGCAATCGTAATTTTGACAGGGGGGCGCAATCGTCTGAGCGCCGCAGTTAAATTGCTCAATGCTAAAAAAGCGGAAAAGATGTTTATTTCCGGCGTTGATAAAGCAATTTCGATAAAAGAACTTCAAAAGCGTAAAGATGTGGAAATTTTCAGCTCTGAAAATATTACATTGGACAAGAAATCAACCAACACAGTTGAAAATGCGCGGGAAACATCACAATGGATAAAAGACAATCATATTCGCTCTATTTATTTGGTAACGTCAAATTATCACATGCCTCGCAGTATGGTTGAATTTCATTATTACAGTCCTAAACTCGAAATTATTTCCTATCCGGTTTTTTCGGATAAAGTAGAGCGAAAATGGTGGAAAAGCTGGCATAGCTTTAAGCTTTTGACAGGGGAATATAATAAATTTTTATATGTGTTGGTTAGAGATAGCCTTATTGTCAGAAAGGAGAAATAAAATGGCTTTTTTGCGTTCGTTGCTCGGGAATATTTGGACCTATGGCGTTATTGCTTTCGGTGTGTTGTTTGCCAGTGTTTTGGGGTGGTTTTTACCGCAAAAATTTCATATCTATTGGTGGAACCACTTGATGCTGCCGGCAGTCGTTTGGGGCTTGCGCGTGTTCGGTGGTTTGAAAGTGGAATTTCGCGGACTCGAAAATTTGAATAATAAGGCTGTTTATGCCTGCAAACATGAATCAGCATGGGAAACTTATGTGTTGACTACGGTTCTTGATAAGGCAACAATGATTTTGAAAAAAGAATTAACGTATATTCCTTTTTTCGGATGGGCCGCAGCCTTGTATGGTTTGATTGCGGTAGACAGATCGGCGGGGGCTTCGGCAATGAAAAAAATGTTGAACGAGGCTAAAAAATCAGTTGATAAAGGTCATCCGATTGTTATTTTTCCCGAAGGTCATCGTGTGCCTGCCGGTACATGCCTGAAGTATAAACCCGGTTTTTTGTTTTTGGCACAAAATTTAAATATGCCTATAGTTCCTGTTGCTCTAAACAGCGGTATGTTTTGGCCGCGTAGCTCTTTCAGCCATATTTCAGGAAAAATTATTGTTGAATTTTTACCGGCAATGCAGCCTCACGGCGATAAAAACGAATTTATTGCCGAATTGCAAAAACGTATTGAAGATAAATGTACGGAACTGAATGCCGAAGCTATGCGCGATTATCCGGCTTGCAAAGTTAATTTTGCCGGAAAGAAAAATGAAAATTAAATTTTTAATTCCAGAAACCAAAACATGGCAATTCCATAGCGTCTGTTTTCAATAAGTTGCATTTCGGCAGGAATATCCAAAGTTTCATCTTGCGCGGTTTCAACAATGCAAATTCCGTCGTTTTTTAGCCATTTTTGCTTGATTATTTCAATTAAGGCTTTAGAGCTGAGTTCTTGGTGATAAGGCGCATCAAGAAAAATTATATCAAAGGCGCTTTTTACAGTCGGCAAACGAGCGGCATTGGCTTTTAGCAAAGTTATTTTGCTTTTTTCATTAGAAAAGAGCAAAGCATTTTTAGAGGCAGAAGAAATGTCTATATCAACGAGGGTGACCGATTTTGCTCCGCGTGATAAAGCTTCAAAAGCAAAAGCTCCGGTTCCTGCAAAAATATCTGCAAGATTTACAACATTCCATGGCTTTTTCAATTTTGAAAATAGAATATTGAAAACAGACTCTCTAGCTTTGTCAGCTGTAGGGCGGACATTTTCCGAAAGCGGCGAATAAAGTTTTTTACCGCGGTAGAGCCCGCCGATAATCCTCATAGTTCGAACCTTCCGCCGAGCTGTTCGCGTAAAACTTTTTGCGGAACTTCACGAACTTCGCCTTTTTTAAGTCCTCCCAGTTGAAATGGCCCGTAAGAAAGCCTGATAAGTCTGGCTACGTCTAAACCGATGTGCTGCATTAAGCGGCGTATTTCGCGGTTTTTTCCTTCAGTTAATGTAACCGTTAGCCAAGTGTTGGTGCCTTGAGTGCTATCGGAGGCGATTTTTACAGGACCGTAATTAATACCATCAATTGTGACACCGTTAGCTAAAGAATCAAATTTTTCCTGCGTTACAAAACCATGGACTTTTACTTTGTATCTTCGACTCCAGCCGTTTTGCGGAAGTTCTAACATTCTGGACAGTTCACCGTTATTGGTTAGCAACAGCAGACCTTCGGAGTTGAGGTCAAGCCTTCCTACCGAGATAACGCGCGGCATTCCTTCCGGCAAGTTGTCGAAAACCGTCGGACGCGAAGCGTCTTTATGTGATGTAATTAAACCAATCGGTTTATAATAAAGCCAGAGTCTGGTTTTTTCGATGGTTGGAAGTTTTTCGCCATCCAGCAAAATTTTTTCACTGCCGTCAACGTTAAAAGCGGGTGAGCTGATGGTTTCACCATTAACGGTAATGCGCTTTTGGAGAATTAATTCTTCTGCCGCGCGCCGTGAACATACGCCTGAACGTGCTATAAATTTAGCTATTCTTTCACTCATTTTAAGCAATCCTCAATAAATTTTCGTGTATCATATATGAAGCATGGAGAAAAATAAAGATGAATCCGCAAGAGTATATGCAAATAGCGTTAAAACAAGCGCAAAAAGCTTTTGATTGTGATGAAGTTCCGGTCGGAGCGGTGGTGGTTAATCCTGTTGACGGCAAGATTGTGGCAAAAGGATATAATCATTGCGAACATGGAGGAAACGCTTTTGCTCATGCCGAAATTGAAGCTATGCGCAAAGCTTGCCGCAAACTGAAACAGAATCGGCTGAGGGATATGGTTTTATATGTCACTTTAGAACCGTGCACCATGTGTGCGGCTGCGATTTCATTTATGCGGATTTCAAAGGTGTATTTTGGCGCAACTGATGCTAAAGGAGGTGCGGTTGTGAGCGGAGTTCGCTTTTTTGAGGCGGATACCTGTCATCACAGTCCTGATATTGAAGGCGGAATTTTAAGTGAAGAATCGGCTGCAATATTGAAAAAATTTTTTTATAATAAGCGGAAAAAATTGTAGACAAATATCATATAAATATGACGAAGGGCTATTCTTAATGTAATCTTTAGACAGAAAATTGAAGCGGAGGCGCGATGAAATATAATAAAGTTGTTTTTACAAAAGTTTCTCCCGAAATAAGCAAAAGTCACCGGCGCTTTTTTGATCGTCATGTCCGCAAGGCTTTTGTTCAATATTTAGCTTATACAAATTGGTTTGATGGTGTTTTAACCGAAAAAGAAATTATCGAAGCCAAAAAAGGATATTTACCTAAAGATCTTGATATTCATCACATTTTTCCGCTGTCTGGCTCAGAAAGTAAGGATGTTAATTCTTTTACAAATTTAACCGTTTTACATAAATCTACTCATATTGCCATTAATCGAAATATATTCTATCCTCAATTGAAAGACATCAGCAGTATGCCGGAAGGAAAAACGCGCGAGATTTATATTCCTCTTTTTAAGCCGGTCGATGCCGGAAGAATTATAGCGATAAGAAACGAAAAAAATCGCGGAAAATGGCAAATGCTGAAAAAGCCTCCACGAAATATTGACGGACGTTGACAAAAAATAAACAGAAGTTACTAAATATTAATAAAGACTCTTTTAGAATGTCGACAAGTTGGTTGAGTGGGGTAAATAATAAAAATGGGACTATGGCAAGACATAAAATACCGTATAAAAAAATCATGGCTGCTTATACTGCCTGTCATGATGTTTTCTTATTTTGGTTTTTATGCTTTTTGCGGAGAACGCGGGTATCAAAAATATTTATATTTGCAAAAAGAAGTTGAATACGCAAAAACAATTGCCAATCAATATCAACATAAAAAAGAAGTTTTAAATGCCGAAGTCAAAATGCTGTCTCCGGGGAGTCTGGATCTTGATATGCTTGATGAACGCGCCCGTATGGTTCTTAATTTGGCGGGTGATGGTGAGTTTGTGATTCTTGACGATGAAAAATAAATAACGTGTCGACTCGGCTTTTTCCATAGGTTACAAAAAAAAACTGTATTTTGTTGTTTTTTTTTGCTATATCTAATCTCCGACAGGAAAATTAGAAAGCATGAAAAAACTACGGAAAAAAATAACTCCGAAGCCTATGCATTATTCTGATAAAAAGCCTTTCTTTTCCGATAAAGAAATAATATTCAGAAGCAATGGGCGCGCCAGAGTGTGGAATATATCATCCAAACTGCAATTGATAACCTTAATTTTGGTTATTTTTGTTGCGGTGTGGAGTGGTTATTCTTATCATATGTATCACCGCTCAGGCCGCATTATTACCCGCAAAAACAATGAACTGACAGCTACACGCGATGCCTATACGAATTTAATGGGCGATTTTGTGGTTCTGCAAAGCAATATTGCACAGATGATTAAAAATCTGGATGAGGAAAAGGGCAAAAAAGTTAATGTGGAACAATACAAACAACAGGCCAGCTTGGTTGAAGAAAAAGTAAAGCAAATTACAAGCCAGTCAGAACTTATCGATCCGTCTAAACTGGAAGAAAAAGCAAATTTGAATGAAGTGTCTTTACAAAGAGATATTGCTGTTTCGGAAAGAGATGAGCTTCGCCGCCGTTTGGTCGAAATGCAGCGCATGGTTGAAGACATTCGAAAAGCGGAAATGGATGTTTTAGATAAGGTATCGCAAATTGCAGAGCGTGAAATGGGAAAAATTAAAAGTGCTATCAGCGCTATTAATGCTCCTTTGAAAAAGCGCGGATTGTATTTTAATGCAATGGCCAATAACAAAAAACAGCGCGGGAGCGGCGGTCCGTATATTCCTGCGGAAAATACTTTTTTGCAGGAGAAAAAAGTGGGAGATAAAGTCAGTCGTTTATATGAAACGGTTGATGATGTTTCTTATTACCGCGAAGTTTTGAAATATATTCCAATGGGAAAACCTGTTTGGAGTTTGTGGGTTTCATCTCCTTACGGGGTTCGTTCCGATCCGTTTAAGAAAACAAAAGCTTATCACAAAGGTGTGGATTTAGCCGGACGGACAGGAAATAAAATTAAAACTATGGCAAAAGGAAAAGTCATTAAAGTGGAATATAACAAAAGCTATGGCAATTTGGTTATGATTGACCACGGAAACGGTTTTGTTACCAAGTATGCTCATATGCATAAAGCTTATGTTCAAAAAGGGCAGCATTTGGAAATAGGAGATGCTGTCGGTGAAATGGGATCTACCGGACGTTCGACGGGACCGCATTTGCATTATGAAATTTTATATCAGGGAAAAGATGTCGATCCGATGCCATTTATAAAAGCAAAAGCTTCATAGGAGATAAAAATGAAAAAATTGAGAAAAACCATATATTTGAAAATAGCACGCTTTTTAGGGCGCGGCAAAAACAGTATGTCGGTTCCTGCAATTATTGCCGAAAATACAACGGTTAAAGGCAATATTAATTCTACGGGAACTTTGCATGTAGACGGCACAATTGAAGGCGATATCAATTGCGAGGAATTGATTATCGGTGTTAAAGGCTCTGTTACGGGAACTGTAAAAGCGCAAAATATGCACCTTTACGGCGCATTGCTGGGCAAAGCAATTGTTGATAGTTTATTCATTGCTAACACGGCTCGCTTATTGGGAGATGCCAGCCACAATACAATAGCCATTGAACCTGGGGCGTATATTGAAGGACGCTGCATTAAAACCAAACCTGCTTTGAAAGTTGTTGACAGTACAACCGGCAGTACACCCAGAATCACAACAGCGGCTAAAACAGCTGAGTAGTTGCAATGTCGGCAAAAAAAATAAAATCTGATTTTATATCGGTGGGGCAAGTCGCACAGAATCGGCGTGCTTCATTTGATTATTATATCTCTGAAAGATTTACTGCCGGATTGGAGTTGACTGGAACAGAAGTAAAATCTCTGCGTTTGGGACATGCCAATATAACGGATGCTTTTGGTATTGAAAAGGGCGGAGAATTATATATTTCAAATATGTTTATTGCGGAATATGCCAATAAAGGGTATGCCAGTCATGCCGAAAAACGTGATAGAAAATTATTGTTAACCAAAAAAGAAGTTAATGATATCTTGGGCTCAATTGCCAAAAAAGGTACGACATTGGTTGCTATCAGGTTGTTTTTTAACGAGAAGGGCCGTGCAAAGCTTGAAGTCGGACTTGGTGTCGGTAAGAAACTTTATGATAAACGCGAAACTGAAAAAACAAGAGATTGGAATCGTGAAAAAGCCCGCGTTATGGCAAAATATTCTTAAAATGTTTGATGTCAAACTAAGAAAAGATGAAAACGTTTTATGTTGCTTGAAAAGCAATGTTTATCAATATATAGGAATGTATTTTATGGCGCTTTTTATAGCGGCAGGTTTCTTTTTGACTTCATCTGCACAAGGATTTTTTGACGTTTTATTTCAATGTTTGCTGATGTTTTATTGTCTTCTGTATCCGGCTTGTCAAAAAGTTGTTTTTACCAACCGTAGGGTTATATGCAGAGGAGGCTGGCGCCTTTTTCGAGAACAATCATTTGCCTTACCGGAAATCAAAATTATTTATAATCCTATAATTAGGCTGTTCTTCAAAAGACATTATGCACTGAATTTATCGGAAGACGGAAATAAAATGTGGGTTACTGGAATTGCTATAAATTCCGAACAAATGAGTTTTATAAAGCATAAATATACAGCTGTTGAGCAAAGCAATTGGCTTTGGAACTAATCAGCCGCCATTAATATAAATGGTATTATCATAAACCCGCATAGCCAAATGCTCCAATGATTTTATTTTATCGCGGTAAATAACGGCTTGTTCAAATTCAAGGTTGGCGGCAGCTTCTTTCATTAATTTTGTGTATTCTTTAATTTGTTTTTCTATATCTTTTGCTTCGCCAGAGTCTATTGGTTCATTTTTATCATAATCAGTTTCCGACATTTCACGTAAAGTTGATGAAATACTCTTTTTAACGGTTCTTGGAGTGATGCCGTGCTCCAAATTAAATTTAAGTTGTTTTTCTCGGCGGCGTGCGGTTTCGTCCAAAGCTTCTTTGATAGATTTTGTTATCTTGTCGGCATAAAGAATAACACGGCTTTCGGCATTTCTGGCAGCCCGCCCGATGGTTTGAATAAGCGAACGGGTTGAACGCAAAAAGCCTTCTTTGTCGGCATCTAGAATAGCCACCAAAGAACATTCCGGAATATCCAATCCTTCGCGCAATAGGTTGATTCCAACCAGAACATCAAATACGCCGAGTCGTAAATCACGTATAATTTCAATACGTTCCAGCGTGTCAATATCCGAGTGCATATAGCGTACTTTTATACCGTTTTCGTTCAGATACTCTGTTAAGTCTTCCGCCATTTTTTTGGTTAAAGTCGTAACCAACACCCGTTCTTTTTTCAAAACGGTCTTACGGCATTCTTCCATCAGATCGTCTACCTGATTTTCAATAGGGCGAACCAAACATATCGGATCTGCCAATCCGGTAGGACGTATAACCTGCTCGGCAAAACAGCCGTGGCTTTGTTCAAGCTCCCAATCTCCAGGGGTCGCTGACACAAAAATTGTTTGCGGACGCATTCTGTCCCATTCTTCCAATTTCAGCGGTCGGTTATCCAAACATGACGGCAATCTGAAACCATATTCCGCCAAAGTTGCTTTGCGGTTGCGGTCACCTCTGAACATACCGCCGATTTGCGGAACGGAAATATGGCTTTCGTCAATAAAAAGCAAAGCGTCAGGCGGTAGATATTCAAAAAGCGTCGGCGGCGGTTCTCCGGGGGCGCGGCCTGTTAAATAACGGGAATAGTTTTCAATGCCTTTGCAGTGCCCCGTTGTTTCCAGCATTTCAAGATCAAAACGAGTGCGCTGCTCTAATCTTTGCGCTTCAAGCAGCTGGTTGTTATCTCTGAATTTTTGCAATTGTTTGACCAGTTCTTTTTTTATGCCGACAATAGCCTGCGACAAAGTCGGACGCGGAGTAACATAGTGGCTTGCCGGATAAACGACAACTCTGTCAAGGCTGACTATTTTTTTGCCGGTTAAAGCGTCAAATTCATAAATGCTTTCGATTTCATCGCCAAAAAATGAAATTCTCCAAGCGCGGTCTTCATAGTGCGCTGGAAAAATATCGAGAGTGTCGCCTTGAACGCGGAACGTGGTTCGCACAAAGTTCATTTGGTTGCGTTCATATTGCAAATCGGATAACCGGCGGCAAACATCGCTGATATCGGCTTCGGCGCCCACTTTCAGTTCGCAGGTCATAGCCGAATATGAAGCCACGTCGCCCAAACCGTAAATACACGATACCGAAGCCACGATAATAACATCGCGGTTTTCCAAAATACTACGGGTGGCCGAGTTGCGCATACGGTCGATTTGTTCGTTGATAGCGGAGTCTTTTTCAATATAGGTGTCTGTTTTCGGCACATAAGCTTCCGGTTGATAATAGTCGTAATACGAAACAAAATATTCAACATGGTTGTTAGGAAAAAATTCTTTCATTTCGCTGTATAATTGAGCGGCAAGAATCTTATTCGGAGCCATTATCAAGGCAGGTCGGCGGCTTTGTTCGATTATTTTTGCCATAGTAAAGGTTTTGCCCGAGCCGGTAACGCCCAATAATACCTGATTGCGTATTCCTTGATTAAGACCGTTGCACAAATCAGCAATAGCTTGCGGTTGATCACCGGCAGGTTCAAAAGGACTGACAATTTCAAACTTGTCACTCATCGGAATCGTCAAGCTCTATAACAATAGTTTCGCTCATTTCTTGTTCGCCGTTTTTTTCTTCCTGATTATTCTGATTTATTTCTGCCGGCAACTCGTCTTCATTTTGCGGAAGCTGCTGTGCCAAAGCTTCTTTTTGCTGTATCAATCTGAGAATATTTTCTTCGGCTTGCCGCAATACTTCTATTTTGTCATCTATTTCATCATTTAAGGCTTTAAGTTCGGCTGCCTTTTCTTCAATTTCCAATTTTTGCTCAGCAAAGTTTTTTTCGTTTTTTGTTTGCGGCGATATTTCTTGCTCTAAAATTATTTCTGCGTTCGACGGCTCGAAATATTTCCACACTTTGTGCGCTTTTATTAAAAGCAAAGCTGAGGCGAAAAATGTTAGCAAAACAATAAGTAATAATGATTTTGAACGTTTCGGCAAATTATAATCTCCTATCTGATAGAGCGCAGAGCTTTCAGCAGCTCGAGTTCTGCCTCTGATTTTTCACCATTATTTTCCGCAGAAACCGTGTTGGAAGAAGCCGCGTTTGAAGCATAACGATTTTGAACAGGAGCTTTTTGCGCGGCATAAGCAGCGCTTTCCAGTCTGGTCGCGAGATTATCGGCTTTTTCGTTCAAAAAAGATAAATCTTCTTTGGCTTTTTTTGCTTCATTAACCACATTTTCCAGCATATCGGCGGTTTCTGCTGCGGCATTTTTAAGTCCGCTTACGGCGTTGGCAGCTTTGGTTGAAGCATCATCAAGCGTTTGTGCTAAAGAAAACATACTTTCCTGATTTTGGCGCAGAACCGACAAATTGCGGTTAAGTTTCCAGATATATCCTATTGTTATCAGCAATAACAAGATAACGAAAATATTTATAATCAGTTCAAAATCGGCTTCAATCATTTTATGTTTACCTTTTGTGTTGTTTTTACGGCAATATGTTGTCCTTTTCGTCCCATAACGCCTTTATAAATAGTTTTTTTGTTGCATAGTATAGATATTTCGCTGTTTTTTTCAATACCCAAAGGCACAAAACTGCCGATTTTCCAGCCAGATAGGCAAAAAAGCGGAATTTTGCGTTCGGCAACCAGCGCCAGCAGTTCAACAGGCGTATTTTGCGCTGTTTTTATGAGATGCCTGTTGTTTTCTTCTTGTTTTTTATTTTCGGCAAATTCTTTTTTATCGGGGATATCTGTAAGCGGGATAAGCTGAAATTTTTCCCCGCTTTTGAGTGAAAAATCCCAGATGTCCGAAAAATTTTCCGGTTTGCTGCTCAGTCCCAGATAAAAAAACTTTTTATTAGGCTCAACAATTTGAAAAAACGCAAAACATATTGTTTCGGCAATATCCTCGGTTATGGCTTTGATAACCGGCGAGTCTTTGATTGCCGCCGAAGTTTTTCTGAAGTTTCCGACGGCCATAAGAGCCAATTTTGCGGCACATTCTTTTGAAAATAAAATATATCCCAGTTTTTTACCATCGCTGAAGGCAATGCACAGATTTTCAAAATCGGCAAAAGTATTGCTTTTTCCGTCAAAAGCAATATCCGCAAAAAACATATATTTTTCTAACAGCGAGCGGTTAATGCCGTCGGCTACAGCGAGTCCCTGTTTTTTAGCGCAATCTTCATCCGTCGGCAAAATATCGGTGAGTTTTGGCTTTTTTTTGTTTTCAGTATTCAGCAGGGCGGCAATTTCGTCTTGTGTCAACAGGCTCTGTGTCGAAAAATCATCAATTTGTGTCATGGCGTTAAGGTCTTGTTTTTTCTTTTTTTGAAAGTTTAGCTGATATTTGCCCATATAACAATATTTATTTTTAAACTCTCTTGACGCTGGCTTTTTTTGTTTTAAAATATTTGTTACGGATATGTGAAATTTAATGTTTAAGGCTGTTGGGGGCTTTTATTTAAAACGGATTTGTGCTAACTTAAAATAAGGAAAATGGATTTTTTGAGGTAAAACAATGTATCTGTGGCTTATTATAGCGACATTTATTGCGGCGTTGGCCGCTATGGGCACGTCTCTGCGTCCTGATATGAAGAGTCTGTATGTCGAACCGCAGGCGCAGAATGTTATTACCAAAATTTACACCCAGCACCGCGCGGCGATGAAATATGTGCAAGCGCGCATTGCCGATGAAAACGGATTGCCGGCTTTTCAGCCTGGGACTATTTCCGCTGATGATCTGCGGGGCTATTTGCCTTATGGATTCAGAGCCGACAGTGGCACATCGCATTTTACGACCAATGTTTATTGTTTGGATAAAAACAGTCAAGGACATTCTGCCGTTCCGGCAGAATGCAGCGCCGGCCCCGATCCCGATAATCCCATTGCTCCGGCGGTCGCCAACTGTTGCGCGGCCACCGGCAGAATCGCATATTTGGTGACTTTCGGACAAGTTCCGAGCAAATGGCAGGATATTCGCACCGGAAAGCCGAGCGGCGTACTGCTTGACGCCATGAAAGACACTTTGGGTTATATCAGCGGTTTTGGTTATGTTGTAAACAAAAACCGCGATAATCCGGAGATGGGCAACAACAACAAGTTTGACACTCTGCATACAAATTATGGAATTTTGGGACAGGGCACCCACTTTTATTATTCCATACCGACGTTTATTGAAAATGACAATGATTTTAGAAATTGCAGAGATAATTATTGTTTGATATATATTACAACGTTTTAAGGGCAAAACAGGAGACAGAGCATGAAAAAGATACTCGGAAAATTTAATGAAACAGGTACATTGCTGGTTGAGGCGATGGCCATGTTGGGTTTGATTGCGATGGTAACGCCGGTTTTGTATAAAAAAGCGGCTGAACGCACTGTCGAATTGCAGGATGTTAACGCTTCGAGCCAGCTGCGTGCTTTGTCCAGCGCGGTAGATTCGTATATCAAAGATAATTTTGCAAAAATTACACAAGGTGAAACGATTGACGGCGTAGATTATGGATCTTTTGCCGGAGCAACCAGCGGAACAGTGGGACCAATTGCATTAAGCCAGTTTGCCGACTATTTGCCCTATGGTTTTTTGAATAATGATGGTACTGCCCGCGAAACCAAATTGTTTACTAATGGTTATCAGGTTTGGATTAAGATGGAAGCTGATTATGTTGGAGCAGGCGACAATCGCCGCGCCCGCAGCCAGATTTTAACCGGTTTTATCAGTGCGGTTCCAAAAAATCCGCAGGAAATAGGGCAAGTCCGCGCCTCGCGAATTGCCAGTATGGTGGGCAGTAACGGCGGTTATGTAACCGGAGGCAACGCCATGGGCGCGCAAGGTATTTGGAGCGTGCCGACAGATCAGTTTCCAAGAGGAAATTTGGCGGATAACACTTTTGTTATTTCTTCTTTGCAGCCTATTTCTTCGCAAGGGCTGGCAAACGAAGATGTTTTGCACCGCAAAGACGAGCCTGACAACGATCAGGAATTAAACACTATGGAAACCGACCTGTTTATGGGCAGCAGTATCGGCACCACTCGCAACATTCGTATGGTCAACCAGATGATTATGTCACCGGATGTCAATCGTATGGTGGGCAGCAATAACGAGCCGTCGCACAATGCTAACGAGATGGCGAATCCGCTGACCGGAAACAATATGAATGATTTGACCAAAACTTTATATATTTCCCGAGGCGGCGGTGCGTATATCGAAGGCACTTTGAACGCGATGAACTCGCTGTTTTCGGTCGATAACACCGGAATCAATTTTTATGGTTCGGGAGAGGCGCAAGACGGCACAAACGCCGACGGTACTCCTAATATGGTTAACCGCCGCAATGCCGAGCCGACATTCAAAGTTAATGAAACCAGCATGGTTTATGGCAACCCCGGAGCCGGCAATGCCCGATTGACCGTTAATTCCAACGGCTCGATGAGTTTTGGTGCTTCTGCGGTGCCAGCTGATGCAACCGCTGGTACGGCAGCGGTTGCCGCATCAGAGTCTCTTTTTGCTGATAAAGAAAATTTCAGAGCCGGTGACGGAACTTTAACCGTCAATAAAAATGCAAATGGATGGGCAACGGTTATCGGAAAAGACGCTGCCGGTGCCGCGACAGCTCATGAAGGCGGTCGTACAACCTATACGTGGAATAACGATGGAGTTCCTACCGAAGGCGCTGAAAAAACAGGACGTTATGAAGTCAGTATTAATGGTTCGGCTTTTGTTAAAGATACAATGCTGACCGGCAAGCTGAAATCGTATAATGTTGATGCTGCCACCCTCCGCGCCGGCGTTGATCCTGCTAATTTTAATAGGGCAACAAAGGATACAGATTTTTATACAATAACAGAACGTGGTACTTTTATTGTCGGCAAATCTACGACTCCGGTTATGACAATTTCAGAAGAAGGATATACTGATGCGGAAGGAAGAAATATTGAACCTGGGGTTGTAATTCGTACGACAGCCGATGCAAGCCTCAATCGTGTAGCAGAAGGTATTGATATCGCTGCCGGCGATACAGGATTGCCATCTATTAGTAATGATTATGTGCCAGGAGGAGCAGACGATGCAACCCAACCAGGAAGCATTAGAATTGGTGCTAAAAATGGTGTGTATTTAACAGCTTATGATGAAGATGGAGAGTTGACTGGCGCGCCTGTATCAATTCAAGGTGATATGTTTAGAGCATATAAAAATAGACATAACCATACAGTCGATGCCTTTACTACTCAGTTTAATTTAATGTCAAGATGGATGTATAATAAATTAGCTGATGGTAATGAATTCGTCAATGGTGCGTATGATTATTTTCGTAAAGGTTATGAACGTAATGCAACTAATTGGGGGCGGGTATATATAGCAGACTCAGATTTTATTATGGCAGATTATGATGGAATGCCGTTTGTTGATATATTTGCAGGAGCTAGCGGGTCATATACAAAGCCAACATCGAGATTTTCTGGTGGATTTGCAATTTATGATCCGGGATATGATATGATTAATGAGAGGGATAACGCACAAAATTCAGAAGAATCTGTACTAGGGGATGATGCTGCAGTTTATATAAATAAAGGTCGGTTTGAAATTAGAACGACTGAAGATAATGCAAATAAAAATGTTATCAAACGTGAGAAAATATTTACAGTAGATAACAATAAAGGTACTACTAAAACTTCAGGTTTTCCTGACGATGATGCATCACATGGTTCTGTTTATATCCGCAAAGGTTCAATCAATTTGGCAACTGCAAGTGATAGAAATGATGACAATCAAGGTGGAAGAAAAGAGCGTTTAACCAATTCTGAAATTTTATCACAATATTCAGGTAGTGATGCTGCAAAAGAAAAGGCTGCTGTTGGTTATATTGCTGCAGATCGTTTCATTTCTCAGTTTAATGCAACAAATAATAATGTGTTTGGAGGAATAAATATAGGTAGTGCTAATTTAAGAAATCAAAATAAGGTTTCTTATGACCATTATGAAGTAAATCCGGCTTATACTTCGGTTATGCATGATATCAAACTTACTACCCGCGGTGGTGCTCGCTTGAGCGATATTTTGCCGGATTTCATTAATAAAGGAATATATGTTGTTGATAATACTTTTGATCCAGAAGTAGATTGGGCTCCAGATGTGAGAGACAACACCATTCCTGTAAATGAAGTTAACGATTCTGCAGATAATGAGGTTTCAGCTTATGCCGGTTTTATTCCTACGCCAAAATGTCCTCCTGGGTATGCCAAAGTTGCAACATTAACGCCTTCTGGATGGGCTATGGCGCAGGCTGGTACTCCGGTTTTAAAAAATGGAGCGGTTGATATTATGACACATAATAATCCTATGGAATATCTTAAAATCATTACAGCTATTCAAGGTGGTGATACCACAGCTTCCATCGATGATATTCAACCTTTAACTTATCAGAAAAGCACATGGTTAAAAGCTATGGTTTTACCTTATTGTAGTGGTAGGTTTTATTCCGAAGGGGTGAACTGTGGAGGTGCTAATAGTGAAAGCTTCAAAGGTTGGGGCGCTATTTTGGGATTTATTTATCCGCAGGCTTATTTTAAAGACTTTATAGATGAAGGAACGGGTAATAAGTATACAAGCCAAGGAACGGCGGTTTATTGGAACTTGTTTCCGGTTCACTATAGAGAATTAGAAGGTTATGCTACGGTTTACTGTTATTTTGATAGAAAAGATGCAGCTTTTGATGGAAGATATGTAGATAAAGCGTATGACCAATTGAAAGATTTTGAGGCCAATGTAAATACTCTTAACTCTTATGAAAAAACAGTAAATTCAAGAGGTGGAAATGCGCAATATATGGAACGTTTGAATGATCCAGACTTAAAGTATGATGATCCGTGGTAATTCATCGGTTCAATATATGGAAAAACAAAAGTCCCCGCTCAAACGGGGACTTTTGTTTAGTGTTCTTTCTTCCTTTTGGTCATCCCTCATTTTAGAAAATGCTCAAGAAACATTTCCTCTTTCCGTTATCCCTCATTTTAGAACACGCTCAAGAAACATTTCCTCTTTCTGTCATCCCTCGTTTTTGATGATAATCAAAAACGTCAAGGGATCTATTCCCTCCAGAGTCATTTCTCGAAATGCTTTTGCGTTTCGACAAGGAATCTATTCTCCCTCTGAGTCATCCCTCGAAACGCTTTGCGTTTCGTCAAGGGATCTACGATGTTATTTAATCCGAAGATCGCTGGACGATTTTGCTAAACGCAAAATCGAGCGATGACAATAAGACAAACTTATTTGTCTTTCTTATTATGATTATTTTTGCTATAATTTTCCTATGAAAGATATGTATGTTTATATAATGACAAACAAAAACAATACCACGCTGTATGTAGGTGTTACCAATAGTTTGGCACGCCGTGTTTATGAACATAAAAACAATTTGATACAAGGTTTTACTGCTAAATACAGTTTGCATAAACTGGTTTATTTTGAACATTTTACCTCTGAACAAGAAGCAATAGCCAGAGAAAAATTTCTGAAAAAATGCTACCGAAAAACAAAAGAAAAATTAATAGACTCCATTAACACTTCATGGAATGACTTGTCTGCTGATTTTGAATAAATAGTATTATTGCTTGATTTTTTATATTGTAGATCCCTTGACGAAACGCAAAAGCGTTTCGAGGGATGACGCAAGGGTAATAGATCCCTTGACGTTTTTGATTATCATCAAAAACGAGGAATGATGGAAAGAGAAAATGTTTCGTAAGCTTGTTCCAAAACGAGGAATGACGGAAATAGAAAATTTTTTAATAAAAACATAAAAAAATCAAGTAATGACAAGAATGCAGGCTTCCATAATAAATATAAAAAATTGAGGAACACAAAAAGCAGAGCAAGAAAAAAGTTGTTGCTCTATATGTCATCGCTCGATTTTGCGTTCAGCAGAAGTGTCCGGCGATCTTCGAAAATAAAAACATAAAATGACGAGAAGTCGAATAATGCAATAAAAAAAAGGAGCGGATGACCGCTCCCGAAAATTATTTTCTGATATCTTTTTTTCTGTTTCCAAAAGGTTTATTTTTAGCAAAATCTGGTTTGCCAAAGCTGCGGCGTTCTTTATCGTTGGAACGGAAAGATTTTTTGGAGCCAAATCCATCTTTTCTGTCGCGATCAAAAGAACGTTCTGATTTTCCGCGGTAGTTGCTTTTGGAGGCGCTTTTATTTCCCCAAGGGGCGCGTTTTGCCGCAAATTTGCGCTTTTTGTCGGTGCTTTCAGTCGGAATGATTTTGGATTCTTTAACTTCGACAACAACATTCTTCATTTTTTCTTTGGCTTTCATGGCGCTGCGGCATACCGAAAATCCAAAAAATCCAACATTGCGGCCCAAAGTGTAATAGTAATTGTGCGAATAAGCAATTAATCCCGCTTTTTCAAGCCAAAGCTTGCCATTTTCATCAATGTATTGATCATCAACGTTTACAGCCACGATTTCAGCCAAAAACATATCATGCGAGCCATAGTTCGTAATGTTTTTAACTTTGCATTCAATAGAAACCGGACTTTCCATAATCTGCGGAGCAGATACCTGTGAGCATTTTCCGGCAGTGAGTTTCATTTCTTTGAATTTGTTAACGTCGCGGCCGGATTTAACTCCGCAAAAATCAGCGGCGGTAACCAATGGCAGAGTTGTCAAATTGATAACAAATTCACCGCTTTCTTTTATCAGCTCATGAGAATAGCGCGACGGACGGATTGAAACATAGGTCATAGCCGGTTCGGAACTGATTATTCCGGTCCAAGCGGCTGTCATAATGTTGGGTTTTTCCATCGTGCCGCAGCTGACCATAACCGGAGGAAGCGGATATTCCATTGTTCCGGGTTTCCATGTGATTTTTGCCATTTGTTATATTCCTTTATCTTTATTAATGTTGTTCAAGCTTTAATCCAAATATTTTTATTCTGCAATGGCAAAAACGTTTTTTTGTGCTTTTTTGACGGAAAAGCTTAAATTTTGTGTTTGGGTTTTAATTCTATTGAATTTAAAAACAGTCCCAATTTTTTGCGGTCGGAGCCGTATCCTATCTCCTGAGGCGATTTGAAACCGGAGATTGTAAATGAAATCACAACTTTTGAATTTTTTCCAAGATCCGATTTTTTCAGCAAAAATTCGGTTTTTGGCGTTTTGTGTCCGCTCTGAAAGACCCATTTTGAATATTCTTTGCCGTTGATATTCGAAATCACACTTATTTTGCTGTTTTTAGTATTAATATAAGCGCTGGTTTTAAGCGTGATTATTAGGTCGGCGTTTATTTTGGGAACAACAAAAGAAATAAAGGCTTTGTTTCCAAGGCTCCATCGTCCTTCGCTTTTGGGCGCGTCAAACCCCAAAGTCAAAATTTGAGAATGTTCTTGATTAAAAGTATAGGTTTTGAATATTTCAATCGGTTTAGCCGGCGTTTTTTGTAAAAAATTCTGTTCTTTCGAGCGCGAAAAAGTGCGGTTGTTGAAAATATAGTAGTCAATATAATATTCGTAGGCTTGCGGATTGAATATGAAATATATCGCCGCTCCGTAAAGAACCGAAATCAGAGTGATGATAAAAATTCTGGCTTTCATGGCTTTTCTCCGCTGATATTACACATAGTTTATATACGGCGCCGGAGTTCGGCAAATGAAAAATTTGATTTTAGGCAGATTTAATAATTCGGTAACACAAAGTTTTTAAAACAAAAAAAGGAAGACTTGCATCTTCCTTTATGATTGGTGCGCTAGGCCGGAATCGAACCGGCACGGCCTTGCGGCCAACAGATTTTAAGTCTGCAGCGTCTACCAGTTCCGCCACAAGCGCATTAATCCTGATTTGTTTTATACAGATAAAATTTTATAAATGCAAGACTAAACTTGCTTATTTTTTGAAAATGTGATTTTGTATTTGTGTCAGGCGTGTGGCAGAAACAGCGTTTCGGCACGCAGACAAACAGAAAGGATAAAATTATGACAAAAAACAATCTTACCCATTTGGAGAATTTTTTACGCAATAGCATTATTCCCTATGCTTTTCCTCATATCAACAAAGAAGGCTGGAAGTTTGTTGCCGCCTTTGCTTTAATAACAGCGTTATTGGCTTTGATGTGGGAGCCGCTGGGCTGCTTAGGTCTGGTGCTAACCGTTTGGTGCTATTATTTTTTCCGCGACCCAGAGCGTGTTACTCCGCAAATTGACGGAGCTATTATTTCTCCGGCTGACGGAAAAGTTCAGATGATTACAAAAGTTAAAGCTCCCCGCGAATTGGAACTCGGCGATGAGGAATTTACACGCGTCAGCATTTTTATGAGCGTGTTTAATGTTCATGTTAACCGTGCTCCGGCTTCGGGAACTATTACTAAAACCGTTTATATTAAAGGCAAGTTTTTTAACGCCACTTTAGATAAGGCAAGCAAGGACAATGAACGCCAGCTTTTAGCCATGAAGACCGAAAGCGGAAAAAATATTGCTTTTGTGCAGATTGCCGGTCTTGTTGCCCGCCGTATTTTGTGCTTTGCCAAAAAAGGAAGTGTGTATAAAGCCGGTGAACGTTTTGGATTGATTCGTTTTGGTTCCAGATTGGATGTTTATTTGCCGGCAGGGGTAGAACCTCAGGTTTGCCTCGGACAAACAATGATTGCCGGTGAAACTGTGTTGGCAAATTTGTACTCCTCAGCTCCGCAAGTTAAAGGGGAGGCTGAATAATGGAACATATAAATTCTACTTTGCGTCTGTCTAAGCAAAAATTGACTTCGCTGCCTATTCGTAAAATTATTCCGAATATGGTTACAACTTTGGCCGTGTGTGCCGGTGTGACATCTATGCGCTATGCAATGTCAGAGCATTTTGCAAAGGCTATTGTCTGTATCTTTTTGGCTGCTTTTTTTGATATGCTGGATGGCCGTGTCGCCCGTATGCTTAAAGGATCTACCAAATTCGGCGCAGAATTGGATTCTTTATCCGACTTTGTCAGCTTTGGCGTGGCTCCAGCAATTTTAATGTATCGTTGGACTCTTTATGATTTTCCAAAGTTCGGTTGGTTCTTCTGCTTGCTGTTTGCCATTTGCATGGCTATGCGTTTGGCTCGCTTTAACACAATGCTTGAAGACGAACCTCAGCCGCCGTATTGGAGTAACTTCTTTACAGGAGTGCCTGCACCGGCAGCGGCAGCGCTTGGTATTTTGCCTGTTATGCTGAGTTTTGAGTTCAAAGATGTTGAATTTTTACGCAGCAACAGCTTTTGCAGCGCGGTTATGTTTGTTGTATCAATGCTTATGATTAGCCGTATACCGACTATTTCGACAAAGCATATGAAAGTTCCGACATATATGGTAATTCCATTGATTATTGCCGTTGTTTTCGGGGCTACTCTTGTTTTCAGCCAGCCATGGTTGGTTTTGAGCTCATTGGTTGCGTTTTATGCTTTGACAATTCCGCTGGTCGTTTTGTGGTTTTTGAAAGGCAAAAAAGCTTATCTAAACAAAATTTAAGAGCAGGTAGTAATAGAAAGCCCCTCAACGAACTGTCAAACTTTAGGGAAACAGTTCAAATGAGGGGCTTTTTTATTATATTAATTAAAATCAAATCTATGCGCTTTATTCTTTTTCGGCATAAGGGTTGTTGCCTTTTCTGACATTAATTCTAAGCGGAATTCCCCCCATTCCGAAAGTTTCGCGCAGGTTATTGGTTAGATAACGCAAATAAGAATCAGGCAGACCTTCCGGATTGCTCGAAAAGATAACAAAAGAAGGCGGTCTTGATTTGATTTGGGTTATATAGCGCAATTTTATACGCCGTTTATTTTTACCCAAAGGAGGCGGATAAGCCCCTATCATATCTGCAAACCATTTGTTTAACGGAGCTGTAGGAATACGGCTGTTCCACCGATCATAAACTTTTAAAACAGCGCTCATCAATTTGTCTAAGCCTTCGTTTTTCAAAGCCGAAATCGTTACTGTCGGAATACCTTCAGCTTGAGTTAACGATGTTTTTAATTTGTAATTTAATTTTTCGATAGCTTCTTTTCTGTCTGCAATATCAATATGCTTACCTGTAGTCCTGTTAATTC
>ENA-ORNT01000501-ORNT01000501.1-human-gut-metagenome-genome-assembly--contig:-NODE-501-length-28667-cov-4.436425_pt1 | contig 28667 bp, 19 predicted proteins | sample MGYA00242120_ERZ509032 | MGnify/ENA primary metagenome ERZ509032 (study PRJEB26280, sample SAMEA2338729) | human gut metagenome | biome: human gut; feature: human-associated habitat; material: faeces...
GCCCCAATTGGCCAGCCTTCCCGCGGCGCTCGACATAGCCATTCGGGTGCCGCTTACCTCGCATCGGCAAGGAACGGACATCGAAGCCGAACTGGCCACGTTCAAACATCCGGTAAAGAGTTCGCAGGTTACAACTAATTGGGCGCTCAGCGCGCCCAATAATGGTATCAGGCGTCCACCCCTGGGCAATTTTGTCGTTGATATAAGTGAGTTCAGCCAGTGACAACTGAGTACGTTTTCGGCCACAACGTTGCTTATTGCGCATATAGTGATCTTGATAATCAGCAATTGAGGCACCGGTTTCCAGGTAACGATAAACGCGATAAACGGTTTCGGCACAACGGTTGATCATTTGGGCCACTCGGTACGCTTTAAGCTTTTGCACGAAAGAATGGGCGATGATTGTCAGCTCGTTTGTGGTAAGATGGGTGTAAGTCATTTGTGGTTTCCTTTCTTTTGTTTAGGGGTATTCAAAAGTCTACCACAAATGGCTTTTCTATTTTTCTAACTTAATTTTACAAACGGCGTTATATGAAAAACAGCTGTGGATTTTCCCTCCGCAGCTGTTTTAGTGTTCTATTCAGCAAGTCTACCGACGACTGGCAGATCCTTTAATACCCGTTTACCATGGGGTGACTTTTCAAGCAAAACGTCGGTCAAGTCCTGGCCGGCCAAGTTTCCATGGTGGCGGCCACCCTGCCAGGCCGGGTTAGCAGAGACGTCATAGATTACACCTTCAACTGCTACGTAGGCCGGTTGACCAGCTTGACCATTGTACTTTGCTAGTTCATCCCTCGTCATTACCTTATCAGCCATCATGATGACCTCCTTTAATTTTGATAATTAAACCATACCATGAACCCTGGCTCTTTGTCAATCGGTAAGGATGAAGAGAATTTGGAGAACTAGACTAAGCTACTTTGGCTTTTGGTCTAGTTCTCTTTTTTGATAATTCACGAATCATGAGATTAGAAGTCTTCAACGAAATAAGAATCCTAATCCGAAAATGGAAGAAGTTACGATAGCCATATGCGGTTCGTTTGATTATCTTGATTTTATTATTAGTGCCTTCGATCGGCCCGTTGGTTAGTCGGATGTAAAAGCTGGCAATGATCTCCTGGCGGTGCTTGGCAAGGGTTCGCTTAACTCGTCGCATCGTACTTGGTAAATTATTCCGCTTGATTAACTGATCTAACAAGGCCTGACTGCGGTTACTAATCGTGGCTATTAAGTCTTGATAGTAACCCTTAGATCTGGAGAGAAATCGGGTAGCCGTTCGACGACTTCTTGATTGGATAACCAGTGATATTGGAAGTTACGCCGAGAATAACAGTGTAGGTAATTAAGTAAGGGTCCTTGATTCCGGTCCAAAAGTTGATATCATTAGTCATGAGGAATATATCCTTTCTAAGACAACCGAGGTAGTTATGGAAGGCTTTTTCTATGGGAAGAAAATCTAAATACTCGGCAGAGGAAAAATTTTTAATCCTCAATGAAGTTTTACGAAATGGAATCCATAAGGTAATAATTAAATACAAGATTAGCCAAAAAACTATCAGGTGGTGGAGTCTTCTATACAAGTATCAGGGAATGCCAGGACTTCAAGCAAGTCATCATAATCAAAGCTACTCTAAAGAATTTAAAAACTCATTGGTTGAACAATATCAACAAACAGATGAGGCATTAGATTTATGGCTGGTATCAAAAGTATCGCAAAAGCGGTAATGACCCAGAATCACTTCGTGATCGCCGAGGCAAAGCTAAGCCAGAAGAGAAGTGGACGGAAATTGACCGACTCAAGGCAGAAAATCGCTTATTAAGGGCTCAGCTAGAAAAGCAAAAGATAGAGATTGCGTTCGCAAAAAAATTAACAGAATTACGCAATCGGGAGGTGAAAAAGGACTCCGGTACCAAGCGATCAAAGAACTAAATCAGGAAAATGGATGGTCAATTAGCCAGTTGTGTAAAATAGCTGATTCTTCGCGAGATGGTTATTACAAATGGCTCAATCGAAAGCCAAGTCGATATTATAATGAGCAAGCAGAGTTACTTGAAGCGATTGTAGAGTTAGAAGAAGAACATAATTGGACGCTGGGATATTTAGCGATGACTACATATTCTTTTGGTTGGCGAATTTGCTCCTAAAGAATTTGGCTGGGAGTTAACATTTTTAGTTCCGTACAGTATTTTCATGCAACTATTTGCGAACTTATGGCGATTTTGGGGAATTGATACGATGAACATTTTTCTGCGCTTTGGTTTTAACCTGCTTGGCTTAGTGATTGCCTTTGCCGGGTATGCCCTTTATCAACAGTGTAATTGTTGTTTTCAACCGCATGATAAGTTGACAGTCTATTTAAAGCGCCGCGCCAGTCTTAAATTCACGAAGTAATTTAATATTATTTTGCCCATTATCATTATCTTGTTATGTTCTCTTAAAAATCATGCAATCTTTGCTTTTAATATTGGAACGGTGATCGGCTTTTTCTCCCAGAACTGGATTGTTAGTTTCTGGCAAGAACGCCTCGAACCGTGTTGTCATTTCTAACTTTATGGAATGGGGATGATTAAATGCGTCTATTTTTAGTAGCACTCTTAGTCGTGGGGACGGTTGGAATTAGCGATTATCATGTCCATGCTGATGTAGATGCGCCTTCCCAACCTTTCCAATCATCATTTTTTAGTCAGGATTCTTCTGATAGTAATGATTTTCAGTTTTCTAATGGCGGCCAACGACCAAATGCAGAACGGCTAAGAATCCCAGAAAATACACCGACACCGCTTGAAGGATTTAGGTGGAAGAAAAAGAATATTACTATTTACATGGAAACTGCTGATCCAAAATTAAAGTGGGCTTTTCGTGATGCGGTCAAAAAATGGAATAAGACGAAAGCAGTTCATATCCGCTGGACTAAGAACGAAGATAAGGCCAATATTATTGCGGCTGATGGTGATCTAGCACGAAATAATACGGGAAACAATGGTGTTGGCTATACAACATCTGAACTCGGCTCAACCCGGACGGAATATGATCCGACTACGAATACCTTGCATAAGGCAACCTCAACTTTGGACCCTAATCAGTTAGACTATACTAATAAAGAGTTTCGAAGTGAGGTTGCACAACATGAACTGGGACATGCCCTTGGGTTAGCCCACGCTCCAGAGTATGAGCATAGTGTGATGATCCCACGAAACATCAAAAACGGAATAACTAAAAATGATGCTAAAACGCTAAGAACGTTATATCGGGAATAATTTTGAAATAGGTGTTGACAATTAGTAAGGATAAGGATATTATAATTACAATTAAATTAGAAATTGCTTAGAAAAGATGAGTAATTATTTAATGCCATTACAGAGAGCTAGGAAAGATGAGAACCAGTATGGTAACGAATAATGAAGATGGTCTTGGAGCAGACTGATGCTGTGAGCATACGTGTTAGCAGCAAGCGATTAGCACCCGTTACCATGCTGGAGTATTTTTATGTACTTCTTGCGGGTCTTATTGTGAGATAAGGCTAAATTAGGGTGGTATCACGTTAATGAATATTAAACGTCCCTAGGAATTGGTTGGATTGCCGTTCCTAGGGATTTTTTAGTTCCAAGATTCATTCTCATCAGGCAGAAAAGGAGAGATTTATTATGGCTAAAGTTGAAAGTTTTACATTAGATCACACAAAGGTTAAGGCACCTTACGTTCGTTTAATTACCGTTGAAGAAGGGGCAAAGGGAGATAAGATTAGCAACTATGATTTACGGTTAGTCCAACCAAATGAAAATGCAATTCCAACTGCTGGTTTACATACGATTGAACACTTACTTGCTGGCTTGCTTCGTGACCGTTTGGATGGCGTGATTGATTGTTCCCCATTTGGCTGCCGGACTGGTTTCCACTTAATTACGTGGGGTGAACACTCAACTACTGAAGTTGCCAAGGCCTTGAAGTCCTCACTTGAAGAAATTGCCTACAAGACTAAGTGGGAAGATGTTCAGGGAACAACGATTGAATCTTGCGGTAACTACCGTGATCATTCATTATTCTCTGCTAAGGAATGGTCAAAGAAGATTCTTGATGAAGGGATTTCAGATAAGCCATTTGAACGCCACGTGGTTGACTAATAATAATTTTGGTAAACGCTGACTAAGGATTTCTCGAGAATAACGACATGTCGGATCCCGTTGGCTATTGCGACTAGTTATGACGAATAGCAAAAACAAAAGTAAAGGGGTAGTTATGATGAGAAAGAAAAAGCATACCGGATGGTGGATTATTGGTATTGTAGTAGTGATTTTAGTTGCAGCTGGACTTAGTGTGGGCGCTAATGGTGGTTTTACCCGCAACGATGAGATTACTGTTGGAACGATTGGCCCAGATGTCCAGGTTTGGCAACACATTGCAAATAGTAAACAGGCCAAAAGTGAAGGTTTGAAGATTAAGGTCAAGAGCTTTACTGATCCCGTAGCTTTAAACCGGGCGACTGCTAGTGGTGAAATTGACGTAAATGCTTTCCAATCATGGTCATATCTGCAAGCTTATAATAAGGAAAATAAGAAAGCACAATTAGCGGCGATTGGAACTACCTATTTAGAACCAATGGGCTTATATTCAGATAAGTATAAGAGTGTTAAAGACATTCCAGATGGTGCCACAGTTGCGATCGCTAATAACCCAGCAAACACGGCGCGTGGTCTCTTACTCTTACAAAGTGCAGGCTTGATAAAATTGAAGCCGGGCTTTGGGGCAACAAGTGGAACCAATGAGATTGCGGCTAATCCAAAGAACCTTCAATTTAAAGAAATTGATGATACCACCGGACCACGAGTATTAAAGTCAACTGATTTAGTATTAATCGGTAATACGATTGCTTTAACTGGTCATTTAAATGTGTTGAAAGATTCTATTTATCACGAAAAAGTTGATCAAAGCACGAAGGATAACATTAATGTTTTAGCAACTGCTAAGAAGAACCGTGATAATAAAGAATATAAGAAGTTAGTCAAGCTTTACCATAATAAGCAAATTCAACAATGGATTGCTAAAAAGTATCAAGGAACAAAGGTGAATGTTGATAAGCCATTAAATTATCTAGAAAATTAATAATAAAATTATAATTAGCCAAAAGACAACATTGTGGTAATTTTAAGCCCTTTTTATTCTCAATTATCGAATAAAAAGGGCTTTTTGTGCGTTTATATTGATGAATTGAAGATTATTATGAAAATTAATAATTTTATCTAATCTTAAGATAAAGACTTCTATTAAACAAATTAATAAGAAACGAGTATAATTAAAGTGATAGAAGATTAGGTTTAACTACAAGGCATGATTTAAGTAAGGGAGCTAAAATTATGAAATGGGTAAGAAAACTTGCACAAAGCGTAGTAACGATTGTTTTACAAGCACTGGTTGCCCGACTCGTGTATCACTTATTTGCAAAGAAGCAACCGAAAGAAACAACGAAAAGCAATGACTAATGTATTGTGGTAGCGGATGGGATTAAGCGTAAAGCGACCATTCGTTTTTTTATTAATTTTGCTCTTAACAATGCCAAGGATAAATTTTGTTGACCTTTAAATTAATAGGATGATAAAAAATTAATTTAAAAGAACTTGTATTGGATTATAATTATAGATGGATAAATGATTAAGAGACGGGGGAGATCTTATGGGTAAAAATAATCCTTTACGGAGTATGACTCCAAAAAATAAGAATTAGAAACTATATAAGGCGAAGAAACAGTGGATTACTGCCTGTGCTACTTTTATGTTGGCTTTTGGGCCAACTGGGGTAGTAAATGCTAGTGTCCAAGCAGATACGACTACCCCAGCAACAACGCAAGCAGGTGGTATTGTAGCTGAATCGGCGCAACCGCAAAATTCAGGGGATGAGACTGCCCTAGATACTGCTGAAACGAAGAGAAATGTTGTAGCTAATACTACTGACACTTCTAGAACCAGTGAACAAAAGACTACAACTGCTCAGGCTACTGAAAATTCAAGTGCTGCTTCTTCTGCAAATAAAACTAATAGTGAAGAAGAAAATAAAAATGCTTTTCTTACTTTCAATGTAAATACTGCTGACACCCCTGCCAATGAAGCAATTCAAGAAAATAAGATTGTTGCAACAACTAAAAACAATACTACACATGATATTATTAGTAAGAATGCAGATAGTGGACAAAGTACAACCATTTCTTTTTATGATGCAGCTGCCATTAATAGTTACAAAGACATGATTGATCAAAAGAAAAATCTTCAGATTCAAGATAAGACTACCTATAAAGGTACGACTTTAACAGCTAAAGATTTAGTTGCTAATGTGGCTGATTTTCCAGCAGATACTACATTTGAATTTGCTGATAATAGTGAACCAAATTGGAATCAAGTAGGAACATATAATGTTAAAGTTATTGCAACTTATCCAGTTTCTGTGAATGGCCAGCAATACACTGTCGTAACTGCTCCCGCTACTGCTAATGTTACTGTTACTCAACAAATGCAGTTTACGATCACTTACTGGGATGATACGGAAAATAAACAGATTGTTCAATTTGATATAAAAAATCCTGATAACCGTGGATATAGTATTGATCTTAAGTTTCCAGAGGGCGTAAATACAGGAACATATCAATCTGTTAGTGTCTCTGGAGTACCTGCAGGAGCAGCAATTGCTGGGGATTACTGGAAGCCGTTTACAGATCGAAGTTGTAATTGGAGAGTACCAAATTATAAGTGGGATGCGACGGCAGCTCCTTCGTTATTTAATGCTAACGTTGTTGTCCACTTAGTTCATAAAATACAAGACGTAACTGATACTGATCCAGCTGCACAAGAAACACGCACTGTTACCGTAAATTACGTTAAGACAAAAGTTAATGAAGACGGTACTTACACCGAGGATGGTAATGCCTTTACTTCTGCAGTTTTAGATGTTTACTATACTCGGCAAGCTACAAAAGATTTGGTAACTGGAACTGTTACGTATGGTCCATGGCAATGGAATACTAAAAAAGGTGATAGTAATACACCTGGTTATCATGTAGTATCTGGTACTTGGACTAATTTACCGCAAGAATGGGCTACGGTAACTGCTGATGTACCAACCTTAGATGGATATACAGCTTACACTGGTGGTCCTGCTACAAGTACTAATAAAGTTCCAGCTAATCAATTTGTTTTCCCTACTTGGAATGGTAGTGATGGCAATACCAGCGATATTTCTAAAGGCTCAACTGCATATACTACGGCTGCACCTCTTTATGAAGCTCAACCTGTTCATACTATTTTCTATGTTCCAAATAAAACTGAAGCTAGAACAATAACCGCTAAATTTGTGTATGCAGGTGGTGATAAGAATGGCCAATCAGTTGCACCCGACGCGCAGATTCAAGTCTTCTTCAAACAAGCTGGGACTATTAATACTTCAACCAATAAAGTGGTTTATGGAGATTGGACTTGGGATAAGACGGTTGGTGATGAGAACAACTTAGGTTTCCATGTGATTTCTGGAAAGTGGAATATAGCACCAGATGGACAATGTACTGTTACTCCTCCCGATGCTGGCAATGACTATGTAGTAGCATTCATAAATTCTACAGGCACATATACTACTGTAAATTCTGCTAATCCAAATTATAATTCCAATACAGTATTTACTACTAATAATGCTCCTCAATGGTATGTTCGTAACGAATTGACAACTTACTATGTACCTAAATCATTGACGCAAAAAACTATTAACCGTGTAATTAACCTCACGCCAGTTAACCAACCAGGAACTCCTTCAGTTACCCAAACTACGACACAATCAGCTACGATTACTAGACCTGTACGCGTAAATGCTGATGATAGCGGAGTAGTATTTGATGGCTTTGATGGTAGTGGCTGGACGACAGGTGAGTGGGGACGCTACAACAATATACCGGTTCCTAATGGTTATACAAAAGTCATTAAACAAATAGTTACTCATCCTGATGGGACAACTACTGAAACAACATTAAATATTCCAAACAGGGGACCTATTCCAGCTCAAACTGTTACTATCGATACACTTCCGACTGTAATTAATATAACCTATACGGCAACTGCAACAGCATTTTTGGCAGGTACTAATGAGTCAACTTACACTGGCAGTCCAATCACTCTTGATGACCTTAATTATGGGAATGGTGACGCTCGAATCCATGTTGGAATTACAGGGCCAACTCAGAATGTCTATAAGTTACAAGCTGGAGATGTTGAATTTTCATCTGATAATGGTCAAACTTGGACGACCGAAATGCCAACTAATACAGGCACCTATAAGTTACGTTGGTCGGAACAAGGTAAGCAAAATATTATAAAAGAATTTGGTAATAACAGTATTAAATGGGTAGATGCTCAGGGTAATTCAACCTTTACCAGTACGGCAACCTATATTATTAATCCTAAACCAATTACTAATGTTACTGTTTCAGGGAATCAAAGAAAAACTTATGATGGTAAAGGAGCTAGTGTAGATGGTGCTGGCTTAACAATTAGTGGTACTGGTACTGTTGCTGGTAGTACACTAACAGCCAAAGGTCTTGTTACTAGCGACTTTGATTGGTATACCCTTAACGGCAATAAGCTTAACGCTATTCCAACTGATGTGGGTAGCTATGAAGCTCGGTTGAATTCTACTGGTCTTAAGAATTTACAGACTATTAATTCAAATTACAGCTTTAATATTGCAAGTGGTACGATTAAGTACACTATTGATAAGGCAAAAGCTATTGCGACTATCGGCGGTAGTTATGAACGTGATTACAATGGTCAACCAGTCAATGGTACAAGTATTTATAATCAGATTACTTGGGCAGGAAGAGATATAAGTAATAGCAAAGACCTTAATTTAAATCACAGTATTACTGCCAATGACTATGCTTGGTACACCAAGAGTGACGACCAATATGTCAAATTTCAAGGTCAACCAGTGAATGCAGGGGTTTACTATTTGATTTTGAACAATAACTCTATCACCACACTTGATAAAGAAAATCCTAACTATGATATTTTAAAAGTTGGAGCATTTGTTTACACAATCAATCAAGCTCAAGCGGGTTCGGTTACCTTTAATGCTAGTGCTCAAAAGATCTACGATGGTTCAGCTGTTTTAAACAATGCTAGTTTTAATACTGCGCCATCAATTGTAATTAAAGGTGTAGATGGCAAGCCGCTTGCGGGATTAAACAATTATACTTTTCAATCTGGCGACTTTGAATTTGTAGACTCAACAGGTAAAACTGTTTCAATCATCAATAAAAATGGTCAAATCTCTGGACCGATTAATGCTGGTACTTATACTATTCTATTAACCCAAGCTGGTCTTGATCGAATTGAACAAGCTAACCCTAATATTAACTTTGCCAATGTTAAGCTAGCTGATACGGGCAGCGGTACTTTGACAATTAGTCAATATGCTCCAAATCTTAATTTAAGTGGAAATGGCTCTAAAACATACGATGGTCAAGTAGTAACTTTCGCTGAATTAATTAAGCAAGATAAAGACAATACGATTGCAATTAAATTAACTGTGCCAAAACAAGGTGGTGGAACCACTGAAGTAACCTATACTTTCAATCCTAATATGGATTACACAGGGGATTATGACTGGTACAGCAATGGCATTAAAATTAACGCGCCAAAGAATGCCGGTACTTATGTTATCCAACTTAAAGTTAATCAAGTAAGGACTACTCTTGAGGACTTGGTAAACCAAGATCCTAACTACAGCTACTTGAAAGGTAACTTGGATTTTAATAATGCACAAGTTACTGGACAAGCATCCTACACGATTAACAAAAAGCCACTCACTGTTTATCTAGACGGCCAATCATCATCTGTTTATACAGGCAGCGGTGCTGAAATGCCTCTGCAAGACTTAATTAAGCATTTAGAAGCTAATGGTCTTGTAAATGGTGAAACTCTAAACACTAATACCTTTGATAAGGCTGACTTCCAATGGTACGTCAAGAATGCTGATGGAACTTATTCTGTCTTCACTGGTAAGGATGCACAAGGCAATCCAGTTCAAACGCCAATCAATGTTGGTACTTACTACATTGGTATCTTACCAGAAACATCAACCAATAGTGGTATTGATACTTTGCAGCGTGATAATACCAACTATGATGTAACTATTGACTATAGTAAGCATTATCAATTTGATATTACTCCCGCTAAAGGCACAATTACTCTTAGTGGTGGACAAACTGATACTTATAATGGTCAAGCACATAACATTACAGGTTACACATTGACAATCAGTGGTATTGGTTTGCCTAGTGGTCAGACAGTAACACTTAAAGATAGTGATCTTGAATATTATGTTGACGGCCAATGGACAACTAGTGTTCCAAAGAATGCCGACACTTACCAAGTTCGCTTAAGTGATAGTATATTCACCGAATTGGAGCGTTCTTACACTAACTTCTCATGGACAAGTGATAATGTAACGAACAACGCTAAGGCTTATGTTATTAATCCAACTCAAGTTCATATATCGTTTACTGGTGAGCCTAAGCACGTTACTTATAATGGACAAGGTGTTTCGGTTAATTATAGCAGTGATGCTATGAAGGGCTACTTCAATATGGCTGGTCTTGTTAATGGCGATAAGCTGATGTACCCAACTTTATCCAGTGATCAATTTGAATGGGTAGATTCAGCTGGTAATGTAATGACTACTGTTCCAGTTAATGTGGGCACTTACACATTGCGCCTTAAGACCACTAGTGACATGGACAAGCTTAACTCAAACTATAGTTTTGTCTTTGCTAAAGATAGTGCTGGTAACGATATCAACGGTTGGCAATGGATTATTGATAAGGCGACGGCAATAATTACCTTTACTACTGGTAACCAAAATACGCCATGGACTGGTAAGCCAACTGTTCTTGATCCAGCTAATTTTGCTGTTACAATTTCAACTAACAATGGTCAAATATTGACTGCTAGTGGATTAGAAGTTAGTGACTTCCAATTCTATGACCAAAACAGTCAAGCAATTGCTACCCCAACTGCTGTCGGTAATTACACTATTAAGTTGAAACAAAGTGGCTTGGATAAGATTGAAAAAGATACGGCCAATTATACTTGGACTAATAACACAAATGGTAGTTATGAAATTACCAAGGTTCAAGTTTCTATCAAGCTAAATGGCGAAAGTTCAATGGTTTACAATGGGAGAGCAGCTAATTTCCCAGTTAATAGTGATGGATCAGTAAATGGTATTACAGTTACATTAAGCAATGGTAAAACTTACGCTCTTAAGCCAGGTGACTTAGCCTTTGTTAATGGCAACGGTGAATACATTAATGCTCCAGTAAATGCTGGTGATTATAAGGTAACTTTGTCACAAGTAGGTTTAAGTAATATAAATAAGATTGATGGCGAAAATTACCAATACACTCTTGATAAGACAGCTAATATGGCTAACTTCACCATTGAGAAAGCAGATGCAACAATTGTTCTTAATGGTACCGGTACGCATGTTTACGACGGTCAAGCCGCTTCAACTGATGAAGGTAGTTACACTATTCAATTACCAGGTCAGACTACTTCAACAAATGTAACTGCAGCTAACTTAGCCTTTGTTACGGGGGCCCCAACTAATGCTGGAACTTATTCTATTGCGTTAAGTGATGCTTATAAGAAGCAATTACAAGACATTTATGGCAATAACTACAATTTAACGTTTACTAATGGAAGCTTTATAGTTACTCCAAAGACTATTAATTTAATTTTGAATGGTTATTCATCTCAAATATATAATGGTCAACCAGCCAAAGTATCTGATATTTCAAATTTAACCTTAACTTGGGGTGACCATACTACAACTACTGCTCCTGGTGATGTTAAGTTCACTTTATCAGCTGATGATTTAGAAGTAGTTGATAAGAATGGTCAAACACCAACAGCAGCTAATTCTACCAATCAAGAAAATAATCCATATTATGTTCAACTAAAGAATTCAATTTTGAATCAATTGAATGATCAAAATAAGAATTACAAGTTTGTAATTGGCGACACTTATGCTCGTTACACGATCTATGCTGAGGAATCTAATGTTACTTTTACTGGTAAGCAGTTTGTCAACTATGGCTCAAATCCAATGCCAGCACTTGATCCAAGTAATTACACTTTAACTTGGACTGGTAATAAACATAATATTGAGATAACTGCGAATGATTTGACTGTTGAAGTGCCCAATGGTGTTCCAACTGATCAGAACGGATTACCATTAAATGCTGGCCAATATGTAGTTAAGGTAAAGCAAAGTGTAATTGATAACTTTAATGTTCAACATCCTGACTACAAGTTATCAAATGATCCAAACGCTAACGCTTGGTATGTTGTAAAACACCGTCAAGTTTCATTTACTATCAATGGAACACCAAGTTCTACTTACAATGGTCAAGCGGTTTCGCTCAAAGATGGAAATTATTCGATTAGCTTTGGACCAGTTTCTGGTAACCAAAATAGTGGTGTTCTTAGTGACGATCAAAATGCATTTGATAGTATTAAGTGGGATGCAAGTGACTTTGAGTTCGTTAATGGCGCACCAACTACTGCTGGTACTTATCAAGTGCGGCTTAGTTCTGCAGGACTTAAGAAACTTCAAGAGTTTGCAAGTGGAGCTACAGGTAGCAATTATGATTTCAGCTCTGATGTTACAGTGGATAATGGCCAATTTACTGCCAGTTCAGTGACCGCTAACTACACTGTAAACAAGAACGAGTTGACAGTATCTTTGATTAATAAAGATGGTAAGGTTCCTAGTTCTGTTATTGGTAAGTATGACTTAAGTGCGGGCAGTTATACATTGACAATCACACCTGCTGAAACTATTTATGGTACAGATGGTAAACCGCTAACTTTAACTTATAATTTGAAAAATACTGATTTAGCTTACAAGAATGGTACACCATCTAATATTGGTACGTATGATGTTCAATTGACTACCGCAGCTATTAGTGATTTGGAACAAAAATTTGGTACAGAAAACTACACTTATAAGTTATCTCCAAGTGCTACACATGAAATCACTAAGGGTACTGGTACGATTACCTTATCTGGTGGTCAAACTGAGACTTATACTGGACAACCAGCAGTCTTAAAACATGACAAGTACTTTGTCACAGTAACAACAAATATTTATAGTGATAGATCATACTTGAATGCTGGGGATATGCAATTCCTAGTCTTCTATACTAAGAATGTGGATGGAAGCTACATTGAATTAGCAAACAAGCCAACTGATGTCGGTACTTACTATGTTGGATTGAATGAATACATGATTAAGCAGATTGAAGATACAACTGGTAATAATGGTGATAATTACAATTGGAGTCAAAATTATGCGACTTATGTAATTACCGCTGCTAAGGGTACTGCTACGGGTTCGTTTACTAACAGTAGCACATACAATGCACAGCCAATTGGCAAACAAGATATTACAGTTAATGTCGATTATCCAGGTGCTAAGAGCAAAACTTACTCTTTGCAAGAGGGTGACTATGAGTATGTAAATGAAGCAGGGGCTGTAGTTGTTGATCCTACTGATGCAGGAACTTACACTATTCGTTTAACAACTGTTGGTGAAAATCACATCAAGCAACTTGGTAACGTAATAGACGCTCAAGGAAACATCACGAAGCAAAATATAAATTGGACTGTTAACTTTGCAGGTTCATATACCATCAATGCAGTCCGGATGACAGTTACTGTCAATGGCACTCAAAATGAAAATTACAATGGTAAGGCTAAGACGATCAACATCGGTGGATCTAACGGCGTTAACGTAACAATAAGTGCAGACGGTTTGACTGTACCAACTATTCCAACAACAGGTGTCAATGCGTTAACAGCTAATGACTTTACTATTAAGAATGCTCAAGGCCAGGTGGTAACTGATCCAACTAATGCCGGAATTTACAAGATTTATTTAAATAACAAGGGTCTTGAAAAACTTGGTAAATTGTCAATAAACTTTACTGTTCCAGAATGTTTGGAACAATCAGCTGATTTAATTATTGCGCGTCAAAATGTCAATATTACTGAAGGCTCAGCTGGTAAAACATTTGATGCACAATCAGCTGCCTTGACAGAAGAACAGTTTGCTCAATATAAGAAAGCAATTACTGATGCTGGTTATAGTGTAGATGGCTTGACTATCGATGGTATCGACTGGTGGTTCGATGATACTGTAGATTACGGTACACAGGGTAATCAAACTAACCCAATTACAGATATCGGTACTTATAACTTAAGATTAAATGCTAAGGGCCAAAAAGAACTTGATAATGCCAACCCTAACTACAAACTTAAAGTCGGTGACTTCCAGTACACGATTTATCCAGAAGTAGTTCATATTGAAGTCGACGGTACTCAGAATGCTGATTGGGATAACCAGGGCGTAGCAATTGATCCAACTAAATTTGTACCTAAGTTTGTTGTTTATGGTGGTAAAAATGGGGATCAATTAATTACCAATCCTGTTCGTGATGATGGTCAGCCTTTGACTCTACCAGCAGGTGTTCAGTTAGTTCCTAGTGATTATGAATTTGTTGATGATAATGGTAATGTCATTACATCATTTAAGCGTCAAGATGGCACTACTTTAACTAATCCATTTAAGGTTGGAACTTACCATGTTCGCTTAACTGAAAATGGCTGGAAGAAGCTAGCAACGCAGTCAACTGATAACGTGAAGTATCAATACGACAATAGTACTGGTACGCTTAATATCAACCAAATTACACCTGAAATTAAACTTAATGGTGCAAATTGGAAAATTTATGATGATCAACCAGTAAGTTTTGATGAACTAGTTTCTAAAGATCCAACTACCAATCAACCATTGATTTATGTTGGTGCATCTGCTAATGGGCATACTATTAACTTACCTTTGGATCCTGGCACTTATAATTGGAATAGTAATGGTCAATTATTGAAGACGGCACCAAGCCAAGTGGGTACTTACACCATTACTTTGAATAAAGACAAAGTAATAACGTACTTAAACAATTGGATGGCTAATAACTCTGATTATCAGGGTGCAATGAAGATTTTAGCTGACAATATTGGGGGTAGTGCTTTATTTGAAATTAAGACACGCAATATTGCTAAGCTCGAAGCAGATCCTGCTAGTGGTAGTCAAACTTATACTGGACAGGCTGTGCAAATTGACTTGTCTACTATAGTTGGTAGTCTTAAGGCAACAGACAGTGATGGTAAAGTTTGGAAGCTTAATACTGACACCTTGACTTTGGATGATTACACTATTACTGATTCAAATGGCAAGATAGTTACAGGTTTCCCAGTCAATGTTGGTACGTATACATTTAAGATAAATGAAAAGGGAATCGTTGCTTTAGCTTCTGCTAATCCTGACCTCGCAATTCCTAATGAAATTAATGGCTAAAGTTATACTTATACAATCAATCAAGCCAATGCAATTGGAAAGTTAACTGGTTCTAATTCTGGAGCTTATACTGGGAAGCCAGTCACAACTGCTCAAGTCAACAGTAATGGTCAAATTATGGTAACTGTCGACTATCCAGGTGTTGCTATTAGTAATAAGACTTATACTCTTAAAGCTGGTGACTATACTTGGAGTACAGAAAATGGTTTTGCTCCGACTGATGCTGGTAAGTACACCATTACGTTAACCAAGGATGGTATTACAAATATTGAAAATTATATTCGTGCTTTCGCTGGTACAGGTCAAGACGGTAAATCAAATGTAGTATTTGCTGAGAACGCCATTATTGGTTCAGCTACTTTTGAAATTGTTCCTAAGTCAATTACTGATGTCACTATTTCTGGTAATGCTCAAGAAAAGACTTACGATGGTCAGGCTGCTAGTTTAGATGTAAATGACTTAACGATTAGCGCTACTGATCTTGTTACTGATAGCCCATTATCAATGAAAGACATTACTGCCAGTGATTTTGATTGGTATGATGTCCAAGGTAAGAAGCTAGATGCGATTCCAACTGATGCTGGCACTTATGAAGCTCGTTTGAAACCTTCTGCTTTGCAAGCATTACAAAAGGCTAATCCTAACTACAGCTTTAATACCGCAAGTGGAATGATTAAGTACACAATTAATCAAAAAGCAGCTACAGATACTTTAGGCGGAAATGGTAATAAGGTTTACAATGGTCAAGAAACTACGGTTAGTGATGTTCTTAATTCAATTACTTGGACGCCAAGTGGGTTAGTTGATGGTCAAAGCTTAGATCTTTCTAATTTAACCGCTGATGACTACGCTTGGTACACCAAGAATGCAGACGGTACTTATACCGAGATGACTGGCTTACCAACTAATGCCGGCACTTACTACTTGAAGCTTAAGGATAGTTCAATCGCTAAGATTCAGGCAGCCAACCCTAACTATAGTTTTGCTACTGGCGCAATTAGTGGTGAGTACACTTATAAGATTAATCAAGCTAATGCTGTGATTACTTTGCCAAATACTAGTGATCAAACTATTACTTGGACTGGTAATCCGGCAACAATTAATCCAGCTAACTTTATTCCAGAAATCACTACTGATAATCCAAATGAAAAGACCATTGCTTTGCCGAGTGATTTGCAATTAACGGCAAGCGATTACGAGTTCTTGCAAGATGAAAAAGTGATTTCTGCACCAAGTGAAGTTGGCACTTATCAAGTTCACTTGAGCCAAACTGGTTGGCAAAAAGTTCAAAATGCAATTGCTGGAAATGCCAACTATACTTGGACTTACCAAGGCGCGGGTAATTATCATATCGAAAAGGCAACTGCAACCATTACTCTTGACGGTTCAGCTTCAACAACTTACACAGGTAACCAAGTAGTAATTCCAACTACTGATGGCGTTGTTAACGGCATTAGTGTGAAATTATCAAATGGTCAAACTTATGACTTGAAGTCTGAAGATCTTGAATTTGTAGATGACCAAGGTAATCAAATTCCTGTTCCAACTAATGCAGGTAGTTACAGGGTAAGATTAACCGAGGCAGCCTTAGGTCAAATTCGAAAGCTTGAAAATAACCATTATAACTATACTTACAATAATGATGCGGTAGACTTTATAGTTGAAAAAGCTACCGCAGATGTAACTACTTCAGGCTCCTACGATGTGGTTTACAACGGCCAAACTCCAGAAATTAATGTTGATAAGATTACTAACACTATTTCTACGAACAATGGTGTAAATCTTACCGCCCCAACTCTATCTGCTGGCGACTATGAGTGGGTTGATAAAGATGGAAAAGTAATTGCTAACCCAGTAAATGTTGGTACTTACTACTTGAAGCTTAAAGATTCTAGTCAAAGTAAGATTGCTACTAATAATAATTACACATGGAACTTCAATGGTTTAGCTAGTGTCACAATTAATAAGGCAAATGCAACTATCAGTTTTGGTGGTAGTCAAGAAACTACTTATACAGGAAGCATAGTAGCCGTAAATCCTAGTAACTATGAAGTTAAACTTTCTAATGGTCAAACTTACCAATTAACTGACAAAGATATTCAAGTTATTGGTAGCCCAATAAATGTAGACACTTATCAAGTTGAGCTAAGTCAAGCTGGAATTGATGCAATCAAAGCAGCTGATAGTAACTACAACTACAGTTATGATGGTAGTCAGGGATTACTAGTAATTGTTCCAGCCAAAGCTAGTGCAACAATAAGTGGTTCTCAAACTACGCAAGACTTAGAGCTTGATCCTAGTCGCTACACGGTCATGGTAAATGGTCAAACTATTACAGGGTTGACGACAAGTGACTTTATCTTCAGTAAAGATGGTCATCTAGCTCAATTAACTAAAGCTGGAACTTATGATGTTGAGCTTAGTGGGAATGCAATCAATCAGCTTCGGAATGAAAATCCAAATTACGATATTACCTTTAGTTCAACAGCGACATTTACTTTGGAAAATAGTAGCCAAACTATTAACTATGTGGATGCTGATGGTAAGGTAATTAGTGCATCCTCAGTTGGTGGGAAGCTTAAAGGAAATCAAGTTGAATTTACTCCTCAATTCCCTGCTGGTTGGGTAGCAAGTGATCCAAGCAGTGTACCAAGTGAAATTACGCTTGAAAATGAAATTACTACTATCAAGATTAAGCATGGCATAACCAATGTTGATCATACAAACCCAGTTCCAGACGGTGAAAAGACAGTAACAGGTTCAGCAATTAATGGGGCGCATGAAAATGATTTGAACCAGACGATTACGAGAACGATTGTTGTAACTAAGCCAGATGGAACAAAGCAGACGATCCCTCAAGCAGCTAAGATTTACCGTAACGCTACTTACGATGATGTTACTGGTGACGTAATTTATGGTGAATGGTCAACGGCTAAATGGGATGCATATACTCCAGAAAATATTCCTGGTTACACGGTAAGTGAAAGCATCGTGCCAGCTGTTGAAGTGAAGAACGGTCAACAAGATGAGACTGTCAATATCACTTACATCGCTAATGAACAAACAGGTAAAATTTCATACCAAGATGCAGCTGGCAAGGAAATTGGATCAACAACAATCACTAGTAAGACAGGTGAAACCATAACTATTACTCCAGAAATCCCCGCCGGCTGGCAATTAGTTTCCGGTCAAGAAATTCCAAAGACTGTTACTGTAACTTCAAACGGAATTCCAACGATAATAGTTAAGGTTGAACATGGGACGGTTGTTGTTACTCCAGAAACTCCTGCGACTGACATTCCGACTGGTAAAGTTCCAGGTGATCCATCCAAGAACTACCCGATAATGGAACAACTAACAGTTACCCCAACGCGGAAGATCAATATTAAATATCCAAGCGGTGAAGAACAGTTGATTCCACAAAAAGTTACATTTACCCGGACAGCGATCTTTGATGAAGTAACAGGTGAAATTAAATACACTAAATGGCTTCCTCAAGGCACTGCGCAATGGGCTAGTTATCAACCTACAACTGTTACGGGCTATGTACCTAGTCAAAAGATTGTGCCAGCAATGACGGTAAATCCTGAGACACCAAATGAAACGGTTGACATCACGTACGATAAGATTCCGGAACCACAGGAAGGCCAAGAAATTATTAGTTACCAAGATGCAAATGGTCAAGTAATCCATACACAAACTGTTACTGGTGAAGAAGACAGTGATGTTTCCTTCAAGCCAGAAGTTCCGACTAATTGGCAACCAACTGGCGACCTTCCTCATTCAGTAAAGATTACTGGCGGGACAACTGTGATCGTGATTGAGCCAGTTACTGTGCCAGTTCAAGAGCATAAGACGGTAACGCGGATAATCGTTGAGCACCTGCCAAGTGGTGATAAACAAACCGTGCAAACAGTTGTCTTAACCGGAACTGGGACTAAGAATTTAGTCACTGGCGAAGTTACTGACGTTAAATGGGATCATGGTAAATTTGCGGCCTTTACTCCTGCAACCGTACCAGGGTACACGACAAATATGCGGATTGTTCCTGAGATAGATGTCACAGCAGCTAGTGGTGACAGTATTGTCGAAATTAACTACATTCCTAACGAACAGACCGGATTTATCATTTACTGTGACGAAAATGGTAATGAAATTACACGAACTGCGCTTCAAGGTAAAACAGGTGAGGCAGTTGCGATTAATCCAGTTCTGCCAGCAGGTTGGGAACTTGTCCCCGGCCAATCAATTCCAGCAACAGTCATGACTACTCCTGATGGAATTCCAGATGTTGTCATTTTGATCAAACATCAAATGATTACTGTAAAACCGGGAGAAAAAGCTCCAACAGGAAAAGTTCCTGGTAATCCATCAACTACTTACGAAAAGATGGAATCCTTAACTAAAGAGATAACACGAACTATTACTGTTAAGCTGTCGGATGGACAACGCCAGATAATTACACAGACTGTTAAATTTACCAGGACGGCAACATTTGACGCGGTTACTGGCAAGGCAACTTATAGTGCTTGGCAAGTTGATGGTAGTAATGAATGGCCAGCATATCCGGCTCCAGAAATTAATGGCTATACCGCTAGTCAGGTCTCTATTCCAGCTGAATTGGTTATCCCTAGTGACGAAAATCAGAGTATTGAGATTGAATACACTAAGAATAATCAACCAGTAGAACCTGATAAGCCGGTAACGCCAATCACGCCTGATCAGCCAACGACACCGACTAATCCTGATCAACCGATAACACCAACTCAACCGGCACAACCGACTGAACCATCAGTACCGGCTAAACCAATAGCACCAACAAATAATGGTGATAAGGTAATGTCTGGTAATCAATTACCAACTGAACCGGTTGAACAAGAAAAACAACAGATTTCAAATCAACACTTTATCTCACACCAATTAACTCAGACTTCATCAAAAGAAAAGTCAAAAGCTAATATTCTTCCGCAAACTGGTAATGATCAAAATAGTGGTTCTATATTAGGATTCGCATTTGCTGCTCTGGCAAGTATCCTTGGTTTAACTGGTTTGAAGAAGAAAAAACGAGAAAAGTAATTAAAAATATATAAAGCTAAACAAGCTCCTCATTATTCTCTAAATAGTGGGGGGTTGTTTATATATCGATAAAATAACGAAGAATATAAACGATTTTTTAATATAATAAAAATTGATTTTAATGATTAAATAAAGGATTGATTTCTTTACCTAGTGATATATTAAGAACGAAATACTTAACGATTGACAAATGATAAAATTATCACTTTTTAATGAAACTTTAATATATTTTTATGAAAAGGTTTTCTTTTAATGTAATTGAGAATGAAATGTTTATTAAATAAGAGATTTTATTAACATTAAAATATAATTAGAAATATAATTGACTTTTAATTATGAGTCGATTAAACTAACAACAATCATTAAACAAAAAATAAATTATAAGGAGGCGTTAATGATGGAAAATCGAGTTAGCAATTCTAAAGCTAATGCAACTTATCAAAATTCATCAAAGGTCAAGGAAGTGGCCTATCGAATTTTTGCGGCGGTGGCTAATGCTATTTTGGTCGTTCTAGGAGGAGGATTATTAACTCAAACAATTGGTAACTTGACAGGTATCCATGTCCTTACCCTAATTGGTGGTGAGGCTCAAGCATTATTAGCGCCTGCTATTGGGGTTGCGGTTGCTTCACAGATGAACACAAATACATTAGTTACATTTGCATCAATGGTAGCGGCTACTGTTGGATCAAATGGTGTTCATTTTACTGATACGGCGGTTAAAGGAATGACTGCAACAGGGCAAGTAACTGCGGCGGCAGCGGGAGCACCGGTTCTTACTACTGGCCAACCTGTTTCTGCTGTTTTAGCGGCACTTGTTGCTGTTCTTGTCGGTAAGTATTTAACTGGAAAGACGCCACTTGATATGGTTCTTGTTCCATTTGGTGCGTTAGCCGTGGGGATCGGTTTTGGTCTAGTCGTTGCGGCAGTTGTTACGCCGGCGCTTCTTGCTGTGTCCGCCTACATTGCGCATTCGATGCAAGTTTCACCAGTTTTAGGATCAATGGTAATTTCCGTTGTGTGGGCCCTATTTCTGATGACGCCTGCCTCTTCTGCAGCCTTGGCCGTTGCCTTGATGCTTGATCCGATCTCTTCGGCGGCTGCCTTGATCGGTACTACTGCTCAATTTGTTGGTTTTACTGCGATGTCATTTCGGCAAAATAATCTTGGCGCAAATATCGCCCAAGGACTTGTTACCCCTAAAGTTCAATTTCCCAATCTCCTCATCAATCCTTATCTTTTAGTTCCAACGGTTGTTTCAGCAGCTGTTTGTGCACCAATTGCAACAGTTCTGTTTGATTTCCGTTCAACATCGACCTTAGGAGGATTGGGACTAAACTCCTTGATTGCACCAATTGCTTACTTATCACGCGGCTGGGCTCAGTTCAGCACATACATGGTTTTCGGCGTGGTAGTACCCGCTGTTCTTTCAATTGCTCTTTACCTTGTTCTTAAGCGCGCTGGATTCATCGGTGAAAAGCAATTACATCTTGAGCTAGTTTAGAAGTATCGATCAAAGAAAAAAGCTGTTTGTCTATTGAAAATTATGAAATAGGCAGACAGTTTTTTATTGATAAAACATCCTAACAACTGCTATTGTTGTGATTAGGGAATGTGATACAATAGACAGTGAATGTAAATTATAGATGGTAACTATCTATGATTAACGGCACGGAACGAAGCCAAAGATTAAGGCTTGCTTTAAAGCAAAGTCCCATTAATCGGTAAAAGAGTTCAGTTTTATATGAAGGAGTTTTTATACTATGATTCAAACAATTGATTTGAAAAAAGGTATGGTTTTTGAACGTGACGGTAAGTTATTAAAGGTTCTTCAAATCAACCACCACAAGCCTGGTAAGGGTAACACTTTAATGCAAATGGACATCCAAGACCTCCGTTCAGGTTCAATTGTCCACACTACTATGCGTCCATCTGAAAAGGTTGAACAAGTTAACGTTGACAAGCGTTCTGCTCAATACCTTTATGATGAAGGTGACTCAGCCGTATTTATGGACCTTGAAAGCTACGAACAATACAGTTTAAACCATGACTTGCTTGGTGACGACAAGAACTACCTTGTTGAAAACATGAAGGTTATCTTAAACTTTGTTAACGGCGACATTATTGGTGTTGAATTACCAACTACTGTTGAATTAACTGTTGCTGAAACTGAACCAATGATTAAGGGTGCTACTATCGATGGTGGTGGTAAGCCTGCTACGATGGAAACTGGTTTAGTTGTTAACGTTCCTGCATTTATCAAGAACGGTGACAAGTTAATCATCAACACTACTGATGGTAGCTACAAGTCACGGGCTTAGTTAAATATGGAAGTGGGAAATAACCCCCTCGACAAGGCGGTGGACTAAGCTAGGACGGCGATTATCGTCCTACTTAGACTTGAGCCTTGTGGTTATTTTCCATGTTATCTTACTATTGTTCATAAAAACAGTTGAGGCTGGAGAAAACAAAAATTTTCTCCAGCCTCATTTTTTTATAGGAGTATATTAATATGAATAAGAAAATAGGATTTTTAATGGTTACGGGGATGGGCCTATTATTAGCTGGTTGTGGAAATCAGGCTAACAATAAAGCGGCTAATTCTTCATCTGCCTCAAGCAGTAGTTTATTAGTGGCTAAAAGTAATGTGAAAGTTAATAGTGATAACATGAGCCCCCAAGAAGCTGTTAGTTTGATTAGTACGTATTGTGGCCTTCGTTATGGTGGAAATTGGGCTGCCATGGTTAAAGAAGCGCAAAAAGAGGGATTGCAGGTAAATCTTTACCCAAGTTCTAAATACCAATTGAGTGATGGAGGACAAGGAGTAGCTTACGATGTGACTGCTGGTGGAAAGTCACAGGGCTTGGTTTACACTGTTAATAACGATGATGTAAACATCTACCAAAATGTCAAGGAAAATCAAAAGAGTACTAAACTCGCCACAATCTCAAAGTCAGAAATGGCCAATTATGTTAATCAAGAAGGTCAGGGAAAGCTCGTTAATGACTTAGCTGCTAAGGCACAGGTAGTCGATAAGCGCAGTGGGGATAGCAATTCCTCAGCAAGCACCAGTAATTCTGGCAATGATCATAAGTATGGCCGCAGTGGTACTATTGATATTCCAAGTGAAATGCAGGGAACATGGTATTCAGCAGATAATGATGCTGATTCAACAATAACATTTGGTCCTCATACCTTTACCTACAGTGGCGAGAATAGCAGTACAACAACTCAACTCTTTAAACAGGATTCTGAGTGGGGTGAAGACGAGGATAACTATACTAACGAAGAAATCCAAAACGCTACTAAGAACTGGGGGAAAGCCAGCTTCTTTAACATGGATGGATCACGATGGTTAAATATCCGTGGTTGGGTTCAAAATGCCGGTGACGGTTCATCATATACTGTTAAGACCGAAACAATCGATGGAAAGCAGGTTAAAGTTCTTGTATCAGCCGGGGGTGCCGGAAATTGGGTAGATGCTGTTTACTACCAATCAAAGGATATGGCGCAACAAAACGCTGATAAGAAGTTTGACGATCTTAATTACCAATAAAAAGAAAAAACACGGCTGAAATTTTCAGGCGTGTTTTTTGATAAACAGTTATTTAATTTCCTTCTTTAGCTTAGCAAGCCAATTGGGGAGAGCTTCACTTAAGCTATCATAGGTATCTTGGAATCAGTGAGTGATCCAGGGGTCAACGATATAGCAATTTTCTTTTCCTGGGGTAGCTTCAAAGATTCCATGGACCTTATTTTCTAACCCAGCTGGTGCCATATCTTTTGCGTCCCGGACATTCATCTGATCCATTGCGATAATATAATCGGCATCATAATAATCCCTGTCCTGCAATTGACGGGCAATCATTCCGTCGTCTTTAATGTGATATTTATCGAGAATGGCTTTTGTTCGACTATCAGCAGGTGAACCTTCTGCAATGTTACTTATTCCGGCTGAACCAATAGTAATTTGATCAGCAAGGCCAGCTTCTGCAACCATTTTTTTGAACATTGCTTCCGCCATTGGTGAGCGGCAAATATTACCAAGGCAAACAAAAATTACTTTCATAAAAACACTTTACCTAATTATTTAGCTAATTCAGGATCAATTTTGATGATTGGCTTAATAACCTTTCCGTTTGTTGAGTCAGCGATAACTTGGTTAATATCAGCAAAATCGTAGTACTTAACAAGCTTATCAAGGGGGAACTTGCCTTGCTTGTAGTACTTAACTAGTTGAGGAATAAACTCTTGGGGATTGCTATCTCCTTCGACAACCCCAGAGATTTTCTTAGATTCTGATAAGATATCATTCATTAAGTTTAAGGTAATATCGCCGCAAACTCCTAAGAGGACACATTCTCCAGCGGTGGCAAGACTATCAATTGCTGACTTAATTACACCGGTGTTTCCGGTAGTATCGATTGCATAAGTTACACCACGCGGAACGATTTCCTTAATTGCTTTGACGGGATCTTCAGCCGTGTTATTAATTGTTTCAGTAGCGCCCAATTTCTTTACCAGGTCAAGCTGGTTTAATCATTGATCTCCCACTTGTAGACGGTAAAGAATGGTGAGTCAGGTTGAGAAATTAAAGTAGTAATTATTGAACTATCATTATGGACGATGCGGGGGTTAATTTGTGGCTCAGTAAATGGCACTGTTGTCACGTCTTTTGCTTGTTTTAAATGAAGCTGGCGTAGCTGACCTGTTTTTTATCTCGACGGTCATAGTCATAGATCCGATAAGTGGTATCAGAACTTTGCTGGGTTTCTAAGACGATAATTCCTTTATTTAAGGCATGGATAGTTCCGCTTGGCACATAGACAAAGTCCCCTGTTTTTACTGGCTTTCTACTAAAAAGTTTTGACCATTGGTGATTATCGATCATCTTAATAAGCTCATCGCGCGTTTTTGCGGTATGGCCGTATGTTAAATAAGCTCCAGGTTCTGCATGAATGACATACCAACACTCTGTTTTACCTAGTTCGTGCTCATGTTCTTCGGCGTAAGCATCGTCGGGATGAACTTGAATTGATAGACTAGCATTAGCATCAAGAATCTTTGTTAATAATGGAAAAACAGAAGAGCGTGGATTACCAAACAGCTCAGGATGTTGCTGATAAACTTTTGGCAATAGTTGGCCTTTGTATTGACTATTGGTGATGATATTTGGCCCATGAGGATGGCCAGAAATTGCCCAGTACTCCCCAATTGTTCCCGCTGGATTTGGTAACCGAAATCAGTTGCAAGGTGTCGACCACCCCAAATTTTCTCATGAAAGACTGGCTTTAAAAATAATGGTTCTACCAATGTTATCACTTCTTTATGTATCCGCTTACATAAATTGTAACACTTTTGTAAACCTTATTTTCTTGACAGTAAAAAAGGCTGCTGAAAAAGCAAAAAAGCTTTTTCAACAGCCTCAAACTAGTAAAATCAAAATCTTTATTGAATCAGCCAACCAAGCGGCCATGAGAACCACTCAAAGGCCTTATCAATCTTTCGTTGGTTGATTTTTTTATTGGTTGCTAAAACTTGAAAAGTGACTTTTTCCTCTTTGAAAAGCTTTGGAGTTGGGAAAAAGCCATTGCGCCGATAAAATTTAAGTCGTCGTAACCGCTGTTGGTTATTTGCCGCTTGAGGATTAGGCTGCTCAACGTCCAGAGCCAGCGAATCCTCAGGGTAAAGGCGACGAAGTTCATTAATAATCCGTGTCCCGTATCCTTGAGAACGGATTTGATCATTAACTGCGAGATACAAAATATAATGCATACCGTGACTGTGAATAACGTAAGCAAATCCAACAAACTGTTCCTGGTCATAAAAGGCCATAAAGTCAGCGCGTTGATACTTACTCTTGATGAGCAGCCACGTCCACGGTTCTCGCTCATATTTCGGAAATGCGCGCATATATAATTGTTTAACTTGTTTATATTCTTTTAAACTCAACCTCACGGGCTGTATGTCTAAATCCAAATAATATCACTCCTTGTAATTAAATATTTTACCAGAAAGGGATTAAATAGACAATTTGAAATCAAACATTTGTTCTGATATAGTAATACAGTATTTTTAATGGGAGGAATGAGAGGATGGACAAAATCATTGCGTTGACCCGTCAACAGCGAGAAGATATTTTACAACAGTTAAGGCCAGACCAGGTTCAGGCATTGAGTGAATTTACGCGTTATGCGATGCTATCGCGTTTTCATACTCATCACTATCTTAAACAGACTGATTGGGAGTTTCAGGGAATGGTAATTGATCCTTGGTATCAGCGACAACATGATCATCCTGGCGACAACCTCTATTGTGATTGTGGTCGGCGTTTAAAGAATCAATTTATCTTACGTTCACGGACAACTGGTCGGCAACTATTTTTAGGCATCTCTCACTTCCAGCAGCATGCAAGCATTCCCCACAAAGTTGCTAGGGAGATCCAGGCAGGCATTAATGAAATTAACCTGTATATGGATAGTATTCTGTTGGCTTATCAAGCTGGTCGGCGTTTTCCAAAAAAGATATTCCAGTTTGTTGTTGCCCAGCAGGGATTTAAGAACCACGAAGGGACGATCCTTTACCAGCGATGCAACTTATTTAGTCAGGTTGACCTTCCACTCCACCAACGCGATTATCAAGATCTGCAAACCTTATATCACCAATTAAAACAAGGAGTTACCCACCGTCTTACCAAAGAAGAGATTACACAATTACGAGATGATATTGCAACGGATTGGCGACAAGTCGACCAGCAGATTACGATGTTTAATTATCTTCTTCGTCAACACGGCCTCACAGTTCAAGATCTTCACCGGATTAAGAGCAATTCAATTAACTATGCTTTACAGCGCCGGAAAACTCGTTTCATGATTCATGATTATAAGCAGTTTAAGGATGTGACTTTGACGAAGGCGCGGAGCCAGTTAGCGATTAAATTACGGCAATTATCATTCTATCTGCAAATATTCCAGCCAAATGAGTTAGCAAAAGTACAGTGTGAACAAGCGCAACAAATATTGATCGCTCATAAGATGAGTAGTCCTAAATCACATTTCTTTGGAATAAAAGAGGCACAAATTTTACTAAAAAGTAAATATACAATATAATGTTATTGATAGCGATTTCATTGTATAAATTGACTTTATTTATAAAAGTGTCTTTAAGATTAATAATCTGATAAATAAATAGGGGGTTATTTTGAGATTGCTTTTTCCTCATGTTATAATTTGTGATGAATATTACAATATTTTGTACGCGGGAGTGGGTTAATGATGAATCAAGAAGCTAATCATGGAATTACTTATTCTTTAAGCTTTTTGCGTAATGCTGATTACTCTAAAGTTCTTTTTTGGCTAGGAATAAAACCGCTGGACTTTGATAATTTACACGAATTATTGACTAATATTTCTGATAATCAATTGATAACGATAATTGAGGAATTGCAAACCAAATACTTAATCAGTCCGATCTGTTCCTTTTGATAGGTTGTGTATGGGATAACCGGCTACTTTTCAAACCGATCAAGAATCATTGTGTAATTGTACTCACTACCATAGCCTGCATCGGCGACGATATGTTCAAAGAAATCTAAAGCATGAAACTGGGTAAGGAATGGCACTAAGGTCCTGGTGTCAGTTGGATTTGAAAACAGCCCGTAATCAAGGACAAATTGCTTATGGGTAGCGATTTGCAGGTTATAGCCGGACTTCAACTCCCGATTCATCATTGGATCTTCCTTCATACACATGAAGGTCGCATCGTGGTCAGTTTTGGAATAGCTATTACGACCTTGGAAGATATTTTCGGCACGTTCATACTTTTTGGCACGCGGAATTAGGTCGTTGCTTAATTGGTGACGAAGCTTTTTAGAAAACGACGGCGCCGTTTTCTCACTGAACCACCTTTGATGATTTTTAGTTCTTGCTTAATCTCTCCATCTAGCTTAGTGATTTTCTCCGCCAGTTCTTGTTCCATTACGTCCATGCCTTCGGCGGAAGTAACCAGCTCCGGTGCCATTTCTTGCACCACTTGCTTTTCTACTAGTTCCTCATAAAGCTTACTTGTCTTTTCTCTTAACTTAGCGTGATACTTTTCAACTGCCCGTCGCCAAGTAAATGAATATTTATTGGCATCGGCTTTT
>ENA-ORNT01000503-ORNT01000503.1-human-gut-metagenome-genome-assembly--contig:-NODE-503-length-28605-cov-4.062347_pt1 | contig 28605 bp, 28 predicted proteins | sample MGYA00242120_ERZ509032 | MGnify/ENA primary metagenome ERZ509032 (study PRJEB26280, sample SAMEA2338729) | human gut metagenome | biome: human gut; feature: human-associated habitat; material: faeces...
TCCCTTGACGTTTTTGACTATCATCAAAAACGAGGGATGACGGAAAGGAGAAAACTCTTATAAGTCCGTTCAAAAACGAGGGATGACGGAAAGGAGAAAACGCTTATAAGTTCGTTCAAAAATGAGGGATGACAATGAGGAAGAATGACTGTAAAAAAATAATCCCTAAAATTTGAATTAGGGATTATTTTAAAATAGCGCTTATAAAAACTATCTGTTCTTTACAGATGACAAACAATCAACAATCGTCTGATAAAAAGCATCATCTTTTGCTTTTTGCAACGCCTCATCAATTGAAATATCATCAAAAGGAATAATATTTTCACTGGCTACGACGCACACATCATTTGCCACAGTGGCAATTCCTTCTTTTACAAAAAAACGTTTTTGGATTTCTCCTTTTTCATCAACAATCTGCAACATTCCGGCATCAAGACGAATTAAACTCGGAGCTCTTTCCGAAATAACCGTTAAATTTACATCGCCGGCAGGCAATATAACCCCCCAACTGTCACCTTCAGCAACAGTTCTATCCGGTTGTGCCAATTGATAATGAATATCAGTCATCAAGCTGCCTCGCTATTTTTTATTTTTTCAGCTTTAGCCAAAGCCTGTTCTATTGTGCCGACCATATAAAAAGCTTGTTCCGGAACATCATCATACAAACCTTCCAAAATACCTTTAAAGCCTTTGATGGTGTCTTCAAGTTTAACAAATTCGCCTTTTGTACCGGTAAATACTTCTGCAACAAAGAAAGGCTGGGATAAAAATCTCTGAACCTTGCGAGCTCTGGATACGGTAAGACGATCTTCATCAGACAATTCATCCATACCCAAAATGGCAATAATATCCTGCAATGATTTGTATTTTTGCAAAATCTCTTGCACACCGCGGGCAACGGCATAGTGTTCTTCTCCCACAATTGCCGGTGATAAAACACGGCTGGTAGAATCCAAAGGATCAACCGCCGGATAAATACCCAATTCAGAAATACTGCGGTTCAAAACCGTTGTTGCATCCAAGTGAGCAAATGTTGTCGCCGGTGCCGGATCGGTCAAGTCATCAGCTGGAACATAAACCGCCTGAACAGAAGTAATAGAACCGTTTTTGGTTGAAGTAATACGTTCCTGCATTGCCCCCATATCAGTGCCTAATGTCGGTTGATAGCCCACAGCTGAAGGAATACGACCTAACAAAGCTGAAATTTCGGAACCTGCTTGAGTAAAGCGGAAGATGTTATCAACAAAGAACAATACATCACGGTGTTCAACATCACGAAAATATTCAGCCTCGGTCAAACCAGTCAAAGCAACACGAGCACGGGCTCCTGGCGGTTCATTCATCTGACCATAAACCAGAACGGTTTTAGAATTTTTACCATTGGTATCAATAACACCTGAATCAATCATTTCATGATACAAGTCATTGCCCTCACGCGTACGCTCGCCAACACCGGCAAAAACTGAATAACCGCCATGTCCTTTGGCAATGTTGTTAATCAACTCTTGAATCAAAACTGTTTTACCAACACCGGCGCCGCCAAACAAACCGATTTTTCCGCCTTTTACATAAGGTTCCAACAAATCGATTACTTTAATACCGGTAGTCAAAATTTCGGTTTCAGTTGCCTGTTCTGTAAAACTCGGAGCCGGACGGTGAATAGAAAAATGTTCTGAGGCCTCAATATCACCGCGTCCGTCAACTGCGTTTCCGGTCACATTGATAATACGTCCCAACAACCCCGGACCGACAGGAACTTCGATAGGTTTTCCGGTATTAATAACTTTTACACCGCGTGTCAAACCATCTGTGGTATCCATAGCAATGGTTCTGACCACCCCTTCTCCGAGTTGTTGTTCTACTTCCAAAACAAGTTCTTTGCCCTGATTTTCACACTTGAGAGCTGTATAAATGTCAGGCAGCGACTCAATATCATCAAACTTGACATCGACAACCGCTCCCATAATTTGAAATACATATCCGTCTTTGTTGGTCATAAACCTTTTCTCCTAAAATTAAATAGCTTCCGCACCGGCAATAATTTCTGTCAATTCCGTTGTAATTGCCGTTTGACGCAAGCGATTGTAGCGTAATGTCAGTTTTGAAATCATATCTCCGGCATTGCGTGTTGCGTTGTCCATAGAAGTCATTCTTGCCCCTTGTTCAGAAGCTTGAGAATTTATCATAATGTCAAAAATAAATTCTTTGAAGGCCATCGGTATGGTTGTTTCAAGCAATTTGACATTTCCGGGTTCGGCTTCATAATAAGCGTTGCCGTTCATGTCATCGACGCCGGTTTCGATTTTTGTTACATCAAAAGGCAAAACCTGCTCGCTGACAATATCGCGGCTGAGAGCCGATTTAAAACGGCTGTAAACGATTTCGCAGACATCAATTTTGTCACCGTTAAACAAAGCTATAATTTCATCAGCTAAACTTACGGCTTCACAATATTCAACACCTTGATTAACAACGGACACATCATTTCTAACAATCAAATCGGCATAGTGACGCTTGAGAATGTTATATCCTCTGTGCCCCAAACAAACAACTTGAACGTCTTTTCCCAAAGATTTAAGTTCTTCAATACGCGCCGTAGCTGCTTTGCCGATTGCATGATTATAGCTGCCGCAAAGACCTTTATCCGATGTCAGAACAACCAACAGATAACGCTGCTGCTGCGGTTTTTCCGCACAAATCCACGAAGGAATAAGTTCAACGTCATTTTCTTTTGACTGACGGCGCAAAGCCGCCATTGTGCGGCTGACAGATTCGAAAACACCGGTTCTGTAAGGTTCGCTTTTGGTCAAAACATCTTGAGCGCGGCGCAAGCGGGACGCGGCAACCATTTTCATGGCCGAAGTAATTTTTTCGGTAGATTTTATTGCCGCAATCCGGCTGCGTAACTCTTTTAAGCCTGCCATTTTAAGCCGCCTTCTCCCTAGCTAGGTATTGCTCGGCAAAGCTTGTATAAAAAGCAGTCAATTTTTTATCCAATTCATCGGAAATAACTTTCTTTTCATTAAGCTCTTCCAAAAACTCAGGATGTTCTTCAACAATTTTGCGACGAGCTTCGGCTTCAAAAATTTTGATTTCATTAACCGGAATCTTATCCAGAAAACCGCGGACACCCGCAAAAATGATAGCCACTTCTTCAGCTACCGGCAACGGCGAATATACAGGCTGTTCCAAAAGAACCGTCAAACGTTCGCCACGCGCCAAAAGCTGTTTGGTAGAAGCATCCAAATCAGAAGCAAACTTTGCAAAAGAAGCCATTTCACGATACTGAGCCAAATCAAGTTTTATCTTACCGGCCACTTGCTTCATAGCTTTAATTTGCGCCGCCGACCCTACACGGCTAACTGATATACCTACGTTAACCGCCGGTCTGATACCCTGATAGAACAAAGAGGTTTCCAAAAATATCTGTCCGTCCGTAATAGAAATTACGTTCGTCGGAATATAAGCCGAAACATCTCCTGCTTGAGTTTCAATTACAGGCAATGCCGTTAACGAACCGCCGCCGTTTTCATCGCTCATTTTAGCAGCGCGTTCCAACAAACGTGAATGCAAATAGAATACATCGCCCGGATAAGCTTCGCGCCCTGGTGGACGGCGGAGCAACAGCGACATTTGACGATATGCCGTAGCCTGTTTGGACAAGTCATCATAAAAGATAACCGCATGCATACCGTTATCGCGGAAAAATTCACCCATTGCGCATCCTGAATACGGTGCAATAAACTGCAAAGGAGCCGCGTCGGAAGCTGTGGCGGCAACAACGATTGTATAATCCATAGCGCCGTGATCTTTCAAAGTTTGAACAACCTGCGCTACAGTTGAACGCTTTTGTCCTACCGCAACATAAATACAATATAATTTGTCTTTTTCCGATTTAGCTTGCTCGTTAATACGTTTTTGATTGATAATTGTATCAACGATAATTGATGTTTTACCTGTTTGACGGTCACCGATAATCAACTCACGCTGTCCGCGCCCGATAGGAATAAGAGCGTCGACGATTTTAAGTCCGGTCTGCATAGGTTCGCAAACACTTTGTCTGGCAATAATTCCGGGAGCTTTAACTTCCGAATTACTGAATTTTTCAGCTTTTATTGCTCCCATGCCGTCAATAGGCTCACCCAAGGCATTTACAACCCGCCCTAAAAGTTCTTTTCCGACCGGCACGCTGACAATTTTGTCCGTACGTTTTACAATGTCGCCTTCTTTAATGCCGGTATCATCACCGAACAAAACCACGCCGACATTATCTTCTTCCAGATTAAGAGCCATTCCCTTAACACCGTTCGGAAACTCGACCATTTCATTATATTTGACATTGTCAAGTCCATAAACGCGAGCAATGCCGTCACCGACAGACAAAACTCTTCCCACTTCGGCAACATCAATATTTGCTTTAGATTCAGCTATTTTTGCTTCTAAAACAGATGCGATTTCACTTGCACCAGACATATTATATTGTCCCTTTCATCAACAATTCCATGCGTTCCAATTTTCCTTTGACTGAATCGTCTATTAATTCTGAACCGCATTCTATCAGCAATCCGCCTAAAATTTCAGGTCTTATTTTATACTTAACCACAACTTTATTGCCCGTATACTTTTCCAAAGCCGCCATAAGGCTGTTTTTTTGGCTTTCAGACAATTCTATAACCGTATTGACGGTAACGGGAACTATATGTTTGCGGTGATAATAAATTTGTTTGAATTCTTTTAAAACTTCAACAAGCATGCCGACACGCCCATTATCCGCCATAACAGACAATAGCCCGACCATCGGCTTTGACATTTTTTTGATAGCGGCAATTTCGGTTAAGGCTTCTTTTTTTCCTTGATTATCCCAAATAGGATTGGATAAATATCCGATTATCTTGGAATTTGAAGCCAATTCGGCGGCAAATGATTCGCTTTCCGACAAAAGAAGAGCTTCTTCGCCATTTTTAGCCGCTGTTTCATACAGCGCTTCGGCGTAAGATTTGATTAACTTATTTTGTTCGTTTTTTTTCATAACTCTGCTCTTTTCAAAACTGGCTTGTACTATAATGTCAATTAGTTTCTAATTTATTAATTTCTTACATGAATGAATAAGGATCAATATCAACTTCGACACGCACCTGAGCCGGAATGTTTATTTTTTCAAGCCAGATTTTCAGTACTTGCTGAATATTTATACTGCGGGCGGTTTTTAAAAGCAACCTAAAACGATATTTATTCCTCAACATAAACACAGGCGCCGGAGCCGGCCCCAAAGTGGTTATATATTCGTTATTAGGTGCCGTTTGCCCCAAAGCCACGGCTATTTTTTCAGCCAAAACCGATTTTTCGCTGCTGACAATTAATGCTGCTAATTTTCCGTAAGGAGGCATAGACAGCATGCGCCGCGTTTGCTTTTCCAAATCCAAAAACTTTCCGCGGTCATTATCAGCCAAAGCTTGCAAAACCGCATTTTCAGGATACAAAGTCTGCACGATTACCTCTCCGCTTTTTCCACCGCGTCCGGCGCGCCCCGAAACTTGCGAAAGCAGCTGAAAAGTTTGTTCGGCAGCCCGCAAATCGCTTCCCATCAGTCCTAAATCAGCATCGACTATTCCCACCAGAGTCAATTCGGGAAAATGGTGCCCTTTAGCCAAAATCTGCGTACCAACCATAATATCCAGATTGCCTTTTTCCATTTCATCAAAAATTTTTGACAATTCGGCAACGCTTGACGTGGTGTCGCTTGACAAAATTTTAACTCTCGCATCAGGAAAACGCCCCGAAACTTCTTCAGCGATTCTTTCCACTCCCGGTCCGCAGGCAGCCAATCCGCTTTCGGAATGGCAATCCGGACAACATTTCGGCCGGTTAATCATATAGCCACAGCGGTGGCAAATCAGCTTTCCGCTGGCTTTATGCTCTGCCAGCCACGCAGTGCAATGCGGGCATTGTATTCTATGTCCGCAATCGTGGCATATAATCAGCGGCGCATAACCGCGGCGATTTAAAAACAGCATAGACTGTTCGCCTTTGTTCAAATTTTCTTTCAGAGCATCAACCAATGTCGGAGATAACCACGATTTTCCCCAAGCGCCTTTTTGCGGACGATCTTTTTTCAAATCCACAATTTTAATTTCGGGCAGGCTTGCGCCGGCAAATCTTTTAGTCAATCTGACTGAATCATATTTTCCGTTTTCAACATTTACAACCGTTTCAAGATCCGGCGTAGCTGTTGATAATATCAAAGGAAAATGCTCAAATTTTGCCCTCATAACAGCCATATCTCGGCATTGATAATTTACAAAATCTTCCTGTTTAAAAGAATGGTCATGACTTTCATCTATAACTATCAGCCCTAATTCCGGATAGGGCAAAAACAATGCCGAACGCGCACCGACAATCACTCTGGCGCGTCCTTCTGCAGCTGCAATCCATGTGTCGGTACGTTCTCTTATACCAAGCCCCGAATGCCAACAAGCCGGTTTGACGCCAAAACGCTGTTCAAAACGGGCGAGCCATTGCGCTGTTAATGAAATTTCGGGAACCAAAATTAATACTTGTTTTTGTTGCTGCAATGCTTCCGCCGCCGCTTCAAAATAAACTTCTGTTTTACCGCTTCCGGTTACACCGTCTATTAATGTAACGGAAAAGCCTTTTCCGATTTTTGCTTTCACATTATCAGCCGCCTGCTGTTGTTCTTCGGTTAATTTCACACTCAAAAAATCGGGTTTAGGTTCATTATAAGTTTTTTTCTTTATTTCTTTTTTACCTAAAACAACACCCGCTTTCAGCAAAGTGTCAACCACACCGGCACCGCATCCCGCTCCGCGGCAAATTTCGGCTTTTGTATAAGCCCCGTGTTTTAACAAATCAATCACATGCCAACGGGCATCAGAATTTTTGAGTCCGGCTTCGGCCAAAGTTTTTCCTGTCAGCTGATAAAAAGTTTCCGTAGGTTCGTCTTCAAATGCCTGTTTGACGCTGATTACCATTTTCAGCACCATTCCCGCTGGAGCCATATTATATTCAGCAACAAACTTAATAAATTCAATAAGTTCTTTATCAAAAGGTTTAAAATTATACTTTTTAATGACTTTTTTGATTTTTTCCGAAGCGCAATCAGAGCTTTTGCCTATTTTCCAAACCACGCCGACAGCCTCTGTCTTTCCCCATGGAACACGGACAAGCGTTCCCAGTTGCAATTCATCATCGCAAAGGTAATCAAACGGCTCATCAAACGGCAGCGGAAGCAAAACTCCGACAATCATATTTTTTGCCTTTCTCAAGAAAAGCTTATCATATACACAGCCTGAAAAAATATAAATGCCAAAGCTGAACAATCCCCAGAAATTTAAAAAATAAGGATAAAAAAATGAGGGATCAAATCCTGAAAAACAGAACAAGAACCCTCTATATATAAAAACTATCGGCCAAAACGTCTGAAATCACTTCAGTCTAACAAAACCGATAGAAACTATGGCCTAAAATCAGGTTGACAATATAATATGTAATAAAATACTGCCTGAGAAAATTATTTAATCACAGAAAAATCCGCGACCGCCATAGCGATTGTTTGTTAAGTAATTTAAACAATAATAATTTTCTCAGTTATTGATTATGAATGTTTTAAGCGTCTATGTCAAGTTTTATCGAAAAAAAATAAAGCCGCTATTTCTTTATTGAAATAGCGGCTTCGACATCGGCTGCGATTTGGAAAAATCACCTTATCAAAACAACCGGAGCGTTGTGAGGATCATCTCCTTCAATCAAAACGTGGTCGCCAGCTTTAAGAAGGTAACGCTTAATGCCGTCTTTAGGGTACTCAAAAGTACGATAAATACCACCTTCTATCATTACAAGGTTGCGACTTACAATCTGTCCCGTTTCTGGGTCGGTATAAATTGCATGCTGAGCTTTTACAATTTTATACCATTTCTGAGTTTTGTTCATAATATAAAAAATAATTGGTAATATGTGTTATCAATATACAAATTTATATTTTTTGTCAATGTTTTTACAAAAAATTAAACTCAAAAATGATATAATAGGCAGTATGAAAGAAAAATTGACATATTATGCCGATGCAGAACTAACCCAAGCCATCGGCGACTGGAAAATGTGGTTGAGCAGCGAACGCCGCTACTCCGATCATACTTTGGATGCTTATTGCAGCGATGTCGCTCAATTTTTGCGTTTTTTCAAAAACAGGAAAATAACAAACAAAAATTGCGATTCAAAACCACCCTATCCTCCGCTTTCGCTGAATGATTTATCATTATTAAGCATAACCGATTTTCGGACTTATGTCGCTTCAAGAAAATGCAGGCTGTTGGATAAATCTTCGCTAAAACGCAAATTGTCATCCATTAGAAACTTTTATCGCTGGCTTGATCGCAAAAAGCTGGTCCATAATGCGGCAGTCAGCATTTTGTCATCACCCAAAAAACGAAAAATTTTACCGCGGGCATTAGAAAAAGAAGACGCTTTCAATTTGATTGACAATATACAAAAATATGAAAAAGATGAATGGTTGAAATATCGTGACGTAGCTATTTTTACATTGCTTTACGGCTGCGGATTGCGTATTTCGGAAGCGGTTGCCGTCAATATAGGAGATTTTGACAACAACAATTTTCTGCGTGTGAAAGGAAAAGGCAACAAAGAACGTATTGTTCCGCTTTTGCCCATTGTTATCCAAACCGCAAAAGTATATCTGGACAGCTGTCCATATCACAGCAAACAAGGCGAAGCAATGTTTCTCGGCACCCGCGGCGAAAGAATAAATCCACGCATTATCCAACGGCAGATGGAAAAAATCCGTTTTGAAATCGGATTGTCGCCAAATATGACCCCGCACTCCCTGCGCCACTCTTTTGCAACTCATCTTTTGGCTGCCGGAATTGATTTGCGTTCTATTCAGGAACTATTAGGACACGAACATCTTTCCACAACGCAAATCTATACGGAAGTTGAAATTTCACACTTGAAAAATGAATATGATAAAGCCGGATTGCTGAAAAATAAAGAATAAAAAACCGCCCCTGACAAGAGGCGGCTTTTGTCAATTCAAACTTGCAATTTCTAGTTGCCTGAAGCACCGGCGGCATTGCGCAGATTGTTCAAAATCGTTGTTGCCGTAGATGTGGCTTCATTATCCAACCCTGCTGACTGCAGAGCTAATTTTTTAATGCAGGTGCTCGAAATTTCATCTGCTGTGGCGCTGATTCCGGCAACCAGCAATGTGCCGTTCTGAAACTTTGCATTGGCTTCACTGAGCATGCAGGCACGCAGTCTTGTTTTAACGGAATCATTGGCGTTTGCAGTAGTATATTTAGAAATGTCAAAACTTTCACAAGCTGACAAAGTCGCAGCAACAGCCAAAACAGCCATAAATTTATTCATTTTTAGTCTCCTTGTCCAAATTTTTTTGAAATTTATCTCTAAAAAAACCTCTCTGTCAATCCTTTCTTATAAAATATTGACGAAAAAAGCTTTTTTCGCTAAGATAGGCAAAAAATAAAGCATTTGATAAAGGTGTTTCGATGCAGATTAACGAATTTGACATTTCCACAGCTGAAGGGATAGTCCTTCTTAACGACATCAGAATTGACGATCAGGTTTTACCGCAAGGACATAAGTTAACCCGTGACGACATTTTATTTCTTAAAGTTTTGGGAATAAAAAAAATAACCGGTGTTAAAGTTTTTGCCGGCGATATCACTGCTGAAACGGCTTTAGGAATGATTGCCCCTCAAGTTTGCGGAAACAACTTGCTTTATACGGTTGCCAAAAACACAGGAAGCTGTAAGCTTATTGCCGGAAACGACGGAATATTTATATGTCAGGATGAAAGACTTTCAAAATTTAACCGCATAAGCCCTTACCTTATTTTAAATACAGTTGCTCCGTATAAAAACGTTAAAAAAGGCGATGTTATCGGCAGCATAAAACTGCGTTGTCCGATTATTGAACAGTTATTTGTCGATGACATCATTTTTCGTTTATCCGGAAACGAGCCTTTGCTGAAAATAGAAAATGAAAAAAGTATTTCGGCGGCAATCGTTTATACTCGTTTTTACAATGATTCTGCTGAAAACAAACATTTTACCAATGTTATCAAAAGGCTTATAAAAAACTTTTCCGAACTTAAAATAGATTTTGCCGAAGAATTTTCATGCAAGCACGAGTATACAGACACCGCCGCTGCCATATCGGAAGCCGCTGCAAAATATCCTTTGGTTTTTGTCATTCCGGGGTTGCCGAGCAGCTATATCGGCGATACAGTGCCGGCAGCGCTCAATGCGTCGGCTGATGCGGTTATATGCGATAATATTCCGCAAGACACCTTGCCCGATTTGATGATAGCCACGAAAAAAAACAGCAAAATTATCATATTGCCTTACCATTATGACAAAGTAACATCGCCTCTGGCTGATAAATTTATAAAAATGGCAATCACCAAAGATAAAATTTTTCAAACTGATTTTCCACATTTTAACAACGTGGTTCTTAATGATTTAAGCCTTACAGATGAAGAACGCGACAACATTGTCAGCCCCGATGAGAAAAAAATTAAAAATGACGCACATATTGCCGCCGTTATTTTGGCTGCCGGTTCAAGCACACGTGCCAGACGCAACAAACTTATGGTCGATCTCGGAGGTGAACCTTTATTTATGAAAACCGTTCGGGCTGCCATAAAATCAAAAGCTTCGCCGATATATGTCGTTACAGGCTATCGAGCTGAGGAAATCGAAGATTGCTTAGAAGATTTTGACATCAATATTCTGCGCAATAACGATTATGTCTCGGGAGTTAAAACCTCTATACGGCTCGGACTTAATTTAGTTCCGTCTTTTTGCGACGGCGCATTGCTGCTTCCCGCCGATATGCCGTGCATTACTTCATCCTATATCAATAAAATGATAAAAGCTTTTAACAAAAAAGAACACCGCCAATTATGCGTAAGCTGGTTTGACGGAAAAAAATACAATCCTGTAATTTGGGGAAAAGATTTGTATCAGCAAGCAGATTTGGTGCCTGAAAATTCACATTTGCGCGGTGTTTTTCTGGAACACTCCGATTATACAAAATTGGTTGATGCCGATAAGGAAACCTGTGTAGACATTAATTTTCCGTATGATATTGAAGTTCTTACCAACAAATAGAACCGATATTATTTTTTTTGCATTAAATTCAGTACTTCCGTTGCATCATAGGTGTCCGCATAAGGCGGAATGGAATCCATTGCTCTTTGATAATCCTGATAATCTGCAAAATCTTTTTGTTCCCGCCGAATAATTTGTTTGATTTTATCCAGTCTTTCGGCACAGGCACTGGTTATCTGAATATTTAATGAAGCCAATTTGAACAAATCATCAATATTGCCGCCGCAATAACAGACCAAATCGCACCCCGCCCGCAAAGCTGAAGTCGTTTTTTCTTCCAAAGATCCGCTTAGAGCTTTCATATCCACGGCATCACTGATTAACAGTCCCGAAAAGCCTATTTTTCCTCTTATAATTTTATCAATAGCACAGGCGCTCATCGTTATGGGAAGGCCTTCATCTACTTCAGGCAAAACAATATGCGCCGTCATTCCGGCTAGAATTCGGTTATTGTCAATAAAAGGCTGCATATCTTTTTGATAGTCTTTCAAAGAACAATTTATAATCGGCAGCCCCAAATGAGGATCTGTCTGAGCGCGTCCATGCCCCGGAAGATGTTTGATACAAGGACAAATTCCATTACGACAGTAGGTTTCCGCCATAATTTTTCCTTTTTTGGAAACATTACCGGCGAAACAGCGTGATTTTAACACAGGATGCGTTTCCGGATAACAAGTATCTAAAACCGGAGCATAATTAAAATTGATTCCACAGGCGTGCAAATCTTCAGCAATAAGTTCGGCATGCATTTCACAAATATTATCAGAAACCAGTCCCAGCATATATTGTGAGGCGTATGAACGCCAATAAGGCTCCGCTAAACGCCTGACTCTTCCGCCTTCCTGATCAACGGCAATTAATAAATCTTCTCCGAGAAGCTCTTTGAGAGAAGATGTCAATTTGGACAATTGCTGAGGTGAAACTATATTGCGTCTAAACAAAGAAACCCCTGCCGGACACAGTTTTTTCAACACCTTTGCTTCATCTAGGCTGAGCTCTGTTCCCGCAAAAGAAGCCATAACCGCAGAAGTCATTGGAATAATCCTAAAAACAGCTCAAACATTTTGTACATATACCACCCCAAAGGGTCGAACATTTCAAAACTCGAAAGCCCGAACATTCTTTCCACCACCGGTATAAAAGCGACTAAAACAATCAGTGCAGCCATTCCCTGACGTTCGGCCTGCACATATTTGCGAGCCCATGTTTTATCTATCCAGCCGAAAAATATTTTCGAACCGTCCAACGGCGGTATCGGTAAAATATTCAAAAAAATGAGGGCTAAATTTATTGATAGCAGATTCGACAGAAATATCTGCAAAGGCGTATCAAACTCCGGTTGTAAATTCAATATCAAAAATATAGCAGCGGCCGCCAAAACAGCATTAACCAAAATTCCGGCAGAAGCCACAATAACCGTATCTCTTTTTTTATTGCGGAGACGATTGAAATTTACCGGCACCGGTTTTGCCCAACCAAATAAAAACGGAGTTTGCGACCACCACAAAGCCAACGGCATAAACACCGTGCCAAACCAATCTACATGATTTAAAGGATTCAAAGATAATCTGCCGCAACGTGCAGCCGTATCATCACCGAATTTCAGCGCCGCATACCCATGTGCGATTTCATGCAGTATAATTGATAAAAAAACAGGAATTATCGTAAGTAAAACTTCGCTCATTATTTTTTAGCCGTAAAGCAACTTCCTCCGGCTGATTTAATTTGAGAGCAAGCAGCAGCAGCTTCAGCTTTACTTGAAAAAGCTCCGGCTTTCAAACGATAAAATGTTCCTTTTGCTCCCAAATCCGCACTTTCAATTTCGTGAGGAAGATTTTTTAAAACCTTATATTTTCTCGACATCATCAGCCACGATTTTTCAACAGCAGCTCTGTTTGGCGAAGACATTAATTGAACTTGCCAATTTCCTTTTTGCGCTGCGGCAATTGTTTTTTTCGGCTCTTCTTTAACTTCGGGCTTACTTTCAGCTTTCGGAGTCTCATTTTTCACTTCGGCGGGGTTGGCTGCGGCAGGTTCTTCCTGCTGTTTAACTTCCGCAACGGTCTCTGACGGTATATTTTTTTCAATAACAACAGGTTGTGCTGTTTTCTTAACATTTTGTGTTAACGATTCAACGTCCTTTTGAGAGATTGCATTATCAGAATCTGCCACAGCTTCTGCCAATTTTTCAATAGCATTGCCGTCAGGCTGTTCGGTAGCAACGACGACTTGATCTTGTTCCTGCGTTTCTGTTTTTTTCTCGATAATATCATAAACCGTACGCTCTTGAGAAGCCAATTCAACATCTCCCGGATCTGAAGGCTGAATTTTTACGGGGGTTTGCGGACGTGTAATAACCGGAACATCTTCCGGCGCTGCATTTTGGTATCGCGGAGCAAGCACAAACCATCCCACAACTCCTGCCATAGCCAACCCGGCCAAAGCGCCGATAAACAAACTGCGCGAATTATCTATCTCGTTTTTGCGCTCTTCCAGATCAAAATTCACCTGTTTTTGACGAAATTCATTCAAAACTTCTTCGTCATCACGTCGAAAATTATCCGGAAAATTATTCAGCATTGGTTCTCTCCTAAATTTTTTCTTTTCACAAGATTAAAAGTAATATACATTATAAAAGATAAAATAGTAAAGGCATAAATTTATGAAAATTGCAACATACAACGTAAACTCAGTAAACGCTCGCATTGAAAACCTTTGCAGTTGGTTAAAAACAAAAACTCCGGATATTGTTTTGTTGCAGGAAATAAAATCAGAATATAACAATTTTCCTTTTTTCGAACTTCAGACTTGCGGATACAATGCCGCTATTTTAGGGCAAAAAAGTTATAACGGCGTTGCGGTATTAAGCCGTGGCAAAATTAAAACGATTTCTGAAAATCTGCCTAATTTTCCAGATGAGCAAGCTCGTTATCTTGAGGCTGAAACCATAGTAAACAACACGCCTTTTCGCATTGCCTCTGTTTATGTGCCAAACGGCAACCCGCCTTATAACGCCCCCGCCGACACATCAAAATTTGAATACAAACTGCAATGGATGGATGCCTTTTTGTCCCACATGCACGGTTTGGCGCTTTTACCGCAGCCCGTAGTTATCGGGGGAGATTTCAACGTAATTATGCAGGATTTTGATGTCTACAATCCGCAGCTTTTTACCAATAATGCACTATTTCGCCCAGAAGTCAAATCACGGTTACAAACAATGAATTTTTTGGGATTTTATGATGCTTTTCGCAGTCTTTATCCTGATAAAAACGGCTATACTTTTTGGGACTATACCGGAAATGCTTTGGCTGCCGATTTCGGCATGAGAATTGATTATCTTTTTCTATCGGCACCGGCAGCTGATTGTCTGCAAAATTGCTTTGTCGATAAATCTCCGCGCCAAAGCGACAAGCCTTCCGATCACACCCCTTTGATTGCGGAGTTTAAATAATGCCCAAGATACATTTTTCATCATCAAAGCGCAAATCAAGAGAACCTATTAAAGAAAATAACGAAATTTTCGGCACCGTTTTTCGTCAAAACAACCTTTGTTGGGTTACCCCCTGCGACAAAGACAGACGTCCATATCTTCTCGGCGCTGTCAAAAACCTGCATAACAACGACTTAGTCGAAATAGAACCTGAAAACGGAAGCATAACCCCAAAAGCCTCGTTGATAAAAAATTACGGACAATTTTCAGTCGGATTGTTAAGCGAAATTTTAATTGCCAGACGCTACAAAATTCCGGATATTTTTTCGCAGGATATTCTAAAAGAGTGTAAAAATTTTGAAGATTTTTATAAAGTGCCCCGCACCGATTTGACAAATCTTCCTTTTGTTACCATTGACGGAGATGATTCGCGCGATTTTGACGATGCCGTGTACGCCTGCCGCCACAATAACGGTTTCAGCCTCATTGTAGCCATTGCCGATGTGGCTTTTTATGTCAGCCCCGACAGCAAACTGGATTCTGAAGCCTATAAACGAGGAAATTCGGTCTATTTGCCGCAAAAGGTTATTCCTATGCTTCCCGAAATTTTAAGCAACAATCTTTGTTCGCTGAACCCCAAAGTCAGACGACCGGTCATTGCCTGCTTTATGGAAATAGACAGACATGGAACTTTGCAGTCTTATCGTTTTGAAAGAGCTGTTATTAAATCAGCGGCAAGATTAACATATAAAGAAGTGGAAGCTGCTATCGGCGGACATTATTCAAATACAGCAAAAAAAGTTTTTTCAAAAGCGATTCAACCTTTGTATGAGGCTTATCATGCTTTGGCTGAAAATCGGCTGAAACGCGGCGCTTTAGATATTGAAAGCGATGAAATAAAAATAAAATTTTCAGCAAACGGAGATATTGTCGGCATTGAAAAACAACAAAATCTGACTGCCAACAAGCTGATAGAAGAATTTATGATTGCTGCTAATGTCGCCGCCGCCCGTTTTCTTTCCGAAAGCAAATTACCAACCATGTACCGCATACATGATAAACCGACGGAAGAAAAATTGACGGCAATAAAACCTTTGCTGGCAAGTCTTAAAATGAAATTGCCGCCCTATCCAGCTTTACGACCTTGTCACTTTAATAAAATATTGGAAATTTGCCGCAAAAAAAACATCGCCGGTATTGATAATCTGATTTTGCGGCTGCAATGTCAGGCCGAATATTCTCCGCACAACTGCGGGCACTTCGGATTAAACCTAAAACAATATGTTCATTTCACATCTCCAATACGCCGCTATGCCGATTTGTTAATACACCGCGCCATTTTAAATGCCTGCAACCAGCAAAAAGAAGGCGTGCTCTCCATAAAAGCTATGGAACAAACCGCCGAACATCTTTGCGTAACAGAACGTACAGCCGCCATGGCCGAAAGAGAAATCACCTCGCATTATATATCTCTTTATCTAAGTCCTTTAACCGGTGTTGAGTTTGATTTGAAAATTAGCGGATTGAGCAATGCAGGCATTTTTGTCCGGCTTGAAGATATTGGAGCCGAAGGATTGATTCCCATGCGCACACTTCCCCGTGATTACTATCAGCTTTTAGATTCAGACACCTGCCTGCGCGGCGTGGAAACAAAATTAAAATTCAGACTCGGTGATAAAATTTGCGCCAAACTTCTAGAAGCCGCTCCAATCAGCGGAGGACTGATTTTCAGTTGGCTTCCTGATAAAAATCAATTTTGTTCAACATCGAGAAAAAAACAACAACCCAAAAAATCATCTAAAAAGAAAAGAGCAAAAAACGGCCATGCTTAAAAACATTATTTATACCTTTTTCTTAATAGTTTTTTCTTTTCCTGCTTTTGCGTCAAACAAGGCATTGGTTACAACCGTCTACACAACGATTGCGGACAAACACCTAACCCCTGTTGATATTTCCGTCTTAGCGGTTGAAGGGCTGAAAGGTATAAACGGCATTGATAAAAATTTGACTTTTGCCGACGGCAAAGAAATGGTTTATCTATATTACAATCGTCAAATGGCCGGATTATGGCATAAGCCTAAAGCTCCTGATGATATTGCCGCTTGGGCGCAAATTACGGAAAAAGTTATAGACAAAGCTGCAAAAGTTTCTAAAAAAGCCGCAGCACAAAATGAAAAATTGGTTGAAAGAATATTTTCCGCAGCAACCAACACTTTGAATGATCATTCTAAATACCATTTCAGTGATGAATTGGAAGAAGATACCGCAAAAGAAAATCTGATTTCTGCTAAAATCGACGGCAGTATTTTGTATATAAAAATAAAAGGTTTCAGCTCCAACACGGCGGCTTTTATCAAAAACACAATCTCGCGTTATCAACGAACAGCAGGTTTGATTATTGACCTCAGAGGAAATTCCGGCGGACAATTAAATTCAGCCATTGATGTCGCCAAACTCTTTATTGACGACGGCATCATCGCGGCGACTAAAAATAAAGATAAAGATTCAACCAAATATTATGTTTCTGAACAAAAAAAATCCTTTAATCTGCCGCTGGTTGTCTTAATTGATCAAACAACAGCTTCTTCCGCCGAAATGCTGGCGGCGGCGCTGAAAGAACAAGCTCAGGCGCAGTTAGTAGGCAGTTTGAGCTACGGCAAAGGCACAATTCAAGATATGTATGTTTTTGCCAACGGCGGACGTTTGGCTCTGACAACAGGACAATTTTTCACCCCATCAGGCAGTCAAATCGAAAAAATCGGATTGTTTCCAGACTATTGCATAATTAACGACAGACTTATAACAACTCCGCCCTGCCCTCAGCAAAAGCGCGAAAACAAAATATATGATATAAATTTTGCCGAACATATTCTGTCAAAAAATATGTAGAATAAACAATGGCAAATTTATTTTTCCGGAACAGGCAATCCAAATTTTGAAAGAGGAATATACTCAAAATAATATGAACAACCGACAGAAACTATATAGTCCAAAACATCTATTAGAGAAATTATTTTTTTACAAACTTCGTTTGGTAGCCCAAGAATTGGGCTACTTAGCTACATCTACCTGCTTACACAGGTAGCATTACGTTTGCATAGTAAAATGTCGCAGCAAAGGCGACCTAAAATTCCTTTTTATTTGTTACCATACCCTTGTAACTTGCAACTGAAAGGAAGAAGCATGAAAAAAGTTCAAAATAAACCAAACAAAGTGGAAGTCGTTTTTGTCTTGGATCGTAGCGGTTCAATGGAAAACATCGTTTCTGACACTATCGGCGGATTTAATTCGATGATAAACAAACAGAAAAAAAGTCCGAATGCTCTTGTAACAACGGTGTTATTTGATGATAAAATTGAAATCCTTCACGACCGGGTCGCCATTAATGATGTTCCGGCATTAACAAATAAAGAATACTATGCTCGCGGCTGTACATCATTGCTTGATGCGATAGGAAGCACAATCAAACATATAAGCAACATTCATAAATATGCTCGTAAAGATGACGTGCCGGCCAAAACTCTGTTTGTCATAACAACAGATGGTTACGAGAATTCGAGCCACGAATACACATTTCCGAAAATAAAGAAAATGATAGAAAAGCAACGGGAAAAATTTAATTGGGAGTTCTTATTCCTTGGAGCTAACATAGATGCAATTGCTGAGGCAAGCAAAATCGGTATAGGAAGCAGATATGCGGCTAACGTCGTAAATGATGAAGAAGGTGTAACCGTTTTTTATCAGACTGTGTCAGATGCTGTATGTTGTTGTTGCGCCGCACCTGAAGAACCTTTACCGGAAAACTGGAAAGAGAAAATTGATAAGGACATAAAGAGAAGAAAAAAGACAACTTCTAAAACAACCGAAGACGATAATCTGCCAAGTTTTTTAAGGCGTAAATAGGAGGAATTATGAATAACTACGAAATTCAAGAATCATTCTTAAAGAAAGTGGCGCAGATGTACACAACATTTAACGCAGAGTCCATTGCAGATGATTTGGTCGTGCACACCACCCCTAAATCAGGAAAAAGATACCATTTTTTGATGGTTAAAAAATTATTCTATTTCAATTAGTTATGCCACTTAGATACAGTTTTGCAACCATTTTTGAAACTCACAGAAAAAAAATACGAACCATATGATATTTTTATTTCAAAAACAATGAGATATGCTGTCCATATATTTTGGGTATTTATTATCAGAATTTTCTATTTGATATTAAATTTTGATAAGATAAAGTACCACTAAGATATTTGTAGAATTCATTCATTCCACTTTCACCAAGTTTAAAATTCGTGGGCGTAAATTCTTCAGCTCGTATTTCAAAACTTTCAAAATACCTAGAAAACATTTCTGCTGAAGGTATTTCCATTCCGTTACTAGAAACTTCTCCATAAATATTTTTTAAATACTTCATTAAAGCCCTAAAACCATTATTTTTAGAGAGAAGATATCGGCCATCATCCCAAGCATCTGGCCATTTGTTTTTTACTGCATTAAAATAATTATATAAAATTTTAGCAATAGTAACATCATTATTATCAATAAAGAATTTTCTAAATGGAAATTTGCCATTATAATCCATTTCTAAAAGCTTTCCATATCGTGCCATATCATCTCTATCCCTTTCAGGATCTGGCGATAAAAATAATTTAGTTAAACTTTCCACGAATGTCTGTTGTGTTAATGTTTCTCTGCCAAAATCAATATATCCAAGTCTTTTTATTTTTTTATAAAAAGGAGATTTTTCATTATAATTTAAGGCAATTGCAATATTATGAGCAGTTTTATATGGAGATCTTATTTTACTATATTCCTCTAAATCGTAAACTAAACTTTTGTTAACTTTCGTTTGTGTTAAATTAACTTTAGAGAAAATATTTGCTTGCTCCGCAATATCCATGCCTATCAATATTGTCAACGATAGTTCGAAATTTTTTATAGCCTCTAATTCTTTTTTATGATGACCAAATAAATCGTTGCCATTATTTTCTAAAAAGTCAATTGCTCCTTGAAAACCTGCCAACCTATGTTGTCCATCAATGATTTTTGCAATTTTATCTGACAGATTTAGAATTTTTATTTGTAGTGTATCATTATCATTTTCATTTATTTTTACATTGTTTTCGTCAATATAAACAACTATAGATGTTGGAAATGTTGCATCAAAAGTCTGCACATACTCAGCAATTTCTTTTTCTCTTTTAGGATCTAATTTTCTTTGTATTCCTAAATATGTATTCCTATACGTTTCATCAGCAATTGCTCTTATATCAGAATAGGATATTTTCAATAAATCTTCTGCTCTGATTTTTGCAATATACAAATCTCCTATTGGTTGTCTAATTCTCAAACCAGAAAGTTCGATACAATCATCCATCATTTTTCCTCCTCTGCAATACTTTCATTAAATTGTTCAACAAAACGTTGCTCTGTGTTCCTGATAGTTGAATTAGCATCTTCAATATTTTCTATAATTCTATCCTCATCTATTGATGTCAAAATTGATAAATACCATAAAAACAAAGATATAAAATATAGTATTCCTATAATTATTTTTGAAATTAACCTTAGATCTTCGGCTGGAAATGTAAAATAAAAAGATAATAAAGATACACAAAGGACTAAAATACACAAACCACAACAAGCTTCTTTAGAATCCTGAAAAACACTAGGATCAGATTTCTGCTTTTTATAACAAAAAACAAATGGGGCTAAAAAGGAAATAGAATATACAATTATATCTGTTATTGTCCAAGGAATGAAACTTTCCTTTTTATCGTTAATATTTTTGAGTAAATTCAATAATAGCGGAATATTTACTATAATCCAAGAAATAGAAAAAATAGTAAAAGCCTCTTTATGAATTTTCCATCTTTTTTGAAAAATTATTCCAACTAATGGAATATGTCTAACAAAATTTTTCATTTCAACAATTCCTCTAAAACGCCTTTTTGAATCATATCAAGGTTAATGATATAATCTGTTGTATTAAATGTATCGCGTAGCGGGCGTTGGGTTGTTTTCCAACCATATCCATCAGTTACCCAAATAAACTGATGACCATCTCTTGCCCACTGATGGTAAATATCAGCATATTCACCGGCTGTTGATTTCAACTTGGAACCACTGCCACTATAAAAGTTTGTTTCAATCAGATAAAGCTTATGAGGCGTATTAATGGCAAAGTCGATTCTTTTAGATGACTTTGTAACGGTAATATTTTTATTCCACTGAACTTTGATTTTATCTGCTGTAGCTTGGGGAATATATTCATAACCATTTCTTTCACTAATGTCTTTTATAAAGAACTCTACTAAATTTTCCATGGAAGTGCCACTACGATTCTTACGACCATTTGAATCAAGACCAACTTCAACACCGATAAAATAATCAGGAATAGACTTAATACTGCGGTCTGAAATAAGTTTTAAGAATCCACTTTCTTTTAGAAATAGAAGGCTATCTTTTGCTGGCATTGGTTTTGAAAAGTCAAATCTTCTAGCATCAAAGTTATTTCGAGTAACCAATAAACTGATTTTCTTTTCTCTTTCTGCTAATAATGCGGGAATTACGCCAATAATTTGCGGATAATCCATTAATAAAGCTAAGGCTTCTTCTTCAATTTTCTCTTTACCAATCAAAGTGTTTAATAAATTTAATGAGCGTTCAACCTCTCGGTAATTATGAATTACCTTTTTCCAGTTAACAAAATAATCCCATGATTTAATTGTTTCTTTTAACGTAGCAATCAAATATGAGAAAACTTCATCATCACTATTACAATTCAAAATGTTTTTGAAAACTGGATTATTTTTCATTCTTTATTCTCCTTATGTTGATATACATCAAAAATTCTTTTATTAGCTAAAGAAATAAATTCTGGATTCTTTTCAATTCCGATGAATTGTCGGTCTAATTTGATAGCAGCCACTCCTGTTGTGCCGCTTCCCATAAACGGATCCAGAATCAGATCATTTTCCTTTGTTGAAGCAAGAATAATCCGCTCCAACAACTCCAAAGGCTTTTGAGTGGGATGTTTTCCAAAAATCTTTTCATTAGATTTTGGTGTTCCTATAGCCCAAACGCTTCTCATTTGCATATTAGGTTTCTTTAAGAAATCTGAAATAAATTCCCCATTTTTCATCAATTCATAATTGAAAGTATGTTTAGATTTTTTATCTTTTCTAGCCCAAATTAATGTTTCATGACTAGCCGTAAAATAACGACAAGACATATTTGGACTTGCATTTGGTTTGAACCACGAAATATCATTTAATATATGATATCCTAATAATTGCATAGCAAATCCACAAGAATATATGCTATGATAAGTACCAGAAACCCAAAGAGTACCATTTTCTTTTAATACACGTTTGCAAGCAGACAACCATTTTTTATGGAACTCAAAGTCAGCCTCAATACCATGACTTTCATCCCATTTTCCTTTATTTACAGAAGCAATTTTTCCATTTTTGCAAGTAATTCCACCATTTGAAAGCATATATGGAGGATCGGCAAAAATCATATCAAAAGTATTTTCTGGAATATTATCCAAAACTTTTAAGCAATCATCACAATACAACCGATAGTTTTTCATTATACGCCATAGTTAGTAATAAGTATTTCTCTGATTTCACTCCGCCCACTTGCATTAGAATTAATCAAACGCTTTGCGAGAACTCGATAAATATTATAATTTTTATATAAATTGTCAAAAAAAGGATCATCTCTTACATTAGTTGGATCGGAATTACTTAACATTTGTAAAGCTCCATATTGATGAACTTGATCAAAAACTTTTTTTAATCGAATCTGTTCGCTATCATTAAAACTTTCTACAGCATAAGTAGTAAATGAAGCACTATTTAAAGGTCTGTATGGAGGATCATAATATACAAATGTATTTTCATCAGCAAATTCTAAAGTTTTTGAAAAATCTGCCTGTAAAATTTCTGCTTTGGCTAATACATTAGAAACAGCCAGCAAATTGTTTTTATCAAGAATACGTGGATTTTTATAACTTCCTACTGGTACATTAAACAATCCCTTACTATTTACTCTGAATAAGCCATTGAAACAAGTTCTATTCAGAAAAATTGTTAATGCAGCCCTACGAATAAAAGATAAAGAATAATCATTTGCATTTATATCTTTATCAAATTGATTATACTCTGTACGCATTTGATAATAAAAATTCTTTTTATCATCAGAAGCAAAATAAGCATTTTGCATAGTATCAAGTTGTTCGATAAGTTCAATAACATTATATTTTATAACATTATAAAGTATAATTAATTCTGGATTAACATCAAACAAATATGCTTTTTCAAAATAATAAGAATTGGCTATATCAAAAAATACAGCTCCCCCGCCGACAAACGGCTCAATATATTTTTTTATAGCACCACAACGTAATTTATCAGGAAATTTTTCAGACAATTGTGACAATAACTGTCCTTTTCCACCTGCCCACTTTAAAACAGGATACGCAAATTTATTTTTATTATTTTGTAATGCTAATTCCGACATATTACCCTCGCAAAACATTTTAACAAGGTTCGGAAAAAATAGCAATATTTTTAGCCTAAATATCCAAACACATATAATAAAAACACCACCTAAAAAGGTGGCGTTTTTATTATGTGGTCGGGACTATAGGATTCGAACCTACGACATCTTGCTCCCAAAGCAAGCGCTCTACCAGGCTGAGCTAAGTCCCGAAGACGATGTATATTTAACAACAAAAAAAATGTTTTGCAACAACTTTTTTAATTTTTTTCAAATCAGCCCTTCGCTTCTAAAGCTAAAACATTCATTTTTTCCAATTATTAAATGATCCTGCAGTTTAATATTCACACTCTGCAATGCCGTATTTATTTGTTTTGTAATCAAAATATCCGCTTTTGAAGGCGTAACATTACCTGACGGATGATTATGCACCATAATAACACTTTTAGCACTGTTGAAAACTGCCGATTTCACCACCTCGGCAGGATGAATTGCCACATTATCGACTGTTCCGCGCTGTTGGACTTCTTCGCCGATAACCTGCAGCTTGGCATCAAGCAAAATCAGCATAAATTCTTCCCGCTTTTTATGAGCCAATTTCATACGGCAAAAATCGACCATTGCATCCCAATTTGAAATAACCGGCTTATCTGAAGCGCACAAATTTTGCCACGTCATACGCAAAGCCGCTTCTCTGATAATAGAAAAAAGCATAACCGTATTTTCTTTCAAACCGGAAAAACTCATCAACATATTGTCATCGGCTCCGATAACGGCGGCAAAACTTCCAAATTCATTAATCAGAGCTTTTGCCAACGGCTTTGTATCTTTGCGGGGAATAGCAAAAGTCAGCAAAAGCTCTAAAAATTCATAATCGGCCATATCTTTGCCTTGACCGCGTAAAAAACGTTCTTTTATGCGTTGCCTGTGTCCGATATAGTCTTTTTGTTCATCCATAATAGAGTCTTTATTTTTTATATGGAGGGCGATCCAGCCCTTTGGGAGAATATGTAAACACTTCATAACCATCTTTGGTAACGGCAAGAGAATGTTCAAATTGAGCAGAAAGAGTTTTATCGCGTGTAACCGCTGTCCAGCCGTTTGGCAAAATCAATCCGTCTTTACGCCCTATATTAATCATCGGTTCAATTGTAAAAATCATTCCCTCTTCCATAACAGGACCGGTTCCCTTTTTTCCGCAGTGCATAACGTTTGGGTTATCGTGAAAAACTTTTCCTACTCCGTGCCCACAAAACATATCAACAACCGAATAGCCGTATTTATGCGCATATTCTTCAATAACCGCGCCAATATCACCGAAATGCGCCCCAGGTTTTACCACATCTATGCCGCGCATCATACATTCATAAGTTACATCGCACAAACGTGTTGCCTTCAATTTTGGTTTTCCGGCATAGTACATACGGCTTGTATCGCCGAACCATCCGTCAACAATAACCGTTACGTCAATATTCAAAATGTCACCTTCGGACAATTTTTGTTCCGGACTCGGTATGCCGTGGCAAATAACATGATTGAGAGAAATACAAGTATATTTCGGATAGCCGTGATAATTAATGCAGGCCGAAATTCCGCCGTGTGAAGTTATATAATCATTGCACAAATTATCGAGATACTCCGTAGACACCCCCGGTTCCACATAATCCGTAATATAGTCTAAAACCTCTGCCGCCAAACGCCCTGCTTTGCGCATCCCCTCAAAATCTGACGGCTCATAAATGGTAATTCTGTCTTTATTTTTTCTGCTCACTTTCGGCCTCCATTAATTTCGGTTTATTACGCTACACCCTCATTATATTTTTTGCAACTGCAATCTTGAAGATACACAGCTGATAGCTATCTTTAAATTAAAGTATTTATTAAGGAAAGGCAAAGATTGATGAAAATAGATTTTTCAAAATTAATATATTGTTACATTATTGTATTTATTGCTATGGCCGCCGGCGGATATTACAATAACTTCGGTCTTGTTAATTGGTATGACGCTATTGAAAAACCTGAAATAACGCCTCCTAACAGCGTATTTCCTATTGTCTGGACAATTTTATACGCCTTAATTGCATTGGCGTTTTATCTTGCTTTTCACTTCGAAAAATCAGACAAAAAACGCCAGCGCCTGAACAGCTGGTTTTTGGGACTGATGTTTTTGCACATTGTTTGGAGCTATGCGTTTTTCTATACCGGCTATATAGCTATGGCGCTGATTGTCATTATCGCAATTGATATTCTCAGCTATATGATTTTAATGGCTTTTTGGTCTGTATCCGGCGTTTCGGCTCTGCTCTTCTTTCCATATTTTATTTGGATTTTATTTGCCACTTACCTCAACGCCGCTTTTATTAACCTCAACGGCTATATCATTGCTCTTTAATAATGATTTTTCGCTTGCTATTAACAGGTTTTTGCATTAAAAATGTGGGTTAGTTTTTAAGAGGCAAAAATAGAGGTTTAATAAAAGTTATGACTACAACGGTAAATGAGATTAGAAGCACTTTTCTTAATTATTTCGGCAAAAACGGACACAAAATCGTTCCGTCTTCGCCTTTGGTGCCCGATAATGACCCGACTTTAATGTTTACAAACTCCGGCATGGTTCAATTTAAGAATATTTTGGCCGGAAACGAAACCAGAGATTATACCCGTGCGACAACTGCGCAAAAATCAGTGCGCGCCGGCGGAAAACATAATGATTTGGACAGTGTCGGATACGATGTCCGCCACCACACGTTTTTTGAAATGCTGGGAAACTTTTCTTTCGGCGATTATTTTAAAGAAGGAGCTATTTCCTATGCTTGGGAACTTTTAACTAAAGAATTTGATATTCCTAAAGAAAAATTGGCTGTTACAATTTATCATAACGACGATGAAGCCTATAATCTGTGGAAAAAAATATCAGGTTTATCCGATGACCGCATTATCCGTATTGCCACCAAAGATAATTTTTGGCAAATGGGCGATACCGGTCCTTGCGGTCCATGTTCCGAAATCTTTTATGATCATGGCCCTGAAGTTTGGGGCGGTCTGCCCGGAACTCCTGAAGAAGACGGAGATCGTTTTATCGAAATTTGGAATTTGGTTTTCGATCAGTTTGAAGATTTGCCGGACGGTAGCCGCATCAATTTAAGAAAGCCCTCTATTGATACCGGTATGGGGTTGGAACGCATTGCCGCAATCTTGCAAGGCGTACATTCAAATTTTGATATTGATTTATTCCAAAATTTAATCAAAGCCATTGCTGATATTGCAAATTCAGATCCAAAAGGAAAATTGCAGGCTTCGCACAATGTTATCGCCGACCATATGCGCTCGGCCGCTTTTTTGATTGCCGATGGTGTTTTACCGTCCAATGAAGGCCGCGGTTACGTCTTGCGCCGCATTATGCGCCGCGCTATGCGTCATGTTCATTTACTGGGTGTAAACGAACCGATGATGTACAAATTGCTGCCTGCTTTGCAAAAAGAAATGGGCGAAGCCTATCCTGAACTTTACCGCGCTGAAGCTCTAATTACCGAAACCCTTAAAACCGAAGAAAGCAAATTTATCCGCACTCTTGAAAAAGGTCTTAAACTCCTTGATGATGAAACATCTTCAATGCAGGCAGGAGATACTCTCAAAGGCGAAACAGCTTTCAAACTGTATGATACTTATGGTTTTCCTCTTGATTTAACTCAAGATGCCTTAAAAGCAAAAGACATTCATGTCGATGTTGAAGGTTTTGACGCTGCAATGGAAAAACAACGCGCCGAAGCCCGCAAAAATTGGGCCGGCAGCGGTGACGAAGGTGTTGAAAAAATTTGGTTTGACGTTTTTGACAAACTCGGAAAAAGTGAATTTTTGGGCTATACTTGCACGAAAGCTGATGCCGAAATCAAAACTTTGGTTCAAAATTCACAAATCGTCGACAGCGTAAAAGATGGTGATTTTTATCTGGTTGCCAATCAGACTCCGTTTTATGGTGAATCCGGCGGACAAATCGGGGATATTGGTTTGATAAAAGGCAAAAACTTTACCGCTGAAGTTATCGACACCAAGAAAAAAATTGATGGTATGATTGTTCATGTCTGCAAAATGATTAAAGGCGAGGCAAAAGTTGGTGATTTTGCAAGTTTTGAAGTTGATGAAATCATCCGCAACAAAATTCGTGCCAATCACTCTGTCACTCACTTGCTGCACCGCGCTTTACGTGAAATTTTAGGCGAACATGTCACCCAAAAAGGTTCTATGGTCGCCGCCGATAGAGCACGTTTTGATATTTCACACCCAAAACAGATTACAAATGAAGAATTACGCCGCGCTGAAAATATGGTTAACGAAGCTGTTCGCCACAACTATAAATGCGTTACAAGAATTATGTCGCCTGACGAAGCCGTCAAAACAGGCGCTATGGCTCTGTTTGGTGAAAAATACGGCGATATGGTTCGTGTTGTCAGTATGGAAGATGGTGACGAAGTATTTTCACGCGAACTCTGCGGCGGTACTCATGTTAAAGCAACCGGTGATATCGGATATTTTAACATTATCGGCGAAACAGCCGTTGCTGCAGGTATCAGACGTATTGAATTTATGACAGGCAATTCTGCTGAAAAATTTGTTCAGGATGAAGAAGACAAATTGCACAGAATCAGCCACGCTTTGAAAACAAATGTTAATGATCTTGAAAACCGCATTAATCAGCTGTTGGAAGAAAAGAAAAAACTCGAAACCGATATTTTCAATTTGAAAAAATTCTTTGTAAGCAACAAAACTGCTGATAACAAAGAAAAAATAGAAGAAGTTAACGGTATTAAATTTGTTGCCAAAAAGTTGGAAAATATTCCGGCAAAAGAATTAAAAGCGTTTATTGATGAAATAAAACAACAAATCGGAAGCGGTGTTATCGCTTTATTCTCCAACAATGAAGGTAAAGTTTCGGCTGTTATCGGTGTAACCGATGATTTGACTGAAAAATATTCTGCAAACGTTATGGTAAAAACAATTGCTCCGTTTATCGGTGCCAATGGCGGCGGCGGAAGACCTGATTTGGCTCAAACCGGCGGATCCGATATAACCAAGCTGGATGAAGCCATTTCTGCTTTGAAACAAATTATATAAGTTTCATTAACTTAGCAAATACTAAAAACAGCACTAATATTATATTGGTGCTGTTTTGCTATTTAAAACTCAAATTTTACTTATTTCATCAACAGTTTTTCTCCTCCCCGTCATCGTTTTGGGCGAACTTATAAGCGTTCTTTCCGTCATTCCTTGTTTTTGAATACCCTTACAAATGCCCACTTCTCTTCCCATCATCCTCTTTTTGTATGCGCTCAAAATACTCCTCCCCCTCATTGTCATCGCTCGATTTTATGTTCAGCAATGTGGCTGCTTTTCCACTATGCGTCATCGCTCGATTTTATGTTCAGCAATGCGGCTGCTTTTCCCCTATGCGTCATCGCTCGATTTTGCGCTCTGCAAAATCGTCCAGCGATCTTCG
>ENA-ORNT01000508-ORNT01000508.1-human-gut-metagenome-genome-assembly--contig:-NODE-508-length-28446-cov-4.286992_pt1 | contig 28446 bp, 16 predicted proteins | sample MGYA00242120_ERZ509032 | MGnify/ENA primary metagenome ERZ509032 (study PRJEB26280, sample SAMEA2338729) | human gut metagenome | biome: human gut; feature: human-associated habitat; material: faeces...
AATGTAACGGTAACTTTTGGCACAGTAGCCTCTCCGTAAGCGTAAAGCAACTTAGCACCGTGGAGAATCACAGCGTTGTATTCTTGAGCAGTACCAGGAAGGAAGCCAGGAACATCAACGAGGGTTACCAATGGAATATTGAATGCGTCGCAGAAACGAACGAAACGAGCACCCTTACGTGAAGAGTTGCTGTCGAGCACACCTGCCAACTGCTTTGGTTGGTTAGCTACGATACCCACAGTTTGACCGTTGAAGCGAGCGAAACCAATGATGAGGTTCTTAGCATAGCTTGGTTGAACTTCGAGGAATTCGCCATTATCCACGATGCCAGCGATCACTTGATACATGTCGTATGGCATGTTTGGATTCTCTGGGATAATTTCGTTCAAGAAATCTTCCTTGCGGTCGATTGGGTCGTTGCATTCCACGAGTGGAGTCTTCTCCAAGTTGTTTTGTGGAATGTAAGTGAAGAGTTTCTTGATAAGAGCGATGGCTTCTTCTTCGTTTGCAGCTGTGAAGTGGGTAACACCCGACTTAGTAGCGTGAACAGAAGCACCACCGAGTTGCTCTTGAGTAACAACTTCACCAAGCACAGCCTTAACAGGACCAGGACCAGTGAGGAACATGTAAGATGTGTTTTCGCACATCAAAGTGAAGTCGGTAAGAGCAGGAGAATATACAGCACCACCAGCGCAAGGGCCCATAATGGCAGAAATTTGAGGAATCACACCAGATGCCAAAATGTTGCGTTGGAAAATTTCAGCGTAACCAGCAAGTGCGTTGATACCTTCTTGCAGACGAGCACCACCTGAGTCATTCAAACCGATAACAGGCGCACCCACCTTCATTGCCATGTCCATCACCTTGCAAATCTTAGCTGCAAGCATTTCCGACAATGAACCTGCGCTCACGGTAAAGTCTTGTGCGAAAACGTAAACAAGACGACCGCCAATTGTACCAGAACCGGTAACAACACCATCACCAAGATAGTGTTTCTTTTCCATACCGAAGTTGGTGCAACGGTGCTCTACGAACATATCCATTTCTTCAAAACTACCTTCGTCGAGAAGCATGGCGATACGTTCACGAGCTGTGAATTTGCCTTTTGCGTGCTGCTTGGCAATAGCTTTTTCACCACCGCCGAGGCGTGCTTTTTCACGCTTAGCGATAAGTTGTTGTATTTTTTCTACTTGAGTACTCATTTTAATAATGATGTGTTTGTATTCTGTAAGAATTATTTATTTGGGTTTTCACAAAGTTCAACCAATGCTCCGCAAGTGCTCTTTGGGTGGAGGAATGCGATGTGAAGACCATCAGCACCACCACGTGGAGCAGCGTCGATAACGCGGTCACCATTAGCTTGAATTTCGTCGAGAGCAGCTTGAAGACCATCTTCCACAGCGAATGCGATGTGTTGGATACCGCCGCGACCACCATTCTTAGCGATGAATTTAGCGATTGCACTTTCTTCGCTTGTAGCCTCAAGAAGTTCAATCTTCACTTCACCAATCTTCAAGAAAGCGGTGCGAACGTGTTGTTCTTCAACTTCTTCTACCTTGTAGCACTTAGTGTTCAACAATCTTTCGTAGAATGGGATTGCTTCTTCAAGAGAAGTAACAGCGATACCCACGTGTTCAATGTGTGAAATCTGCATAATTTTTAATTTTAAAAGTTATTTAATGAGTTATCTATAATAATCTCGTAACCAGACAGGGCACAGAGCCTGCGCCCATAATTATTACTAATGTACAAAATTACTATAAATTATTGAAACAAAATAAGAATTTCGGGAAAAACACGAATTTTAAACTTTTGCAACTTTTCTTTAAAATTTTACTCACTTTTCCCACATCTTCACTGCACGAAGGCAATGATACGATAATTCATCCTAAAAAATGACAAAGTGATACCTAAAAATGCGTTTTCTCGTCAGCAGAAATGACATGGTGTCAGTGCCGGTGTCAGTTTTTTGAATGTTGAAAATTGGCACGGCTTTTGCTTTATCAGTTGTCGTAATCGCGACAAGCGATACAATAAATCAACTTGAATTAATAACTAAAAAAATATAAAGAATTATGGGAAAAATCATTGGTATTGACCTTGGTACAACTAACAGCTGCGTGGCTGTTCTCGAAGGTAACAATCCGGTAGTAATACCTAACAGTGAAGGTCGCAACACCACCCCTTCAATTGTAGCATTTGTTGATGGTGGCGAACGCAAAGTAGGTGATCCTGCAAAGCGTCAAGCAATCACAAATCCAACTCGAACCATCTACTCAATTAAGAGATTCATGGGCGAAACTATGGACAAGGTGGCAAACGAAGTAAGTCGTGTGCCATATAAGGTGGTAAACAACGGCAACAACCAACCACGCGTTGAGATCGACGGCCGTCAATACACCCCACAAGAAATCTCTGCAATGATTCTTCAAAAGATGAAGAAAACCGCAGAAGACTATCTCGGCCAAACCGTAGATCGCGCAGTGATCACCGTTCCTGCATACTTCGACGATTCACAACGTAAAGCCACTAAAGAGGCTGGTGAAATCGCAGGTCTTAAAGTGGAGCGTATCGTGAACGAGCCTACCGCAGCCGCTCTTGCTTACGGACTCGACAAAGGCACCGACGACAAGAACATCGCAGTATTCGACCTCGGTGGTGGTACATTCGATATTTCAATCCTTAATATGGGCGATGGCGTAGTAGAAGTGAAGGCTACCAACGGTGATACTCACCTCGGTGGTGATGACTTCGACCAACGTATCATCGACTGGTTGGCACAAGAATTCCTCAACGACGAGGGTGTTGACCTCCGCAAGGATCCAATGGCATTGCAACGCTTGAAAGAAGCTGCTGAAAAGGCTAAGATTGAACTCTCAAGCTCAACGAGCACTGAAATCAACTTGCCTTACATCATGCCAGTGAACGGTGTGCCAAAACACCTCGTGAAGACTTTGAGCCGTGCTAAATTCGAGCAGTTGTGCGACGACCTTATCCAAAACACTATCGCACCTTGCCGTAAGGCTCTTGAAGACGCTGGTCTTAGCACAAGCGACATCAACGAAGTGATCTTGGTAGGTGGTTCAACCCGTATTCCTGCAGTTCAGGAAATCGTGAAGAAATTCTTCGGCAAAGAACCTTCAAAGGGCGTTAACCCTGACGAAGTGGTGGCCGTAGGTGCTGCTATCCAAGGCGGTGTTGTAACCGGCGAAGTGAAGGACGTGCTTCTTCTCGATGTGGTTCCATTGAGCGTAGGTATCGAAACCCTCGGCGGCGTGATGACCAAGCTTATCGACGCTAACACCACAATTCCAACCCGCAAGAGCCAAGTGTTCTCTACCGCAGTTGACAACCAACCTTCAGTAGAAATCCATGTTCTCCAAGGTGAGCGTCCAATGGCAAAAGACTGCAAGACTCTTGGTAAGTTCCACCTCGATGGTATCACCCCAGCACCACGTGGTGTACCACAAATCGAAGTTTCATTTGAAGTTGATGCCAACGGTATCATGAACGTGAAGGCTATCGACAAGGCTACCAACAAGGAACAAAGCATCCGTATCGAGGCTTCAAGCGGTTTGAGCGACGACGAAATCAAGCGTATGAAGGACGAAGCCGAAGCTAACGCAGAAGCCGACAAGAAGGAAAAGGAGCGCATCGACAAGATCAACCAAGCCGACGCTATGATTTTCCAAATCGAAAAGAGTCTCAAAGACCTTGGTGACAAAATCCCAGCCGACAAGAAGAGCGAAATTGAAAGTTCACTCAACAAGTTGAAGGAAGCTCACAAGAACCAAGACATTGCAGCTATCGACGCAGCAATGAACGAGCTTAACGAGAAATTCCACGCTGCTTCACAAGACCTCTACGGTCAACAGGGTGGCGCTCAACAGCCAGGAGCCGGTCAAGGCTTCCAAGGTGGCGCACCTAACAACGGCCAACAAGGCAATCAGCAAGACGGAAATGCTCAAGACGTACCTTTTGAAGAGGTATAAACCATAAAACTTCAAAAAAGCAACAAAATCCCAACCCACGAAAGTGGTGTTGGGATTTTTTGTATCACGCAAGTAGCGAAACACAGAATATTATTCCAAATTTAAAAATTTTAGGCAAACGATTGCATGATTATCAATCCGATAAAACACAAATATCAGAGTTTATTTGTTTTTTTTTACTACCTTTGCACATAGTTAAATAAGATTATTATTCTAAAATGTTTGACCTATTATTTGAAACAAGTTGGGAAGTTTGCAACAAAGTAGGAGGGATTTATGCTGTGCTTTCAACAAAAGCGAATACACTTCAACAGCAGCATAAAGACAAGGTCATCTTCATAGGTCCAGACATTTGGACTAAAGACAACGAGTCGCCATTCTTCACCGAGTCGAAGACTCTGCTTGCCGATTGGAAAGCCACTGTGAGTTTTCCAGCAGGCATGACTGTGAGAGTGGGTAGATGGAACATTCCAGGCAAACCAATAGCCATACTTGTTGATTTCAAATCACTCTTCCAATACAAAAACGAACTTTACGCAAAAATGTGGGAAAACTTCAAGGTTGACTCACTGCACGCATACGGCGACTATGATGAAGCCTGCGCTTTCGCCTACGGCTCTGCACTCGTGATTGAGAGCCTCGTGAAATTCAAGAAAAACGCCGGCAAGGGAATCATTGCACATTTCGACGAATGGACCACTGGCATGGGATTACTTTATGTGAAGGCATATCTTCCACAGGTGGCAACTGTGTTCACCACCCACGCCACAAGCATCGGCCGCAGCATCTGTGGCAATGGCAAGCCCCTCTACGACTATATGAGCGGCTACAATGGCGATCAGATGGCGAAAGAGTTGAATATGGAATCGAAGCACTCGCTCGAAAAAGCAGCAGCGCAAAATGCCGACGCATTCACCACTGTGAGCGACGTGACCGCCAGAGAGTGCGAGCAACTTCTTGAGCGCAAACCGATAGTGACACCAAACGGCTTTGAACTCAACTTCGTTCCCAAAGGTGCGAAATACGATGAGGGTCGTGATGCCGCACGAAAGAAACTTCTGCAAGTGGCTTCTGCGCTTACAGGCGAAAAATACGACTCCGACACATTCTTGCTTGCCACATCAGGCAGATGCGAATTCAGAAACAAGGGTTTGGACGTAGGCATCGATGCGCTTAACGTGGTGCGCTACGAGTTGAACAAACTTAAAGATTCAAATCGTAAAATCATTGCATTTATCACCGTGCCAGGCTGGACCGATGCACCAAGAACCGACTTGATGGAAGCTATTGAGGATGGAAATTGCAGCACCAAGCTGTTCGATCCAATCATCACTCACAACATTCACAACTTCGACTCCGACAACATCTACGGCAAACTCAACTATTTGGGATTGCGCAACGAAAGCTACGACAAAGTGAAGGTGATTTATGTGCCATCGTACCTCAATGGCAACGACGGCATCTTCAATATGAGCTACTACGATTTGCTGATTGGTTTTGACCTGACCATTTTCCCATCATATTATGAGCCATGGGGCTACACTCCGCTTGAGAGTGTGGCTTTTGCCGTGCCTACCATCACCACCGACTTGGCTGGTTTTGGACAATGGGTGGCAAAATCGCAAGGCATGGAGCCTAAGAAGGTGGGGGTAGAGGTAATTCACCGTACCGACTCCAACTACAGCCACACAGTAATGACCGTGGCGCAAGGCATCATGAATGTGTTTGCGCTCAAACCCACCGAATGGCGAAAAATGAGCAGAGCCGCACAAAAAACGGCAAAGATGGCACTTTGGAGCCACTTCATCACCTATTACGACACTGCTTACAGCATCGCGTTAGAAGCAGCCAAAAGCCGTCAGTAATATCAAGAATAATTCTTTTTTGTTTATTTGAAAAAAAACGAAAAAACATAATATAGTTTAAAATGAAAATTAAAGTTAACAACACTAACACACCTACTTGGAGAAGCGTCACAGTGAAGTCGGCACTTCCTGCCAAACTGAAAATGCTTGAAGAGCTCTCTAAGAACCTGTGGTGGGTATGGAACAGCGAAGGCAAAACTTTGTTCCACGATTTAGACCGAGACTTGTGGCGCGCTACAGGCGAAAATCCTGTTTTGATGCTCCAAAAGATGTCCTATGAACGCTTTGACGAAATCGTTAAAGACAAGGAAATGATGGACCGCATCAACTGCGTGTACAACAATTTCAAGGATTACATGAAAGTGCCTATGCGCACCGACATTCCATCTGTGTCATACTTCAGCATGGAATACGGTTTGTGCAGCGCACTCAAAATCTATTCTGGAGGTCTTGGCATCTTGGCTGGTGACTACATCAAGGAAGCGTCTGACCGCTGCGTTGACATGACCGCTGTTGGTTTCCTCTACCGTTACGGCTATTTCACCCAATCACTTTCTATCGATGGTCAGCAAATCGCCAACTACGAGGCACAAAACTTCAACCAACTTCCAATCGAGCCTGTTCTTGATGAAACAGGCAAGCAAATGATTCTTGAAGTGCCTTACCCTGGCCGCACCATTTTTGCTAACATCTGGCGTGTGAATGTTGGTCGTATGAAGCTCTACTTGCTCGACACCGACATCGACTTGAACAGCGAATGGGACCGTCCAATCACTCACCAACTCTATGGTGGCGACTGGGAAAACCGTATCAAGCAAGAATACCTGCTCGGTATTGGTGGTGTGTTGATGTTGAAGAAACTCGGCATTAAGAATGAAATCTACCACTGCAACGAAGGTCACGCAGCACTCTTGAACCTCCAACGCCTCGTTGACTATGTACAAGACGACAAATTGAGCTTCAACGAAGCACTTGAAGTGGTTAGAGCATCATCACTCTATACAGTTCACACTCCTGTGCCTGCTGGTCACGACTATTTCGACGAAGGTCTCTTCGGCAAATATATGGGTGAATTCCCTGCCAAACTTGGTATTTCATGGGCCGACTTGATGAACATGGGCCGTGAAAACCCAGATAGTCAAGAGCGTTTCTCTATGAGCGTGTTTGCATTGAACACTTGCCAAGAAGCAAACGGCGTGAGCTGGCTCCACGGCGAAGTGTCAAAGAAGATGTTCCAAGGCGTATGGAAAGGCTACGCTCCTGAAGAATCACACGTGGGTTATGTCACCAACGGTGTGCACATGCCTACTTGGGCTGCTTCGGAATGGAAAGAATTCTACAGCGAACAATTTGGTGCCGACTTTGCTGAACGCCAAGAAGACGAAAGAACTTGGGCTCCAATTCTCAAAACTCCAGACGAAGATGTGTGGGAAATGCGTATGCGCCTGAAGAACAAGTTCATCAACTTCGTTAAGCGCGACTTTAGCGAAACTTGGTTGAAGAATCAAGGCGACCCAACTCGCATCATGTCGATTGTTGACAAGATCAACCCTAACGCTCTCTTGATTGGTTTTGCTCGCCGCTTCGCCACATACAAGCGCGCACACCTGCTCTTCACCGACCTCGACCGTCTCTCCAAGATCGTCAACGACCCTGAGCACCCGGTACAGTTCCTCTTCTCAGGAAAGGCACACCCGGCAGACGGCGCAGGACAGGGACTCATCAAGAAAATTTACGAGATAAGCCAGCGCCCGGAATTCCTCGGCAAAATCATCTTCCTCGAAGACTACGACATGCGTCTCGCACGCCGACTCGTATCTGGCGTTGACATCTGGATGAACACTCCTACACGTCCGCTCGAAGCATCAGGAACATCTGGCGAAAAGGCTGAGATGAACGGCGTGGTAAACCTTTCCGTGCTCGACGGATGGTGGCTCGAAGGCTACCGCGAAGGAGCAGGATGGGCACTCACCGAAAAACGCACCTACCAGAACCAGGGCTATCAGGACCAGCTCGACGCAGCAACAATCTACGGACTGCTCGAGAACGAAATCATACCGCTCTACTACAACAAGGGCAAGAAGGACTACAGCGAAGGCTGGGTGAATGTCATCAAGAACTCCATCGCACAGATCGCACCACACTACACGATGAAACGACAGCTCGACGACTACTACAGCAAGTTCTACTGCAGACAGGCAGAACGCTTCCACAAGCTGGCAGCCAACAACAACCAGCTCGCCAAGGAAATAGCACAGTGGAAGGAAACAGTAGCCGAGCGCTGGGACGCCATCCACGTAGTGTCGAAAAATACTACCATACCGACAACAGGAATGGTGACAGGCGAGACTTACAACGTGAAATACGTCATCGACGAACAAGGACTCGACGACGCTGTAGGCTTGGAAGTTGTCGTAGTCAGCACCGACAAGAACGGTGAAGAGCACGTATACAACAAACACCCGTTCAAGATGACCGGCAAGGAAGGAAACCTCTACACCTTCGAGGCCAACATCGAGGCAGCAAGAGCAGGATCCTTCAAGACCGGCGTGAGAATGTATCCGAAGAACAACAACCTGCCACACCGTCAGGACTTCTGCTACATCAAGTGGCTCGAATAATACAGCACACACTCTCTCCCGCACACATCATGACCTTGCCCCCGCAAGACAAACATGACACAGACAACAACCGGGAGAAACTCTGAAGAACAAACCAAGTAAGGGAATACGTCACCCACACAAGGGCAGCACGCATTCCCTTATTTCATACCCTACCCCCACACACTCTATTCTACCGCAGAACCACACACAAAAAAATCAAGAAAAACACACTTTAAAATAAAAAAAATAAGTTAAAACTATTGACATATATTGTATTTTTTACTACCTTTGCACAGATTTTCGTGTAAAATCATATAATACATTAATAATCAGGAACTTATAAGGTTTAAAGAAAGAAATCAGGAATGAGACAACTAAAAATTCAGAAAAGTATTACCAATCGTTCAAGTGAAGCCCTCGATAAATATCTTGTAGAAATAGGTCGTGCACCCCTCATCTCCATCGACGAGGAAATAGAACTCGCACAGAAGATAAAGAAAGGCGGAAGGGAAGGAGAACGCGCCAAGGACAAATTAGTGACGGCAAACTTGCGATTCGTAGTATCCGTAGCAAAGCAATACCAGCATCAAGGACTGACCCTGACCGACCTTATAGACGAAGGAAACATCGGACTGATAAAAGCAGCTCAGAAATTCGACGAAACACGAGGCTTCAAATTCATATCATACGCCGTATGGTGGATCAGACAGAGCATTCTGCAGGCCATCGCCGAGCAGAGCCGCATCGTGCGCCTGCCACTGAACCAGGTCGGCTCACTCAACAAAATAAACCACGAGATAAACAAGTTCGAACAGGAAAACCAGCGCCACCCGTCCGTATCAGAACTCTCCGAAGCAACAAAGATTGACGAAGAGAAAATCGGACAGTCGCTCGCAGCCGACGGACACCACGTAAGCATCGACGCACCATTCCAGGACGGAGAAGACAACTGCATGCTCGACGTTATGCCAAGCGGAGAAGACAGCCGAACCGACAGAGTGGTAGACCACGAGTCAATGGCGTTGGAACTCAATTCCGTACTCAGCAAAGTACTCAAGGACAGAGAGATAACCATCATCCGTGAATGCTTTGGTATAGGATGCCAGGAGAAGGGACTTGAGGAAATCGGAGACCAGCTCGGACTGACACGCGAGCGCGTACGCCAGATTCGCGAAAAGAGCATTGCAAAGCTGAGAGACAGCGGCAACGCCAAAATCCTCATCAAATACCTGGGATAAGACTCACATAAACATTATACAATCAAAACAAGAAAACGGGAAGTCCACATACACACAGAGGACTTCCCGTTTCACTTTTCCAACCACTCCACCACAATCCACCCCACTCCACAAATTCACCATTTAAATCAGAATCATATCATAATCTGATAAAAAAAATGAAAACTGTGATACAGTGACGCTTAGTCGGGCAATGTGTTAAGATTCAAACCGACCCAAGGCTCAATGACCTTCTAATGAAACTCAACATGAAGATGGGACTGTTCAAATCCGGCAAGACTGTCAACGTGGATTTCGACCATGTTTTCGTCAAGACGGAAAAAGCCGATGCGACATATTCGTACAAGCAAGCTTACGGCTATTTCCCTGGCGTCGTCTCAATAGACGGCATCATTGCGTACATCGTCATTGGGAAGAAGACCGCAGCACATTTTCAGCATGCTGTCGTGGCGGAGTGCGTCGCAGTCATCCGCATCCTCATACCCTGCCGCTATCTGGAACACACACTGGGTTAACATTTTCTCCAGGCTATGTACAATGAGGTCTTTGTTTCGCCATTCCATGATTTGCGGGTGACCTGTGTTCGCAGCCTACGATGACGCGTCTGGGAAACCATGTGTCCCACAGGGTTTCATCAATCCGAAGACGTTGACACGCTTGTTCACCCTGTTATGACAAAAGTGGAATGCAACAAGGAAGGAACTAATGTCAGGCATGTCGTAACCTGTATGTATATGAAATCCCCAAAGGAAATATATGAGCGGTTTTACTATGAAAAAGTAATCCTTACCGCTGTACGTATCAAAGAGTTCAAGACAAAAATCAAAGTCGAGTTTGTCAGAGACCATCCCATAAGGGCCATGATGAGGATGGCACTCCGAAAAGCATCGTAAAACGTTTGACTTATATATATGGATGTCGTTACAAGTAGTGAGGACTGATATTTCATGCCTTTTTCTGAACGGACCATGCCGTTTCTCGCGTCTGCATTGTTTTTTGGGGGGCTGACTGAATATTGTGGAGACTTACACACGAAAGTATGCGTAACTTGATGCTGGGTCTAAAGCTTATCGGTTTTTTATGCAAGGCTATGAATAATGTAGGCTAAACACACACAACAATGAAAACAAGCACTTGGAAAATCATCCTTCAGATTGTCATCAGAATTCTTACGGCTCTCGCCACAACGCTCGGCTTTGCCAGCTGCATGGCGTAGACCACACACCCACTACACCATGAACATAATTATCACCTGCGCTATGATGACCCTGACGAACATGCCGAGAGGATAAACAGAGGTGTATGCCACGGAGGCACGGTCGCCCTTGATGGTCTCGTTGGCATAGCTCAACGCCATAGGGTTTGCCATGGCACCGCAGAGCAAGCCGCAGATGGTGCCGAAGTCAAACTTACGGCTCTTCAACGCTATGGCGCCGATGATGAGCAGCGGCAGGACAGTGAGCAGCAGTCCCACGCCAACCCACAGCAGTCCCTCGGGACGGACTACGGTGGACAGGAAATCCTTTCCGGCGGCAAGACCGAGACAGGCAAGATAGAGCGAGAGACCGAACTTGCGGAGCATCAGCGAAGCGGAGCGCGTGGTGTAACTGATGAAATGTGCACGCGGACCCAAGGCGCCGATGATGATTCCCATGATGATAGGACCGCCGGCGATGCCCAGCTTTACAGGAGTGCTCATGCCAGGGATAGAGATAGGTATCATGCCGACAGCCAGTCCCAGCAGCAGACCGAAGAAGATGGCACTGAGGTTGGGCTCGTTGAGGTCCTGCACGGCATTACCGAGAAACTTCTCGGCATGGCTGATGTTGTCGTGGGTGCCGACAACCGTCACACGGTCGCCATACTGCAGATGCAGGGTGTCGGTGGCAAGCAGCTTGATGTCGCCACGCATCACACGGCTCACGTTCACGCCATACACCTGTCTCATGTGGAGCGAGCCGAGAGCCTTGCCGTTAAGCTTCGTCCGCGTAACCACTATCACGCGGCTCTCTACCGAGGAGTCGATGGAGTTCCAGTCTATGTGGGCACGGTTCCAGTTCTTCTCCACCCTTCTGCCGAAGAGTATCTCCATGGCTGTCACTTCGTCGCGGCGCGTCACCACGAGCACGTTGTCGCCCATCTGTATGGCTGTCATCGCTATGGGCAGTATCACTTCGCTGCCTCGCCATATGCGGGAGACGATGAAGTGGTTGTTGGTCATCCGGGACACCTGGGCGAGCGTCTTGCCTGCAATGGCAGGGTTGACGACGACAAACTGCCCCACAAAAGTCTGGTCGTCGGCGGCAGCATTACGGGGCTGCAGGTCGGCAGGCTTTACGAAAAACTTGCGCAGGAGCATCATGGCGAAGATTACTCCAACGACGCCCAGTGGATAGGTGACGGCGCATCCCAAGGCAGCACCGCTGCTCGACAGGTGGGCATTGGCCAGCGCCTGCTGGGCGGCTCCGAGGGCTGGCGTATTGGTAGTGGCACCACACAGTATTCCCACCATGTCAGGCACGCTGACGGGCAACACGAGGCAGAGCAGGAGCGCCATTGCCGTGCCAAGCAGTATCAGTGCCATGCTCCATATATTGAGGGAGACGCCATCGTGACGCATCATGCCGATGAAGTTGGGACCGACACTCAGTCCGAGGGCATAGACGAAGAGCGACAGTCCGAGAGTCTCCGCGAAATGCAGCATGGCGGCGTCTGCCGTAATATGCAGGCTGCCTGCCACGATGCCAATAAAGAACACGAAGGCTACGCCAAGCGAAATGCCTCTGATGTGCATCTTGCCGAGTGCAAGTCCCAAAGACACGATGAGCGACAATACTACGATGCCCTGCACGGCGGAGTGCATCGTAAACAGGCTTTCAATCCATTCCATTTCTTTTATTCTTATATACGCTTTTATTTCGTCTGCAAAGGTAGTGCAAATTGAGAGCAATACAAAATGAAAGGCGTAAGACTTTTATTTTTATTGCCGAGATGTAGCCTATCTTATTAAAAGGTAGTGCAAATTGAGAGCAATACAAAATTTGCAAAGATAAGAATTGCAAATTTAAAACCTATTCATTTTTATTGCCGAGATGCAGCCTACCTTATTAAAAGGTAGTGCAAAATTCCGATTAAACGAGCGAAGAGAGAATTTTTATTCTCACTTCCGAGTGTGAGGAATTTATCAGAATTGAGAGAACCATAAAATAGAATCGGGACACTTCCGTTTTGCGGCGTGTCCCGATTCTATATTATATTCTATATTTTATAAATCTCTTAGAAGAAGAGGTAGCGGTTGTCAACAACGTCTGCGTTCATCACGAGCTCCTGCATGAAGTTGCCTGCATACTGCATAGCCTTCTGCTTGAGGCGCTGCTCCGTTTCCTGCTCGTTGAACTTGCCTGGACGCATCTTCTTGCTCTTCACCTGGAAGAGATAGACACCGGCGTTGCCCTTTACGGCATGGCTTGAGAACTTGCCCTGCTGTGTGGCTGCAACGGCTCCGCTCAATGCTGGCTCGCTTGCGCCTGTTGCGGTTACGAATGCAGGAGAGGCGAAAGTGATCTGGTTGAGGTCTGACACCTTGGCTCCCTTTGCCTTGGCTGCCTGGATGCTGTTCACGCCCTTTACCTTTGCCATTATCTTCTCTGCCTTCTTGTCGGCCATTACACGCTGCTGGAGGAACTCCTTCACCTTGGCGTCGTTCCATGGGCGATAGCCCTTCTCGTGGGTCTTCGTGAGGGCTATGACGAGCAGATGGTCGTTGTCGCCACACTCATAGAGTGGTGACACGCTGCCGTCCTTAGCGTCGAAGAGCCATTTCATGGCATCGCGTGTAGAGTGGATTCCAGCCACGAAGTGCTCCTGTGTGCTTACGTCGTTGCGCTCCTGGACCTGGAAGCCGTATTTTGCCGCATTCTTCTCCATTGCCTCTACAGACTGGTTCTCGCTTACAAACTGGCTGAACTTGTTGTAGGCTGTGTTGTAGGTCTGTTTTGAGAACTTGATTTCCTTCTTCACAACGGCTGCCGTGTATTTTGTCGTCATTGCCTTGCGGTCGGTAACCTGGAGGATTATGTTGCCCTGCTGCATTGCGATGTTCTCTGTAGCGTTGACAGCGAGAGTGTTCAGAGCGTTTACGTATTTCTTGGTATCGTTGTCCATTGAAGGAGCCTGCTGATACTGCTGTGAAGTAATCCACTGCTTCTCGCCGGTCTGCTGGTATTTCTTAGCGAGCACCTCGAAGTCTGCTCCGCCCTGAAGCGCTGTATAGATGCTGTCGGCTCTGTTCTTTGCCTCCTGCGGTGTTGCTCCCGGCACCTGTATTGCGCGGAACTGTACTGAGTCAGGCAGTTCCTGGCGTGCGATGAGCTTGATGATGTTGAGGGTGTTGTCCTGTGTGTTCTGGAACACCGGTGTTGTAGTGCCTACTGCTATAGAGTCAAGACGCTGTGCGATGTCTGACGGGAAGGCAGCCTTTGTCTGCGGAATGCCGAGGTAGTTTACGAGGCTTGCTGTCTTGTGCATGACCTGTGTAGGGTCGGCGGCTGCAGCGAGGTCTTTGTCGAATGTGGAGAACTCCTTCTTGAGTGCCTGCTGGTCGGCAGCTGATGCCTTCACCTGTACGTCGACATACTTGATGTCGCGTGTTTCGTACTGCTGCTTGAAGATTGGCTTGAGCTCATCGTATTTTGCCTTGAGGTCTTCGTCGGTCACCTTTACCTCTTTATCATTGATGTCGGAGTAAGGGAATGCCGCAAGCTGTATGTTGCTCTCCTCGTTCTCGTCCTTGTATGCCATTTTAGCTGACACTGGGTTTGAAAGGAAGCAGCTGGCGAAGAGCGACTGGTACTTCTGTGCGAGTAGCTGCTGGCGCAGGCTCTTCTCGATGAACGACCAGAAGTCATAGATGTTCTGGTACTGCTCTGCCATCTGTGGGTTGGTTGTCTTTGCTGACTTGTATTCGTTGAGGAACTTCTTCAGGGCTGATACGTCGAAGCGTCCTGTCTGCTGGTTTACGAACGGTGTCTGCATGAGCATAGGGTTTGTGCCCTGTGTGAGCACGTTCTGCAGCTCTTTGTCTGTTACGGTGAGACCGAGTTTTCCGCACTCTCTCTCAAGAACCTTGTTGCTGACGTAGGTCTGCCATACCTGGTCTTTTACCTGGTTGAGCTCGTCGTCGGTAAGGTTTTCTCTTCCCTGTGTGATTTTAATTACGTTTGTAAACTCGTCAACAAGCTTCTGATAGTCCTGCATGTTGACTTTCTCGCCGTACACCGAGCCGATCTGCTGACGGCTCTCGTTTTTTGAAGCATCGCATGAGCGGAATGCCCCTTCGGCGATGAATGCCAGGAGCGCTGCTCCGATTACTCCTACGAGGAGTGCTCCGTGGCTTCTGATTTTGCCTAATGCTGCCATTTAATTGTTTATTTTTTAATTATTATTTTTATTTTTCGTTTTATTTGTTTCTGTTTTCCAGCCGTGGTTGTGGTCTTCCTACAATGGTTGTTTCGGACAGCCATCCCACTTTAGCGCACAAAATTACAAAAAAGATAACACAAAACGACATTTTCGATGAAAAATATTGCGTTACTCTATGACTTTTAGCTTTACAAGCTCTATTTTTGTCATTGTATTTTTGATAATCTTGAATTCGTAGTTGCCGAAGCGCACCACTTCGTTGAGTTTCGGGAAGTTCTCGTATTCGTGCAGAATGAGTCCTCCTATGGTCATATAGTCTTCACTTTCGGGCAGCTCAAGTCCAAACATCTGGTTTACCTTGTCGATTTCGAGCCGGGCAGAGAGTGTGTATGTGCCGTCGGCGTTGCGCTGGGCTATGAGGTTGGAGTTGTCGTGCTCGTCTTCTATGTCGCCAAATATCTCCTCCACGATGTCTTCGAAGGACACTATGCCTGACGTTCCGCCGAATTCATCCACCACCACTCCGAGGCTTTTCTTCTCCTGCATGAGTGTACGCATGAGCTTGCGGGCGGACATCGTTTCGGGCACGAAGGGCATCTGCCGGATGTGGTTGTGCCAGTCGTTGGGGTTGCGGAAGAGTTCGAGCGAATGGATGTAGCCTATGATATGGTCGATGTCTTCACGATAGACGAGTATCTTGGATTTTCCGCTTTCGATGAACGTGTCTCTCAGTTCCTGCAGGGGGCAGGACACTTCTACCGCACATATTTCCGTGCGCGGCACCATGCAGTCTCTCACCTTTATGTCGGAGAAGTCGAGTGCGTTCTGGAAGATTCTCACCTCGTCGTTGATCTTCGTCTTCTCGGGAGCGTTGTCGATACTTGTCTGCACAAGATAGTCGAGGTCTACTTTCGTGAAGAGTCCGTCGTCGCTGCTGTCGCTCACTCTGATACCTGCAAAGCGGAGCAGGATGCGCGAGAGAATCGTGGAGAGGCGTGACACGGGCCACAGCAGGATGAAGAAGATGAACGCCGGGAAGATGAAGAAGGAAAACAGTTTGTTGGGGCTGCTCTTGAACAAGGTCTTCGGAAGGAACTCTCCTGTAAAGAGTACTATTATGGTGGAGAGTATCGTGTCGAGGGTTACCGTGACGGCTGGGTCGAGACCACAGAAGATGGTGGTGTCGAAGAGGCTTGCAATGAAGATTCCGTAGACGACAAGCACGATGTTGTTGCCCACAAGCATTGTACTGACAAAGTCGTTGGGATGGTGGTAGAAGTATGACTGGAGCTTTCTGTTCAGTCCGGACACATCCTTGTCCATCTCGGCAAGCATTCTGTTGCTCGACACGAAGGCTATCTCCATGCCGGAGAAGAATGCTGAAAGCACGAGGGTTATTATTATTCCTATTATTTCCATGTTTATTATATCATTTGGCTGGCGACTGTATTCTTTGCCCCCAAAGGACGGCTGTCAGCAAGCCGTTATGTTGCGGCGGCGGCTTTCCTGACCGGTATTAACGGATGAGGGTAAGCCCTGCCCTACCTGTTGGTACGCGCTGAGGGCAGCTGCTGCGGACGGAGCTTCTGCTTTGTGGTGTCGGGGGCTGATATTATCGTGTCGCCCTCGCTCGAAAGCATGTCGCCCTTTATGAACGAGCCTTTGGTGTTGCTTATCATATAATGAGAGAGCCGTTCATCGCTGCGAAAGTAGGCTCCCTGCAGTTCGCGGTCGGGGGTTACGAGATGCGAGTACTGGTTGCTGTAGAGCTCATGGCGCATCTGGTCCCAGTAGAGTTCCTGGCTCTGGAAGCGCAGACCGTCGACTGTGCGCACACGCACCCTGCCACGCAGCTCCCACAGCTTGAGCTGGTCGTAGAAATAGGCTGTATCGCTCTGTATGTATGCTTGCACGTGGAATTTCTCGTCGAACTGCTCAAGGAAGAGTCCGCGCTCGAATATCCAACGCGACGGATTGCGCACGGTGTTTACTTCCCATTTCTCGGTCACGATGCGGTATTTCATCACACCGGAGTCGGAGATGAGGGTGTTTACGCCGTAGCTTGTCATCATGGACACGGAGTCGCGTGCGTGGATTGCCGGTGCGGTATGTTCCTTTTCCTGTGTGCAGGAGAAGGCCATCGGCAACAGGATGATTGCCAGGAGTGGCAGGAGCTGTTTCATAATTTCTGTTATATACCTCTTTTATATATGGATTACACGGCTCTGTATGGGAGCAGACTGTATGGTTCTGCCATTAGTCCACTTTCCACTTCATGAACCAGCGTTCGTTGAACGTGAGTCCGATATTTATGCGGAAGGTATTTTCCGTTATGAAGTTCTTGGCTGACGTGCGCACCCACTGTCCTGAGATGTTGAGAATGGAACGGTTGTTATAGTTGTTTACGATGGGTATTCCGAAACCGACGCTGGCACTCAGCTCCGATGGTCCGTCGTTACCGTTTATCTTGGTGTACGGCGTGGCGTAAGACACTCCGGCACGGATGTGGAGACGCTTCAGGAAGTAACGGCTCTGCTCGTCGCCACAGTATTCCCCTCCGGCGGTAAGCTTGTGGCGGTCGGTGTAATAGTTGCCGTCAAGAGCATACTGCGGCACGTTGTTTATGACGTTGTACACGGGGAAAGCCACGGAGCTCCACTTCTGATAGGTGTAGTCGGCTCCGAGCTTCAGCTGGCGGTTGTGGTCCCAGGTGGCACCGACAGAGAACTGCATCGGAATCTCAAGTCCGTTGTTGACGCTGTATGACGCCGTGTCGGAGACTGCCGTTGAGGGGGTTGTGGAAATGACCTTACACTCCGGATCGGCTCCGAGCTTATGGCCGGGAGTGAAAGTGGAACCCAGAGTGATGATGTTTTTCTTGTCTATATTGAACTGATACTGCGCACCGAACTCAAGCTTGTAGTTCGTCACGTTGGCTGTATATATCTTCTGTATCGTCTTGGCATAGGAGTCGGTGTAAGAGTTTGTCACAAGACGGGTGTAGTCTCCCCACAGATAAGCCACATTGGCTCCGAGAGAGAAGCCCTTGAAGAACTGGTAGCCAAGACCTATGTACGCCTGGTGAAGTCCACCCTCGCCATAGTAGCTGTTGGCATAGGTGGTGGAGGCAGAACCTGCAGTCTTGCCTGTTGTTGAATAGTTATAGCCAATATTAGTATACGGCAGGATTCCGAAGCTCAGACCGAAATTACGTGCCAGGCGGAATGCCGCAACGGCATATTCGAAATCAGCATTATTGGCGTTCAGCTTTCTGTTGCCTTCCTTGAAGTTTGTAACCTGTCCGGAGAAGCCCACATCAAAAAGGAATGTCAGTGAGTCTACTGCAGAGTAAGACGCCGGGTTGATGGTGTTTACCTGGTTGTGCTCGCGGAAAGCTATTCCAAGACCGTTCATGCCACGGTTAAATCCTGTTGTCTGGTCACTTTGCACTCCCAGTCCGTACTGGCTGTATGGAGAGTTTGTGCCACTCTGTGCCACTGTGCACAGACTTATAGCCATTGTGGTAAAGGCGCAAATCGCTCTTCTATTTATGTTCATTGTTGTATTCTAATATTCTGTTAAGTCCTTTGGGGACGATAAAATCGTCTGCAAAGATGGATAAATTTTCTGAAAACTGCAAATTTAGATGCACTCCGCCCGTTAAATATACGAAAAGTTGAGGATATTTAGCTAAAAAGCTATGGATGTAGCCTTCTATCTCGTATTTTATGCCGTTCATCACTCCGCTGCGTATAGCCGTGGTGGTATCCGTACCGAAGTCCGGAGTGTCCCCTCGGCGCTCCACAAACGGAAGACGGGCCGTAAAGTGGTTCAACGCCTTCAGGCGCATGGTCGGTCCTGGCGAAATGTTTCCACCCAGATACTCGCCAATAGAGTTTATGAAGTCGAAAGTGACGCACGTGCCGATGTCGATGACAAGGACGTCCCTGCCGGGCTGGAGCCAATTGGCACCGACAACAGCGGCAAGACGGTCTGAACCAAGTGTAAGCGGTGTGTTGTATTTATTTATAATAGGTACACGCGTAATACCACTTTTAAACTCCATCATGCTGAAGGGCAACGACGAGAGTGCGGCGGAATATTCTTCGCTGATGTCGGAAACGGAGGAACAAATGCCTCTGCTGAACGGATAACGGCTGCAGAAAGACTGCAAGGCTACAGCGTCATCCTTGTCGGTACGCTGCTCCTCTACCACTTTTCCCTCGTTGAAACACACCAGTTTAACGCATGTATTGCCAATGTCAATTATTAAGTTCACGCTCTTTATAATAGCTTGTTATTAATATGTGAGGTGCAAAATTATTGAAAAAAAACGAAACAACATAACTATAAGTGGAAAATATAAGTTATTTTTGCATCGTGAAAATGATAAAAATACTTAGAACAATAGTTTTTGTCGCCGTTTTCTGTCTGTGTGCCAGCGAAATACAAGCTGCAAACGCCACCGGAAACGAAGATGCAAGATATGACTCGATACAGGTAAGTCTGCTGACATGCTCGCCTCACGACGAGGTGTACAGTCTATATGGACATACCGCCATAAGGTACTGGGACAAGTCAAGCGGTGCCGACATGGTGGTAAACTATGGAGTGTTCTCATTCAAAAAACCATATTTCATACTGAGGTTCGTGTTCGGGCTTACCGACTACGAAATGGGAATACAGAATTTCGAGGACTTCTGCATGGAGTACAGCTACTACGGCGCAGGGGTGACAGAACAGGTACTGAACCTGACGCCTGGCGAGAAAGACAGACTTTTCAGAGCGTTGCAACGCAATGCATTGCCGGAGAACCGCATATACAGATACAACTATTTCTATAACAACTGCACAACAAAAGCCCGCGACATACTGCTCGGCAGCATAGACGGAAAAGTGGTCTTCAACAGGAAGATTGACGAAAACGTTTCGTTCAGAGACATGATCCACCAATGCACCAAGAACCACCCTTGGGCACAGTTCGGCAACGACCTGCTGCTCGGTGTCAAGGCTGACGCAAACACGACAAGGGAGGAACAGCAGTTTATGCCGGCAAACCTGATGAAAGACTTCTCGCATGCCGTAATAGAAAGAGGACAATCTACAGTGCCGCTCGTAACGGCAACACGACAAATAATAGAGCCTAACGCAGCAAGCAACGAGGCGAAAGGTTCAATCTTCAGTCCGCTGACATGTGCAATGTTGCTCTGCATCCTGACAATATGCATGATGATGGCAGAGATATTTACAGGAAAAGTGTTCTGGGGCTACGACGCACTGCTGCTTTCCCTGCTCGGACTGGCAGGACTTGTACTCCTGGCAATGGTGTTCTCACAGCACCCGACAGTAAGCTTGAACCTGCAGATTCTTATCCTCAACCCATTGTTCCTCTATGCGGCATACTACGTGGTGAGGAACAGAAAAGACAAACGGAAAACAAGAAATTTATGGACAATTATAGGATGCATCGTCTTTATCTCATGGATTCTCGGATTTTTCCAAGACTATGCAAGCGGAATTATACTTTTGGCATTATCTTTGCTGATGAGATGTAGAAGCGTTATAGAAAGAACAGACTATAACCCTATCCGTTCCGACAAAACGAAAAAAAGAAGCAACAATAATGAGAAATAAATACATAACAGCCACACTGCTCGCACTGCTCTCAGCAGGAGCCGAAGGACAAGCACAGGACACGGGCAATGCCCCACGTCTTGTAGTGAACATTGCCATCGACCAACTGAGAACAGACTATCTGGAATCGTTCGAGCCTCTCTACAGCAACGACGGATTCAGGAAAATCATGCAGGGAGGTCTGTTATATACCAACGCACAGTACCCCTTTGCCCCTATCGACAGAGCATCGGCAATTGCCGCGCTGAACACAGGAACCACGCCCAACAATAACGGCATAGTAAGCGAACAATGGTTCGACAGAAGTTCCTTGAGACCGGTGTCATGTGTAGATGATGCAGCCTTCAGCGGACTACTCACTCAGGAAACAGCTTCGGCACAGAGCGTTATGACGACCACGCTAAGCGACGAACTGAAAGTGGGAACCAAAGGAAAGGCATTCATTTACAGCATCGCTGAAAGAAAAGACGCTGCCGTCATTCCGGCAGGACATAATGGCGACGGAGCATTTTGGGTGAACAGCAGAGAAAACTGTTGGTGCACATCAACATATTATTCAAAGAAAACACCTAAATGGCTGGAGGCGTACAACTTATACAATACGCCATACAAGAAGAACAGCAACATAAACGAGCAAATTACAGACCTTGCGCTGAAGTGCATCTCTGCCAACTCCATGGGTAAAGACGAGGCAACAGACATGCTCTTCATCACTTACAACGCAGCTCCGCAAATCGACAAGAACGGATACGAAGACTGCAAAGAAGTATATTTGCGCATAGACCAATATCTCGGCAGATTAATAAATGACCTGCGGACAAATGTAGGACTCGACAAAGTGCTCTTCGTCGTGACCGGCACTGGATATTATAACGAACTGAAAGCCTCAGACAAGAACTACAGGCTGCCAGGAGGGACAATATTCATAAACAGAACAGCAAACTTGCTGAACATGTATCTCGGAGCCCTTTACGGATCGGACAAATACGTGGAGGGATACATGAACAACCAGATATTCCTGAACACGAAACTGCTCGACAAAAAGAGACTCAACCTACAGGAAATCACGGAAATATCAAAAACTTTCGTAAGACAATGCCAGGGAGTGGGAAACGCTTTCTCGGCAGACAATATAATGTCTACATATTCACCAGAACTGGACAAAGCAAGAAAAGGATTCTACCTGTCGAGATGCGGAGACATCATGATTGAAGCTGCTCCGGGATGGAATATAATAAACGAAGACACACAACAGCAGATTTCACAGAACTACAACTATCTGCAGACACCGATAATTTTTTATGGACCGAATATAAAAGGCGAAAAAATAACTACACCTGTTACGGTGGAGAAAGTTTCGCCTACAATCGCTAAAACAATACGCATAAGGGCTCCGAACGGGTGCAAAGAGGCTCCGTTGTTTTGATTTTTATTGGCAAAACGACAAATAAAACACAGACAATGCCTTATTACCGAATTATTTAGTTAATTTTGCACTCAATTATCAGAAAAAAAATAAAAAAACATATAAAATGGGATTTAACAACTTACTGAAATCGCTGTTCGGAGACAAATCAACACGCGATATGAAGCACATCCAGCCTATCGTAGAAAAGGTGAAGGCTGCATACCCGGAAATCAAAGCTCTCACTAACGACCAGCTGAGAGCACGCACAAAAGAGCTGCAACAGCAGCTGCAGGATGCCGTTAAAGAAGAAAAAGCAAAGATTGCTGAACTTAAAGCTACTGTGGAAGATACTCCTATCGACGAAAGAGAAGACATCTTCAACCAGATAGACAAACTGGAAAAAGTGGTGCTTGACAAATACGAAGTGGTTCTCAATGAGATACTGCCTGTTGCATTCAGCATCATGAAGGATACAGCAAGACGTTTCGCTGAGAACGATGAGGTTGTGGTGACGGCCAATGACTTCGACCGCGAACTGGCTGCGACAAAAGACTTTGTAAGAATAGAAGACGACAAGGCCATCTACAGCAACCATTGGATTGCCGGCGGAAACGATATGAAATGGGACATGGTACACTACGACGTACAGCTCTTCGGAGGTGCCGTTCTGCACCAAGGCAAGATAGCGGAGATGGCTACCGGTGAGGGTAAGACCCTTGTTGCCACACTACCAGTATTCCTTAACGCCCTGACTGGCAACGGAGTACACGTGGTTACCGTGAACGACTACCTTGCAAAGCGTGACTCAGAATGGATGGGACCGCTCTATATGTTCAACGGACTTTCTGTAGACTGTATCGACAAGCACCGTCCAAACTCTCCAGAAAGACGCAAAGCATACCGTGCAGACATCACTTTCGGTACGAACAATGAGTTCGGCTTCGACTATCTGCGCGACAATATGGCAATATCTCCTGACGACCTCGTACAGAGAGCACACAACTATGCCATCGTGGATGAGGTTGACTCTGTACTTATCGATGACGCACGTACACCTCTTATTATATCAGGTCCTGTACCTAATGGCGATGACCAGATGTTTGAAGAATACCAGCCATTGGTTGAAAGACTCGTTGACGTACAGAGAAAGCTTGCTACAAAATATCTTGCCGATGCAAAACAGCTCATCAATGAAGGCAAGAAGAACAACGATCAGAAGAAAATCGACGAAGGCTTCTTGAGCCTTTATCGTTCACATAAAGCTCTGCCAAAGAACAAGCCGCTCATCAAATACCTCTCTGAAGACGGTATAAAATCAGGAATGCTCAAGACAGAGGAGATATACATGGAGAACAACAACCGACGCATGCCGGAGGCTGTAGAACCATTGTATTTCGTCGTTGACGAGAAGCTGAACTCTGTAGACCTGACAGACAAGGGTACAGAATGGCTTGCCAATCAGGTTAACGACAAGGAACTCTTCGTGTTGCCAGACATTGCTTCACAACTGTCGGACCTTGAAAATCAGAAACTTGACGATCAGGAGCGCCTTGACAAGAAGGACGAACTTCTCAACCACTACTCCGTACAGAGCGAGCGCGTACACACCTTGCAGCAGTTGCTTAAGGCTTACACCATGTTCAACAAGGATGACGAATACGTTGTCATCGACGGTGAAGTGAAAATCGTGGACGAGCAGACAGGTCGTATCATGGAAGGTCGCCAGTGGAGCGACGGACTGCATCAGGCTGTTGAAGCAAAGGAACATGTAAAGGTTAAGGAAGCCACACAGACTTTCGCAACAATTACCCTGCAGAACTACTTCCGTATGTACCACAAACTGTCTGGTATGACCGGTACGGCAAGTACTGAGGCAGGAGAGTTTTGGGATATTTACAAGCTTGATGTTGTGGAGATTCCTACAAACAGACCGATATTGAGGAAAGACCTTGACGACCGTCTGTATAAGACAAACAGAGAGAAATACAATGCTGTAATTGAAGAGATACAGAAGATGATAAACCAGGGTAGACCAGTACTTGTAGGTACTACTTCGGTAGAGATTTCCGAACTCCTTGCAAAGATGCTTACCATGCGTCACATCCCTCACAACGTGCTGAACGCCAAGCTGCATCAGCATGAGGCTGACATCGTGGCAAAGGCAGGTTTGAGCAAGACAGTTACCATCGCTACCAACATGGCAGGTCGTGGTACCGACATCAAGCTTTCTCCGGAAGTTAAAGCAGCAGGAGGTCTTGCCATCATCGGTACAGAGAGACATGAGAGCCGTCGTGTAGACAGGCAGTTGCGTGGACGTGCCGGACGTCAGGGCGACCCTGGTAGCTCTGTATTCTATGTCAGCCTTGAAGACAAGCTCATGCGTCTGTTCGCAAGTGAGCGTATCGCAAGAGTAATGGACAGACTCGGCATCGAAGACGGAGAAAGAATTGAAAGTTCGCTGATGTCGAAGAGCATTGAGCGTGCACAGAAGAAAGTCGAGGAGAACAACTTCGGTATCCGTAAGCGTCTGTTGGAATACGACGACGTGATGAACAAGCAGCGTACTGTCGTTTACGAGAAGCGTCGCCATGCCCTTATGGGTGAGAGAATCGGTATGGACATTACCAACATCATCTGGGACCGCATCGTAAACATCATAGAGAAGAACGACTACGAGGGATGCAAGGATGAGTTCCTGAAAGTACTTGCCATGGAGTGCCCATTCACAGAAGTTGAGCTTCAGAATGAAGACAGAGGAAACCTTGAAGAGAAGGCATTCCAGGCAGCAATGGCAGACTTCAAGAGAAGAACAGACCGCATCCAGGCTGTAGGCTTCCCTGTAATAAAGGATGTATTCGAAAACCAGGGTGCTATATATGAGCGCATCATGGTGCCAATCACCGACGGCAAAAGAGTCTTCAACATCCCTTGCAACCTGAAGGAAGCTTACGATACAGAGGCAAAGAGCGTTGTGAAGCAGTTTGAGAAGACAATCATGTTGCATATCATCGACGACTGTTGGAAAGAGAATCTTAGAGCACTTGACGAGTTGAAGCATAGTGTGCAGAATGCTTCTTACGAGCAGAAAGACCCTCTCGTAATATTCAAGTTGGAGAGTGTCAAGCTGTTCGACGACATGGTTGACCAGATGAACAACCGCATCGTCAGCATTCTGATGAGAGCACAGATTCCAGTAATGGAACAACAGCAGGTACAAGAAGCAGCTCCTGAGGAACACTCACAGCAGTATACCGAAGAGAAGGTAAACCTCGAAGATGAGGCACAGAAAGCTGCTGCACAGCACGATACAAGAGAATCTGCAGCAAAGCAGGAACCTATCGTAAAGGATAAGATGCCGGGAAGAAACGACCCTTGTCCTTGTGGAAGCGGCAAGAAGTTCAAGAACTGTCATGGACGCGGACTTGTTTAATTCCGCAACGATGAAAGTATAAAACACGGTGGAGTGTGTCAAAGGAAGGATGTCTATCCGCCAAAGACACACTCCTCTTTTTTTATAAAGACAATACCTGTTACTTATAAAGGCGAAACCTGTTACTTATAAAGACAAAACCTAATACTTATAAAAGGAATACCGACAATAGCATTTGCTTTTTGCGGTTTTATACAGTTATCATCAATAAAGAAAGCATCAACGTATGGAAATAGTTTTTGACAGTCTGAAAAAGACTTTCGGAGAGAAAACTGCTGTAGACATTGACAAACTGACAGTAGAAGGCAACACTCTGCTCGGTCTGGTAGGAAACAACGGAGCTGGAAAAACAACGCTCTTCAGACTTGCTCTCGACCTTCTGAAGGCAGATTGCGGAACAGTGAACATGAAGTTCAACAACCCCGACGGCTCCACTTTTGCCACCGACGTAAAGGTAGGAGAAGAATGGAAAGTATATACCGGAGCATATATAGATGAAAGTTTTCTCATAGACTTTCTCTCTCCCGAAGAATATTTCGAATTTATTGCAAAGGTCAGCAATCTCTCAAAAGAGACAATGAACGAGCGACTTAAACAGTATGAAGACTTCATGAACGGTGAGATTATCGGACAGAACAAACTTATCAGAAGCATGTCGGCTGGCAACAAGCAGAAGATAGGTATCATCTCAGCTCTCATCAACCAGCCACAACTGGTTATACTTGACGAACCATTCAACTTCCTTGACCCGACGAGTCAGAATGTCCTCAAGAGACTGCTACAGAAATATAACAAGGAGACAGGTGCTACAATCATCGTCAGCAGCCATAACCTCTCTCACACAGTAGACATAAGCAACCGTATTGTTGTTATGGAACATGGAAAGATTGTGATGGACCTCGACAACGACGGTGAGGAGGCAAAAGCAAGATTGGAGGAGTACTTCAACAAATAAGTAGCAAATTGTCGTCTCCCCTACTCCATGCTTGAACAGATAATTGCACGATATTATTTTACATACTATACCTATATTATATTAGAATAATGAAGCACGTATATTTTTAACCATAATTAGTAGGTATTTATCAGTATAACTGGTTATGGTTAAAAATTTTCTTTCTACCTTTGTATATTAAAAACGGCATCTCAGCAATAAAGGATTTAAATTAGCAAATTCTATCTTTGCAAGTTTCTATCTGCGTTCGATTTGCATAATGTGGAAGATGTCGGAAAGTATAAAAAGACTGTTAGAATATGAAATTGTCAGATCTGAAAACCGGAGAAAAAGGTGTTATCGTAAAGGTATTAGGACACGGAGGGTTCCGCAAGAGAATAGTAGAGATGGGATTCATCAAAGGACAAATCGTGGAAGTTCTGTTGAATGCTCCTCTTCGCGACCCTGTGAAATACAAGATAATGGGATATGAAGTGTCGCTCAGACATAATGAGGCGGCAATGATAGAAATCATGTCTGTAGAGGAAGCAAGAAGCATTGACAAAGAGAAGCATACTGCCGGAAACAACAATGACGAAGAAGCCGTCATTGACAACAACTTCAACAAAGAAGACGAACAAGAAGAACCGTTAGAGAAAAAACTACATGAAGCTGCACTGAAAAAAAGAAAGAAGATAAATGTGGCCCTCGTAGGCAACCCTAACTGCGGAAAGACTTCCCTGTTCAACTATATTTCCGGTGCTCACGAACGTGTAGGAAACTACTCTGGAGTAACCGTTGACGCCAAGGAAGGACACGCAAACTTTGAAGGATACGAGTTCAATATTACCGATCTGCCAGGCACTTATTCCCTTTCGGCATACAGCCCAGAGGAACTGTACGTCAGAAAAGAGATTATCGACAAGACTCCAGATATCATCATCAATGTCATAGACTCAAGCAATATGGTAAGAAACCTTTATCTTACCACCCAGCTTGTGGACATGAACCAGAGAATCATCTGTGCCCTGAACATGTATGACGAGTTTGAGGAAAGAGGCGACAAGCTGAATACGGACACGCTCGGCAGACTGTTCGGCGTGCCTATGGTGCCGACCGTCTTCCGCACAGGACGTGGAGTAAAGGAACTGTTCCACAGAATCATCAATATGTATGAGGATCAGGACAATACCTACAGACACATCCATATCAACCACGGCAAGGACATAGAAGAAGGCATCGACAGAGTGAAAGAGCTCATACAGAAAGATGAGCAGATAAGATACAAATACTCAACAAGATACCTCGCCATCAAACTGTTGGAGATGGACAAGGATACAGAAGAGTTTGTCAATACTCTGCCTAACGCCAAAGAGGTAATGGAAACAAGAGACAGGGAAGCCGTAAGAATAAAGGAGGAAGTGAAGGAAGACAGCGAGACTGCCATCATGAACGCCAAATACGGATTCATCAACGGAGCGCTGAAAGAGGCTGAATACGAAACCGGAGACAAACAGGACACGTATCAGACCACCCACGTGATTGACAAAATAATAACAAACAAATATCTCGGATTCCCACTGTTCTTCCTGTTGCTCTACGTCATGTTCCAGGTCACCTTCTCCATAGGACAATATCCGATGGACTGGATAGATGCCGGTGTAGGAATGCTTGGCGACTGGATAAGCACCAACATACCAGAGGGGCCACTTAAAGCCATGCTTGTGGATGGTATCATCGGCGGTGTTGGCGCCGTTCTTGGTTTCGTTCCGCAGATGGCTATCCTGTTCCTCTTCCTTTCCATTCTGGAAGATTGTGGTTACATGGTACGTATCGCATTCGTTATGGACCGTGTATTCCGTCACTTCGGTCTGTCCGGTAAGAGCTTCATCCCGTTACTGATCTCCTCCGGTTGTGGTAT
>ENA-ORNT01000514-ORNT01000514.1-human-gut-metagenome-genome-assembly--contig:-NODE-514-length-28239-cov-3.604634_pt1 | contig 28239 bp, 22 predicted proteins | sample MGYA00242120_ERZ509032 | MGnify/ENA primary metagenome ERZ509032 (study PRJEB26280, sample SAMEA2338729) | human gut metagenome | biome: human gut; feature: human-associated habitat; material: faeces...
CAGGTGCGAAGCACTGGCATCGCCAAAAGGCTGTTTTTTATGTTTTTGTTTCAGTCCCCCAGTATTTCTCCACTGAGCCTTTAAATGGATTTAATCGTTCCTTTTATGCCATCGTGGTCAGAGCTAAAGGTGCCGTCTTAACTTCTTAACTTCTTAACTTCTGAGTTTAATTTCTAATCTCTAACTTCTGTGGGAGCGGATGTAGAGGGGGACGGCGTTGGCGGTGTTGGGGGCGATGACTTCAGACGCCACGGCTTTCACTTCGGGGAAGGCGTTCTCCACCGCCACGCTGTGGGTGGCAACTTGCATCATGGGTATGTCGTTGCGGTTGTCCCCAAACACCACCACTTGCTCCACGCCCACTTCTGCCTGCATCTGCTTCACCGCAGCGGCCTTGCTCACGCCGGGCGCATAGATTTCAAGCAAACCAGCCGATGGGTCGAAAATATCGTGATAGAACACAGCCGAACATTGGATTGTGGCTGTCACTTCCTCGTAGATGGGGCGCAGACGCTCGTAGTCTTGCATCGAGAAAATGAGCATCGCCTCGTCGGGGCTATGCAGATAGTCAGGGGAATTGAGAATGAACTTCTTCAGTGCCAGCCCTTGCCGTTCGTCCACAAACTGCTGCTCTTGCGCCGAGAGCGTGCCTTGATGATGAGCGTGGATGATGCTGCCGTGGCGGCGATAGATGAGCGGATTGAGCCCATGACGGCGATAGACGGCGCACACCGCCTCAACCGTGGCTTGCGGAATCACATTCACACGGCTGTAATCGCCCTTTTGGCTATCCCATGTGGCGGCGCCGTTGAGCACGATAAATGGCAAACGGGTGTGCAGCTGGCTAAGCATCGGCACCACAGTGGCAGGCGTGCGCGCAGTGGCAACGGTGAACAGCAACCCATCGTCGAGCATCGGGTTGAGCACCTCAACAGCCTCAGCAGAAACCTGCGAATTGGCATCAAGTAGCGTGCCATCGAGGTCGGTAATATATAGCGTTTTCATATCAGTTTCACGTTTTATTGCTAATTATTAATTAAACTATAGCAATCCAACCATATAGATTGGAACAAGAAGGGTTTCTTTATCTTTTCGTAAATCTTTTGTGTAAACAAGATAACGATTACTTATTCGTTTAGAGAATTTTTCACAAAACTCGTCAAGAGATTTATGAGTTGAATAGCCTGAAGACTTAACTTCCACTGGGAAAAGTTTAAAACCACGCGACAACAAGAAATCAACTTCATACACATGGTTTCCTGGAGCAGCCCATGTGTAGTAAAACAGTTTATTGCCTGCCGCTGTTAGCATTTGGGCCACGACATTCTCGTAAACATACCCCAAATTACTATCCAATGTGTCGTTAAGCAACTTCTTGTAGATTATATTGTCGATGAATTTCTTGTCCCAAAATGCCAAAGTAACGAAAAGACCTGTATCACACAAATACATTTTCCAAACAGACTTATTAGAGGACAATTCCAAACCCACGCTGGGGTCGTCGGCATGATACGCAACATTAACAGTGTGACTGTCCTCCATCATACTTACAATATTGGCAACCGTTTGCGTTTTTGCATTCTCTGCGATTGCGCTCACTTGAAAGCGTGAACCATTTTTATGCAATTCAGAGGGAATTGCTTTAAATATTGCAGCCGCTTTCCCTGTTTTGTCCAACTTCTGGAAATCTTGCTCATATAGCCGTATAATGGATCTTTTCGCACGGTCAACTTTTGAAAAATCTTTTGTTTCAATATATTTGTTCACCGCTTGAGGCATTCCCCCCACAAGCATATAGGTTCGGAAATCCCTCATTATTTTTCTATTCACTGCGTCGGTCAGTGCTTTTTTCTTCAGAAAAGCCTCACGCACAAACGGAATGGTTTCAAAATCGCCATTTGCCCAGCAAAACTCTTCAAAGTCAAGCGGATGCATATTAATCACATCTTCCTCACTTGGGATAACAATATTTTCCACATTTTTGTGAATACTGATGAGCGAGCCTGTTTCTATGTAATCATAACGCCCATCAGCAACAAGATATTTGATCGCTTGCCTTGCATGAGGGCACATTTGCACCTCGTCAAAAATAATAACCGACTCGCGCTCATGTAGAGTTTTGCCTGTCAAAATCTTTAAATGCGAGAAAAAGGAGTCTATCTCACCAAGGTTTTGAAACAACGATTTCACATCTTCTGTGGTGTTGGCAAAGTCGATAATCAGGTGACTTTTGTATTCTCTTTCTGCAAAATGCCTGACTATTGTAGATTTTCCCACTCGTCGCGACCCCTCAATCAACAATGCTGTTTCGCCTGCCGATTCGCGCTTCCACTCAAGCATTTCATCATATATTTTTCTCTTAAAAACAGTTTTTTTCATACCCACTTTTTGATTTTTTACAAAAATACTAAAAATCAATTAGATACAAAAGATTTTTTACAAAAAATACCGATTTCCGCACGTTTTGAAATGGCAAAAATGCCGATTTCCGCATATTTCAAAATGGCAAAAAAGCCGATTTCCGCACGTTTTAAGATTAGTCGAAAAGGGAGAGTTGTTTGTGTTCGAGATTGAAACTTTTGCGATGGTAGGGAGTGATGCCGAAGCGTTCGATGGCGGCATAATGCTCCTTGGTGGGATAGCCCATGTTGTGATCCCAGCCATATTGCGGATATTCCTCGGCAATGCGGCGCATATACTCATCGCGGTGCGTTTTCGCCAGAATCGACGCGGCGGCAATGCTCATCATCTTTCCGTCGCCCTTCACGATGGTCTGATAGGGCGTGTCGCCATAGGGCTTAAACTTGTTGCCATCGACCAAAACAAACTCCGGGCGCACCTTGAGTTGGTCGAGCGCACGGTGCATCGCCAAAATCGAGGCGTTGAGAATGTTGATGCGGTCGATTTCCTCTGGCCACACATGCGCCACAGCCCACGCCAGCGCCTGCTCCTCAATCACGGGGCGCAGCAGATTGCGCTTCCGCTCGGTGAGTTGCTTGCTGTCGTTGATAATGTCGTTGTGAAAATCGGGGGGCAAGATCACCGCGGCGGCGGTCACCGGACCCACGAGCGGTCCACGACCAGCCTCATCGCACCCGGCTTCGATTCGTCCCTCAACTAAAAAGCGTTGTAATTCCATAAATTCAAAATTACTATAAAATTCTATAAAAAAACCACCTTTGTATCGTTTTTTTCTTTAAGTTTGCATTACTATGGCACAAGAAATAGAACGAAAGTTCCTTGTAAAAGGCGATTTTAAGGCGGAAGCATACAAGGCGACGCATATCACGCAGGGCTATCTCTGCTCTGTGGCAGAGCGCACGGTGCGCATACGCATAAAAGACGACAAGGGTTACATCACCGTGAAGGGAATTGCAAGCGAGAGCGGTGTGTCGCGCTTCGAGTGGGAAAAGGAAATTCCTGTGGAAGATGCCCGACAGTTGCTACTGCTTGCCGAACCTGGCATTATCGACAAAACCCGCTATCTGATTAAGGCAGCCGACGGTGTTCACACCTGGGAGGTTGACGAGTTTTACGGCGACAACGAGGGACTGACGATGGCGGAAATCGAACTTGCCGACGAGCACGAAGCGTTCGCCAAGCCCGAATGGCTCGGCGAGGAAGTGACAGGCGACACCAGGTATTTCAACTCCATGTTGATGAAAAACCCTTACAAAAGTAGGAAATAAACCGTCAATTCACTTGATATAAAAAAAAACTCTGGGCGTTATGATAGAGGTGAATACGAGAATACACGACAAGTTTTCCATAGAGTTCAAAACGAGTTTTGTGGCGCGACGCAAGGTGAAGGACAACGATTTCTCCGCCTATATGTGGTTTTTCATTCCTCACAACCTCGACATTAACCGCGAGACCTATCCCAAATCACGCTTCTATCAAGACATCAAGTCGTATGTGCGTGTAATCACGCCCAAATTCCTGCTTCAAGACATAGTGGGCGGCAGTGGCATTCCGTTCACCAATCTGAAGGCAGCGTTTCAGGATTTGGCATCGTCGCCCACCCGCACCGCCACCAAGGAGTATGAGTATCAGGTGAAGATGTTCTCAGCGATCACCCACAGCGCGGCTCGCAACGGATGCTATAATCTGATGGGTTCGCACATCTTGCCCGAAGTGGTGCCCACGCTGTGCGCACAGTATTTGCAGGCGTTCGACGAGGTGCTGCGTGCCTTCCGATCGCTGCGCACTATTGTGTACCAGCCCACCATTGCCGACGGCATACGCAACTATTTCCGCTACGGCGATGAGTTTATCAGCAATATGTTTAAACTCTACACCACCCTCATTCTCGATTTTATGCAGAAAGATGCGGAGCATCGTGAACTGTTTGCTGCCTCTATCAAGAGGCTCCAGACCGAGATTAGCCGTGAGAATGCCTACAGGGATAAGGTGGGATATGTGAACTTGAAGGAAAACGATGCGAAAAACAACCGCTACTTGATTTACCGTAGCGGTGTGCTGAAGAAATACGTTGACAGCGACCTCTACTTGAATGTGCCGAAGAAGAAAGATGGCAAACTGGTGGAGCAACTGTATTTGGGCATTGCCGCCGGGCTGGCGATGATGTTTGCCACGGTGGTGAGTTTCTTTTTCCAGCAGAAATTCGGCAATTTCACTCTACCGTTTTTCATCGTGCTGGTGATTAGTTACATGATTAAAGACCGCATCAAGGAACTGTCGCGCTACTATTTCGCGCATCGCATTGGCAACAAATATTTCGACAATAAGGCGGAAATCCTACTCAACGAGGATAGAATAGGCACCATCAAGGAGGGTATGGACTTTATCACCCACAAGAAGGTGCCTGAGGAAGTGAAGCGTGTGCGCTACTGCAAGCGACTGATGGAGGTGGAGAATAGGGTGACCGATGAAAAGGTGATGCTCTACCGCATGGCGCTGCACATCGACAGGGTGAAACTCAACAACCTCTCGCACTACGAAACCGCCGGCATCAACGACATTATTCGCTTCAACGTGAACAACCTATTGCAGAAAATGGACAACCCAAAAGTGAACATTCGCCACATGAACGACGATGGCACAGTGGTGACCATTCCATGCGACAAAATCTACTATGTGAATATCGTGCTCCAACTCCGCTACGAGAGCGACACCACGCTGCGCCGCTTCCGCGTGACGCTCACCCGCAACGGCATCGAATCAATCAACGAAGTGGAAATCGACTAAATTGACTAAATCAACTAAATCGAATCCTCGAAAACTCGAATTTTCGAATTATCGAGATTTCGAATCATCGACAAATTGCCTCGTTGACCCTTCAACTCATTGACTTGTTGACCTGTTGACTCGTAGACTCTCCAACTCGTAGACTCTCCAAAACCGACGTGTGGAAGATGTATTTGCCATCGGTAGGGCGCACCACGCAGCGTGCCATATCGAAGATGGGGAGTTCGCCGTTGGGGAGCGTGAACAGTAAAATGCGGTTGCCATAGTCAACGGCGGCAGGGTCACAAACGCCAGGGCGCGTCCACTCGTTGTGCAGATAGGCGGCTTCGGGCACATTTGGCTGCAAAAACAGCGTCACACTCTTTTGCCATGCCTTAAGTTTCCATTCCACAGGGCGCACACACTCTGGCGGCACCATCGCCGTCACCACACCGTTGTCAGCCACCATCACCGACAGTCGGTCTTTCACATCTTCCACCGGCACAATGCCATCGGGTGCCGACAGCAACAGCGACGCATACCATTTGCGAATGTGGATAAGCAAAAGTTCGTCAATATCGATGCCGTCGGTGCGCTCAATGGTGCAACCGTAGTGCGCAGGTTGCAACAGCATCATCGTTTTCCACAAATCCAGCATTTCGCTCTCTGAAAGTTCCATAAATTGTGAAGTGTTCTCCATAGTTTTTTTCGCGCAAATTTACGCCCCACACCACATCGCCATCAACACCAAAATGGCAACACAAATCCCACAGCCTTGCTCCATGCCTCGCTCCAAATCCACTCCATGCCTCACACAGATCGCACAGATCTCACAGGATTTGCACGCCTGATGTTAAATCTCACTCTAAGTTTTTAAAACTTATCCGTAAAATTCGTAGAATCCGTGTTCGCCTTCCCTGCCTCGAACCTGCGTTTTTTTGTTGAATCTCGTTGAATCTGTGTGAGGTAAAATAATAAATTCTGTGTGAGGGAATTGTGTGGCGGTGTTGGATTTTTCGGAGAAAATTGGTAACTTGCAGCGTTAAACTAATGATTTGTTATGAAAGTATTTCAACACGTAAATGATATTGGCGACTTGAAAGCCGCTGTGAAAGAAGCACTTGAAGTGAAGCAAAACCGCTTCGCGCACAAGGCTCTCGGTGAAAACAAAACGCTCCTGATGGTGTTTTTCAACTCCAGTCTGCGTACTCGCCTGAGCACACAAAAGGCTGCTATGAACTTGGGCATGAATGTGATTGTGCTTGATGTGAATCAGGGCGCATGGAAACTCGAAACCGAGCGTGGCGTGATTATGGACGGCGACAAGAGCGAGCATCTGCTGGAGGCTATCCCTGTGATGGGCTGCTACTGCGATGTGATTGGGGTGCGCTCGTTTGCACGCTTCGAAAACAAGCAAGACGACTACGAGGAACGCATTTTCAACCAGTTTGTGAAATACTCCGGCCGTCCTGTGTTTGCGATGGAAACTGCCACCGTTCACCCACTTCAGGCGTTTGCCGATGTAATCACCATTGAGGAACATAAGGAGGTGGAGCGACCCAAGGTGGTGCTCACATGGGCTCCTCACCCCAAGGCGCTCCCACAGGCTGTGCCCAACTCGTTTGCCGAATGGATAAATGCCACCGACTACGATTTCGTGATTGCATGCCCTGAAGGCTACGAACTTGACGAGCAATTCACCCGCGGCGCAAAAATCACGCACGACCAAGACGAGGCTTTGCGTGGTGCTGACTTTGTGTATGCCAAAAACTGGAGTTGCTTCCGCGACCCCAACTACGGCAAAATCATCAGCAAGGATATGAACTGGACCATCACCGCCGAGAAGATGGCACTCACTCGCAACGCCCACTTCATGCACTGCCTGCCTGTGCGCCGCAATATGATTGTGACCGACGAGGTGATAGAGGGCGAACGCTCGCTGGTAATCCCCGAAGCCGCCAACCGCGAAATATCCTGCCAAGTGGTGCTCAAACGCATCCTCGAATCCCTCGCCTAACCCCACAGCAGGACAAATTGGCTCAGTGGATAAATACTTGGGGCGAAAATTTGCCATGGTAGGGACGCGATAATTCGCGTCCGCGTCAAACAGTTGGCATTCAGTATGTTCTCACATTTATAGGCGGACGATATTCCAATGTGTTGACACGTTTGGTGATACCGAAGGCTTGTTCCAATAATCCGTATGTAAATAAAAATACACCTATTCAATCCATTCCAACCCTATTGACACCTAAGAAAAAATCGGTGTAAATTGGGTTTTAATTGGATTAAATAGGTGTTTCGTTTTTACCCTGTAAAGGCAATATCCTGTAAAGGTATATTTTTATTTCAGCCAGCCGGCTTGCTTGTACCAGGCGATGGCTTCTTTCACGCCACGCTCAAGGGAATATTGGGGGGTGAAATTAAAGTCGCGCTCGGTGTCGGCGGTTTCGCAAAGCCAGTTGCGCTGCTTGAGTATGCGGAATTTGTCCACATTGAGCGTGGTGGGTTTGCCTGTGAATTTGGTGTAGATGGTGCAGAACACGCACACCATTTGCACGAGCCATATCGGGCAAGTGATGGGTATCACGAATTTCTTTTTCAACTCACGGCACACGATTTCGCGGAACTCCTTCTGCGTGTAGCCTCGTGATTCGCTGATGAAGTAGGCGCGGCGTTTCGGACCTGCTTCAAGGGCGTTGATTACCGCTGTGGCAAGGTCTTTCACATAAATGAATGTGAGCATCTGCTTGCGGAAGCCCACGCTGAAATCAAAGCCCGATGCTATCGACTTCATCATCAAGAAGTAGTCGCGCTCGTGAGGGCCATACACGCCTGTGCAGCGGAAAATGGTGTAAGGGAAGTCGGGCACCATCTTCAGATAGGTTTCCGCCTTAGCTTTCGACATTCCGTAGCGTGTGTTTGGCACAGGGTCGTCGGTGATTTTAAATGGCGTGTAGCCTTCGTCGTCGCCCACGCCCATCACGCTAAGGCTGCTCATGAGCAAAAACACCTCCGGCACTGCATCGAGCGCCTTGAGGGTATCAACGAGCAGCCGCATGTAGCCGTAATTGATACGCTCGAAGTCGAGATAGTTGGCAGCCTTGGTGGCACCGAGGTTGTGCACCACATAATCCCACTTACCGCCATTGTCGGCGATTGCTTGCGCCAGCGTGGCTTTCAGCGCCAACTCGTCGGTGAAGTCGAGTTCAATGAAATGAATACGCTCATCTTGCAAAAACTCACGGTTGGTGGTTCGGCGCACGGCAGCCCAAGTTTCGTAACCACGCTTCAACGCCTCAGCCACGATAAAGCCACCGATAAAGCCTCCAGCCCCTGTCACGAGTATTCTCTTAGCCATATATCACTTTCTTTATTTTTTCAACAATCATTTCTGGCTCAATGCCTGTGAGGCATCGGTAATCGCCATACTTGCATGGTTTTTGCCCAAACACCGAGCATGGGCGGCACGGCATATCGAGTTGCACGGCGTTGGCTTCCGATTGCTTCCAGCCCATGAAACCACAATAGGGGTGCGTTGCGCCCCACACGCTCACCACAGGCAGATTAGCCACCGATGCGAGGTGCATGTTGGCTGAATCCATCGAGAGCATCACATCGCACTTCTGCATCAATGCTATCTCGTCGGTGAAACTGTGTTTGATTTCGGCTATCGAAACCGTGTGGGCATATTTCTGCACCAGTGGGCGGAGTGCCTTTTTCTCTTTTTCGCCACCACCAAAGAGCATCACCGTCACGCCTTCAATCTGCGTGAGGCTTTCCACCACCTTTTCTATCAGCGGCAGCGGATATTCCTTGCCACGGTGCTGCGAGAACGGGGCCACAGCCACCCATCGCTCGCTCGCTTGCTTTTGCGGCACAAGTTCGCTGTCGATAATGGGCGCAAATCCGCTGAACGACTCTTGCCACTGGAAACCCAACGCGCGAAACACTTCCTCATAGCGGTCGTGCGAGGTGGTGAGTTGCTCACGGATTTTGCCGCTCACCAAGGCGCGCTTTTGCTTGCGGCCCTTGTCGATGCGCGCCACCTTCACCCCATGCAGACGCATGAAGAAACCGATAGCCCAAGTGCGCATCACACTGTGCAAGTCTGCCATGTGGGTGATGCCATACTTCTGGCGCATTTCCGCAGCCAGACGGCGCAACCCAAGCAGCCCATCATACTCCTTCGGATTCACACCCTCCACCGTCAGGTTGGCAGGGCGCTGAATCATCACTTCGGCAGGCCAAGGGCGTGTGAGCAGCACAAAGTGCACATCGGGGTACGCACAGCACACCGAATATACCACCGGCACACTGATCACCACATCGCCCAACGCCGAAAAGCGGGTAATGAGTACGGTTTTGCTGTATGTTTTATTTTTTGCCATAAAGCACCGGATTGGTAGCCGGATCGTTGTAAAGCTTCATTTGGCGATACACCTTCATATATTTCTTGCCGGCAGCGATGTCGTCGAGCAGTTGGTCGATAGCGGCAGTAAGGTCGGTGCGTTGTTCCAAAAGCACATCGAGCTTAGCGCGGCAGCGTTGCAAGTGAGCCTCATCGGCATCGGTGCGCGAAGCCTGTTCGTGCATGTGGTAGATTTTGAGCGCCAAGATAGAGAGGCGGTCGATAGCCCAAGCAGGACTTTCGGTATTGATGGTGGCGTCGGCGCAAACCTTCACATCAGCGAACTTCTCGCGGAAGTAAGTGTCGATTTCCTCCACCAAGTCGGTGCGGTCTTGATTCGACTTATCGATACGGCGCTTCAGAGCCAAAGCCTCGATAGGGTCGATTTCAGGGTCGCGGATAATATCTTCAAGGTGCCACTGCACAGTATCAATCCAGTTTTTTACAAAGAGTTTTGCCTCGATGGTGCCATCTTCGTAAGGGTTGGCAACTTTTGCGTCCACATCATCAGTCTTGTGATAAAGATTAACGGTGGCATCGAAAAGTCCATTACATTTTTCTGCAAATTTCATCTCAGATAAATTTCAAAGTTATTAATTCGCCCCCATTCCGCTGATGCAGAACAGTTGAGCGCACATTTCTCCAATTAATCCACAAAGATACAAAAGCCCCACCACTCCCACAATTTTTTTCCCAACAACTCACCAACTGCGTTTATTACAGAAATCAGATTGTCTGCTATCGCTGTCGGTTAAAACTATTCGTAGCGTAAAATTAGAGGGTGTGCGTTTTTGCACACCCTCTTCACTAATTAAGCAATGAAGGCTATCTTCACGCCTTAATCTTCACGCCTTTTGACAATCACGTAGTAAAGCACGTCCCCATCGCCTCTCGTTGCTTTCACAGAACCACCAAGACTATCCAAGTTCATGTATCGACTATATGATTTATAACCGCCACTAATTCCATGGTCTGGGCGAATTTCTACACGTTTTCCGTCCTTTGTTTCAATTCTCAACCAACGATGGTGGTTGGCATCTTCTGGCGAGTGTTCTGCTTCAATTCCGAGAACTTTTTGAATCAAACCATCCGTATATTCATCAGCATCTTCTGCGCAAGGGAAATTGAAACTAATAAAAGTGTAATCGTTAAATCTATCATTTGTGCACTTTCTCTTAGGAGAATCAAGCTGTAATGTGATTGTGTCAATAGTAAATCCAAATTTGTCCCTCACCTCTTTTATGAGATATACCAGCATCAGGCTTGCAAGAGCACTGTTAACATACATGTCGCTGAATGTGATATCAACATGTTGGCCCTTAAGCACATCGGAAAGCAAATCTTTATCTTCTGGTTCCAAGACATAAGGATCAATGGCTTCCGTGAAGTAATTCTTAACACAGAATGATGTTGCACCAGTTAACCCTTCTCTGATAATCTCTTGGGGCACAGGGGTGAAACTTGGACCTTCCTGTTCTTCAAAATGTGGACGTTCTGAGTCAACAAAGATGTTTGTGCAATTTTTTCCCCATTCATTCGAGAAAGAAAGAGCAGAGTTTTCGTTTATGAAATATCGACGAACAGACTGATCTGTTTCTACCACTAATGCCGTCTTTATTTCACCCATATCTTTGATGAAGGTGACATTGCAATCAGGCAGTTTGTCATTTAACTTTATAAATGGCAGCTTATCATACTCCGATGAATAGTAATTAGGATGATATTCGACCATTATATCTATCTCTTTGCCAATAGAGATGGCTTCTTTTATAATCTTACCCATCTCCGACCGAACACTAATCCAATCAGTAATAGCGTAGTCGTCGGTATTATCCGAGACACATAAGGTCAACTTTTTCACATCCGAATCCTTGACGGATTGTCTAAGTATCTCTTTCATTGTTTGATACGTAATCTTAGCATCAGGGCTTATCTCCAAAACAGAGGGTGGCACAACTACCGCTTTCCCTTTCTGTTTGTTCAGCCAATTCAAAGCCTTTGCTTTAGACAGAAGCTTCACATTTCTATAGTTGGACCTGTCAATTAAGCAACGTGAACAAGCACCGCCATCTTCATGGCACTTACAAGGCGCTTGCTCTAACTCAGTTCTTGCCATGTCGAAAACCTCCTGACAAAGAACAGGGTCTGTAAGTCTATGAGAATAACCACATCCGCCCTTTGCCGTGTCATAGATAAACAGAATGTACACTTTTTTGCCATTTTGAATATCATAGCTTTCTTCTTTGATACCAAAATCGATTTCCCCCTCATCTATACCTTCTTTTTTCGCCAATGCGCGTTTCAAAACAACGCCAAGTGAATATGCTAATTGCTTATCATATTCATATTCATCTGTCCCGATGTTTTTCTTAAATCTGAGTACAGAATAGCTTGTAGGATGCAAACCAGTAAAAACCACATGGCGTGCAATATCGCCATTGTTGGCACAGCAGTAGTCTCCTCTTAACAGTTGTCTCCACAAACATTTGTGCATTGGTCTTACAACATTAGGAATAGTTCCAGAGTTGCAGTCTGAAGTGGTTTCCATAGCAGCTCTACCACATCGCTTACAAATAGCAAAACCATTACCATTGCCCACATTGTAAAATAGTATCTCACCATGTTCTCCACTGCTCGCAATTTCACACATGTTTACGTTTGTTGCCTGGTCCCAATTTGTATTGAGTAGCTCAGGACGAATGTCGAAATAATTTCTCTCTGTTTTTTCTTCTCGAGAATATGTGGTATTTTGGTCGGTGCGGAATCCTACTGGTTCATACGCTACTGTAAAATGGCTATTTTGATTGATAATCCCGTGATAAGGACTATTGCAAATTGGGCAATTTGTTTTTTCGTTTGGACTATACTCAGAATGGCCACATGTATTACAATGATATATTTTTTTTGATCGAGTAGAATTATCATACTCTCCAACCAATAACACTCCGGCAGATTTGCGATTTTTCTCATTCACAACCACTGTCTGCCCAGGAGCATATTCATTCAGAGCTGTTCGGAGATCTCTATTTGCTGTTGTTTCTCGCTGAATCTTCTTAATTTTCGAATATTTCTTATCTAATGTTTCTCTAATCTTTATTCTCTTGTATTCGTCAGTTGCATTATCTAATTCTTGCTTCTTCTTCTCAATTTCTTTCCACAATTTGATTAAATCATCCGCCTCTGTCCTGTCGGTAAAGTCAAACGACACAACATCTGTTGGCATATTGGCATTTGGAATAAACTGATGAACAGACAAGTATTTAAGTAAGTTTTCCGATTCTGTTTTATCTATCTGATTATTAATAGCCCTTTGGCGAGGAATGTTGTTTGCACTCCTTCTTTGTGCATCTTGTAAGTCCCTAATAATTCCATTATACTCATCCCTGATAGATTCTATCACATTTTGGGTAATACCTATCGTAAATGGCGTTTCTGTATCAAAAACTTCGTGGAACTTTTGTTCTTCATCCGGATTGGTGCTCATTTTTTCCAAGAACCGAATGAAGTTGGCACAAATACCAGACATGAATTCTCCAACATTGATTGTAGCCATAATGCCTCTTCCTTCTCCACAAACAAATTGACGGAAAAAGTAAGAATTAATATGGCGTTGAATAATGGTTTGACTCTTACGCACCTTAGCCATTTGGTTAGTGGTTAGTAATGCCCACATAGGGTTGGCAAAAGCTTGTAACGCCACAGGAGTGTTATTGCAAAGTGAGAATGCAATAGCTTTACTCTGCCCTTTACGGCCAGCGCGACCTACACGTTGGAGGTAATTTGCCGCAGTGGGCGGTATGGTATCCATCAATACGACATCAATGTCTCCAATATCGACACCCATTTCCATAGTTGTGGAACAATGGAGGACATTTATCTTTGGGGGTATGCTGCGAAATGCCTCGGTATATTCATCAAGTAGGTCCTTTGATTGCTGTGCAGAGTGCTCCGCTGCTATATAAGCTCGTTTTGGCAAATATGAGCACTTGTGAAGATTGCTCCAAAGACCATTTTCTTTCAAATCTCTGATTTTGGCATCTGTTTTTAACCAGTCGTTAATTTCTTGGATATTCCTTGGTCTTATAGGCATTTGTATGTCGTTGTCAGGAGCGCATCTATATCTATCAAAATTGTGTTTATCAATTTTGCCTCGCAACAACGGACTATATCCGCAAAATGTAGTGTCAAGCAATATGTTTGTCACAGGACATAGCTTCATGTTTCGTGCAAGTTTAACTCTGCAAACATTATTTTGGCCAGGTAAATCAAAGTTTACAGATAAATCCAGGTAATAACAACCCACATACGGGCTACCAGGATAGTATGTGCTATCATTATAACCTCCGTTATCAAAGTTTCTAACTTGTTTTAATATCCCATTTTGAACCAAACCATTCCATGCATCCTCAAGAATATTGCGCACGTCGTTTAGCCTGTCTTGAAGTTGGTCTAACGAATTTATACCGAGACCTGCACAAAGAAGAACAACAAGACGATGCTGATGTGCAGAAACTCTACCGTCGTTATTAACTTTAACTGTTGGCCAAGAGGTCACATTCGCTCTATTGTCGTTCGGCGGGGCAACAGGTGTAGACAAACTGCTCTCGCGGACAAAGTTTTTCTCATCGTCAATAAGAGGCTGAATATGGTTTCCCGCACGGAAAAAATAATCAAGCGACAGTTTCAGGAAGTCACGCCAATCTTGGTCTGCAATCTCCATGCCATATTCGTCACAATAGTCCTCCACATTATTAGGAAGGTTGATTCTATTTAACGGTGGATACTCCAATGATATCAATCCCATACTTTCAGCATCAATATCAAATAAGGATTTTCGGCCAATAAGTTGACGCATCAAAGCCGCCTTGTATGCTCTTCTTGTGTGGTCTCTATCGTCACGTGCAATATGATTAAATAAATCTTCATCAAGAATTACACCAGAAATATAATCTAACGACAAGTCTTGTTCTTGTTCAACAAGATGGTCAACCATCATTTGTCTTGCACGAATTCGCTCAACATATATATTAAATGTTTTGGCAGAAATTGCTGTTCCTTGTCTACTATCAGTAAATGCTATATATTTGCCCCAATCGTCTCCGTTTGTGGCACTCTCTTGGAGAAGCACGGGAGAAATTTCTTGGTTAATAAAGCTGATTGGAATGCGGAAGTGCTTTAAATTCAAGTTTTTTCCTTCTGCTAATTGACCACAACTCGGACAATATGATGAGTTGTTTCTTCCTTTTCTCACTTCAACCCATTGACCGTTGCCTTCTCTATTTACTCTCAGCTTTGCTAAACCATCTACTACACGCTCAATATCTAATGTGGAAGCGTTACCATCCTGTATGGGAATGAAGAAATCATTTTCATTATATGGAATCAAGAAGAATGCTTCGGCATTTCCTGCACAATTCTGCTCATCATCTTCCTGTTGTTCATCAGTAAGATCAATAGAAAAGTAGTCGTCATTATCTGTCGGCTTCTCATAAGAGGATATCACATGTTTTTGAGGATCACTACGTCCCATGAGCACAAACTCTCCACATTTTTTGCATTGTACAATCTCTAATAGAGGCTCTCCACAGTCTGGACAAACAGATGCTTTGTATGTGGTTAGATGTCCAAAAACAGGAACACATTTGTTCGCACCAGCGCACTCTTGATTTGCGCAAGCATAAATGCCATTTATAGTACGCATAAAGAAATGTGCTCTCAGCGACAACACAGGAATTCCATCAAACACCATTTCACAAAGACAATCTATCAGCTTCAATGCTTCCAAAGTGTTGAACTGAGAATCAGGCCGCAGCCAATCCCAAATTTGTTGAAGTGTCATCCCTGGCACTTCATTAATCTTGTTTCGAAGAGATGAAACCTTTTCAAAAGAAGGCAACCCTTGTGTTTGCAATTCTTGTGTCAAAGTGTGTTCGTCCAAAGGCCTTACTATTCTATTGCCTCCGATAACTGCAATGTCATCCTCTTTTTTGCCTGTTATTGTGGCAATAAACTTCTTAAGTGAATCTTCACCTTCGCTACCACCAATGGTGGCTGATGTGCACACAAAGCGCACATTCTCTACTTTTGTATTGAAAGCTGCGAGTATTCGCTTAATTTGATATTCAAGCTCCACAGCAGCCGACCCCGAATAACTATGAGCTTCATCTATTACAATCCACCTAAGTTTTCCTGCCGACTCTTGTAACATTTGCTGGTCCTGTTCTCTAACGAGAATGTATTCAAGCATACTTGGGTTAGTAAGTAGGATTTCAGGGCGAGTTCCTCGATGTTGATTGTCACGAATTTCTTCTCGAGTATCCACTTCATTCGTTAGCCTTCCTCGTCCGTCTTTTTTCTTATGCTCGTACCATTCTGTATCCCCATTATATACAGCAAAATGCAAGTCTGTTTTTTCACAAAGGGTACTCAAGCGTTTCTTTTAGTCTTTCATCAAAGCGTTAAGAGGGTAAAGGAAAATTGCTTCAATAGCATTGGAGTGCCCGTATGCTTGCTTTTCTTTAAACAAGTCACCCAAAACAGGGTACATAAAACATTCTGTTTTACCAGAACCAGTACCAGATGTTACAACAATACTTTTTCCTTCATGTAGAGCCTCCCAACTATCAGCTTGATGCTTATATGGGGTGTAATTAATGCCAAGTCGGTTTACCACTTCTTCTCCCAAAAAGTTCCTCCACCTATCATCAGGGGTGGATTCCCACCCGAATGTGCTTTGAAAAACAGGCTCTGCCAATAATGGTTCTCTATCAAAAAGTTCCTCAATAGCTGGACGCATAGGGTGATGCCCCGGGGTCCAAAGAGAAAGTAGCGCTAAGCGCATATTTTCCTCTGTTTCCTTATAAATGTTTTCAAATTTCATATTTATCGTCTATTATATAATTTATTATTTGGCTTATATAATTTATTATTTAGCTCTGTCACAAAATATTGATTATAGGATTTACTGCAAAATATAATACTTCTGCGTATCATTTCCCATTTTTTTCTCTCTTGGTCATCATTAAATAGGTCATCATTAAATAGGTTAAATTCACCTTTCAAATGGGCAACAACGGCTTTTACTCGTGAATACAACCATTGCTCATTTGGAGACCTATTATTAGGTTCGTTATCATGCAGAAAGAAATCTCTAACCCCATTTTCAAGAAAATCTTGATTATTGTCAACATAATATTCTTCATCGTTTTCAATATTAACAACACTGTTCTCAATAATACCACGCGCCAACATCTCTAACTCTTGCGAAGAATCATCATACGTTTCTATCATTGAAGAAACACAAAGTTCTTTAATCCATTCTGTAAAAGTATCAATGCACTTTCCACAGCAGTCAAAAAAATCTTCACCAATATCACTGTCGTGTCGCTGTGCACAATTTTTCACATCCGATGTAAACGAAGAATTCTCGCCAATATATTTGTTTAGTATGCACAAAATTTTATCAAGACACGGTTGTATCCAATACCATTGAAAAGCGAGGTCTTCGCTAAATGATATTAAGTTCTTTTGCAAAGTATCTTCGTCATAGGTATCCTCACATGCCACATATAACTGAAATGCCAAGCAAATAAGTGATTCACAGCTTTTAGAGGTGTAATCAAGTTCCAATATTGAACTCGCAGGAATGTTATTTTTATGGCAATTATTAAACCAACCAATAATTCTTTCCCACGACTTATCTCCTAATTTCGCCCTGCTAATTTCATCTTTTACTGAAGCCGTTGCATTTCTTCTTCTTTTTGCTCTTTCGTCTGGATTCATCTCTTTCGACAAATCAACGAGTATAGGTAAAACTCGTCCTCTTGCTTTGCCTGCAAGTATTAATTCACCCCAAGAACGAAGGCTATCAGGAAGCAGGTAACCACCCTGTTCTTCATTGTACTTCAACTCGGTTTGCCACGTTGGGTCATATAACTTGAATAATATCAGTTTTTTTTGATAGTTAATATCACGACCCATCCCATCCGTAATTTTTATTTTTCCATTCTCTTGATGGGCTCGAAAAGGGAATTTCTTTATGGTAAAGCACTGTCTTTTTCCATCAGTTAAAGAAAATCTGACATCTATTTTTGCTTCCAGAATCGTTTGAGATGTTCGTTCCAATAATGAAAGCAACACTTCGCGAGAGTCCAATAAAGTCAAAAGGCTGCCTTCATAAGGAATGTTCTTTATAAACCGATTTCCCTCATAAATACAGAGTTTGTTGTCTACCCATTGTAGATTTTTTATGATATTGCCAAAAGAATAACTGCTAACAATATTGCCAACGATGTGATATTGGTAGCTGTTGATGTCAATATAAGGAATAAGGCTGTTTTGTTCTAACTCATTTCCTTCTTTATCAAGAATTGAGAATCCTTTAAAAGGAGCCTTAACAGAAAGAGAAAATTGGTTTCTCGGATTTTCTTCGGGAGTAAGCAAAAAACAAATCTTGTGTGGGTCTTTACGGCCTTGTCCTTGTTTCTTTATTTCCCAACAATCATCGCCATTCTTTTGTCCTTCTTTTGTTGAAACAGAGCCATGCGGCCAAGTTATACGAATCCGACAAGTTTCATTATCTGCATATTCAATGGAGACAGATAAACCCTCTCCAACATTAACCAGCCTAATGGGAGTAACATAGTTGCCCTTTCGGTCAATAGCCCTTGCAAAGATTTCTCCAAAGCATGGTTCTGAAGACCATTCGTCCTGCCATTTATTTCTATATTCTACATTATGAGTGACTTCCTTTGAAACACTACCATTTTCTTTGTCATTGCACAGAGAGAACACACATTTTGACGCATTGTAGATTGGTTCACAAATATTTGGCTCATATAAAGATGTTGATTTCATTTCTGTCCAATAAAGGGGCTTCTCTCTTCCAAAAGTAATAACTCCATCTTTTCCCTTCAATTTGATTTCGTTGTTATAATTTGATGGAATATGAACACCTTTTAAATTGGTTTCTCCCCAAGAATAATCAATGATTTCTGTTTCAGTAGCATTTAAAATGTCCCATCCGTCTGGTATCAAAAGAAGAGATTCATGGAAGCCAATTTTATTGCCTAATACATACTCGCATTCTTTTTTCTTATACAATATATGTGGCACAGTTAAGTCAAGGCTTTCTTCTAAATATGGATTGGTATCGTCGTGCAAGAATAGTGATATATAATCTCCATCACTATAATTGTGCTCACTTTTTACAGAATAACGACAAAAACCACTTTTATCATAATCGAATGTGTCAACGACCTTATTATTGTTTCTTACTTGAATTGAAAAGAATTTCAGATTAGCAAGACCTTTCTCTTGGAGAAATCTTTTTTGTAAGCATTGTTGCCCATTAAAATGATACTTAACTTTAATTTGTTTATAAATAGAATCAATATCAAATATCCAAGAGAAAGAAAAAGGATGAAGTTCACGATAATAAGTTCTTTCTTGTTGTGCTAAATTAATTAAATATTTAAACCAACTATTATTTTCATTTGGGCAATAAAATGGCATTTTTGCATAGTTTCTCTGTTCTATAGCCTCAATAAGTACGTAACAAAACTCTCTTAAAGAATTACTTTTGGAGGCATTGTTTGATAGTGTACCTCTTTGTATCAGATAGTCAAAATTTATCCCTCTGTTAACTAAACCTTTGACAAATCTATACCAACCGGCAGTCTCATCAGCGTTGCTTATCAACTTCTTCATTGGCAGACCTCCTTGATAAAGCATATCTTCTAAAATCTGATTCCTTCCCCCTTGATACCTTTCTATTTTCAGAGATTCCGCTCCACTTTTTGCCGCTTCGTAGAATTGATTACGATGATTTCGATGGGATTTTGTTGTAACTATAACATCATACACCCTATCAATATCATGAGTCCCCCCATCATATAATCTTCGCCAATACTCAGCAAAAAAAAGCGTACACTCTTCACGAACACTATCAAATGGATTTTCGACATTAATTGTACGATTCCTTTGGGCAAGAAGTTCACGAAGTTCTATAAATTCTTGGTCTGTGATTTTTAATTTCCACAAAGGTTTTGGACACTCTTCATGTTCTCTCTTATTTAATAGTTTGTTAAAAAAACATCCCATAGCTATAGTTTTTAAACAAAGTTTTTACATGATTATTTTCGCAAATATAATGAATTTTTGACCAAAACACGAATAATTATAAACAAAAAACTCCTTTCTGTAAATCTTAAGTTGTGGGGTTTTTAAAATAAGAGTAACTTTGCAGTCGCAATCTATGATATTAAGGCTTTTTTATGGAAAAATCTAATAACCGACTTCAAGAACTTGATTCCGCACCACTTGGCAAATTGCTGTGGAAATACAGTCTGCCTGCCGTTGTGGGCATTGTGGTGATGTCGATCTACAACATTATCGACCGCATCTTTATTGGTCATGGTGTGGGTCCCGACGCTATCGCCGGTCTTGCCATCACGTTCCCTGTGATGAATGTGAGTGCTGCTTTCGGTGTGTTGATTGGTGCTGGTGCCAGCGCGCGCACGTCTATTCTGCTGGGTATGCAAGCCAAGGACAAGGCTGAGCAGGTGTTGGGCAACAGCATTGTAATGACTTTGGTGTTTGGCACTATCTACATTGCTCTGTTTGGCATGTTTATGGACCCTGTGCTCTGTCTGTTTGGCGCGAGCGACACTTCGCTGCCATACGCACATGATTTTATGCTTTTCATTCTGCCGGGCTTGATTTTCAACAACATCACTTTCTCGTTCAACAATGTGATGCGTGCATCGGGCTACCCCACTAAGGCGATGTTCACCATGTTTATAGGTGCTGGGCTCAACGTGATTCTTGCGCCTATCTTCATCTTTGTGCTGAAATTGGGCATCAAGGGTGCGGCTATCGCCACCGACATTTCGATGGGTGTGTCGATGCTTTTTGTGCTGGCTCACTTTTTCAACAAAAACACTGAAATCCACTTCAAAAGTGGCATCTACAAGCTCCGTAAAGACATTTTGATGCCTATCTTCGCTATCGGTGCGGCGCCATGTATTGTGAATTCGGCGGGTTGCGTAATTAATGCCGTAATCAACAACACCGTTTATAAATACGGTGGCGATACTTCTGTGGCAGCTATTGGCATCTTCACCGCCGTCACTGGTCTGGTGATTACCTTTGTGGTGGGCGTAGGTATGGGTATGCAGCCTATTGTGGGCTTTAACTATGGTGCCAAGCGCTTCGACCGCTTGATGCGCACCTTCTGGATAGCAGCAGGCGTATGCACTGTGGTCACCACCATGGGGTGTCTCGCTTGCCAATTCTTCCCCGAAGCCATCTCGCGCTTGTTTACCAACGATGCCACCCTCATCGCCGCCAGTTCCAAGACGCTGCGCCTTGCCACCGCCATGTTCTGGGTGGCTGGTTTCCAAATGATCACCACCAACTTCTTCCAGTCGGTGGGTGAAGCAGGCAAATCCATCTTCATGAGCCTCACGCGCCAAGTGCTGTTTATCATTCCATTCCTTTTGATTCTTCCTCACTTCTGGCACATCGACGGTGTGTGGCTGGCATTCCCATTCGCCGACGCCTGCTCCATCACCGCCGCCATCCTTCTCATGACATGGGAAGTGAAAAAAATCAAGAAAATACAGCAGAGAGGGTAGAAGTTAGAAGTTAAGGAGTTAACAAGTTAAAGAAGTTAAGACGACACCTTTGGCGCTTGACGCGATGGTGTCCCCACCATTCCCTGTCGGACTTGTCAGACTTGCCCGACTCGTCAGACAAAAAACTTGTTGACCTGTTGACTCGTTGACCTGTTGACCCGTTGACTTATTGTCTTTAATTCAATTTGGAGATGAGGGAGAAAAATATTAACTTTGCACCGCTCAATAAGAGCGGATTCGGGGTGTAGCGCAGTTGGTTAGCGCGCCACGTTCGGGACGTGGAGGTCGGAAGTTCGAATCCTCTCACCCCGACCAACAAAACAGCGAAAGGGCTGTGTCGCAGCAATTCAAGCGACACAGCCCCGATTTTTTTTCCCCACCCTACCCCATTTTTGGCATCATACCCCCGATTTTACATTAAAAATAAAAAGATATTCACTAACTTTGCCTATATGAAGAAGAAAAGTATGCTTGACCTTGGGCGTATCACCGCCGAGGAGTTTAAGAGCGTGGAAAAGATACCAGTGGCTGTGGTGCTCGATGATGTGCGCAGCGAGATGAATATTGGCAGTGTGTTTCGCACCGCCGATGCCTTCGTTATCAATCACATAGCCCTGTGCGGCATTACCGCCACCCCCCCATCTGCCGAGATTCACAAAACGGCACTTGGCGCGGAAGACAGTGTGGACTGGGCGCACTACCCCACAGTGATGCAAGCTATTGAGCATCTGCGTGTCGAGGGCTACAAAATTTGCACCATTGAGCAGGTGCACGGCAGCATCAGCCTTCAGGAGTTTGACGCTAAGCCGGGCGAAAAATATGCCATTATTTTCGGCAACGAGGTGAAGGGTGTGAGCCAAGAGGCGGTAGATGCCAGCGACTGCTGCATCGAAATTCCGCAATGTGGCACCAAACACAGCCTCAACATCGCCAACACCGCCGCCATAGTGATGTGGCATTTTTTCCAGCAATTCAAATTGTGAACACTACTATAGTAGTATATAAAATTTAAGAATACAATGATTACTATTTCTGACCAAACATACTCTCAATGGATAAATCAATTGAGTAGCCGATACCGAAAAAGTCAAATTAAGGCAGCTATCAAGGTAAACCGTGAAATGTTGATTTTTTTATTGGAGCCTTGGAAGAGATATTGTGAATATGAAAGCAGAGCAACAATGGGGAACAAAATTTTTGCAAAACCTTAGCAAAGACCTCAAATTTGCGATGCCTGACGCAACTTGTTTTTCTGAAACAAATCTTAAATACATGAAATATTTTTATGAAATGTATGAGGATTTTTGTCCCCAACTTGAGGACAATTCTAATGAAAAACGTCCCCAAGCTGGGGACAAATTGAAAATTGATATATTTTCTTTGCCATGGGGGCATCATAAATTATTAATTGATAAATTAAAAAATAATACCGATGCAGCCTTTTTTTATATTCGTAAAACATTAGAAAATGGGTGGAGTCGTGATGTGTTATTAAATTATTTATCCACTGATTTATACAAACGTGAAGGAAAAGCTCTTTCGAATTTCAACAGCACGCTTCCTTTAGAAACAAGCGATTTAGCACAAGAATTAACACGTGACCCATATAGTTTTGCATTCACAGGACTAACTGGAACTTTTAATGAAAAAGTCTTAAAGGAAGCTTTGTTAAACAATATCACTCAGTTTCTTTTAGAACTTGGTACTGGATTTGCATATATTGGGAAAGAATACAAATTACAAATTGATGTAAAAGAGAAATATATAGATTTGCTCTTTTATAATCTTAACTTATCATGCTATGTTGTTGTAGAGGTTAAAATTGGAGAATTTGATTTTCAAGATATAGGTCAATTACAAGGTTACGTTGTTGCGGTTAACCATCTCTTACGCAAAGAAGAACGGGATAATCCAACTATTGGTATTATTATTTGTAAATCAAAAAACAATACTCTTGCACAATACGCTCTTGAAGGTAGTAACTTACCTATTGCCATTTCTGAATACGATCTCCAACGCCTTTATCCAACTGAAGTGGAGGGTACAATTCCAACTATAGCACAAATTGAAGATGCAATAAATAAAAGTCTAAATAAAGACAAACCATAATATAGTGATGTGGCATTTTTTCCAGCAATTCAAGTTGTGAAAGCAAAAAAAATGCTTTTGAAGGTCGGTTTTGGGAAAATTTTGCGCCAATTTTGATTATCTTTGTGTGTGGCTATGAATCTACGGAATGTATATGACTCGCGACGAATATGGAAACTGGCTCTGATTGCGGTTTCCCTGATTCTTGTGGCTGGCTTTATCTGGATTTCTAACAATCTGGTGAAAGACCTCGCCAAGCAGGAACGCGACCGTATGGAGATTTGGGCCGATGCCACTAAGGAACTGGCGTCGATGAGCAACGAGCCCGCCACCGACGAGCAGGGAAATTTGTTGATGCCCACCGACATCAATTTCCTGTTCAGCATCATTGAGCGCAACCACAATATTCCGGTGCTGCTGGTCGACGACAACGACCAGATTTTGCAATACCGCAACTTCAATCTGCCTGAGCCTATCGACAGCCTCAACCCTATGGCTCTGTCGGATGCCAACGAACAATATCTGCAAAAACGATTGGTGAAACTGAAAAAATCACCAAACAAAATCGACATAAAAATCGACAAAACCACCACGCAGCACCTCTATTACGAGGATAGCGACGTGCTTCGCCGCCTTGCCTACTATCCCTACATTCAGTTGGGTGTGCTGCTGCTTTTCCTCGCCATTGCCTACTTCGCCCTTATCAGCGTGAAGAAGGCGGAGCAAAACAAGGTGTGGGTGGGTCTGTCGAAGGAAACGGCGCACCAGCTCGGCACCCCTATCTCGTCGCTGATGGCATGGACGCAACTGCTCGAATCAATGGGCGTGGACAAGAATATGGTGGCTGACATGGATAAAGATGTGAACCGCCTGTCGAAAATCGCCGACCGCTTCTCGAAAATCGGCTCTATGCCCGACAAGGAATTGGAGTTTATCAACGAGGCGGTGGAAACTTCGCTCGAATATATGAGCAAGCGCATTCCCAAGCGTGTGCAGCTCACTCTGCACCTGAAAAACGAGGAAAACTGTGGCGTGATGCTCTGCCAGTCGCTGTTTGAATGGGTGATGGAAAACCTCACCAAAAATGCCGTGGATGCTATGGGCGGTGAGGGTAAAATCGACATCACCGTGAAAAGCCGTGGTCAGCAGAATGTCACCATCTTGGTGAGCGACACCGGCAAGGGTATTCCTCGCAAGAATTTCAAGACGGTGTTTAATCCAGGCTACACCACCAAAAAGCGAGGCTGGGGACTTGGCCTCACCTTGGTGAAGCGCATCATTGAAGAATATCACGACGGCAAGATTTTCGTAAAGGAATCGGAATTGGGTAAAGGCACCACTTTCTGCATCGAGATTCCTATCGTGAATGGTAATAATTAATCATCTATCACAAGTATATAATATGAACTCTATCACTTTTCTCGGCACTGGCAATGCGATGTGCACACGCTGCTACAATACCTGCTTCTATCTCCGTTCCGAAGCTGGGGGAATACTTGTAGATGCCGGCGGCGGCAATGGAATTTTCCGCCAACTCTATAAAGCACATATCTCATACGAGGAAATTCGCCATATTTTCGTCACACACGTTCACACCGACCATATCTTTGGCGTGGTGTGGCTCATACGCAAAATTTCGCCGCTCATTCATAAGGGAAAGCACCCCGGCAAACTGATGATTTACTGCAATAGCGAGGTACGCCATGCCCTCACCACCATTTGCCAACTGCTCATTCCCCGAAAAATTCAGCGTGCCATAGGCAACAGCATCATTTTGAAGGAAATCACCGACGGCGAGGAAATCATGGTCGACGACATGAAGATGACCTGCTTCGACCTGGGTTCGGAAAAGGCTTCGCAATTCGGATTTGAAATGCTCATGCCCGACGGACAGCGTGTGGTGTGCCTGGGCGACGAACCCTACTATCCACGCAACGAGAAATATGTGCGAGGCTGTGACTGGCTGCTCTGCGAGGCTTTCTGCCTCTACAAAGACCGTGAGCAATTCCGCCCCTACGACAAGCACCACAGCACCGCCCTCGATGCCGGCAAGCAAGCCGAAGTGCTCGGTGTGAAAAACTTGGTGCTCTACCACACCGAAGACACCAGCCTCGCCACACGCAAAGCAGCCTACACCGCCGAAGCCAAAATCCACTTCCACGGCAACGCCTACTGCCCCGACGACCTCGAAACCATTCCACTATAGCCAACAATTAACAAGGGTGGTATATAAAAAATTGTTTAAATGTAGGAGGATTGATAATATGCTAAGTAGAGAGAAATTAAACAAATTGGAGTCGGTAAATGCGGCTCTCGACAATAAGTATGGCGAAAAGGGCTCTGCTTCGCGTGCCGAATTTGATGCCAAGACACAAGCATGGTATTATGCCGAACTGCTGCGTGATGAACGGAAAAAACGCCGTATCACCCAACAACAACTTGCCAACATTATTGGTAAGAGCAAAACCTATATCACAGCACTTGAAAAAGGACAAACCGACATGCAGCTTTCCACATTCATAATGATATCTCGCGCACTCGAAATGAATTTCTCCCTCGTAATGGAGTAATTCCCCCGAATATTTTCATTTGTAGAAAAGTCAGAGGCTGCGCCGTAAAATTAATTACGACACAGCCTCATAATAACTATTATATCCAATGTTCACCAAATCTTCGTGTTCATAAATTCGTGAACACAAGGATTTAGTGAACACCATATATTATCAAACCTTCATAAACATACAATGTGAATATTCTTTATTCAAATATTGCGTCTATTTTGCAAAATTCAGAAATAGAAATATGATTATTACGTTTTATTTATTACCTTTGCAACAAAAGCATATAGAAATGATACAAGAAATCAAGATAAAAAACTTTTTGTCATTCCGCGACGAGGTTACACTTAACTTTGAGGCTTCAAATGATAAGTTTGCAGAAGACTGCCAAGTGGTAACAATGGGAGACAATGCAAAAACGCGTTTGCTCAGATTAGGCATAGTGTATGGCTACAATGCTTCTGGTAAGTCGAACCTGCTTAAAGTATTTGATTTCCTTAATTTCTTTTGGTCATACGACCCATCATCTACAGATATGGGAACTCGTGTTCGTTCCTTTAAGCTGAATGGTTCAGCCGTACACGAGCCTTCGCATTTTGAAATTGTTTTCTTTGTAGAAGATACAAAGTATAGTTATCTGTTAGAGCTGGATACAAAACAGGTACTCTTGGAGAAACTATCCTATTATAAAAGCACCCAGCCCATTATGCTGTTTGAAAGAATTATGCGTGACGGGCAATCCGAGATTGCGTTCAACAATCAAAATGGAGACAAAGTAACTGCTATCGTGAAGGATAAAATCACAGTGGAATGTCTGAAAAATATTTCATTCTTTGTAGCAAGAGATAAAGCCAATGCAAGCCTTCCATTGATAGATGCAGCCAAAGGATGGATCAGAAAACAACTTATGAATCTGGTTTCGCCTCAGACGGATTTGACCAGCTATGCACAAATGATGACCTCCGAAAGCAAGTCTTTGGTTTCATATTTGCTTGATTTTCTACATGAAGCTGATTTCAATGTCACGAATATTACCACCGATGTAATATTGGAGCATCTGCCAGAAGAAGCGTTAAAAATGTTGATAGAGAACAAGTCTGTCTCTGCTCAGGAACGTAAACGTCTTCTTGCGGAGAAGACCTTCAAACGTCCTAAAACCACATTTGAGCATACCGTAGAGAATGAGTCAGGCAATGCCTCATATGAATTCGCATTAGGAGAAGAATCCCTTGGCACGCTCAAAACATTTGGCATCGAGACCGTCTTGTATCAAGCCACACAAAACAAGGCATTCCTGCCCATTGATGAAATTGAGAACTCTTTGCATCCTAAACTTTTGGAAAAGATATTGTTTGAATATCTTCGTGTACCTTCAAGAAGTCAGGTTCTTATGACAACTCATAATGATGGCTTGTTGGATTTGGTAGGTGACTTGATTCGTAAAGACTCAATATGGTTTGCGGAAAAGGACAAGGCTGGTGCCACAGACCTTTATAAGCTGACCGACTTTAGAGGTATTAATCGTCTCTCATCTATCCGTGAGGCATATCGTAACAAACGTTTTGGGGCAACATTAGGCGATGGGAAATAGAGAACTTAAAGAAGCTGACAAGGCACCTTACTTCATATCGACGGTTCTATCACCAAAAGGGGGTGACGAAGGAACAAGAGATATGTTTCCATTGGCACCCTTTGTGATAAGTGGTGGTCGGAATACAGAGAGGTACTATTTCATTCATGTAAACGATTTGTCCGATAAGCATAAATTCAATATCCGCCCCAAGTATTTTGGGGACGAGTCTGCCTACACGGAAGTCTTTCCCAAAAGGATTAAAGAGATATTGTCTAAGAACACAGATGCCAAGATATTCTGTGTTTTTGATATGGATACGGTTTATAAATACAATTTACAAGATAAGCATAAGGCTTTTGTAGCTTCTCTGAAAACAGAAATAGAGAACGGACAGGTAGTATTGTGCGACAGTATGCCATCATTTGAATTTTGGCTTTTGCTGCATTTTGTAGATTATGAAGGCTTGCTGAAAGATTATTCGAAAGTATCACAAGTTCTTGCCCCATACATAAAACCATACTTTGAGGATTCTACGAAAGGATTGAAGAAACTACTCAAAAGTGAAAAATACCTCCAAGATTCCACATGGGTAAAAAGATTACTTGAAGAAGGTCGTATAGAACAAGCCGTAGAACGAGCAAAAGAATGCCTTGCCAGGGCTATGGAGAAAGAAGAACTTCATTCTTACTCCAATGTATTCAAGATATTTGAGTGAAGTAATTATAAAATTCTATTGCTGTCCGGTAAAACTTTTATGAGCAAATAAAATCAGGGCTGACACTTCTC
>ENA-ORNT01000518-ORNT01000518.1-human-gut-metagenome-genome-assembly--contig:-NODE-518-length-28222-cov-4.186779_pt1 | contig 28222 bp, 40 predicted proteins | sample MGYA00242120_ERZ509032 | MGnify/ENA primary metagenome ERZ509032 (study PRJEB26280, sample SAMEA2338729) | human gut metagenome | biome: human gut; feature: human-associated habitat; material: faeces...
GTCCATATACTAAAATTAAATTCTTAGTTTATAAAAATTTAATAAATGCAAGGTAAGAAAAAGAAGAATTTTGCAAAGAAGAAGTAAGCTTATTAAATGCAGACAGTAATATCACAGAAGAACTTATAGACAAAATTGTTAGGAAATATGGAATAGATAAAAGTTATATGATATCTACCGATCATTTATTGATTAGGGCATCAAAGAATCCACGCATTTTAAGATTACTTAATTTTGCAGAAAAGCTTCCACTGGAAACTCTTGATATGCTAATCGTCCAGGCAGAAGCTTTATACAACAATAACCGCAAGGGATGATTATTCATCCCTTGTTTTTTCTTTCATAAGAAGATAAAACCATCTTAATTTATAAGATTCTTCAATAGAATTTATCATATCAATAATTTCTTTCTTGTACTCTTCTTTAGACATTCTCTTTCCATTAGTTTTAAAATTTTCTGCCATCGTAACCACACCCCTCTCCCCTTAATTCTCCGCAGAATCTAAAGTAGCGATACATTACATTATAGAACATACGTTCTTAACAATCAATATATTTGACGCACGTTTTTTATTGTTGTAAAATATCAACAAAAGAGGACGGTGAAAACGCCAATAAACACCGCCCTCGCCAGAACTTGAAGTCCCTTGAAACAAGGGATGTTACAAGTGTATCATGTGAAAGGGGGATAAAAAACATGATGAAAAAAGACCGAATCAAAGAAATATCGACACATCTATCAGTCAACCGTGTAAATTATATGTTAAGTTTTCGTGGGAATCTCCATGAATTTCTCAATGAACCGGACATGACGGTTTACAAGCTTGCTGATGAAGCTAATTTGCCTTATTCTACGCTTAATTCACTACTATACGGTAATTCTAACGACACAAAGCTATCGACCGCTGTTGCGCTTGCTAGAGCCTTTGGAATCAGTGTAGATGAACTGGTAGGTTGCGGCACTATGGAAGATAAGATGTTGGAATCTGTCAAGATATGCCGCAGTCTGCCGGAACACTCTCTGTACCTTATCCGTTACTTCATACGTCACCAAGCTAAAATCTATTCCAGTCTTGAAAAATCGCACAAGTATATTTCTGTCCTTAATCCACAACTTATGAATGGAATTATCGCAACCACAAATGCTGTGGAACCCATGTGCATAGACAGTTTGCCGGAAGACATAAAATCCAAGGCTTATATCGGTGTGAAAATTCCGTGCGACTACTATATGCCGTTTTATCTGCCTAGGGAAATTATTCTCCTTGCAGCGGATCGTGAACCGCAAGACGGTGAACGATGTATTGTGACCAGTAATGGTGGAATATATATTGTCGTGAAAACACATATAATTGAAGATGGTGTAAGAAAATGTAGATATGTTCCTCTTATATCTCCAAACAGCATACTCCCGGAAAATCTTATTGATGACATGATAGGATATGTGGTTGGTTTTGTCAACAATGACGGTGACTGGGGAATCAGATAAATAGATTAAGAGCATGGCTTTTACACCATGCTCTTTTTGATTGATTTATTTTTGCTTCTAATCTCCGCCCATCGGCTATCACTCCTTCTGTAAATGGCTAGTTAAAGTGGAAAACTATATCCAATGCAACGCAAGGTACATCTATAATCTCATTACCAAGTGATTATGAAGAACTATTAATAAAAGTAAATGTAAATGCAGAAAATAAACAAGTTATGGTTAGTATTCCTAGAATATCTTTATCAAATGATACTGATATTATAAAACAGGGATGGTTTAGCACTTCATCTGATTATGGGGCAGTGCAATTCGATATCACAAAAAATAAGATAAATAGTATGGCTGGTTGCTTCTTCTATCGGTAGAGATGTTACATCTAATACATGGTGGATTGTATATTATAGATAATCGTTATTCTTGCAATATCTCAGAATAATTCATTATGCTACCACCACCAACGACTACCATGCCATGTGAATATTCACTTGTAAATACAATTTGGAAATCGTATTTACCATTTCTGTAATGAATATATGCAACTGATGAATTAGTGCCTAAACTTTTTGATGGTAATACTTGTACGCCAGATGAAGTGACATTATCAAATACATTACGAAGAATATAAAAATCAAGAACACCATAATTATCCATTGCAAGAAATGTGCCATATCCATATGCTTTATCAGTATAATAAAAATAAACACTCTTTTTATTTACGAATGGTACAAATAACTTGCTTGTATTTTTTAAATTGCCATTTACATCATTAATGGCTGCATTAGTATCATTGATGTCTTTTGCACCGAATGAGGTTCCTACTTGCTTATATTCGGTAACATCAACAAAAGAAACAGTTCCATCGTCATTTTGAATTTGCTGATATTTTCTTAACTGATTTTTAGTTGTGTCTAATACATCATCAACATAGTTTGTTTTTAAATCTGCCATAATTACACCTTAAATCCTTTCTGACCGCCAAGCGTAAAGGCAAGTCGGTTCTGCGCTTTTCTTTGTGCTACTAACGTATTGTATATTTTTAACTGCAACGATTCTATCCTGTTCCAGTCTTCATATGTTGGAACCGATTTATTCTCTTTCCATGTTTTAAATTGTTCAGAAAATGAGAAAGTGGAACTGTTAATTTCTGCCAGCATAGTTTCAAATAAAGTAACTTCATCGGCATAAATCAGATCTGCTTCAACCTTATCATCTCCAAGATTAAAAGATGATATTTTATACATAGATTCTGCAGTGCTTTTTAGTTCCAAAAGATTATTTTTAATACGGTTATAATCTGTATATAAAAAATAATCTCCTATATAAGTTTCACCATTCCATTCAGAAGACCAATTTGTTTTAGGATCTGCCCACATTATGCTTCCTCCACATCTCCAAACAATTCTATATATTTCTCTGTATCATTCAGCCCCAAATACTCTTTTATATCTTCTTTTGTTTTCGGCACTATTTCTCCGTTTGGATAAAACAAGAAAAAATTACCTTTTTCTGTTCTGAATATTTTCCTGTTTGTCATTTCATCAACATATATTATTTCAGAAGTTTGCGTGTTATACAGAAGACCGTTAATTATTTTTTTCATTACAACCTCCTTATGTTCTCATTGCTCTTCGTAGTTGCAATGATCCATTAAAAGCACCATTAAAGTTTAATTTGTGTGTTTCCACTTCTACTTGTAAGCTGTTTACAATATCACTTTCCATGAAAATAATATCAGCAGCTTCCAGCACCGGATCCCCTCTGTATTGAACATCATAAGAAATATTATTCGCATAATAATTCCCAAGCCATTCAGCAACAATCCTTGCATGATCTTCCGTTGAAATAAGTTGGTTTTCACAATACCTTATTTCTCCAGAGTTGTTAATTGATTTCTTTAGATATACGTTATCTTCAACTACTTGCGGTGTATTATCCTCTCCGTTTTGAAATGTATATATTTTAACAAAAACTTCTTTTGTTTTTCTTTCTGCGTATCCATAAGGATTTTCTGTCATGGAGTCTTTTTTCAACTCATAATCAGATAAATCTCCAAAACTGATTTTATCAATTAAGACTCTGTTTTTAGGATATGCTTTTGTTATCTCGAAACGAATACTGTCGAAGTTTTCAAATTCATCATTTAACAATGATTTTTCTTTCAAATCATCATATTTGAAAGTCTTAAGAAGTGTATCTCCATTATATGTCGATACTTTCATCTCTTTTGGAGGATTACCCTGGAATGAAATATACAATCCATAATACGTGTATGCTGCAGGAAGTTTTAATGTAAGCACTGGATTCTCCGAAAACAATCCATTTTCCTCAGAAACATTGCTCGTAACATATCCTGTCTGTTCGATGGCTGTACCGGTATTCCTCGGAAGAAAAAGTTGTGAACCGTTTACACGCATAAAACTTCTTGTCAGTTCTGCATATACATTGTTGTTTCCATATAATACATTAGTGGCATTTCCCCACCATGCAGTTCCGTTTGAGGTAACCTGCATATCTGCAGGATCTATAACATTTGCAAAGTTGGCTTTAATATTTACTCTTCCGTCAGAATCTACAAATAAAATGCATCTTGAAGCGTTGCACAACAACTGCAAACATTCTTTGTGAGGTGCTTTCGGCATTGGATTGTGTAGGATCACATCTCTTAAACAATCGTCAACAAAATACTCATCAGGCTCGAATCCTGCATCTTTTAGAATGCTAATAGCTTCTGCATATGCTGTTCTATCGTATATTTTATTTCCTATTGTATAGTTGTCTTCCAAAGTTGAAAGAACATCATTTGCGGTGAAAGACATTTGATTTTTTTTAGAGTTCCAGTCAGTCAAAAGCATCGTGGCTTTTTTATGCCATTCCACTGTTTCGTCTGACAGGACCATTCCGTATGATAACTCCATTTTTTGTCCAGTTTCAAGGAAGTTGATAAAGGAATTATCATCGTCTACATTGTATACATTATTTTTATCCAGTATTGTTACAGATAATTTTCTGTATGGAATCTCCGCTGAAATTCCGTTGACAAATTCTTCAAAAGATGATGTTGATACATCATTATTTCTATATGTCAGCCCAACACCCATTACGATTTTTTCTACTCTAAGACGTTTATTTCCTCCGACCATAGATATAGGAATTATTTGTATATTTGTGGTGTTCCCAATTACATCTGTTGTTGAAAAATCGTGTTTACTATTTGTATAAGTTAATTCTTTTTCATCTGTAACAATTTTGAAGCTAGTTGGGTAATATTTCCCGAAATCTATCGTAAGTCCTTTGATGGAATACTCTTGTGGGAATGTTACTTTTACAGTTTCCATTATGTTTTGTGTAGTTAATGGAGCATTACGTAGCTGGTACAATCCGCTTGTCTCTCTCGGAAGAAAATACATTTGACCGTCTACACGCATATAATTTTGTTCCAAGGTAGCATATTCCGTATATTCTGTATCATTTCTAAATGGCAAAACCTTGTTTCCCCAGTATGCGTAATCGCCGTCAAAATGAGCCGTATTTTGTGCGTCACCATTTACTACACCGAGAGTAATTGATATGTATGCCCTGTCTCTTATCTTTTTCTGCATTGCAGACTTATAAGCGTTAGAAGCTTTTATCATTCTTCCCACCCACAATCAATTAAATTGAATTTACACGTTTCATAGTTCCTATAAAAAATATCATCCAAAAACAACGGCTTACCGGTAGTGTCTCCTGGATACATGGTATATGTATGCCTTACATTGTCGTCCCCAGTAAACGTAACCGGCACAAAAAATGGCTCTAATGCATCTTGCATTTCTTTCCATGTTTCCGCATCTAAACCGTTCCATTGCAGATTATTTATCTTCCACAATTTTCTGCCGACTTTTTGACCGACGACTGCAGCATTTACATTTCTTCCTGAATCAACCGTCTGCGACCGAACTATTTCCATTCCGGGAGCCGGACACGGAAAACGCACTCCGTTTACTATGATGAAATCACTTGGTCTTGCTATCATTGTGTTTTCCTCCACAGAAAAAGAGTGGGAATAAATCCCACTCTTAAGTAATAATTTGTAATCCCATAGCTTTTTGACCTCTTAAATTTGCCCTTGCTATGTCTCTGTCACCGATATTGACAGAGGTTTCTTTTGCAAGCAACTGCTTAAGCAGGTCAATCTCTTGTTGCATCATACGCATTTGCGCTTCTGCTGTGGTGTTAATAGCATCTTTGATTCCGGTGATTTCAACTCCACCGGCAACCGCTGTTTTTCCACCTACTGTTCCGGCAATCTCCGGTACACCGTTTTCTCCTGCCATAAACATTGTGTATCGGCTTGGAACGTAACCGCCAGTTTCAAAAGTAGGAATTTTGCCAAGACTAATACTTCCTCCTGGTGCAAGTTGTATTCCGGCTATCGTTATAGGATCCCATGAGAAATTAAGTTTATCATTTATCCAGTTTGCAAAACTATTCCAAATTTGTTTAACAGCCGCTATTGCATTATTCCACGCATTAGACAATCCGTCTTTAATGCCACTCCATGTCCATTTCTCGGTAGTAAAGTATGATTTTACATTGTTCCACCAGTTTGCAAAACCAATATTTTTCCACCATGCGGTAAATTCATTCCACTTCGTAGAAAGTGTGGTCTTAATATTTGTTCCTAATTGATTCCATTTTTCAGCAGAAAACCAAGGCTTGACAGATTCATTAAACCAGTTTTCAACAATAGGTTTTAAATTTTCAAACACTGATACTAAACCAAATGTATCATTTATGTCCAGTTTAAATTGTGATAGAAAATCAAAGAACTGTCTTATCGGCATTGTTTTTGTTAAAAAATCTGCCGCATCAGAGTTCATCTGTTTCCAAGCGTCAAATAGTATTGAAAAATCAGTGTTTTTTATTGTATCAAAGAATCCACCTTCTCCAAAAAACGAGAAATTTTCATAGATTTCTTTATCATCAGGGAAAATTGCTTCACCTAATGATTTTCCGACATTAAATCCAATCTCCCAAGTAACCGCAGCTATTGCAATTGTCGGAACTATTCCTATACTTGATCCTAGTACTTTGGCTGATAACTTGTCCGATATTTTCCCCCATATGATATCTCCAACACCAGTAAACTTTAAAAGACCTATTGCTGTGATAATCGTGGTTTCAATCGGTGCAGCATCAAAACTTCCTTTCCATAGATCGATTGCCGCATCTATGGCAGTTTCTATGAAATTTCCGGCAGATGTAAAGATTGCTGTCCAATCCATTCCGTCCAAGAAACTACCTATGTGTCTTCCAATTTTTTCCCAGTCCACAGAATCTATTGCTCTTGTGAACCAGTCAAAAATACCAGTTACCAGTTTGGAAGTATCCATTCCGGCAACTTTAAACCATGCATCAGAATCAAACTTAAATGCATACGCCAGATCTTCTATAATATCTTTTACTGGCTTAAACACCTTGCTTACTTTGTCAGCCCAACTCATAGCCGTATTCTGCATTTTATCAAACGCTTCCTGCCATACTTTTTCGTATTCAGCAGTAGCATCCATGATTTCCTTGGTAAGGTCAATTCCTGCTCCACCAGCAGAAGAACTTCCGCTTGAACCGCTGTTAGTGTCACCGATATTTAATTCATCAATACCAAGTGTGTAACTTTTAGCCTTTTTTGCGTTTTTTCCAACTTTATCCAGCGCATCTGCCGTATCTTCCAAATCTTCATTGTACCCGGATACACCTTGACCGAATGACGAAAAGTCAATCTTGATTCCCAGTAAATTTGCCACACTGACAAGCAGTCTCTTAATCGCAATTACGACACCGTTAATGACAGGAAGTACTTTCTGTAATACCGGAATAAACAACTGTCCCAGTACCATACCGGCTTCTTTTACGTTGTTGGTAAACTGACGGATCATATTACTTGGGGAATTGATTGTATTCGCCAAGTCTCCCCATGATACTTTGGACTGGTCTAAGATTGCCAGTAGACGCAACTGCTGTTTCTCTGCCTGTGACATTTCAGATACAGCCTTTTCAATGCCGTATCTGTAAGCATAAGTCTGTAAGGTGGCATTTGTTATATCAATACCATACTTATACAGTGCTCTTGACTGACCAATCAAACCGGACTGTAAGTTAGTCGCAACTGTACTGAAATCCACGTTAAACAGGGATGAAATATCCCCGGCAAGCATTGTCATGGACTTTGAAATTGCCGTAGTGACTTCTCCTGTCTGCCCTAAAGAGTTGGTAATAGATGCAAGTTGTGAAGCGTACTGCGTGATCACCTGTAAATTCAGTCCCAGGTTTTTCATTCCGCTTTCAGAAATCAATCCACCGTCTACATCTACTTTCAGACCTGACATTTTACCAAGCAGTTCATTTACACGGTTTCCGAAACTCTGCGCATAATCCTCTGCGTTGTCGTAACCGAATTTTTCAAAATCCTTGCCCCATTCCTTGCCGACTTTATTAAACGCTACCGTGTAGTAGTTAAATGCTTCGATATAGTCCGTGGTTCCCTCTATGGACTTCCACAGACTTTTGATTCCACGAATCACAAGGAAATAGGTTGCGTAGAATCTGCCGAAAGCCGCTGCAAGACTGAATGTGCTCTTCGTGGCTCTTTTTGCGCTTGCCGTATAGGTGTTCAGATTCCGTCCTAAAGAGTTTGCGGCTCTACCGGATGCCGCACCGGTAGATGCCAGTCCTGCCAGTGCATTCGTCATGCGGATAATGTTCTCACTTACATTTGGAGTGGTTGAAAGAGTTGTAAATAACTGCTTCAAATTCTTTGCCAGTAAAGGAATGTTCGTGATTGCTCTGCCGGATGCCACACCACCAAGTCTTGAAATCGAAGATGCTATGCTTGCAATATCCCCTACTCCATCTACTTTAGTTCCTGCCATGTCTGCAGAAAAAGTCTTCAGTGCAGAAGAAATCCTGCTTAATCCGCTTGTATCTATTTTCCCCATTCTGTTAATGGAATTTGTCAATGTGGATATGTTCTTAATACCGCTCGTATTCATGGAACTGGCGGCATTTGCGATACTCTGTATGCTATTAGAAATGCTTGTCAGTTTGGATGTATCAATAGACAAGCTTTTCTGAAAATTCGTAAGGCTATTTGCCAACTTATCCAGTGCGTTACTTGCGTTATTCGCATCCGCTTTTATTTTAATCTGCAAAGAATCAATATCTGCCATACCGCACCGCCTTTACCGCAATAAAAAAGGAAGTGTCTGCCACTTCCAAGAAAAAGAGCGGTAAGCTGTGACACCTACCGCTCCTAAAATTACTTTTTGAGATATGCCCTTGTAACCGCACCGACTTTTCCATCTACAGTGATTCCAACACTCTTTTGGAATGCTTTTACTGCATCAGAAGTGGTTTTTCCAAAATATCCGTCAATGTTCGTCTTACCTTTCGCATTTACAGACGGCATAAAGCCTTTCCTTACAAGTTCGTACTGCGCCCACTTGACATCATTTCCCTTCATCATTACCATCCGCTTGTAATAAAGAAGTCTTTCCGGCTCTGTATAAGGGTTGCTATGGCTTGTAGAATCCTCATATACGGCATCTAATTTCTTGTACCATACATTCATGTCTACATTGCCTACAATGCCGCCTATACGACCTTTAGAAGTGTACTGCCAGCCTACCATGTTCGGTACTTGCGGTTGATACTTCACATCACACTTGCCGTTATTCTTGCCGTACCGTGCAATCCACATGGGATAACTCACACCGCCATAAGGCTTAATGTATGTCTTGTAAAAACTTTCCCCAGTGTATACACCGAACTGTAATCCTGCATCAGTGATGACCTTGCCGTAAGCATTGATAATTGAAATCAGATTCTTACCGAGATTCTTCATCACAGCATCTTCAACATCCATCCAAACCATAGGCTTGCGATTTCCGAGAATTGCAAGAACTCTCTTAGCATCAGAACGTGCTTTTGCCACTGTGGTAGCATAGCTGTAATTATATACACCTTGCACTTCCAAGTCGTATGCATCGCATTTTCGCCAGTTCTCTTCAAACTTCTTGTCCGGGTTCAAATCCTTACGGATGACTTTCAGAATAGCAAAATCAATACCGTTCTGTTTTACCGCCCACCAGTTAATCGTCCCCTGGTATGAGGACACATCAATTCCTGTTAAACTCATGTTTGTTTCTCCTTAATCCGGGCTTTCCGGCAACCCTTGTTCTCTTAATGCTTTGATTCTCTGTTTCATTTCCCATATTGCAATTTCTTCGTTGGATTCCTTATATTTAGGCTCATTATCATGTGCTATCTTTTCTGAAATAGGCTTTTCAACATAAGTAGCTCTTGCTTTTTCTCCATGTAAGCAAGAGTCTATTGCAACGATTAATGCAGATATTCCGTAATCTCCCCACCGTTGCCATGAATTCCTATCTTCTTCCTCTTTTTTGAGTTTATATCCTTTGTAGCACCACTCTAATTTTTTAGGATTCAGATGTTTGAACTCTTCCATCGAAATTCCCATGGAAAAAGCAAATGGAAAATATTCTTCCCATATTATTTTGTGCCAGTCGATTTCTTCTTGTGGTCCTGCGGCATCTTCGTTACCTTGCTGTCCTCTTTCTCCATTTCTTCCTTGGCCTGCGTCATCATTTCCGTCAGACCCGACAGTTCGAAAAAACCGTCTTCTTTCATACAGTCTGTCAGTTCTCCATACAACTTCACAAAAGAAAGACTGTTTGCCTTCATGTATTCTTTCATCAAAGCCTTGGATTCATCCGGTGTAATATCCTCATGGTTTTCAAGAAGTCCTGCATAAAAAGCCGTTTTGCATACATGAGGAAATTCTGCAAGCATATATCCACTACCATCTACAATTTCTTCTGATGTGGGATTCTGTATATTTTTTGCTTTTTTAGCTACATAGCCACCGGAAAGCATAAGAAACATCTTTTGAATCAAATCCTTGCACTCCACAGCACCGAATCCAAACTCTAAAGTATATTCAACATCATTAACTAAAATCTTCTTCATAAAAACATATCCTTTCCCCAACATTTTGTTGGAAAGGAGCCGCCCGAAGACGGCTCTCTTTTGCTTAAATCAATGGTTCGTCTACCGTTTCGTAATTGTCAGCCACGGCAGTGTTATTTGTTTCTGACTGACTTGCTATTTTTTTGTCAGTGTAATTGCTGTGGGATAACCGTTTTCGTCTTCTGTTACTGCAACAGTGTAATTATCTTCAATCCACTTTGGTACAGTAGCCTGTGCAATCGTAGCAGTTCCGGTCAGATGATCGTCTGTTGCTTCGTCCGGTGCAAAACTTTCCTGACCGATAAACGCACAAATACCCTCTGAACCTTTTCCGTCAGTTCCATACAGGATGATAAAATCGAGTTTCTTTCCCTCGTTTGTCACCATTTCATCCTTGTACTTTTTCTCAAATGCTCCTTGCACTTCCATACTGTTAGCGGCTCTACGACCCATTTCCTGCGTCTCTACCAAATCTTCCAGTGTAGAAGTATCCACCATGTTCTGACTTCCGAACGGTGAAGGAATACTTTTTGCTCTCATAAGCAGTTTGTAAGTTCCTGCCCAGTACTCACCAGTAGCAGCACTAGAACTAGGCTCTTTATAGGCAATTCTTGATTTTAAACCAGTAGCCATATTTACCTCCAATTTTGCATAAAAAATAGAGCCTTTCGGCTCTGACAATAGTTACAATATATCATCAGCATCTACACTTCTTCTGAACCGTGCAGTGCTTCTGTATGTGTCCTGCGAAGTATTATTGAACTCCGGCATGGAAGTTATTTGAAATCGCAGACGTTTGAAAAGTCCAGCAACCGTAGCCATGATAGCTTCGGCTTCTTCTTGACTTTTGTTGGTTATCACATCCACCTGGTATGATGCTGTGATTCCATTAACAGAATGTGCTTCAAGGTCTTGTCCGGTTTCTGTGAACGGCATAGCATGAAAGTACACCGTAGGGAATGTAGGGTCTGACAAATCCTTGCTTTTGTCCGTCACATAAGCTTTAGGATGGCTCTGCCGTATCTTCATTTTTAAGTACGATGCAATCTTTACTTTGAAATCTGATACCCACTGATATTCATTAACCGCCATTGCCGAACACCTCCAATGCCGCTTTCACTACATCTTTTTCAAGTTCGATACCTGTCAAATACATAAATGGTCTGCTATCCATGCCATCGCACCAATACACTTTTCCATCATCGCCTTTGTAAAACCATCCATATTGACCATTTGCCAACTGAATGATGTTTGAACCACTTCCGTAGTTCCACTGAACACCTTCCGGCAACGGATATGGATATTCTTTTTTTCCACCAAGGCTACCGAGTGTACCAAATTCCACAAAAACAGCGGATTCATCATCGGCAACAACTGCCCAAATTCCACCGCCTTTTATGTTTCCTACATACTCTGCATGAATGCTTCGCATTAAATCGCCAGTGAATATTGCATCTAAACTTGTTACCTCTATCCTAGCCACTTCTACACCATTTTTAGCCAACTTTTCAGCCAGTAGCCTACATTTATAGGTTAAACTATTTTCATAGTCTCTAATAGCCTTTACAGCCGCTTGTATGGACTTTGTGTCAAACAGATTGATGTTGATTGTCTTTCCCATATCACTTCACCGTCTTCTGTAACAAAAACAAATCTGCTGTCAGTCCCTCGTCTGCAACGCCTTTGACAACATAGTCCGCAGTCTTGTTGTCCACAAGTCCGTCATCGTCACGACCTACTTCTGACTTCTTCCAGATAACATCCCCTGCCTTAATCGGCAAATAGCCTTTGTCGGTCACAATCTGACAATACGAACTGGAATCATCAATACCAAATTCTTTTACCAGTACTTCCGACAGCTTATTGCTGATGTTGGCAGAAAAAAGGACGGGTTCTAAAAATTCCGTAATCGTTCCTTTGATTGACGGAATTTTTTCACCTGCCACTTCATCGTAAATAATGTTACCGTTTTTGTCACGGTTATAAATCGTGACTTTTTCTCCCTGCCGTGAGTACTTCATTTCCTGCTTGTTAATGTCAAGCATCTTTCTTCACCTGCTTGTAAATCTGATTTACACCAGTGCTTGCCAAACCGGAAACAATTCCGACTGCAATTGCATTCAGCACATCATTTGCCGGGAAATCCGGAATAACATACATTCCTACTACTCCGAGAATGCCACCGACAATGCCGACAACAACCGGGATGTAGTTATCCTTAATAACCGGAATCAGCTTCGCTCCAATACCGGCAAGATAGCAAATAACCACGATTGCAACACAAGTTCCTACCTGTGAAAAATCCATCATTCCTTACCTCCGTTCTTCAATCTTATTTCTTTGATTTCTTCATACATTTTAGTTGCCATTCCATTTCCACCAAGCGCATGATAAGCATTGTACATCTCGACAAAGTTTTCATACGCATAGCTTGGAATTTCTCCCAACTTCATGTACTTATCGTGATACTCAATAAGTTGCACACGCAAAAGAAGCATTGTTCCCTTGCTGTTCGCATCCCTATCTTTCTTTTGCTGCTTTAGGAGCCAGACGATGTAGCCTAATAAAATAGGCAGAAAAATCGTATACGTCTGTAATAAAAATTCTTTCACTTCATATCTCCTAACTGTTTATTTGTTGGCACACCGCCCACCACCCTTAAAGTGTGCCGCCTGCAACCTTATTACTGGAATCAGTAACATGGTCACGCACAATCTTCTTTTAATTACAATACCTTTGCAAATGGAAATACGCCAACAAACAGATCCTCGCGGTCTCTCCATGTTCTCGACACTCCATTCTCTGAATAGCTTGCCATGAAGTTTTCACCGGCTTGCGATCTGTCATACACGACAAGATTAACCACCACGGACTGAAATTTTTTCATATCCGAAGCAATCTTCTCTTCTGTGTAACTTTCCGGGTACATTCTTTTTGCTCTGATGTCGGCTTCTGCTTGACTGATAAGTTGTTCCAAAAGAGGATTTTCTTCCAAATGGTCAAACACGACCTCGGAGCTTTCAGAATCAATATGAAATTGTTTCAGACGGATTTTTACTTGCTCCAAAGTCGTATATTCTGCCATGTGTTACCTCTTATTCATCCTTTGCAGTTACCGTAGTAATACCTGCCTTTACTGCTCTGTAATTAGGATCACACTCGATAATCATAATTTCCTTGCCGGTTGTTGCTTCAATTTCAGAAGTGCCATCCCAAGTAGCATACGTCTTTACATTTCCAAGATAAGAAGGTAATTTACAATCATCTGCTACCTTGTATTTGTAAGAATTGTCGCCGCTTTTTGCAGGGGAAACGCTTACTTTCGTGTATCCATTAGTTGTTTGGCTTGCAGTGCTGTTCACTATCAATGTATCCAAACCGCTTTCTCCTTCGGTTAAAGTACCGATTACGATTCCATAAGGGTTAGGAATTACAGGAATAAACACGCCACTAGCCTTAGTCCACTCAGCAACCGGATCAGGAGTTGCCCACTGGGAAATAGTAATGAATTGCTTTTTGGACAAGCTTGTAAATGCACTTGCCTTTTCTTCTTCCGGAGTTACGCCCCAAAGTCCAGTACCAATCTTTCCGTTTCCAGTAGATACATAAAGAGTAAATACATTATCCGGTAAAAATCTCTTTGGAGTTCTCGTTGTATTTTCCTTGTTGGCAATTCCGTACATATCATCATCAATTACCATATTCAGACTATGCAGGCTAAACAACAGATTTTCCACTTCTGCCTGAGTAATTGCCATTCCAACGAAATTAACTCCCTTAATAGCTTTCATTATTCCTTCATTCTTAAGCATATAAGAGCGCATTTTGGTAGAAGTCAGTGCGGTATTGACAACATATCCTTTGTCAAGAGCCATCTGAACCATGTCTGCAATATCTCCAAGGATATCATGGGTAGGATCTTCCCATCCTTTTAGTGCCTTGAACTTATTTACTTTGAAGTCAATAGCAAAATTGAGACCATTTTCGTTAATGGTCATTTTACCAGTAGACATAACTTCCATTTTTGCGATTTCAGTTCTTGTCTTTACAGAATCAGACAGCCGACCCATATCGTCATATACATAGTCAATCAGATTGCTTTCTCTTACGCCATGATTCAGCAACTGGCGTAATCTTTCAGACTGGTTGATTTTTTCCTTGATCAGCAGCTTTTCTACGCTTACTTTTTCAAATCCAGGTCTTACACCAATAGCAGCCTCGGTATCAAATGCGTGTACCATTGCTGCGGTGGGAAGGTCCATTCCTTCGGAAAGTCTTTCGTACTCTGCTTCAAGGTTCTCGGTCTTGATATCAGGGAAAAGACGGTCACCTACATAATTTCTTGCGATAGAATAGTTTTGGGAAAAATCCAATCTATCCTTGTCTGTAATCATTGTTAATACACTAGGCATACTGTTCTTACCTCCGTAATTTAATCAAAGTAAATGCCGCTTGCTTTAAGTGCGGTTTCGGCATTGGTATCTACTGCAACAGGCAAATTTTCCTTAATAACACGGCCTGCAATAATTACAGAAATAGGCTTCTTTTCGTCATCTGTAATATCAACATCCTCAAACACAATTCCCTTCGCAGAAGCGTTATTTGTTGGAACCACAGTTCCTGCCTTGATGATCTTCTTATCATCTACCTGTGTTGCCATTGCTTGTGTTCCCTCAAAAGTTTTTAACACAAGTCCGACTTCACTTGCTAAAATATTTACACCAGAAGTGTAAGTAGTGGTTTTCATGTAAGCCATAACGTTTATACCTCCTTGCTTACTGTTCGATTACATAGCGCTGATTATATTTCTTTGCCATTTCAGCACCTTTACTTTCAGTTCCATTACCACCGCCAGAACTACCACCGCCCGGATTTGTGGTTCCGTTTGCGATTTCCTGCTCTTTAGCCTGTGCCGCAGCAGTCTCTTTATCAGAGATAATTTTTCCGAGTACTTCGTAGTCAAAACTGCCGTCATCCTTGATAACCTGTGATGCCTGTTCAGCAGAAATGTTAAACTTGGATGCCGCATTGCTTCTCTGATCCGCAATAGCCTGTGTCTTTTCAAGTTCTGCGATTTTTGCATTTGCAGTTTCCAAAGCTTTATTAGCTTTTTCAATTTCAGAAAGATTTCCGGCTTCAAGTTCATCAAGCTTTTTCTGTAACTCATCTGCACTATCAGCCTTAGCCTTGTATTGTCCTGCCTTTGTTTTTTCTCTTGCAACTTCCGAATTGTTCTGATTCAAAAGATTTGTAATCTGTTCGTCCGTAGCTTCGGGAAAAAGTTTTAATACGTCTTCTCGTGTCATAAATTACCTCCGTTAAACTCACGCTTTTGTTACCGCAGGTCGCTCCTGCTGAGTCTCTGCTATTTACCGCATAGCTGCAAATTTTATAAAATAAAAACAGCTACCTATTTCTAGGCAACTGTCTTATTTTGCATTTGTTTTACAATTTCTTGTGCTTTCGCCATCTGCTCTTCTATATTGATAATGTCAGCAGTTTTCCACAGAGCATCAAGGTAAGGTTTGGAAATGTTGAAAGTCTTTTCGCAATCTCCCCAAAGTCCAACCGTTTTGATTGCAATAAGCGGATGAATACCACACTGCAGAAGTTGTAGTAATGTCTGCGACTTGGTATACATATTATCTTGTGGACTGTGGTTAATCTGCACATCAAAATCTCTAAGAGTGATTTTCAGATCCTCTTTCTTAATGCGGATAACATTCAGCGCAACCTTGGCCAGTCTCTTCTCTGCTGTCTTAACAACAGGATCCTTAAGCCTTGCTCTTGATTTTGAAAAATCCCATCCGTTTCTCAGCTCAACCGCGCCCTGCGTATCACCGCCAGTGTTCCCTTGCTTGTTCGGTATTCCCAAAATTGAAAGTGCGCTGTCTGTTAAATCATCCTTGGAAACCTGTGTCTGCGTTTGGTCAAGCTCCTGAGACATGACATCCACATCAGACTTATTGTCTTTATTGATGGACTTTACAACCAACGCATGGTTCATCTTCATTTTTTTGAACTCTTCTTCGTCAATCTCGCAGTTTACAAATTTGTACCATGCCTGGATAAACTGCTCTATGCCGTCCATTCTGTTTGACTGCGTATTATTGATTGCATCCAGCAGATCTATAACAAGTTCAATATCTGACAACCGCTCATGGTTGTTCGGAAATTCTACAATCGGTATTCCACCAAATCCATGAAGTTTCCATGTTCCCTTAACAACTGCACTATTCTTGATGATGCATTCGCAAGATTCCGTGTAGCAGAGTTTGTACCACTCGCCATTTTCATCTTTTAACTCCTGTACCGCCAAAATCGGTTCTTCGGAACTGCGGTTGTAAATGACAAACGTGTTCAAAGGATTAGGTGCAACCACACGGATAGGCACATCTCCATTCACAATCTGAATAGCTTTGAATGATGTTCCGGTTGCCGACTGCCACTCACCAGCTTTTATGTCTTTCTCATGCTTATTTGCATCTGCTAAGTAATCATTCAGTTTATCTACTGCCTTATTTACAGCTTCATCATCTTTTCTGCTGACAAACTGAATAGGCTCTCCGTAAGTCTGAGCGACCTTGAATTGCACCCATTCAAAAGAATGGTTCTCTACTACTCGATTGGTGATATCCTCATTTGACAGCTTTGTTCTGTATAGTACCGGTTGATCTCCTTTGTAGTACTCCCACAAGTACTTGATAACTGACTTATTGTAATTAAAAAAACCGATGCAATCACCAATAACCTTTACAATGTTGTCTTCGGTTATCTGCTCCACATCCGTATATGCAATTTTTCTACCGTGACAACCCTTTACAAGGTCTTGAAATTTCATAGTGTTCATATTTTCACCTACATAAATGTCATTCCGCTGCTCTGGTCTCTTTTTGGAAGTTTCTTAATCTCACGTTCTCCGGTCTCCGTATGGTAAACAACCATCTTATTGCAATTCCGGCACTTATATGTCTTGTCGATGTGTGATTTTGAACTGCATTCACCGACCAACCGTCCGCATCCCGGACAGTACACTCTAATTTTTTGATTAAAAATCATAAATACCTCTTTTCTGCGCACAAAAATACCGCCCTTGCTGATAAGAGCGGTACTTCTGGAGTCTTCACATAATCTGAGGAGGAAATGAAAAATATCTTGGAATCTTTCTGCATCTTAATAGTATCACGGAAAAATCGGACATATCGGACAATTTTGTTCAGATTAAATATAATAATCCAACCAAATAATGTAAAACTTGGTCTTGTGCATACGTAATTTTATTCCATCTCGCTTTTAATGGATCAATAATCAAATGTGTTGCAAAAACTATCGGCAACTGCCATGTCCATCCAAAAACAATTAAAAAAGGAAGGCAGTATAATGCACAGTGCACAAATAAATGATACCAATTTTTCCCTTTCGTTGATGCAATAAAGTCACATTGTAATACATAATCTCCAAATAAATGGCACAGCACAATTAACACTATTTCTTTAATAATTTGCATTGTTTATACCTCCGTATTATTTTAATTTGCCATATAACGATCAAATGCTTTTCTTACGCTATCCTCTGTGTTTCCACCACCGATTCTATCAGCAACCTTGTTCCATGATAATTTTTCAATAAATCGTAAATTTATGATTCGTCTTATACGACTGTCCTGAACGCTTGCAATAAATTCTTCGACTTCATTATTTTTTTGCAGTAAATCGTCCTCTAAAAGCTGTAAAGTAGCCTTTCTGGAATAAAGCAGTGTCCGTTTTCTGCTGTACTCTGGATAAGGGAATCCTTCAATACGAAAATGTTCAGTGCCGCCGCATCCACCTGATACGCTGTCAACAACATTCCCATCCGATTCAATTTTTCTGATATCCGATTCAAGTTTTTTAATCTTCTGCTGTACTTCTTTGATTTCTTCCTGTAAATCTATGTATTGAGACAAAACATCTTTAGTCACCATAATCAATACCTCCGTCCGAAAGAGAATGGGTTTTGAATTGCTTCTGCTTTTGCCATAGTTCCTGCTCTCATTTCATTTTCAAACAATGCTATGCTGTCCGGTGCATCATCGTGTTTTACTTTTCCGCTACGTGTCATAGTGGTTAATTCCTTCATGAATTTGTAGTACTGGCTCTGCCTGTCCATTTTCTTGAAATCACGAAAATAGTAATCACGAATTACATTATCTCTTGCATTTTCCATTCTCGTAATTTTGTTTGAACAGTTAAATTTGAACCTTGCGCTACATCTTCCTCCCTGCGACTTTACAATGTCCATAACATCACGACCAAAATATTCCCCGGCACTGTTGCTCTCAAAAGTGACTGTTTTAACATTGTGTTTAATAAGCATATTTGCGCATTCAGGCTTTGTGAACTGTGTTCCTGCATTATCAAATACTACATCAACGATATATACCTCGTTACCGTACACATATCCGACTGGCATAGCACAGCTATCTTCTCCCTTGTCGGCACTATCGCAAGCCGCCATGATTGCATCCGGCTCTCTGTCAACTGGAAGTTCCTCAAAATAATTTAACTCACTTTCAGAGAACATTCTTCCCTTTGCTTCGTATGGCTCTTGTTGGAACTCTGCCGCCCAGGTTTCTTCGGAAACAAGTTTTCTTTCTTTCCGGTAATAGTCCGTAGTGAATATTTTTCTAAGACCTTTCTTGTCCTTTCGGTAAATTTCCCAGTTGCTTTCGTCCGTGACCGGATCAAGTGCCGGTATTGCAACTTCTCTCCATATCCATCCAAGTTCATCAGCCTTATTCTGTAGTGCTGTAATAGGGTCATACAGGCTGTATTTTGTTCCTTGGATAATAATGGGTGTGCCCTCTAATCTACGTCCTAAAACGTCATCTGTGACCTTTTCACACAGGAACTCTAATCGGTCTCTGTTTCTTGCTTCCTCATGGTTTTTTACGCAGTCATCAATATAGACAAGCACGTTTGCTTCGGTACAACCTACGATTGCACCATCAATAGGTCGGCAAGTAAATGTTGGAAAGATATTCTTGCTTTTAAGGTCTATGGACAGATTCTCTGCGCTCTTGTATCCATCTTTGCTTATTTTTGTAGCTTCCGGAAAAACACTTAAAAACCGCTGATAAGTACTTTCAGTCTCAAATCCTTGTAAAAGACCACCGTAGAACCTCTTTACCAGTCCTTCACCTTTTCCTACACCGAAAATGCTTCCGTCCGGGTCTCTGCCGCCCATCATCTGTGCCAGTTTTAGTCCTCCGGTGGTTTTCCCAGTACGTTTCGGTTGTGAAACTGATAAGAAATCCAGTTTTCCATCGTAAATCTCTTGATATGCTCCGACTACCGGCTTTAGAACCTGTCTTCTAGGAAAATAGAACCTCTTCCACGGGTCTTTTTCGTCAATTTCGATGTAATAGAAAAAGCTATCCACAAGATAAGCCGATTCATACATCAGAACATTGTAGAATTGCTCTAAAACCTTGTATGAAGTATTATTATCCCCTGCGTATACTTCCAGGTCTGCAACTCTGCCGCCGGTCTTATCCTTGACATATTGTGCAATGTAAGATTTTGCTTTTGCCGATTGTTGCAATCCGTATTGAACATCATGTTCTGACCGGAATGAAACCGCCAAAGCATCTATGTACGCATCAATGACCTGTTCATCAATTCCCTTGCGTTGTATGTAATTGTCATAGCTGTTTACTGCCGATATAAGGCTCTGACTTGCCAAAAGAAAAGCACCTCCGCTTGTGGCAGAAGTGCCTTATAGGATTCTGCCTATAATTTTTCTAGGTTAGTGACTAACTCCGTTTGTTAGCCAGTAATAATTTTAATGTGTGAATATTGTGTAGTCGTCAAATTCGATTGTATATAGCTTATTGCAATCACAGTCACAAATAACTTGTTTTCCTGTGCCTAGTAATCTATGTTTTTCCTCCATATTTAGTCTTCTTACTTTTCCACAATGCGGACATTCAACATAAATTCCTGCACTATTTCCATTGACAATGCATTCTGCAATATCCGAAAAAGGTTGTGGATGTTCCACTCTGTCTAATGCTTCCTCAAATGTGTAATTTCCTTTGTAGTCCATAATAATTCCGACAGCTTCATACTTATTAATGTTAACTCCTAAAAATCTATCGCTAACCGTATTCCATATTGCATATAAACTGTCTACATCATCTTGCAAGGCAACTATCAACATTCCTCCACCAACCTTTCAAACCAAACCTAACATATACAATATTTCCAGTTCGGATACTTCTTTTGCTCCGTCTCTGACATGAACAAATATTTCTAATATTTGTTCATTATCTTTTCCTGTCATTTTACTTTTATCAATCACTTCGTCTATGCAGAAATACAGGCAATACCCATATCCACAACCCAAACGATTCCCATAAAATGATTTTCCAACAATATCATAATTTTCAGTTTTTAAAATATCGTGCTGATAATCTAAATCGCACCACTTTTTATTATCTTCCAGTTTCTTTTGAAGATATTTTAAGAAATCTACTACTCTTTCTTCTCTATCACTGATGTATAATATCGTGTCTTTCATTTTATTTCACAATCCTTCTGCTTTCTTCCATCACTTTACAGTTTCTTGCAAAATCTCTTTCAATAAAACTTTGCGGTATCATTCCAAAATTTTCCAAAGCGTACTTATCTACCGCTTCTTTGGAAACATCTATACCAAAATTTCGTAACGCTTCTGTTTGCGGTTGATAATCTGATAAAATTTTATTCATTCTTCATCCACTCCTCAAACTCTTTCCGGCATTTAGGGCACAAGTCATATTCCTTTGATTTCCGTTCATGGCTTACAACGATGGTTGCGGATAGCATTTTGTTTCTCAACAGTCGTTCATTTGCTATATAACCTGTCTTGTCGAAATAATCCATACGAAAATGTGTTGGCATTTTTACCGGAATCAAATAATTTAAAAAATTTGGCATTTTCCCTATTTCTGCTCCGCACCTGTCGCAAGCGTTACATTCGTTTTGATGTTTCATTACTCCACCAACTTTCTGCCGCATATCGGACAAAATACAATATCAAAGTAGCCTGCTGCCTTACATCCTTTATAAATCACGATACCTGGCACTTTATCGCAAGTATTTTTCATAATCTGTGCACATGTCAAATTTGTTTCATTCGCACATTTATTAATTTTTATGTCTGCTCCGCAGATTGTATTTTCGTCATGCCAGTTTTCACAAAATTTACACATGCTTATTTTTCAACCTCTCCATTAACAGTTCACATTTATCAAGATTTTCGCAAGTAATGTTGTTTAAGTATTTTTCGCTTTTGTCAGATACTGTTGTTATATTCATTTGTATCAGCTTCGGTTCAAAATCTTTACAATACTGACAACAATCTTGAAGAATAAGGTGAAATCCATTCATGCAAAATTCCTCCGTAACCCATGCAGACGGAATCGAACCGCCGACACACATCCTATGTGGATGCCGCTCTTCCACTGAAGCTATGCATGGGAATCGCACCGTAAAACATTTTTATGGCTTGCGCTTGCCATAACCAAATGTGCACCGCCTACTTGTCACTGACTATCCACAATCTCACAGTCTTGTCTGTTCTCTACTTCATAGGCTTGGTTTTCGCTAAACATATGTGGCTTACGTTTTAGCTATGGAATAGTTGCCGTGGGAGTTGAACCCACCCGACCCAAACAATGTACGACTACTTTTGAATCTGCAAATTCTACTCGCAGAAGTGTTTTTCGTTGACCGATAATGAGCAACTACTATCCATACATCTCCCATCGACCTGAACTATTGCAGTAGTGCCAGACTAAGTGGAGATAAGGATAAACACGCCCGGAAAGCATCGAACTTTCGTTAGAGGTTTTGGAGACCTCTTTCTGACCAACAGACAGACGTATATAAAGTTTTCACGATTTTTTGAAACTTGAAACGGTCAAACTTTTTCATTGCTTTCCAAAACAAGAGGATTTGCCACTATCTCAACAAAGCTACTTCCTAGGATTTTCACTTCTCAATAATGACTGCTGGTCGAATCCTTCATCGACGCACGCCGTACACAGGATTTGAACCTGCAAGCCTTTTACAGCCAACGGTTTTCAAGACCGCTCCCTCGCCACCCGGACATACGGCAGATATAGCAGTGTAGTGGAACTGCTATATTCGAAATTGCTTTTGCCACTACTTTGTACAATCTCATGCGGACTTTCTATACCGCTTACGGCAAACCTTTTCCCAGGTTGATTGTCGTAAGTTTAGCGCAGATACAAGGACTCGAACCTTGACAGCATTTCTGCTGGATAGCTTAGCAAGCTACTGTGTTACCATTACACCATATCTGCATAATGCAAGCATATTTCCCGGGTTCTGCTACGCACTAAAATGTCGCATAGCAATATGCAAGCATTGAATTTCAGCCAAAACATAGACCACCTGTTAACAGACAGCATAATTTGACCGAATAATTGCAGAAACAGATATTATGCAGCAGTTAGTCAGCACCTGTGAACAGGGACAAGCGTTATGATTTTCTGCTGTTTATCGGTAGGGTGTCTCCCGGCTGTTTACCTGACTTGTACATTTACGAAACACCTTGTGCCGCCACCGTATCTCACGCTTTGTTTTATTTCTGCAAGTTGGGATGATGGGACTTGAACCCACAGCCTATGCCTTAGAAGGACACCGCTCTTTCCATTTGCGCTACATCCCAATGTGCGTTTCCATAAGCTGTATGCCTACATTTAAGGCGCTGACGCAGCGCAACACTTATGGCTATTTTTATTTTCGCAGGGCATCCGCCAGTTACCTGCTAGTTGGGAGCGACCCACCACCTACGCCTATTTTATGTCTGCAAGGGCTGTGCAGGATTTTAATGTCTTTACTGACAAACCACGGATTAAAACCTACAACGGTATTCCGCAAAAACCGGGCTGTCATAAACCGGTTAAACCCTCACGAGCCTTGCGACGGCTCTTAACAGCATTCCGCTATGAGGTGAAAGGAGTATTCCCTGTAGATGGAATATTCGCAGATGGCAAAGACCGAAAGAAGAAAACATCTGCGAAACAGGACTACCAGGATTCGGACCTGGGATGCAGCAGTCAAAGTGCTGTGCCTTACCGCTTGGCGATAGTCCTAAACTCCGGGAGAGAGACCATCTGCTCCCGGATTATTTTCGTGAAACACCCTATATTGCTTTATCTAAAAAATTTTCACGCCTGTGCACGGTACTTTGAAAAACTTAGTGTTGTCAAACGTATATTTCCATTTTTCGTTTCCCACACACAGGCTACATACACTCTTGATGCCTTGATTTCTCTGCCACATATCCAATGCCAACACAACACCGGATATTCGGCAATAACAATGGCTTTATGAATTTAACCCATTCAACATTGTGATATGGGATAATTCGCATAATCTCCGGTAACCACATAAATTATACCCACATAAAAGTTATTCCAAAAACAAGAAACATTGCGAATGCAAATAAAATTATTCCGTCTAATGCTGTTTTCTGTTTAGGAGCATCAAATGCACTTGCTATTGTGAAAAACGCCATTACTGCGGTTGTCATTATTTTTAAAATCATGAATCCAAGCATTTTTTCTTCTTCCTTCCTTCAATTTCATCGATCATTGCCATTACCAGTGCTTTAGCAAACTGGCTATTGTTGTGCATTTTAATCAGCAGATTTCCTTGCCGGATAAGATATTCCCAGTCTTCATCCGTTTTCGGATTAGCGCACTCTTTATGGATTTTCCAAACCTCTGTGTAGATCTCTTTAATCTCCGGTGGCAATTCACATTTCTCCTTAACTGGCAAATCTTCTTTAGGCTCTTTATCAAGCCTGCTCTTTTGGTGCTCCATCTGACAGCTAACCATTTCCGTAACGTTCTCACGGTCTCTCTTGATTCCGTGACCTTGCAGAAATAATTCGCATTGCAGCACTTCACCACATTTTGAACATTCGTCTTTTATCTCTTTTCCGTAGATCTGCATAAGCAAAATTAACCCTCTATAATTATATACCCACAATCCGCTAAAATATTTTTAGCTTCCTGCAGTGTAATCTCATTTACGTAAGCGGTAGTCGGTGATACCGTCTTTTTGCCATTAACAGCATCTTTTGTGGATTCAAAATCGACCAGTTCCAGATACTTGTCCAAGTACCACTTAGCTTTCCGAACATCCTCTACACCGTTTTTATTTTCATGCCGGTAAAGATATTTAAAAGCATTGCAGATGCAGAAGTTCTTTACAGCTTCAATCCCCTGCGTCTCAATCATCACATCTATGCACTCATATTTTCCTGTCTCATAATGACTGTGGTGATTTACATTATCTGACATCTAGGTCTCCTTTCTGGATAAAGGTCTTTTTATTTTTGAGGAAATTTGAGGGACTAAGTAGGGGCTGTTCTCTGATCCTGTCAGACCCCCTCCCCCGTTGTGCTATGTTTCTTTTCAACTATGCGTTAAACTAATCTTTCACGCAATCTTTATTGACACGTCCTTAACTATCCCATATTTCCGCACGTTTCCGTAGTTGTTGCTACTCATTCGCATCTGCTGTATTATCTCCATACGCTCCGGAATCGGTCAACATTGATGTATTTTGTCCATTTGCACCGCCTAACTGTGGCAGATCCGAAGCAGTTAACGCTTGCTTGTGGTTCTGCTGCTCTCTCGATACGCCGGGAAGGTTCCACCCGTAATGCCTATTCAGAATTGCCAGGATTCCAACAGGGTTTCGCTTTGCCGTGGCAAGTTTTGCGCTTAAAGACTCTTCGCGAAAATCCGATATTTTTTTGCCGATGTCAGAACTTAATGGACTTGATTTAGTACCCTCATCTCTCCATGTAGCTATTGTATATCTATCTATCCCAGTCAATAAGCTAAACCCTATTGCAGATACTTCTTTGTCATACATCATACACATATATATATAATAATCACATATACGATTAATTAACTTATAGTTATAAGCGTTATAATTACTATAACCACCTAAAAACCCGTCTATATTGTGCATCTCTTTAGATTTAAGACAATCCGGGTCATTAAAAGCATGTCGTTTGATATACATAAGCGCAGCATTCCAAACGCTTTGAGACTCTTGTCTTATATCCTCTATTTTCTGATCCTTGCAGAACTGGGAAAGATATAGCTCCATGTCATTCTCATATACCTGGGATGTTTCTGTATTTTCGACTTTTTCCATGCTCTGCACCTCCTTAAAAATCTGCAATAAAAAAATCACTAAGCATCACTTTTATAAACCCATGTTTTTTTGATCTCCTCCACAGATCAGGTAAAAAACATAAATTTATAAAAGTGACAAGCTAGTGACTTCTTGTCGGTTCCGGTCTGTCGGCTCCGGTGGTCTTGGTTACAATCTGGGCGGCTGCGTATCCAAAGGGGGTTGGATTTGCACCGCTGTCACTCGCACCGTGTTAGCGTCGGCTCCCTAACTGCTTTTATCATACCATAAGTGCTATTTATAAATCCACAACATAATATTACAACCTTTTACGCATTTGACAATTTGTTATGGTGGTAGGTCTGCCGGTGATCCTGAGTATATAAAAATCATATGCTTAAAAAATATCATCCGGTTAAATTTGACAAATGGGATTTTTTGACATACAGATAGGTAATTTTTGCAGATGGGTACATAGTGGCAGTTGGTCGGCTCTAGTATTTATATATACTTGGATATACAATGTCTTTCTGCACTTATTTATTTTTATTTTATTTAATCTCTTTTTATTTACTCTAATCTTATTTAATCTGCGTCTACAAAATGTCTACAATTTGTCTACAAAATTTAGCACGTTAAAATGTCGCAGTGAAAATAGATCAAGAAAAGCAGGCTGTTGCACCTGCTTATAGATTACGATATTTTGATTTTAATATGTTTATAAAATCATCTGTTAATAGTCCGGATTCTTTTGCTTTTTGTGCCTCCTCTCTTGCCGATTTTGCAACATTTATGTTTGATGTGGTCACAATCTTGATTTGCCTGTGATTAACAGATACGCAAGCAATCCACTTATTTTTTACGGTATCCCAATTAACGCCAGGTATACCGCTATTCTTATGTACGCCGGATGCTTGCTTTTTATCGATATATATTTTTTTCGATTTTTTGACTTTTACTTGATTATTTTTATTCCAATCTAAAGATTGTTGATTATCAATTATTTTTAAATGCTTTTTAGCACATTGTTTGCAAAATCTTTGTAAGCCGCTGCATTTAATCATATCGCATCCGCAGGACTCGCACTGTATAATAGACCCAAGCGGAGTTATAGACCCGTGCTTGATGCGCTCTTTATATCTCTTACTTTGCTCTTTTTTACGCTCCTGCCTGCATTCCGGACAGTAAAATGCCCTTGGGCCACCTAAAAAGCTAATTCCGCACGTTTTACAAATTCTCGGTAGTACATTGTCTTTCATTTTTTTACTCCAACGCAAAAAGCGGAGCTTTTGCGCTCCGCATATTTTTTACTGTTCATCAATGCCAAATTCCAAAGATGCAGCTACACCCATTTTGTTTGGGTAAATTCCATCTTCATCCGCCACAACTTCGAAGCCAAAATCAAAGGAATTTATTTCGTCATATGCCGCTTGTGGATCGTCTACGTTGCCATCCCAGTAGGAAGGGTCTTCCCCATTTTTCAAAGCGTTGATATCATTAATCAAACTTCCTTTTTCCCTGAATTGATACCCATCGCACAAATATTGGACTTCTCCGTTTTCCCAAAATACAACTAACGTTAATCCTCCACCATTGTCTTCAATTACTTTGTATTTTCTCATTTTGCCACCTTTAACCTTTCTTTTTTAAGCTATTTGTTTACTTGTTCTTCTGATCCGTTCCGCTCTCGCTGTGATCCGGTCAATTAACACCCTGTCACCGTATGCGGTCTTGCTGGCTAATAACTCCGGGTCTGTCATGTTCTCCAGTGCTTGGAGCGTTTCCGCTTGCACCGTCTCCAACGCTTGGAGTTCTGCCCGGTTAAATTCTTTCAGCCGTTCGGATTCCACGTTTTCCAGTTGCTCCCGGTAGTACCGGAAGAACTGCCGGACGTTTGATCGGATCCGGGCGGCTTTCTTTGCTGTGATCTGCTCCGGTGTTCCTGTCATTTCGTTCGCTCCTTTCGTTTGTTTGTATCTTGATTATATATCATGCTATATATCATGTCAATAGGTTATTGCAATTATTTATTGATATTTTTCAAAAATTCTTCAGCGTCTACAATCTGTGGTTGCTCCGATAACTTCCGCTCTGCTCTCCTCTGCTCCTGGAGTTGGTGTAATCTTTCGTTTGCTTGCATCAATGCAACCTTTTCTTCTACTTCTGTACGCTCCGCATTTGCCTTTTCTGCGGTCTTTTCCGGCTCTTGCGGCAAATTCTCCGACTTGTTATCCAAAGCGTCTAAATAAGCCAATACAGCTATATCATTTATATTTATGTCTGATTCTGCCGCTCTGTCCTTTGTGCCTTTTGGTAATCTGATTTGGACAAGATCAAATTTACTACGGTAATTGTTAATTGCTTTGCGTGTGTAATCTGCTGTTCTTGCCATCTGTAAAACCTCCTTATATAAATTGTTTTATCATATTATATAACACTTTATATATAAATGCAATATAATTGTATATATATCATATTATATAATTTTTATATAAAC
>ENA-ORNT01000522-ORNT01000522.1-human-gut-metagenome-genome-assembly--contig:-NODE-522-length-28078-cov-5.238233_pt1 | contig 28078 bp, 20 predicted proteins | sample MGYA00242120_ERZ509032 | MGnify/ENA primary metagenome ERZ509032 (study PRJEB26280, sample SAMEA2338729) | human gut metagenome | biome: human gut; feature: human-associated habitat; material: faeces...
CGCCAGCCACACCTTTGAGGTGGATGAGTTCTATGGAGACAACGAAGGACTCGTTATGGCGGAGGTGGAACTCGGTAGTGAGAATGAGCCTTACGAGAAACCTTCCTTCATAGCGGATGAGGTTACCGGCGACCGCCGCTTCTATAACTCTTATCTGCGACAGATGCCGTTTGCTGTATGGAAGAAGGATCTGCCTGAGGAGTTTCGTTAGGCGGATCAGATAGCTGACTATTAGTTTTGCCGATACTATGTTCTTCTTTGATAACTTCGGATTCTACAAGACCGACAGGATAGCCATTGCTATTCTTGTCATCGTGATAGCTGTCTGTGCCGTGATATTCAGCACAGGAGGCTCCGATGACAGCGGAATATTTGCTTCTGACGACAATACACAACAGAAGGACGACGCTTCTGCAAGGGGCGGTGTGTCTGTAGCCGAAGGAGGAAAAGGATATTATTATGTGGAGGGAAGCAAGACACAGCTGTTTCCCTTTGACCCCAATACGGCAGACAGTACGCAGCTGTTGCAGCTCGGACTGCAGCCGTGGATGGTCAGAAACATATACAAGTACCGTGCCGCAGGCGGCGTATACCGCAAACCCTCTGATTTTGCCCACCTGTATGGGCTGACATTGAAGCAATATAAAATCCTGGAACCTTATATCAGGATAAGTGAAGACTATAGACCGGCGTCGGAGTTCTACTCTGATGACACCTATTCAGATTCCCATAATGCTGCGCATTCCCAGATACCGAGAGACTCCATGAAATACCCCTATAAGCTGTCTCCCGGCGAGACCGTTCTGCTGAATTCCGCCGACACTATGCAGCTGAAGAAGATTCCAGGCATAGGAAGTGCCTATGCCAAAGCCATCGTCAGACGACGTGAGAAGCTTGGAGGATTCTATAGTGCATCGCAGTTGCGTGAGATTGACGGCTTTCCGGAAGAGGCTTTGCGGTATGTAAAGGTGGATGCGTCAGCGATACGCAAGCTGAAAATCAACGTGCTGACGTACAGTCAGCTCCGTCAACACCCCTATCTGAACTATTATCAGGCACGTGACATTATTGATTTCCGACGTGTCCATGGACCATTGAAATCCATCTCCCAGTTGGAGATGATGGATTCATTTACCACCGAAGATATAAAGGCCATCAGACATTATATAGAGTTTTAGCGTTAAATAACATCGAATTGCATCTGAAATCTTGTGCGTTAATCTTTTTTAGAGTAACTTTGCCCCATTGATTTGTATAATATCAGGTAGAAAGAAGTGGTATTCAGCATAACAGCGGGAAGCTCCATGACTTTTCATTAAATAGAATTTTACACGCAAGACAGATGATAAAATCAAGATTGTTCCTATTGCCATTGGCTGCATGTGCCGTGCTCACTTCCTGTTTCAAGGATGAGGAGCCTAATGCAGAATGTGACATACAGAAGGCTTTTGTACACATGGACAAGCCGGAAGACGTGTTTGCGCAGAAGAGCGATACGCTCGTTGACGTGAGGTCTAATGTTTCGGATGTGGTTTTTTATATCAAGCCCGGTGTGGATGTGTCGAAGATGGCACCGCAGTTTGAGCTTACTCCTGGTGCCACGATATATCCTGAGAGCGGCACGGAGTTTGACTTCTCTGACGAGAAGAAGGTTCAGTATACCGTCACTTCGGAAGACAAATCGTGGAAACGGACCTACAACGTGAGCTTCGAGATAAGCGAGCTGCCTACGAAGTACGACTTTGAGAACGTTGAACTATATTATGAAACGGATCCTAAAGACAAGGTTCTGAAGCCAAAGTATTATATATGGTATGACCTTAGTCCTAACGGAAAGAAGATATACGACTGGGCATCGGGAAATGCAGGCTTCAAGCTGAGCAACTACGATGGCAAACCGGAGATATATCCAACCGTGCCGATGGACGACGGAAACGGTCCGGAGGGCGGCAAATACGGTAAGTACGTGAAGCTGACTACCAGCGACACCGGTGCATGGGGCGTGATAGTAAACAGGCGTCTTGCCGCAGGTAACCTCTTTATCGGAGTATTTGACCCGCTGCCTGCCCTTACCAACACCTTGCTCTGCACCCGCTTCGGCTTGCCGTTCAGCAAGAAGCCGTTGCGCCTTACAGGATATTACAAATACAAGCCGGGTGAGAAGCTGCAGGACAAGAACGGAAAGCCTATAGAAGGCAAGATTGACCGTGGCACCATCTATGCCGTGATGTATCGCAACCATGACGCCAACGGAAACGCCATTGTGCTGAATGGCAACGATGTAAAGACCAATCCTAACATCGTGGCATTGGCTGACCTCGGCGAGATAAGCGAGACCCCGGAATGGAAGACTTTCAGCATCAACTTCGTATATTCCGCTGATTTGGATAAGGCTCTGCTCGAAAGCAACGGATACAGCATCTCTGTAGTATGCTCTTCAAGCGTGGAAGGCGACAAGTTTGAGGGTGCTGTGGGCAGTACGCTCTGCGTGGATGAATTGGAACTGGTTTTTGAATAACAAAAGAACAAGAAAATGAAGAAGACCATTATATCATTGCTGATGGCGGCAACGGCTGCAGTGCCAGCCTGTGCCGACGGCATATTCGACAATCTAAGATACGACCTGCGTGCCGGATATAATCTTGGTGGCACGGCACCTATGGGAATGCCTGCCTCTATACGCTCCCTCGACTCATACAAGCTCACGCCAAGCGTGATGATAGGACTCGGAGTATATAAGCCGCTCACAGAGCATTGGGGACTGACTTCCGGCTTGCGCCTTGAGAACAAAGGCATGAATATCGACGCTACGGTGAAGAACTACCACATGCGTATCGTGAGAGGAGGACAGTCGCTTGAGGGTATGTTCACCGGAAAGAACCACTCTGAGGCGGAGCAGTGGATGCTGACATTGCCTTTACAGGCTACATATACATTTAATGAAAAAGTTTGTGTGAAGATTGGCCCTTATCTGTCCTATGTGCGGTCTCACACCTTCAAGGGCGATGCCTACGACGGGTATCTGCGCGTCAACGACCCTACTGGCGAGAAAGTGGAGCTTGGTACGGCGGAAGGAGACCGTGGTTCATACGACTTCTCCGACGATATGCGCAACCTGCAATGGGGAGTGATGGCTGGTGCCGACTGGCATTTCCATAAGTCATGGGGCGTATTCGCTGATCTGTCGTGGGGATTCACGGGGGTGTTCAAGAAGAGCTTCCATGTTATAGACCAGACGATGTATCCTGTATACGGAACGATTGGAGTGACATATAGAATGAAATAAAAAAGAAAAACAACATTTAAAAAGAAAATTTATGAAGAAGATTTTTACTCTTATCACAGTAATGCTCGTTGCCATGTCGGCAATGGCACAAGACCTCAAGAGCACAGACTACCATGATCAGCTCGTAATAACCATAAACGGTGAGACGATGCCAGCAGAACAGGCTGTAATAACTATTACCGAAGAGGCTGAGGAAGGTAAGTATACCATCAAGCTCAATCAGTTCTCATTTATGGAGATGTTGATAGGTGATGTTACTATGAATGGCGTGCAGGGAGATGATGATTCAGAGGGCTTCACTAACTATGCTACCGTTAACAAAGATGACGAACCGATCACACTCACTGCAACAATAACAAATGGAGATCCAGCAGGAATTATGGGCCTGCTCGGAGGAAAGATTGACGTTACCGTAAAGAAAGGCTCACGCAGCAAGGATGGTAAGTTATATGCCATGATAACTCTCGTTGTTCCTGGTGTAGGAAATGTTGACGCTGTGTTTGGCGACAATAACTTCGATGGCTCTTCTATCAACGGCGTAAGCTCGGATGACGATAAGGTCGCTGCCATCTATGCCCTCAATGGTGCACGTGTCAGCACAATGACTCGTGGCGTGAACATCCTGAAAATGCAGAGCGGCAAGACCATAAAGGTTTTCAACAGAAAATAATGGTAAACGAAGATACTTTATCATATATCATACAACATCGGACGGATGACCCTCGCAAGCTTGCCTTGCAGAGTCGTCCGTCTTGTGTTGATATGGCTTATGCGCTGGAGCAGATTGCCGGTTGGCAGGCTGCCAGGCAGAAACTTCCAAGGTGGGCTTCGACAGAGGGGGTGGTATTTCCGCCGCATCTCTCGATGGAGCAATGCTCGTCGGAACTTACGGCTTCCTATAAGAGTGGGGTGGCTAACAGGCTGCTTGGCGGGGGAGCTGGGGATAAGGAACATTCGCTTGTAGACCTTACAGGAGGCTTTGGAGTGGACTTCTCGTACCTTGCCCGGTGCTTCAAGCGTGCAACCTATGTGGAGCGTCAGCAGAGGCTGTGCGAGCTGGCTTCTCACAATATGCCGTTACTGGGACTTCCTGAGGCAGAGATTGTGTGTGCTGACGGCACGGAATATCTGCAGTCGCTTGACCATGTATCGATGATTTTCGTTGATCCGGCACGGCGCGACGATAATGGCGGCAAGACCTTTGCCATCTCCGACTGCACTCCCGATGTGGCTGCATTGGCGGACATGCTTGTAGAGAAGGCAGACTACGTGTTTATCAAGCTCTCTCCGATGCTCGACTGGCATAAGGCTGTGGCTGACATGCGCTATGTCTCGGAGGTGCATGTAGTGGCGGTAAGAAACGAATGCAAGGAGCTTCTTCTGGTGCTCCGTAAGGGAATGGTTGGGGAAAGCTCCTCTCAAGTTCGTCTTTTTTGTGTAGACAGCATTCAGAAGGATGACGGTGGCGTGGAGTTCGCTACAGACTGTTTTGATGTAGAGAGTGGGCATGGTGGGCTTCAGTCTTCGTCTTTTGCAAATCCCATGGAGGGTATGTATCTGTATGAGCCAAATGCTTCGTTGATGAAAGCCGGCTGCTTTGCGGAGCTTTCATTAAGGTTCGGTGTTTCGCAAGTGTCCCGAAACAGTCATTTGTTCCTCTCCGATGCTCTTTTGGAGGGTTTCCACGGACGGTGTTTCAGGATAAGGCAAGTATCGTCGATGAACAAGAAGGAGCTGCGCAAGTTGCTTGCCGGCATCACTAAGGCAAATATTGCCGTAAGGAATTTCCCGTTGTCGGTGGCAGAGCTGCGCAAGCGTCTGAAGTTGAAAGACGGTGGCTCGGATTATATCTTCGCCACTACGCTTCAGGACGACAGTCATGTGTTGCTCTTGTGTGAAAAAGCATAGTTCGCGGCCCTGTTTTTTATTGGTCTTTTTGATGGCAAGAGATGGTGCAAAGTGAAACAGGTAAAAAGACTCGCTTTGACAACAAAAATGTCATGCTCTGACATCATGAAATAAAAAAAAGTCCCGATGCTTTTCATGCATCGGGACTTGTACTTATCGGTAGCCGAACGAATTGAGATTATTTGACCTCAATCTGTCTTGCTGTCTTCTCTTCTTTCTTCTCAATCTTTGGAAGGTCGACAGTCAATACACCATTGTTTACGGTTGCTGCAATCTTCTCTTTCTCAACATCGTCAGGCAACAGCAATGTCTGCTCGTATTTGCTGTAAGAGAACTCGCGGCGCAGATAGTGGCTCTTCTTGTCCTCTTCCTTCTTGTTGCTCTTGTTCTCAATCTTGATATGAAGGTTGCCGTCGTTGTCAACATTAACGGTGAAATCATCCTTTGTCAAGCCTGGAGCTGCAAGTTCTACTGTGTAGTCTTTTTCGCTCTCCTTAACGTTGATTGCTGGTGCTGTAGCGTTTACTCTCGGCATAAAGTCGGTATCGAAAAAGTCATTAAACTCTTCTGGCATCCAAAGATTTCTATTCATTACTGGTAACATATCAAATACCTCCATTTTTATTTTTGTTCTTTAATTTATCGTTTTGTTCTTTGAAGCTCTCCCGACCTCCGTCTTGCGACCCTCGGTCTTTCAAGCTTCACTTACCAGTATGCAATCTCCGTGCCGTACGCTTACGACTGACATATTTTGCAGATTATGCAAAATCGATTGACATATAGTCAGAAAAGTTTAAAATATTTAATCATTCGTCTGCTTATTCTGACAACTTGTCAACCGATCCCTTTATTGTTTTATTATCCGTAAATCAGCGGAATAGATATTCTGTGTTCTATATTTATCCTTTTTCCCTTTCTCTTAGATGACACCTATCTGATGCAGGAATATAAGCAGGATAAGTGTGGGGCAGAGATATTTCACGCATGAGAGATAGATGTTGAAGAACTTGCCGCGCATGGAGCCGTAGTTGGTATATTCGTCGCGTACAATCTTTTTTGGCAGATACCAGCCCACAAAGAGGCAAGTGAGGAATCCGCCGACAGGAAGAAGAATCTGTCCAGTGAGGTAGTCGAGAATGTCGAACAGCGGCTTTCCGCCGATGCTGATGGCATCCCAGTCGCTCAGCGACAGGGAGCATAAAGCCGCTATCACAGAACATATTACGGTGACGATGGTTGCTGCCGTCTTGCGATTGATGTTCATCTCCTCATGTAAGAAGGCGGTGCTCACTTCGTGGAGGGATATGAGTGAGGTGAGGGCTGCCAGTGAGAGCAGTATGTAGAAGCAGATAGCCACGATGTATCCTATGATTGGTACGCTGGAGAATGCCTGTTCGAAGACGTTCGGCAGGGTGATGAAGATAAGTGAAGGTCCTGAGTCGGGACTTACGCCGATGGAGAATGCCGCAGGGAATATCAGCAGGCCGGCGAGGATGGCTACGACGGTGTCGATGACGCTTATCTGAACGGCACTGTTTGTAAGGTCTGTGTCCTTCGTGAAGTATGAGGCGAAGGTGCAGAGGCATCCCATGCCGATGCTCAGAGAGAAGAACGCCTGTCCTAATGCACCAAGGAACAGGTCTTTGGAAACCTTGGAGAAGTCGGGCTTGAACAGAAATTCTATGCCCTCCCAGGCGTTTGGAAGCATACATGCCGATACTACAAGGATTATCAGAATGACGAAGAGTGCTGGCATGAGAGCCTTGGATGCCTTTTCTATACCCTCTTTGACGCCACGGATGATTATGAGGTGGGTGATGACGAGGATGACGACAGCCCATATCACAGGCTTTATAGGATCTTTCTCGAAGTCGGCAAAATAGCTGGCGAAGAATTGCGGGTCACCTTTCAGATGTCCCGCAGCAGAGGCATAGATATATTGCAGACACCATCCGGAGACTACGGAATAGTAGCTCGTTACGAGGAAGCCTGTAAGCACACCGATATATCCTATTATTGCCCAAGGAGTGCCGTTGGAGAGCTTGCGGTAGGCCCTCGCCGTGTTACTTGCCGAATAGCGGCCAATGATAAATTCGTTCACTATGCAGGGTATTCCGAGCAGGAACACACACATTATATAAACGAAGATAAAGGCAGCACCGCCGTTGTCGCCCGTCATATAGGGGAAACGCCAGATGTTGCCAAGTCCTACTGCTGATCCTGCCGTGGCAAGGATGATGCCTAACTTACTTCCGAAATTCGCTCTGTTGTCTTTTTCCATGATCTTTGTCTATTTATTTGGTCTTTTGTAAAATGCTTTAAGTGTAACAAGTGTTTATTGTTATCTTAAATAGTTGCAAATATATGAATTTATTCTTACTTTTGCATTAAGGTATAAAGAAATCATGATAAAGTTGGTACATTTATTTAAAAGATATCCGTTTTCAACGGCTTGCGTCGTGTTGATATGGATATTGTGCTTCTGTACTCCGCCACATACTCCGCTCGACAACGTGCCGCTTATGGACAAGTGGACTCATATGGCGATGTATGGCGGTACGTGTTCGGTGATTTGGATAGAGAGTTTCCGGGCGGGTACGGCTGTAGGTCATCTGCGGAGGATGCTTCTGTGGGCATGGCTGGCGCCGGTGCTGATGAGCGGACTGATAGAGATTCTACAGGCTAACTGTACGGGTGGAAGGCGAAGCGGCGACTGGATGGACTTCCTCGCAAACAGCATTGGGGCGACGTTGGGACTGGTGTTCGGACTTGTCCTTTATAAAAGGCTGAGTCGGAAGTAGGAAGATAATTGCGGCAAATCCTTTGTGTTTCGCATTATTTACTGTAATTTTGCAAAATAATGGACCTATGAATAATAAATGGTTATATTAACTCTGTAAATTCACACTAAATCAAAGATAATGAAGAAGACAATATCATCATTGATGACGTTGCTCGTTGCAGCGCTCGTGATAACCTCATGTGGGGGAGGAAAGTTCCATGTAAAGGGAAACATTACGAAGGCAAAGGACTCTGTTCTGTATTTCGAGAATATGAGTCTTGACGGCCCTGTGGCAATAGACTCCGTGAAGCTCTCCGAAAGCGGCGAATTCAGCTTTAGCGATGATGCTCCTGACGCACCGGAGTTCTACCGCTTGCGTATAGCGAACCAGATAATCAACCTTAGTGTGGACTCCACTGAGACCATCACCGTCAAGGCTGACTATCCGCGTATGTCAACAGGTTATACCGTAGAAGGCTCTGAGCAGTGTAATGTTATAAAGGATCTTGCGCTGAAGCAGATAAACCTGCAGGCGTTCGTTATGGGTATAGAGAACAATCCGGCAATCGGATATGATGCGGTGGAAGATACGATAGTGAAGACCATAGAGAAGTATAAAGAGTATATAAAGCTCAACTATATATACAAGCAGCCGATGAAGGCTTCTTCGTATTTCGCCCTGTTCCAGACTATCGGCAACCGTCTTATCTTCAATCCGAGACAGAGCAAGGAGGATATAAAGGCTTTTGCAGCCGTGGCTACAAGCTGGGACACGTATTATCCTAATTCCCTACGTGGGGAGAACCTCCACAATATCGCCATCGAGGGAATGAAGAATGTGAGAATTCTTGAGAACAAGCTTGCCGCAAGTCAGCGTGGTATAGACCCTTCAAAGGTTAATGTTTCTAATATAATAGAAATCGCACTCGCTGACAATCATGGCAACCAGCGCAGGTTGACAGACATGAAGGGCAGGGTGGTGCTGTTGGACTTCCATGTCTTCGGTGCGGAAGGTTCCACACAGCGCATAATGAAGCTGCGTGAGATATACAACAAGTATCACTCCAAGGGACTGGAAATCTTCCAGGTGTCTTTTGATCCTGACGAGCATTTCTGGAAGACACAGACGGCAGCCTTGCCATGGATATGTGTGCATGATGATGCAGCGATGAACTCGAATCTGCTCACTTTGTATAACATCCAGCAGTTGCCGACATTCTTCCTCGTCGACAAAAGTAATGTCCTTTACAAGCGTGATGCGCAGATAAAGAACCTTGATGCGGAGATACAAAGTCTGTTATAAATGGAAAAGTACATAAGTCAGAAGATAAATATAATAGGTATGCGCGTGCGTATACCTATTTTTATTATATAATAAGAAGAACATCTCATGAACCCGGAAAACATATTACAGATATTTGGCAAAATAAACAAAAAACGATTGCGAAATCAAACACAAGTTTCGATATTTATACGCAAAACATGTCAAAATGTTAATTACAAGGTGTAAGATTTTACGCGCTAAAATTTGCAATTTTGGTTGTATTTGTACCCTTATTTTGATATTTTAGTTAAAAAAATAGGCAAAGGATGTTTTTTATGTCCTTTTGTTTTGCGTGGAAAAGAAATAATAATTAAATTTGCAAAAACGTAACAAAATTATAATTTATTCATTCATTAATTTAGGAAGAGAGTATTTATGGAAAAAAGACTAACGATGTTGTTGGCCTCATTGTTCCTCTTTATTGGAATGGCGATGGCTCAAACAGAAGTCTCAGGTACCGTGATATCTCAGGAAGATGGCGAACCTGTTATTGGTGCTACCATCAAGCTTAAGGGTGCCAATACTGGTACCGTTACTGATATCGACGGTAAGTTCTCGCTTAGTTGTCCACAGAGCAATCCGACAATCATTGTGAGCTATGTCGGAATGACTGAGCAGACTCTGAAGGGTAAAAAAGGTATGAAAATTACGCTTGTCCCTGATGCGCATCAGATTCAGGAGGTTGTCGTAACTGGTATGCAGAAGATGGATAAGCGTCTGTTTACCGGTGCAGCCACTAAAATCGATGCAGACAAGGCAAAACTTGATGGTGTGGCTGATATCAGCCGCTCTCTTGAGGGTCGAGCAGCTGGTGTGTCTGTGCAGAACGTTTCTGGTACCTTTGGTACAGCTCCGAAGATTCGTGTGCGTGGTGCTACCTCAATCTATGGTTCTTCAAAACCATTGTGGGTTGTAGACGGCGTTATCATGGAGGATGTAACTGAGGTTGATGCAGATGCTTTGTCTTCTGGTGATGCTGCAACACTTATCTCAAGTGCCATTGCAGGTCTTAACTCAGACGACATCGAGAGCTTCCAGATTCTTAAGGACGGTTCTGCTACCTCTATTTATGGTGCTCGCGCTATGGCGGGTGTCATCGTCGTAACAACAAAGCGTGGTAAGGCTGGTGCTACCAAGATTAGTTATACAGGTGAGTTCTCTTACAGACTGAAACCAAGCTACAGCGAGTTCAATATCATGGACTCTCAGGAGCAGATGGGTGTTTACAAGGAGATGATGAACAACGGATTCTTCTCTTTCGTAAGCTCTTATCGTGCAAGTAGTAGCGGTGTGTTCGGTAAGATGTACCACTTGATGAACCAGTACGATCCTACAACGAACTCGTTCGCACTCCCCAACACCACTGAGGCCATGTACTCTTACCTCAGACAGGCTGAGTATCGTAACACAGACTGGTTTGATGTGCTGTTCAAGAATTCTATTTCAATGAACCACTCTATCAGTATGAGCTCTGGTACAGACAAGGCTCAGTACTATGCTTCGTTCAGTTTCATGGATGATCCAGGATGGTACAAGCAGAGCAGCGTAAAGCGTTATACATCTAACATCAACGCTTTGTACAATATCAGCAAGAAGGTTTCATTGAACCTTATCGGTAACGGTAGCTACCGTAAGCAGCACGCTCCTGGTACAACAAACTCAAGCGGTATCAATGGAGTAACTGGTGATGTTTCCCGTGATTTCGATATCAACCCATATTCTTATGCGTTGAACAGCTCACGTACTCTTGATCCAAACGCATATTATACAAGAAACTATGCTCCGTTCAATATCCTGAACGAGTTGGATAACAACAATATGCTGTTTGACGTTGTTGACTTGAAGTTCCAGGCAGAGTTGAAGTACAAGCCAGTAAGAACAGTTGAACTCTCTGTATTGGGAGCATACAAGTTCTCTACCACTACCCAGGTCCACAAGATCACAGAGAACTCCAACCAGGCTCAGGCATTCCGCGCAATGGACGATGCCACTATCCGCGACAACAACACTTGGCTTTATAAAGACCCGGACAATGCAAACTCACTGCCTATCACAGTGCTGCCGACCGGTGGTTTCTACAAGGAGACAAAGTATAAGATGAACAGCTGGGACTTCCGTGCCACTGCATCTTACAACGACGTGTTCAACGATATCCATATCCTCAACCTCTACGGCGGTATGGAAATCAACAACATTGACCGTAATAGCTCTTCATTCGATGGAGTAGGCATGAATTACGGCAATGGTATGCTCGGAAGCTACGACTACCGTTACTTCAAGCAGGCTTCTGAAGAGAACTCTATGTACTATGCTGTTGGTAACGGATACAGCCGTGAGGCTTCATTCTTCGGTACAGCAACATACTCTTGGAAGGGTAGATATACCGTGAACGGTACTGTACGTTACGAGGGTAGCAACCGTTTGGGTAAGGCTACAAGCGCACGCTGGTTGCCAACATGGAACATCTCTGGTGCATGGAATGCTCACGAGGAGCCATGGTTTGAGAAACTGAACAAGGTCCTCTCTCACGCTACATTGAAGGCAAGTTACTCTCTGACTGGTGACAAACCTGCTATCACAAATGCTATGGTTATCATCCAGAGCTACAATACATGGCGTCCGTTTACTTCTGACAAGGAGTCTGGACTTCAGATTTCAAGCTTCGCTAACCCAGACCTGACATACGAGAAGAAGCACGAGCTCAACCTCGGTATCGACCTCGGTTTCTTGAACAACCGTATCAACTTCTCGTTCGACTGGTATACACGTAACAACTACGACCTTATCGGTCCGAAGCGTACAACTGGTGTAGAGGGTTCTATCCTCAACTATGCTAACGTGGCAAGTATGAGATCTCATGGTGAGGAGTTCACATTGAGTACAAGAAACATTGTAACAAAAGACTTCACATGGAGCACAGACTTTATCTTCTCTCACACAAAGAGCCGCGTAACTGACCTTGATGCTCAGACACGTATCTACGACCTTATCTATGGTAACGGATTTACAATGAAGGGCTATCCTTATCGCGCTCTCTTCTCTATGGACTTCAAGGGACTCAACAGCCAGGGTCTTCCTACATTCGTAAACGAGAATGGTGAGATTACAACAAGTGACATCGACTTCCAGTCGTACTGTCTCGACTATCTGAAGTATGAGGGTCCGACAGATCCTACAATTACAGGTTCTCTTGGTAACGTGTTCTCTTATAAAGGATGGCATCTGAATGTCTTCATGACATATTCATTCGGAAATGTAGTACGTCTTGACCCTGCATTCTCATCTTCATACTCAGACCTTGCAGCTATGCCGAAGGAGTTCAAGAATAGATGGGTTGTTACTGGTGATGAGCTGAAGACTACTATCCCAGCAATCGCTGACGTTAGAACAATTTCAAGCGACACTTATCTGAACCGCGCATACAATGCTTACAACCTCTCAACAGAGCGTGTAGCTAAGGGTGACTTCATCCGTATGAAGGAGATTTCTGTTGCATACGATTTCCCAATGAAGTGGATTAGCAAGATTGGTCTGACAAGTGCAAGCGCTAAGTTGCAGGGTACAAACCTCTTCTTGATCTATGCTGACGACAAGTTGAACGGACAGGATCCTGAGTTCTTTAACTCTGGTGGTGTTGCTGCTCCAATGTCAAAGCAGTTCACGTTTACATTGCGTCTTGGTATTTAATTACTAAATAAAAAGGAAAAAAACAATGAAGATATTTAAATATATAGCGTTGTCAGTACTTGCTGTTGGTGCTCTCTCTTCATGTAACGATTATCTCGATACTCTTCCAGATGACCGTGCTGAGATTGAAACCGCAGACCAGGTAAAGGATTTGCTCGTTTCGGCTTATCCAGACTACAACAATAACACCATTATGGAAATGATGTCTGACAATGTCACTGATAATGGTAAGACTTACGCTTCTACGGTTCTGAAAGACGAGCTCTATAACTTTAAGGATGTGGATGATACTGGTAACGACTCTCCATATCAGTCATGGAACGGATACTATCGTTCTATAGCATCCGCTAATCAGGCTCTCTTGAGCCTCAAGGAGCTTGGAGCTGAGAAGGACAATATGAACCTCGTTGCCGAGGCAAAGCTTATCCGCGCTTACTCTATGATGCAGCTGGCCAATACTTTCTGTATGGCATGGAATCCGGAGAAGGCTGACGAGTATATGGGACTCCCTTACCCGACCGAGCCTGCAAAGTTCATCGGAGGTGAGTACAAACGCGGAACTCTCCGCCAACTCTACGAGAACATCAATAAGGACATTGAGGAGGCTCTGCCTTATATCGATGATAATACGTACACAGTCCCTAAGTACCACTTCAATAGAAAGGCTGCTTATGCTTTCGCTGCACGTTTCAATCTCTACTATCAGAACTTCGACAAGTGTATCGAATATGCTAACGAGGTTCTCGGTAACGACCCGACACTGGTGATGCGCGACTTCGAACCGCTCACTCAGTTCGGTGCACAGGATATCGGTACTCAGTGGATCAAGTCGAGCGACAAGGCTAACCTGATGCTGCTTGCTACATACTCAGGTGCTTCTTACAACCTCGTATACCCGGTATACCCACGTTTCCAGCACAACTCGATTGTGTGCTCTTATGAAACATTCTGGGCTAAGGGTCCGTGGGGATCTGGTTCCGGCGGTACTTCATTGGTTCCTGGAAAGGCACTGCTCTACTATTCGAACATGCTTTACGGAAGATCAGAGTCTGTAATGTTCCCGAAACTGATGCCTCAGTTCGAGATTACCGACAAGATCAACCAGACTGGTTATCTGCACGCTGTTGACGCTATTTTCACCGGCGACGAGACTCTTCTCTGCCGCGCTGAGGCTTACGCTCTGAAGGAGAATCCACGTTATGACCTCGCTATTGCTGACATCAACACTTGGATCCAGACACACTGCCGTCCAGAGGCTTCTGACGGTTCTAAGCGTCCAGTATTGACCGAGCAGTCGCTCAAAGAGTTCATGGATGAGATGGAGTACACTCCGGAGAAGGACATCGAGCAGTGGAGCGAGTATACTATCCGCAAACACCTTCATCCGCTTGGCTTCACAATCGAGGCTGGTAGCACAAAGGAGAATATCGTGAATCTGGTACTCCACATGCGTCGTCTGGAGACTATGTATCAGGGACTGCGTTTCGTTGACTTGAAGCGTTACGGAATCGCTTTCTCTCACGTGGTGAAGGGTGACGGAATAAAGGAGTTCAATACTGAAGAGGTTAATTACGCTGACCCAAGAGGTGCTATTCAGTTGCCGGCTGACGTTATCAAGGCCGGTCTGCCTGCTAATCCTCGTTGAATTTAAAAAATTGAGAAAATGAAAAAGATTAAATTATTCGGATTGCTTTTGCTCTTCGCTGCAGCCATGTCTTTCACGGCATGTAGCGACGATGACCTTAGCTCAACAAGCATATTCCCGGAGCAGAAGGTTGAAGACAGCAAGTTCAACAACTGGCTTACTAAGAATTATGTGCAGCCATACAACATTGATTTCAAGTATCGCTACAGCGACAAGGAGTCTGATCGCAACTACAATGTTATTCCGGCTAAGTACGAGAATGCCATTGCCATTGCAAAACTTATGAAATACATGTGGATTGACTCTTATGTAGAGTGCGCCGGAAGGGAATTCCTCTGCACCTATACTCCGAGAGTGATACAGTTGACCGGCTCTTACAAGTATGACACCAACGGTTCTATCGTTGCCGGTTCTGCTGAACAGGGTATGAAGGTGATGCTTTACGGTGTGAACGACCTCGACCTCGACAATGTTTACGTGAACACTACCGACCCTTACGCGAATCACTATACGAAGCCTTTGGACCTCAACTACTTGTATTTCCACACGATGCACCATGAGTTCTGCCACATCCTTACGCAGACCAAGAACTACTCTACGGATTTCCAGACTATCAGTGCTGGTGGATACCACTCTACTGACTGGGTTAACGTGAAGGACAAGGACGCTGCAAAGGAGGGTTTCGTTTCTGGTTACGCCAGCGGCGAGTACAACGAGGACTTTGCTGAAACATACGCTTTCTATGTTACAATGTCAGCCGAGGGATGGCAGAAGATTCTCGACCAGGCTGGTGAGAAAGGCGCTGCTATCATCAACAAGAAGCTTGATATCGTGAGATCTTACTTCGCTGAGAGCTGGGGTATCGACCTCGACAAGATGCGTGCAATCCTGATGGATCGTTCGGCTAAGGTTACTTCACTCGATTTACGTTCACTTGATGATTAAAAACAATTAATATGAAGAAGTTATATAATGCCTTTATAATGCTGTTCAGTATTCTTTCCTTTACGGCATGTGTTACAGAGGTTGATGATGTGTTTGACAAGAATGCATCGCAGCGCGTGGAAGAGGCTATTAATGATACCAGAAAGATTCTTGAGGCTCCTGCCAACGGATGGAGAATAGAGTATTATGGCGATACGTCATACGGCGGATACAATATGCTGGTTAAGTTCGAGGGCGACTCTGTTCTGGTTGCAGGCGAGAAGGTTGCTGATTCGCACAAGGCTGGATTCGACGCTGACGGAAATCTCCTAAAGGTGAAGTCTCATTACAAGATTGAACAGAGTATGGGTGTCGTTATCTCTATGGACGAGTATAACAGTATCTTCCACTACTTCTCTGACCCGAACAATGAGGACGGTATCGGTTCTGCAGGTGAGGGAATGGACGGCGACTTCGAGTTCCGTCTCGTTTCTGCCACCGCAGAGAAGGTCGAGCTCAAGGGAAAGAAGCACGACACTAAGATCGTGATGTACCCGATGGACGAGAATACTTCTTGGGACCAGTACATCAAGGAGGTTGGCGAGACTCAGGAGTTCATGTCTTCACGCTCTTACACTCTTTCTTTGAAGAAAGGTGAGGAAGAGGTTGAGATTCCTGCAGGTTCAAGCTACCGCAGACTCTATTTCCGTGATAAGGATGAGGAGGGAAACGCTACTGTAGTATACGCTCCGTACATCGTTACTCCAAAGGGATACACTTTCTATAACCCTGTTACTGTAGGGGGTGTTGAAATCTCTGGTTTCGACAAGGCTGATACTCAAGAGTACTTCGAGGCTACTGGTAACAATACCGTTAAGCTGATTACTGAGGTTCCTCAGCTGTTCACGACTCTTACTACAAGTCAGTGGTTCATCTCGTACGAGGATATGGGTGAATACGGAAAGGCACAGTGGAATGTGCTGCTTGAGAAGCTTGGTAAGGCTGACAACAACAAGCGTGCCCGTCTCTACTATGCTGCTATCGGTTACCACTCGTCTAAGTACCAAGGTTTCTTCATGCAAGCCGGCAACGAGTCTTACAACGGTGGTATGGTGTTCAGCCCTGTGAAGGATGAGAATGGCAATACTCTCGGCGACCGTGTGACCATCACTCGTGACCCGCGTGCTGAGAACAACAGTAAGAACTGCGACGAGAAGAAGAAGTATCAGAAGAATGTCAACGGTATCAAGTCTGCTATGGATCCGTTCTGCGGCGGCTTCGGCCACACATTCCAGCTTGAGACCGACAATCTGCGTAAGCCTACTTACATCAAGATGACGGATGTCAATGATCCTACGAACTGGATTATCGTTCATGCTGATGCCAAGCAGTTCCCATTCGGCGACCTTGACAATGACAACAAGAATTAATCAGTGAACAAAAGCTGAATAATTAAACCTATATTATTGGTGCCATAGGGAGTAAAAGCCCTATGGTATCATAAAAAAAAGAATTACTTTCCATAGGAACACTCCATATAGAAATGGTAACCCATATAGGTATATTGGAGTATTCTGTATAAAAGGAAATAACTATTTATTTATTTTATTATATTAATTATGAAGAAATTTATACTTTTTGCTTGCGCGGCAGTTATGTCTTTGTCGGCAAGTGCACAGGCTTACAAGCAGTCTGTAATGAATGATGAGGCAAAACTCATGGCACAGAAGGCTATGTTCACACAGGACCTCATGGGTGAGAAGGCTCAGTTCGTTTCAAACAAGTCTACCGCTTCCAAGGCTATGCGTCGTGCTGAGGCAAGAGACGGAATCTATGGTCTGTATATCTCATCTTCAACAAACTATAAAGAGGAATCAGATGGCTGCGATAGCGTCTACTTGAGAAGGTGTGATAAAGAAGTAGAAGGCGTTAAGTGCAACGTTGAGTTCTATATGTATCAGATTGGATCAGACAAAAATGGAAATCCTGTTGATAGAAACACTGTTTTCTACGGACAGTATGACGAGGCTAACAAGACTATCACTTGCCCTATCCAGGAGGCTTTGAATGTTGATCCTTATGGAAGCATCCTTCTTTTCTCTTGGACTGGCGACTTGTCTGACTTGGATCACGTAACAATTGACTCCAAGAATCCTATTACATTCACTGTTGAAGATGATGGTTCTGTAAGCCTTAACCAGACCGGTCTGTGCTTCTATATGTATGAATACGAACAGAAGAATCCGGATGCAGAGGGTGTTGTATGGAACAATATGTTTAACGTGGCTTATAAGCCTGCTAATGCAGTTATGAAGTTTCAAACGTATGACCAAAAAACGCAAGATTTTTCTGAGCCGTACTACTGCGCAGTATCTGTTGAGGACTTTACATACAGCATGAATGTTTACGGCTATGCATCTTATGGAGCAATGATTCCTGGTGGTGGTGGTAACGGTTTCGGCTTGAGCGGTACTGTTTTGATTAACGTTAATCAAGATCTTACTGTTTCTCTCCCTGCAGGACAGAATGTCTGGAATATGAGGGCGCTCGGTATTACAAGTAGTGGTGACTACGACTCTGCGTTTGGTGAATGGATGTATACACAAGGATCGAATGCCGACGGTTATCCAGATGCAAATACTCCATGCGAAGGCGTTATGGGTGGCAATACTATGACGTTCGAATCTGTTGCTATCGCATCTAACTTTATTGATGGTAAGGGCTACGGTATGTGGACTTACAATCACGAGATTGTCCTCAACGAGGGTGATTACGCTGCTGGTATAGAGAATGTAAATGCTGAGACCCGCGCAGACAAGATTAAGAACAACAAGTGCTACAACGTATTCGGTCAGCAGGTTTCTGACTCTGCTAAGGGTCTCATTATCTGTGGTGGCAAGAAGTACGTTAAGTAATCAACTTGAAAACTTTTTCTGCAGTTGATGCAGAATGAAATATAGAGGCGTAATTCTTTGAATTGCGCCTCTTTTGTGTGTGCTATATAAATAAAAAAATTGTTCTCTTTGCGTTATTTTTGCTTAAATAACTTGCTCGTAGTATAATTGTTTGTATATTTGCAAAGGTATTTATGTTGTGTAATTTTATAACTAAAAAAATAATATGAAAAAAACACTTGCTGTAACACTTGTGGCTTTGTCTCTTGCTATGTCCTCAAGTGCAATTCGTCCGCTTCACAAGCTTTTCCCTGTTAAGCAGAGTGACGGAACTACTTTGATGCTTTATAAGCATGGTAATGATGGTTTGGCTTTCTATTCTACAGACGATGACAAAGTTGTTGTGCGTAATGAAGCCGGTACTTTGTGCTACGCAGTCTTGAAAGACGGTAAGCTTGTAGCGTCAGATGTTGTTGTGCATGCAACAGACAAGCGTACAGAGGCAGAAAAGAATTTCGTTTCTACAGCAGCTTTAAGTCCAAAGACAGCAGGAGTGGCAGTCTTTGCTCAGAAGTCTCCATACCGCAGTATGGCAAAAATAGGTTCCTCTACACCGGATGGTTTGGGTAAATACGGTGAGTGTGCCGGTGGTGCCTTGCCTTCTGTTGGTAAGATAACAATACCGGTGCTTATGGTAGAGTTCAGCGATACAAAGTTCCAGGAGACAACCACAATAGAAAAGGTGAATCGTTTCTTCAATCAGGAAGGTTATAATGAAGACAATACAAGAGAGCGTGGTTCTGTAAGAGATTATTTCCTTGCACAGAGTCGTGGCATGTTTGACCCTACTTTTGATGTCGCTGCCAAGGTAACCCTCAACAAGCAATATGCCTTTTATGGAAGGAACGGTTCTCGTACAGATGTGAATGTCATCTCGATGATCAGAGAGGCTGTAAACGATGCTATTAGTCAGGGTGTTGATTTCAGCAAATATTATGTTAACGGTAAAGTACCGAATATAATTGTTTACTATGCAGGATGTGGTGAGGCTACTGGTGGCGATGAGAATACAATCTGGCCACATGAGATGGATTATTCCACAAACTATGGTACACAATACAGCTTCTCTTCATATTTCGTAGGAAACGAGTTGAATGGTTCAAAGAACAATTCTTCCTTTATGGGTATGGGTGTTATGGTTCATGAGTTGGGTCATGCTTTGGGCCTGCCAGATTTCTATTGTACCGATGATTCTTATAAGGGAAACTATGCTTATGGCGAATGGTCGGTAATGGAGCTTGGTCTGTATACAAATGGTGCGTATGCCCCCATAGGTTACACGGCTTACGAGCGTAGTTTTATGGGTTGGTATGATATGCCGACAATCAGTGATCCGGAGGCAGTCCTTCTTGAAAACCCTAATGATGAAAACAGCAAGTTTGCTGTAATGTTCCGTAACCCTAATGACGAGAAAGAATATTTCATTCTTGAAAATCGTCAGCCTGGTACATGGTTCTATGATCAAACAGGACTTATGGTACATCGTATAAAGTATAAAGCTGATTCATGGAATTATTATAACGATGTCAACAATAATGAGCACTACAAGCGTGCAATGCTGGTATGTGCATCAGGTGATGAGTTGAAGAGCTCGGCTTCAGCAACAGATTTGTTTGGAAACAGCGTAAATAATATTCCAGCTTTTCCTTTCTACGACAGGACCCAGTATACAGACATGCCAATATACAGAATTATTGAGCATCCGGATGGTACAATAACCTTTAGTGTCAAGGATAAAAACCTGGTAAGCCAGCATGCTGTTTCAAATGGAGACATTTATGAGAAGGTGACTGATGCCAGCACTTTGGCATCAGGCGATGAGATTCTCTTTGTAAACGCTCAGGAAGGTCTCGCAATGTCAAGAAACCTTTATAGCGGTACTTTGCAGACTGTATCTGTGAAAGTTGAAGGTGACAAGGTTTATGGCAATGACAACGTAATGCCATTGAACCTTCGTGCTTCCGGTCCAAAATGGACAATGCAGTATAACAACAAGAACTATCTTACAGCTGTAAAGGCTGGCTTGAAGCTTCAGAATAATGTTGCAGCAGGAAGTATTGCTTCTATCGCGATAGAGAATGGCAATGCAAAGGTAGAGTTCGGCGGTTCGGCTGCCAACAAGAATCTCGGCTATAATGCAGACAATATCTACTTTGCAACATTCGCTGCTGCACAGAACACCATGCAGATCTATCGCAAGACAGCTTCTACGGGTATCAATGCTGTCTCTGTAGGCAAGACAGCGACAGACGGTAAGATGTACAACCTCTCTGGCCAGCAGGTTGGCGAGGGCTATAAGGGCATCGTTATCGTGAATGGCAAGAAGATGCTTAAGAAGTAAGCGGGTTGAATGACCAAGTCCATGCTTAAGACAAAGCAGAGGCAGAAGAAAACAGAATAATAACAGGAGCCGCATTTCCTTATCCGGGAAATGCGGTTTTTTGTTTTTGTCTTTGCTTATTGGATTAATTGTGCTATATTTGCACGATACTAAATCGTAAGGGCATAAGATATGTATAGCACAATAGAAGAAATATCGGTGGGTTCCACCAAACAGCTGTTTCATGGTCCGTGTATAGATGACGACCTGTTGCTCTTCCCGGAGTTTGGCAGTGTGCCTGTGCCGGAAGTGCCTAAGCGCATGGGTTGTCTGCTTGTGGGACTGTGTCTGCGTGGTGAGGCGCGCTATACTGTAGAGCGCCTTGTGAAAGCCAACGATGTGATAATAATCAGTGAGGGGCAGGTTGTCAACAACAGCCAGTTGAGCAGCGACTTCAGTGGCATAGCCATCATGATGTCGGAGAACTTCTTCAACGAAGTGCTGAAAGGCGTGCATGACCTCTCGTCGCTTTTCCTTTTCTCAAGGAAGCATCCTGTCTTCGGGCTGCGGATTGACGAGGTGGAAAATCTGATGTCTTATTTCCAGAAGATACAGTCAAAGGTGGAGGCGCAGGAGCATGCCTTCCGCCGCGACGTGGTCCGTTCCCTGTTGGCAGCTATGATATATGATATCGGTCATGTGATGTATGGTGTGCAGCAGGGTGGGGCTAAGAGGCAGACACGTGCAGAGTCTATCTTCACGGAATTTATCCGTCTTGTGGAGCAGAACTATCGTTCGGAGCGCCGTGTGTCGTGGTATGGCGAGCAGCTTTGCATTACTCCTAAGTATCTGTCAGAGACAGTAAAGTCGATAAGCCAGCGTACTCCCAACGAATGGATAGACAAGTATGTCACCCTTGAGCTGCGTGTGCAGCTGAAGAACACGTCCAAGAGCATCAAGGAGATAGCCAAGGACTTGAACTTCCCCAATCAGTCGTTTCTCGGTAAGTATTTCAAGGAGCATGTCGGAGTGTCTCCGTCGGCATACAGAAGGGATTAGAATGCGACCATAAATAAAGCCTTAGCAGAAATGAGCTGATACTTTATTTATGGTCGTATGTTTTATTAGATGCGGCAGAATATGCTATAACTCAATTGAGTCAGCCATTTCTTCCAGTTCCTTGTACCACTCCTCTCCGAACCGCTTTATGAGCGGACCTTTCAGGAATTTATATACAGGCAGGTCAAGCTCCTTTCCTTTCTTCACGGCATCGCGGCATACGTCCCAGCGGTTGTAGTTGAGTCCGACGAGTCCGTTGCCGAAAGTCTTCTCTCTAATAGGATAGAGAGCGCAGCTGATAGGCTTGCAGAAGTCCGTCAGCCTGCCTGCGCGCCATGCCTTTTCCAGGGCGCAAAGACAGCAGCCGTCTTCATAACAGGTGAAGACACAGTCTTTTCCACCCACGATGCTCGTCACGAGGTCACCGTCGCGGTCGGGGTATGCCACACCTTGTTTGTCTATCACCGCCTGTGCCTGTGCAGAGAGGTCGTTCCAAACCGTGTCTACGGCATCTTCAATCTGTGCTATTTCATCGAGAGTGACGGGAGCTCCCGCATCGCCTTCTACGCAGCAGATGCCATGGCAGGCATCAAGGTCGCAGCAGAAGCGCTCGGTAATGATGTCCGGCGAGAGTAGAACGTCGCCGACTTGAAGTATGGGAAGGTATTTCTTGGTCATGTTTTCTTTGTTTGTTTGATTTCTACCATTCTATCGGTGTTTCTCCATGCTCTTTCAGATAGTCGTTGCAGCGCGAGAAGTGATGGTTGCCGAACCATCCGCCGCGGTTTGCCGATAGAGGAGAAGGGTGTACCGACTGCAGAATAAGATGCCGGCTGGCATCAATCAGCGGAGCTTTACTCCTTGCATATCCGCCCCATAGTATGAACACCAGGTTGTTGCGGTCGGCGCTTAGCGCCTTTATCGCCGCGTCGGTAAACTGCTCCCATCCTTTGCGCTGGTGGCTTGCCGCCTGATGAGCCCTTACTGTGAGTGTGGCATTCAGCAGCAGTACTCCCTGCTGTGCCCATCGTGTAAGGTTGCCGGAGTGTGGGATAGGCGTGCCGAGGTCGAGCTGTATCTCCTTGAAGATGTTCTGCAGCGATGGTGGAAACGGTATGCCGTCGCACACCGAGAAGCTCAGTCCGTGAGCCTGTCCCGGTTCGTGATACGGGTCCTGTCCGATGATGACCACTTTCACCTTGTCGAACGGACACAGGTTGAAGGCGTTGAAGATAAGGTTTCCTGGGGGATAGCATTTGGTGTGCATATACTCGGAGCGCACAAACTGTGTGAGATCCATGAAGTATTGCTTGTCAAACTCAGCCCCGATGTGCTGCTTCCACGAAGATTCGATATTTACATCCATAATGTTTCTTTTAGGCAAAAGTACTAATAATAATGCTTTCCCGCAACAATACGCAGGCAGAAAATTCAGCCTTATGATAGGTTAAAGACTGTTGTGCATAGCACAAAAAGCATCCATACTTGCCGGAAAAACATAAATATAGGCTTTGTTTATTAAAATAAAGCCTTTGTGTAATAGAATAAAGCCGTTATTTTATTAAATAAAGTTTTTATTTATTTTTTAATACGTGGTTCCGGTATATTTTGCAATATGTCTTTAATAGTATTTTATTATAAAAAACAGAAAATTATCACATTATATAATGTAGAATGTGAAACTTTTTCTTACTTTTGCAGCCAAAATAAAAAAACAAGTAGTGTGGCGATAGCCGCACGATAAAGAAAACTACAGAATTATGCAAGAGAATCTGGTAATAGTAGAGAGCCCTGCAAAGGCAAAGACAATAGAGAAATTCCTGGGTAAGGACTATAAGGTGATGTCAAGCTACGGTCATATCCGCGACCTGAAGAAAAAGGAAATCAGCATCAACCTCGATACGTTGGAACCCGACTATGAGATACCCGAAGAGAAGAAGAAGCTCGTTTCGGAACTGAAGGCAAGTGCCAAGAAAGCCGACAAGGTATGGCTCGCATCCGATGAGGACCGCGAGGGAGAAGCCATCTCGTGGCATCTGTGCGAGGTGCTCGGTCTGGACGAGAAGAAGACCAGCCGTATCGTGTTCCACGAAATCACCAAGCCTGCCATCATGGATGCCATAAGCAATCCACGATACCTGAATATGAATCTCGTAAACGCACAGCAGGCCCGCCGTGTGCTCGACCGCCTTGTGGGCTTCAAGCTGTCGCCAATCCTTTGGCGCAAAGTAAAGCCGGCGCTTTCTGCCGGACGTGTGCAGAGCGTAGCCGTAAGACTGATTGTAGAAAGGGAACGCGAGATTCAGGCATTCAAGAGTGAACCATATTACAGGATAAACGCCCTCTTCATCATGACCACCAAAGACGGCAAGAAGGCAGAGGTGAAGGCAGAGCTCGACACACGTTTCAAGACCCACGAAGACGCCGTGTCGTTCCTCGAAAAGTGCAAGACCTCGGAATTCGTCGTCAGCGACATAACCAAGAAACCGCTGAAGCGCACCCCGGCACCGCCATTCACCACCTCAACCCTGCAGCAGGAAGCAGCGCGCAAACTCGGCTTCACCGTGTCGCAGACCATGATGATAGCCCAGCACCTGTATGAAAACGGAAAGATAACCTATATGCGTACCGACTCCGTCAACCTCTCATCCCTCTGCATAAACGCCTGCAGAGACGAGATACAGAAGAACTGGGGCGAGAAATATCATAAGACCCGCCAGTATCATACCAGTTCGAAGGGAGCCCAGGAAGCCCACGAGGCCATCCGCCCGACCTATATGGAAGCAAGCTCAATAGAAGGCACGATGCAGGAGCGCCGCCTGTATGAACTGATATGGAAGCGCACCGCAGCCTGCCAGATGGCAGACGCACAGATAGAGAAGACCACCGTAGGCATCAGCGTAAAGCAGGCCGACGGCACGGAGACGGAGGAGAAGTTCATCGTAAACGGAGAAGTAGTTACCTTCGACGGCTTCCTGAAAGTATACCGCGAATCGTCAGACGAAGACGAAAGCCGCGAGACCGCCACAAGCCAGCTGCCGCCAATGACAGAGGGCGACAAGCTGCAGCGTTCCGAGATGGTAGCCACCGAGCGGTTCAGCCAGGGCCCGCTGAGATATACCGAGGCAAGCCTTGTACACAAGATGGAGGAACTCGGCATCGGCCGTCCGTCAACATATGCCCCTACAATCAGCACCATACAGCAGCGCGGCTATGTGCAGAAGGGCGACAAGAAGGGCGAAGACAGAGCCTTTACGATAGACACCCTCAAGGGAAACACCATAACAAACACTACCAAGACCGAGACCGCCGGCAGCGACAAGGGAAAGCTGCAGCCTACCGACATCGGTCTGGTGGTCAACGACTTCCTACTGCAGCACTTCCCTGAGGTGCTCGACTATAACTTTACCGCCAACGTAGAGCAGGAGTTCGACTCCATCGCCGAGGGCAAAGAGCAGTGGACCGACATGCTGAAAGACTTCTACAAGCATTTCGAGCCAAGCGTGGAGCAGACCATGAACAGTCGCCAGCAGCACAAAGCCGGAGAGCGACAGCTCGGCACCGACCCTAAGAGCGGCAAGCCGGTATTCGTGAAGATAGGCCGTTTCGGTCCTGTTATACAGATAGGATCTGCCGAAGACAAGGAGAAACCAAGCTTCGCACAGCTGCCAAAAGACAAGGGCATGGAGACGATAACCCTCGAAGAGGCGCTCGACCTGTTCAAGCTGCCGCGCACAGTGGGCGAATTCGAAGGCTCGCCGGTAGTGATTGGAGCAGGCCGCTTCGGACCGTATATCCTCCACAACAAGAAATACGTGTCGCTTCCAGAGGGCGAAGACCCAATGACGATAAAGCTCTCCACCGCCGTGGCGCTGATAGAACGCCGCCGCATCGAGGACAACATGCGTCATCTGAAGAAGTTCGACGAAGATTCCAAGCTCGAGGTCATGAAAGGCAAGTATGGTCCGTATCTCGTCTACGACGGCAAGAACTACCGTCTGCCGAAGGCAATGCACGAGCGTGCCGCAGAGCTGACATACGAGGAGTGCATGAATGTGATAAACAATACGGTAAAGAAATAGCAGCCTATGCAGAGAATAATCCTGATAGGCTATATGGGGGCAGGCAAGACCACCGTGGGCAAACAGCTTGCCGACAACCTCGGACTGATGTTCTACGACCTCGATTGGTACATCACCAGCCGCATGCACCGCACCGTGGCGCAGATTTTTGAAGAAGGCGGCGAGGAAGGTTTCCGCAAGGTGGAACACAACATGCTGCACGAAGTGGCAGAGTTCGAGAACGTCGTGCTCAGCTGTGGCGGCGGCACCCCGTGCTTCTTCGATAATATGGATTATCTTAACCGGCAGGGCGAAACCGTCTATCTGAAGGCAACCCCCGAGGTCCTCTATGCCCATCTGAAGATGGGAAAGACCGTGCGCCCTCTGCTTCTGAACAAGACCCCCGAAGAGGTGGAAGCCTTCGTCAAAGAGCAGCTTGCACAGCGCGAGCCATACTATCTGAAGGCAAAACACGTGCTCGACGTGAACCTCCTCGACAGTTACGACAAGATACAGACCTCTGTAAAGAATATAAAAGAAATGCTGTAGTCGGTAGCAGACATCAGCGGAATCCTACAACATTTACCACAACGACAAAACAAAGAAATGAAGAAATGGACCATTGAAGACTCCAAGGAGTTATACAATATGGGAGGATGGGGAACATCCTACTTCGGTATCAACGACAAGGGCGACGTATATGTGACGCCCTGCAAGGACAATACCCAGATAGACATCCGTGACATAATGGACGAGCTCGCCCTCCGCGACATAACCCCTCCAGTATTGCTGCGCTTTCCGGATATCCTCGACAACCGTATCGAGAAGACATCAAGCTGCTTCGAGAAAGCAGCCAAGGAGTATGACTACAAGGGCGAAAGCTTTATCATATATCCCATCAAGGTAAACCAGATGCAGCCTGTGGTAGAGGAAATCATAAGCCACGGACGCAAGTTCAACCTCGGTCTGGAGGCAGGCTCAAAGCCGGAGCTGCATGCCGTGATAGCCGTACAGTGCCAGAGCGACTCCCTGATAATCTGCAATGGATACAAAGACCAAAGCTACATAGAGCTCGCCCTGCTTGCACAGAAGATGGGCAAGAGAATATTCATCGTGGTGGAGAAGCTCAACGAACTCGACATCATTGCCCGCATAGCCAAGAAGCTCGGCGTAAGGCCAAACCTCGGCGTAAGGATAAAGCTCGCCTCCTCAGGCAGCGGAAAATGGGAAGAAAGCGGTGGCGATGCAAGTAAGTTCGGACTTACAAGCTCAGAGCTTCTTGCTGCCCTCGAAATACTTGAAAGCAAGGGAATGAAGGACTGCCTTAAGCTTATCCACTTCCATATCGGTAGCCAGATAACCAAGATACGCCGCATACAGACAGCCCTGCGCGAAGCATCACAGTTCTATATACAGATGCACAAGATGGGCTACGACGTGGAGTTTGTAGACTGCGGCGGCGGACTCGGCGTAGACTACGACGGCACACGTTCCTCAAACAGCGAGAGCAGCGTGAACTATTCCATACAGGAGTATGTCAACGACTGTCTATACACCTTTATCGAGGCAGCCAACGCCAACGGAATAAAGCACCCGAACCTGATAACAGAAGGCGGACGCTCATTGTCGGCACACCACTCCGTACTCGTAATCGACGTGTTGGAGACAGCCTCCCTGCCGGAGATGAACGAGGAATACGAACCAACTCCAGAGTCGCACAAGCTTGTGAAAGACCTCTATGAGATATGGGACAACCTCAATCCGCGCACAATGATGGAGGACTGGCACGATGCCGAGCAAATCCGCGAGGAGGCTCTCGACCTGTTCAGCCACGGAATGGTAGACCTACAGACGCGTGCCGAGATAGAAAGGATGTACTGGAGCGTATGCCGCGAAGTGAACAGTATGGCAAAGAGCATGAAGCATCTGCCCGAAGAGCTGAAAGGACTCGACAAGCTGCTTGCCGACAAATACTTCTGCAACTTCTCGCTCTTCCAGTCGCTGCCAGACAGTTGGGCTATAGACCAGCTCTTCCCTATAGTGCCGCTGCAGCGCCTTGATGAAAGACCGACACGCAGCGCCACGATACAGGACATCACCTGCGACAGCGACGGCAAGATAGCCAACT
>ENA-ORNT01000526-ORNT01000526.1-human-gut-metagenome-genome-assembly--contig:-NODE-526-length-27978-cov-17.370555_pt1 | contig 27978 bp, 21 predicted proteins | sample MGYA00242120_ERZ509032 | MGnify/ENA primary metagenome ERZ509032 (study PRJEB26280, sample SAMEA2338729) | human gut metagenome | biome: human gut; feature: human-associated habitat; material: faeces...
AAAGGGTATGACATGTAATCACACCCTACGTTCAAGGGAGTCGTTTCAACCGTACCCCTTTATGGATTTCGTCCTATAACTTCCATTCTCCACATTATGGGGTCGGTTAAAAGCGCCCCTCACAACCCTTATTTCGTGATTCCTGATGATGTGATCGAAAGTTAAATACATTAAATCTTAGCCATTTCGTATTTACGCAGAATCCATATAATCACTTTTCTACCGTTTGGAGCCTATGATATTGATAATCAACTAATAATAGATACTTCTGTATAAAGGTCGTGAAGTCGTGCTAATGCGTTATGGAACCTCTCATACATATCAATAGGCTCCTCATGAAAAGGATCCATTGGGCATTTGTTGATACATTCGATATTTGCCAAGATTTGACCTAATCGAAGTTCTGGATGATTCTCACAGACTTCCATCAACATTTTCAAAACCTTGATATTATACTCTTTTCGACATTCAATTTTTTCTTTGAAATCCATGATGATGATGAATAAATTTTAAAGTAAAGATAAAAAAGTTCCATTATTTGTTGGTTAATTGGCATTTTATAGCTATCTTTGCAACGTGGAGAGCGATGTACTGAAAACTACTGAAAGCAGCGTGCGACGTTGCAGAACCTGAGACCAACGGAAAATTCCATTGTCTCTTGTATTTTATAAGCATCAATAAGGCAGTAAAATTATATGTATGCCTTGAAGTTGAATGTAGGCTTGATGATGTTCTGAATCTCCACGGTATCACCAATATTGGCAATAATCTCCTCGGATGGTTTATATGCCATCGGTGATTCGTCCTTGGTATGCTCATTGACAGTCTCACTATAGATTCCTTCCATGGAGTGCTTGAAGTCTTCCAACTTAATTTGCTCGAATGCACTCTTTCGGCTCAGTCTTCTTCCTGCTCCATGAGGAGCCGAGAAGTTCCAGTCCTCATTCCCTTTTCCTATGCATATCAACGAGCCATCACGCATATTCAGTGGAATGATGCACTTCTCACCCTTTCTGGCAGAGATGGAACCCTTGCGTATGATGTTGTCATCGCCTATGTAGTTGTGAACACTCTCGAAGACATTCTTTTCCAATGTCTCGCTGTCTTCCTCTATGCAGCCTTGCTCTTGTAAGTGCTTTACCAATAGATGCGCTATCATGCGTCTGTTGATCTTCGCCCATTCCTGGCAGATACGCATGTCGTGAAGGTATTCCTCCCTTGATTCACCTTGCAGATAGCAAAGTGCCACTGGGATAGGTGGCTTGCGCATGACGAAACTCTGGTGCAAGGCTCTTATGGCATCCTGTATCTCCATCTTTCTTCCAGTAGCCGTGTATTCAGCGATTAATTCCTTCTGCTGAATCATGAGTTTGTCCCATCCACTCTGGTTCTTGATGGCAAGCGACTGATAAATTTCTGCTACCTGCTTCCCCAGATTACGACTACCTGTATGGACCACGATGTAATAGAGACCGTTCTCATCCTTGTCTATCTCGATGAAGTGATTGCCACCGCCTAAGGTTCCTATACTCTTGTTAAGACGCTTGGAATCCTTGAGGTCTCTGATGCAATGGAGCTGCTTGACCATTTCCTTTGCCTTTCTGTAGCCATCCATACAGTCCTCCGTGAGCGTGGCAGTCTTGTCACTTCTCACTTCCCTGCCTGAAGGAATCATCTGCGTAATGAACTCGTTGAGCCGATGGTAGTCAATGGGCTTTGCGCACTTGAATGGCTGGACAATCATGCCGCATCCGATGTCCACGCCCACGATGTTTGGGATGACCTTGTCTCCCAAGTCACCAGTGAATCCGATGACGCATCCTGCGCCAGCGTGAACATCCGGCATGATTCTTACCTTGCAGTCCTTGAAAACGTCCACTTCCATGAGCTGCTTGATCTGCTCCAAGGCAGATTCTTCTATGTTGTCCGTGAATATCTTCACGTTATAATGATCCAAAGTTTTCATTGTCCTTATAGTTCTATTTATTTTGCAAAGTTACAGCAAGAGTGTGTAAAACTCTTGCTCAGAATAAAAGTTTGTTTACTTTGGTAGGGTTTAATGCCCATTCATAGGAGTAAACTTCATCTGCTAGGGATGCGTCTTCCACTATCTCCAAGCCTTGTGCCTCTGCCTTCATTTTAAGAAGTTCCCCTAATTTTAGCTTCTTCTTCAATCTTTGCAGCAGAGCATCGATGCTCAATGTGGAGAGAGAACGAAGAGTCAGCCCCATGAAAGGCAGTTCCAACCAGATGATTTCTCGCTTTTTGAGGTCCAATACACCGAAGACAAGTCCTTTGCTGAGGTTGTTATCTGCCACCCTCACCATGTGCTGAACGCATGAAGGGTCGTAGGCAACTCCACTTTTCTCTGAGATTTTCATCTCATTTTCTGAGTTCATCCATCCCACCATAAGGTTTGGAGACAAGCTTCCACAGGAATAGGCGTTGCAAGTGAAGACGACATATACGGCCCCTGCCTTCTCCAACTCAGGCAAGGATAGCTCTACATACTCAGCCGTTCCCACCATTTCAGGAATCTCCCGAATATCCCCTGAGTGCTTGGCTCCTGTGCAAGTGAGATTGTAGTAAGCGCATTCCTCGGTTTTTTCATCAAGATAGGTGATTCTACAGCTCAAATCCATGTCCAAGTGCTGTGCATGAAGTCCTTTTCCCCATTGTAAGAACAATCTTACTGAATCCCCTTCCACATGGAACTTGGTTCCCATCAAGGCCATACTGCTGTCTTGGATGGTGGTGGTACGGTCACCCACGCTCACAGGTATGTCGAAAAGCTCTGGCGCAATGTAGATGGATTTACATTCAGCAACCTGTGCCTTGAAACGTCTATACATGGAGTTCTTGTAGATGTCCTCTACCTTCTCTACCATTCTTCTGCGCTCATCCTCGCTATAGAGAGCAAGGAGTTTGTTCTTGCCAATGACCTTTTTGCTTCCAGTGATGGTGCTCACTGAGCGTACTTCTCTTCTGTCGAAATATATCTCAGCGGCATTGCCCAAGGAAATGAGCAGGCGTGCTGGGAGCATGTCGGCAATTTGGTCAAAAGCCTCTAATGTCTCATCAGCTCCAAATCTCAGCATGGTGGCGAACATACAACGAACAAAGCCACCTGGACGTTTTTGGAGCAAACTCAAAACCTTATTAGGGTCATTGGCCATGCGAGTCTTGTCCACGTTACCTTGCCAGGTGGAGTAGGTTTGGTTATAGAAAACATCCAAGATCTCTGCCAAATGCTCAAAGCCTTTTCTCTTGGCATATTCTGCCATGCGAAGGGCTCGGATGAACCTTACCCACATGCCACGCTTGGCGTTCATGTTCTCGGCAGCAGCTGTGGCTGAGATAGGCAAGTTGTTCATCCATGACGAAACTATCTTGCACATCTTTCTGTTATATTTGAGCTTTAAGCTGGCTTTCATTCTCTCCTCATAAGACAGACTTTCATCCAGTATAGGACAGATATGGCGGCCCAATCTTCTAGCATTTCTTTCTAGAACAGAAGGCTCAAAAATCTGTACATAACCTGTCTTCTCATACCAAAGATAGCGCATGATGTCGGTAGGGGTCTTGATGTATCTCATAATGGATTCTCCTTCTCCCTTTTCTATGAACTGGTGAATGACAAGCATTATGGTCTCCTTCATCCCTATCTCGATGCCTTCTGGCAATTCATATATGGCAAGTAACATTTTCAAGGAGTCTTTTGCTGTGGCATCCAAGGGAGTGGGAGAGGAAAGGAGCGATGAAAAGATTCCCTTCATATCCTCTTCTGTGAATAGTCTAAGTTCCTTTAACTTGGTTCCTTGTCCCTTGAATACTTCCCCAGAGAGATTGAAAGACTTGCCGCAATAAGGGCAGCCGTTGTATCTTTCCAATGGGAATGTACCCTCTGGAATCAAGTGTCCACATGGAAGCTGCGTCCCTTTTACTTTTGCATCTTTTCCAAAAAGATTAGCAATCCAGGTGATGAAATGGTCTGCCTTACTCTCGCCTGTAGGAACATCCCATCCCTTCACAAGTGGTGTCCAGTTGAGGTTGATTCCTGTTTCTTCTTTAATGATAGCTACCATGTCTGCCAGTTTGCCCACTTCTACCTTGCAGAGAGCGTGAAGCAGTTCCTCACTTAGGCAAAAGCCGTTCTCCTTCATCCTTTCTGTGAATGAATAGACGGCAGGGGTAATGGAAGAAGTCATATCAATGTCTTCCTTCTTAATGTTAAGATACATGGCATTGTATCTCAGTGCGACCATCAGTAAACTTTTGTTGTTCATGTCTATATATATTAAATAAGGTAATAGGGAGACTGATAGCCATTCAGAACCGGAATCTGATACCGAAGAAGTAAGTCTCCCTTGACCTATGTTTATACTTGGGGCCGCGGACAGGAGTCGAACCTGTGACACAATATCGTATCATGGAAGTAAGTGATAGTTGTCCGTACACCTAAGAGGAAATTCCATCACTATGAATATTTGCTCTACCACGCTGAGCTACCGCAGCCATGTTCGGAAAAGATGGTAATTGAAAAGCTACAGGTGTTATGTGCCAGCTATAATCGGCCGGCTCGATTCATGAATGTAGTAAGCCTTTCTTGACCATCTTGTTCCTTAAGTTTCTAAATTCGGTTGCAAAGGTATAAAGGCACTATGCAGTCTTTCTGCGTAACGTGAAAAAATCAGTAAAAAAGTGCTTTTTCTTGAAAAAATAGACGAAATATAGAGAAAATATTCGGAAAAATGATCAAAACTTTGTGTTTTAGCGTTGGGATGTGTGTTTTTAATAATCAAACAAAGACAGAGGGAATGCATTTAGTACGGATACTTTACATTCTTTTGTATTTACATAATCTTTTAGTTGCGCAGCAAAGATCTTATTTTGATGTATATCACTCTTTGAAGTTGGCATTTCGTAAATGCCCTTGCAGAGGTAATTGGCTTTGCTAATATCATCGGTGGAGTATGGTCTTTACCGATGCCCTTTTAAGTCCTATTTATCATAACGCTGCTTATTAGGTAAGAGTGGAGGGATTAATTTGAGGATAAAAAGCACTATCTGTATAGGCAAAACATGGAGCCATGAGCTCCTTGTCCCTCATAGTCTGCAACCAGTGGCAGCTGGCAGCATAGCAAATTGATGGCATCGCTATCCAAGTACTCGGCGAGTTCCAGAAAAAAGCCTGAGTCATTGGCGTGCAAGTCCCAGATGTCATAGCCACAAGCATTAACCGCAGTGGTTATGACATCCTGTAATTGCCAAATCTCTGTGTAGTCATTCATTGTTGCCATTTTATATGCAAAGGTACAAATATATGGTTAAATACGCAAATCATTTAGACTAATTTTTCTGTAAAAGCATAATCCTCTTTTCAATTTCGTTCGCCAAAAGTGTAACAAATCACAAAAATGACGAATAGCATGATGTATTCTCAATCAAAAAGCTTACCTTTGTATCTACAAAAGTATCTGCAAAATGTGTAAAATTAGTATAGAGCAATGAGAATCAGAAATATAGATCATTTCGTCATTACCACGGCAGACTTGGAGCCATGCCTTCCAAGGCGTTATGCAAAGCATCTATCTTCGTGACCCAGATGGCAATCTGGTAGAACTGAGTAGCTACCTCTCGAATAGAATAGAATTTAAAGTCTCAAAATAATGACACTCACATATATTTTTCATAGTTGCTTTGCGCTGGAGACAGAAAGCTGTATATTGGTATTTGACTATTGGATGGATCCAAATGGAGCCATCCCTACCCTTTTGTCCAAGGACAAACCGGTATATGTCTTTGCCAGCCACTTTCATGAGGATCATTTCAACCCAGAAATCTTCGATTGGCGAAAGGCTTATCCTCACACCTCTTTTATATATATACTCTCAAAGGACATATTGAAACATCACAGATGTAGTAAGGAAGCTGCTGATGTATGGCTTGTAAAAGAAAGCACGTGGAGTGATTCCATAGTCAATGTACATGCCATGGGTAGCAATGATAGTGGTGTTTCTTGGATTGTAGAGGTAGAAGGTAAACGCATCTTCCATGCTGGCGACTTGAATAATTGGTATGCCCGGTTCCTAACCGATGATTATCAAGGTGGAACCATCTGGAGTATGGAGTTTGGCGAGATAGATCCATTAAGAGATGAGAAACAATACTTGGGTGAACTGAAAGACATCCACAAGATAACCGATAGCTTTGACATAGTGATGTTCCCTGTAGATGGTCGCATTGGCAATGGATATACACGAGGCGCAAGGCAGTTTGTCGACCAGTTCCATGTGGGCTTGTTTGTTCCCATGCACTTTGTGGCGAGTGGCGTCAAGAGTGCATGGAGAATGAAGAAGTTTACCGGTGCCAAAGGTATTCCTTTTTGGAGCATACAGCATAATGGTGAGGAAAGAAATATAGAATCATAATTAAAAACATATAAACAAATGAATAAAACAGCATTTATAACAGGTGCCAACAAAGGCATAGGCTTTGGCATCTGCAAGCATCTTGGTCTCAACGGTTGGGACATCATCGTTGGTGCTCGCAACGAAGCTCGTGCAACAGCGGCAATCAATAAATTGAAGAGTTTGGGTATCCATGTTCTTGGTTGGGTGAATATAGACCTTGCAGATTTGGATAGCGTGAAGGAGGCAGGAAAGCAAATTAGCGAGCAATATCCAATGGTTAGTCTCTTGGTGAACAATGCAGGCATACCAGGAGATATGTCAGTGACTAGCTGGGATACCGACATGAAAGATGTAATGGAAACAACCAATGTGAACTATTATGGTACTTTGGCCATTACACAGGCTCTTTTGCCTATTCTTAAGGAGAACAAGGGACGCATCGCCAACATTACAGTTCCAAGTGAGGTCAGTGAATATTGGCATCCTTTGGCTTATGTGGCAAGCAAGGCTGCCCAAAATGCCATGATGGGTGTGATGGCTATGGACTTCAAGCAGAAGAACATACCTTTGGAGATTTTCAGCGTACATCCAGGCCCAACTACAACAGATCTTAATGGCAATATGGCTCTTCCTGGATTTCACGACATTGATACTGTAGGAGAGAAGTTTGCGTTTCTCATCAATGATGGCCAGTCTCATAATGGTGAGTTTATAGAGCTATATCCTATCGTCAAGGAGGATTAGGCTACACATATATAAAATAAAAGGCAAGTGAGCATCTTCATACTTTGTTCACTTGCCTTTTTACATATAGTTATCTTACCATCCCACCACCCACTTTGCATCAGAATACTTGCCTATCAGCTCTGCGTCCTTGATAGCATCAAGCTGTCTTACATGCTTGTCCCTACCACTCACATCAATGCTTTTTCCATCCTTGTCATGGCTATTGAACTCATAGAGCTTGGCAGTGGAGGCAGAAGCATCTATCGGTCCAAAGCCCTCTGAGGGAACACCATCGAGCGTACAATTCAGGAGCACGCACTCCGCATCGGGATAGTTCTTGCCCTTGTTGTCAGGCAGGCGAGCTATCATGGCATACTGACTCATAGCCTTGAAGGTGCAGTCGTTGAAGATATTACCATGGTTCTCCTTAGTGTTTCTAATCCACATGAATGCCCCATAGCTGCTGATTGTGCAATGATTGAAGTAAGATGGTCCTCGCCCAAGCACCGTATCCCCTCCTCCATCTATGATGCAGTTGAGCCAATAGGCAGAGCCATTTACTTGCAAGGCATCACCATCGCCTATTACATGAACATTCTGTGCGAAGTTTCGCTCACCATTGAGCAAAAATCCTTCTGCCTGTCCCTTGCAATCAGTCTTGAAGGTAATGTTCTTGAAAATCATGTCCGAGCAGTTGTCGGCTGCCACGGCTGCACGACGAGAAGGAAAAGTACCCTTTAGTTCATTTGTCTTGATGTCAATGGGATGAGAATTGAACACCTCGTTGTTGGGATAATGAACTACTACTCCATCCACACTCTCACCCTCGATGATGACAAAACGCTTGTTACGGAAATACACCAACTCCTCATAGTCTCCATTTTTCACCAACACTGTTTTTCTGTTCTCTTCTGAAGGTAGTGAGTCTGGCATCCAGTCCATGGCACCTTGTAGAGTGGAGAAATCTCCGCTTCCATCTGCCGCAACAATGATCTTGTCTCTATCCAAGGAAGGAGCAACAGAACGTGTGGTGAAAGTCCATTCCTTCTTTCCGTTCCATCCCTCGATGACTCCCTTCCCTATCCTAACCTCATACTCATGCCCATACTCCAGCATGTTGTTGTGCAGATAGATGGTCGCTTTATTGCCATGACAGATGACGGGGTAAAAGTGGAAGGCATCAGAAAAGCCGCCTATGATGGTCTTCTGATACTTGCGCTTATCCTCCTTGGCGACTCCAGAAGGAATGCCAGGGCGAGTGTTACGGTTGGTGATGTTTCCCACCTTATATATATAGGGCACTGGTGTATATATGGCAGCGGGATTCTTGGGCTGTCCATCGGTAGGTCCTGCAGGTATGCTCATGTCTATTCTATCAACCACCTTTCGGGTAGTCTTGTCAATAATGCTTATGATTCCCTTGTTTCCTGCCTTTACCTCGCTGTCAAACTCAATGATGAGATGGGTGTCAATATTGATATCCTTTGCCTGGTTCAAAGGATAACAACTGATGGGAGTCTGCGCCTGCAGTTTCATTCCCATGGCAAGAATAGCCAGTGAAAAGATGATTCGCTTCATACTTGATTGCTTTTAAGTTGTTTTGGAGTCAAATTACTAAAAAAATGCGATATGCTGGCATTTATAAAGGAAATTTTGAAAATATTTTTTGTAGCACAAAAAGACTGCATCCGCCCTTTGTACCTTTGCACACGAATCAAGAAAGCAACTGCTTTTTGATTCTAAGAAGGAACTTTGGCAGAATATATGTATATGCCTTCATCTTATCATTCCTAATCAAAATTCCTAACTGAATTTATCCAAGATAAGCGCACAGCTTTCCTCGTCGGTGCTAACAGGCAGTATCTTGCATAGATGCGCAACTATTCTTTGCTTAGACTCCTCTGGCGAACGAGTGATGTGGCAAGCCTCCCTGCCAAACAAGTTCTCAGGAGTATTTAGCAATGCCCAACCAAATCCATACTCCCTGCCATGCTTGTCCCTTGGATATACGAAGTCCTCTGTCACGATATAGCCACCCATCTGCAGACGAGCTACATAGGCATCAAACTTGCCACGCATCTTGGGTTGCGTGAATCCACATGCCTTGCGAAGGTCACGGGTAATCATGCTGCCATTGAACTTCAAGGTCTCCAAGATGGCTTCCTCGATGCTGCCTGGCTCAGGGTAAGGATACTTGCTGCGGCGATAGTTGCAGAAGTCTGGCCACCACTCCTTACTGATGAACACAGCCTTCTTGCAAATAAACTTGCCGTAGGCACAGCCTGTCTCCCTGATGATGTCTCCCTTCCAATCCCACAGAGGCCACTCAAATCCACCCTCAGGCAATTGGACATACTGACAATCCTCATCCACCACCTCTTCTGCTGACCATCCTCTAATGCCGAGGGGGAGAAGAGGCAGAAAGCCAATCTCATTGATATATTCCATTAACTCTGCACATGAGTGCAGCTTGTCTTGTAAAATCATAGTCTTATTCTTTATAACCTTCAATAAAATGAAGAATTTGCATTATCTTACAAACCAAAAGAAAGGTTGCTATTGAATCTATCCTTAAATAGTTGTTGCTCTTTTGGGCTGATATGAAGTTCACTAGCAAGCTGCTCCCATCCTTTCATTGCTCCTACCACTTCCGATATAATCTCCTTTGCAGTATTCTCGTCAAGCATATAATCATCGTATGAGTCGAGCAAAAACATTAAGTCGGCCTTGTTGGTGGATGAGTTGATGAGCAAGCTCTGATATTCATTGAGCGTTGGATTCATGTCATAAGCAGGTGACAATGTCCATCCTTTCTGTGTAAGCAAGAATCCATGGTTTCTGAAGTGATCATCGGAATTGCCAATGCAGATGTTGAACGCCACTCGGCGATAAAGCTCACGAAGATTCTTCTCCACATCACAGCAACCTTGGAGAATGAAATCCGCAATGTCAAGATAACCATATCCACCATTGCTGGCATTGTCTCCATCCGTCAGTCCTAACAGAGACAAAGAAGAGGCAAAATGAATTCTTCTACCATCTGCAGTTCTGTCAAATCGGGTAGAAAGGAGAGTGTGGTACTTACCTAATCCTGCCAATACCCTTGTCTTTGCCACTTGGATTCCAGCCTTTTGAGCCAGCTGATGAGAGAAGTGCTCCCATAATCCTGCGTCATAATCATCTTTTCGGGATGGAAACTTGGCAATGCACAAATTCCCATTCTCATCCATCACGCCAGACTTCGGACGTGCGCCACCAAGGGAAGTACCAGGTTGAATCAACTGCGCTATCCATTTTTTCTCTGGCAGGATGTCTGATTCCTCGCTCTTCTCTATCTCCTCACTTGCAGTAAGCAACTCCCTTATATCTGTCAAAGGCGGTATTTTAAGAGAAGGGGTGGAATTGATGAAGTCCTTGTCATCAAGATTCTTCTTGAAACGGAAGCCTCCCATCCTTGAAAAGTCATCAATACCTATCAAAAAGTCAAAGGAGGACAAATTGCGAGGAGCCCTTTTCTCGTCCTCTGCCAAAATTTGCTCCCTTCGCTTTAGCAAGGTTCTACCCCATCTGTCAGGTAAGGCATCAGAGAAACATCCAAAGATGTCCTTTCCTGGTTGGGTATATTGCATCCCTGAATAATTGTTGATGTCTGCCGACAAGGCTATGTCTGCATGTTCACGCAGCCATGCTGTATCAAACTGAAAGGCATAGCTGTCTGAGCCGCGCAATCTTTCATAGCACAGCTCACCTATCAGCTGAGATTCCTTCAGCCAGTCAAAATCAGCAAAGACAAATATCTTTTCCATTGTTCTTGAATTTTCTATAATCAGGATTATTCCTTCTTCGAGGCTCTTTTTCTGTTTTTGAGCTGCAAATCTTGCAAGTCCCTGCCCAGCTTGTCTTCCTTGGCAAGGAGCAGGATGTCATCATCGAGCTGCAAGGCATAGAGCACACGCAAGTAGATGCCCATGGAAACCGTGGGCAGTCCTTTCTCCACCTTGTTCAAAGTTACCTCAGAGCAAGAAGCCCTCTCAGCTACCTGTGCCATAGAGAGGTTGCGGCGAAGACGAGCCAGCTTGATTTGCTCACCCACAATCGCCATCTTTTGCACCAGTTTTCTTGGAAGCTTAGTCCCCATCGTATTCTTTGTCATACTTTATAACCTTAAATATAATTTGCAAAGTTACAAAAATAATTCATTTAATAATGTATTGCACAGAAATATTATGGATTATTAAAATATCCGACATCCTTGTCAGCAATGATTAAATTATTTATCCTTTGCTGCCAATCTTGCTTACCTCTTTCCCAGTTTTGGCAAAAAGTGTTCACCATGAAGTGACGTTTCCATTTGGCACGCAACTTGCATTCGCATAGGGTGAAGATAAACAAAAAACAATTAGAAATCCCGACGGAATCGAAAGACGAAGAGAGGACGAAAAAAAGATAATTGGAGGTTTTACATTATGTTGTTAGCTCGTAGAAATCAGAATGTTTCAAATTGGTTGAACAATTGGTTTAATGATAACTTCTTTGATACTGCCTTGATGCCTCACATGAGTGCCACAGCTCCTGCTGTCAATGTCAAGGAGAATGCCACTGCCTACACAATGGAAGTTGCCGCCCCTGGCTTGAAGAAGGATATGGTCAAGATGAACATCGACAAGGATGGTTACTTGAATGTATCTATCGAGAACAAGGATGAGAAGAAGGAGGAAAAGAAGGAAGAGCATTACTTGCGTCGTGAATTCTCTTACAGCAACTACTCTCAGAGCTATGCTTTACCAGAGGATGCCGATCAGGAGAAAATTTCTGCTGAGGTCAGTGACGGTGTTTTGAAGATAGAGATTCCTAAGGTAGCCAAGGAGGAGAAGAAGGAAGACGTTAAGCACATTGAGATCAAATAATTACTCATAACGTGCTAAACAGTTTTCTTGATGACTTTCATAAGCATTAGAAAATAATTAAAACGGAGGCTAGTCCCAGCAATGGGACTAGCCTTTTTTGTTTTTTCTCATAATTACCCGATAGAATCTTTGTCATCATCCGTCACCAGGGTTTGGCTTTCTTTCGGCTGTGGTTTAGGTACGAACCCAAGGATGGCAACCAGACAGCTCATCAGCGGACTGATGATGTTGAAGAAACAGAACGGGAGGTAAACGAGTGTCGGAATGCCGAGAACCGTACTCTGTGTCATACCGCAGGCAGTCCAAGGAACCAGTACGCTCGTAACGGTAGCACTATCCTCCGTACTTCGGCTCAAGAGTTCCGGCCTGTATCCTCGTTCGGCATATTCATCCTTGTAGATAGATGCATTCATGATGATACTCAGAAACTGGTCGCCCATCACTAGATTGAGCAGAACGCCGGATGTCACCGTGCTGCATACGAGTGATACGGTGCTGTGGATGCTTTTCAGGAGGATGTGGGTGATGGCGTGGAGCATTCCGCTGGCTACCATGCACGAACCGAAGCACATGGCACAGAGAATAAGCCAGATGGTATTGAGCATGCCCGCCATTCCACGGGTGGCTACGAGATCATTGATGCTGTCCATGCCGCAATCTACCTGGGTATGGGTATAGCAGGTAGTCATGATTCCTTCAAAGAGATTCTTGGCGGTAATGCCGCTTTCGCCAGCGATCTTTACGAGCACTTCCGGCTGGAGAATGAGAGCACAGATGCATGCTGAAAGGGCCGAAAGCAGAAGCGTGATGAGAGATGGTGTCTTGCGGTAGATGAGCCATCCGGTAAACGCAGGAACCAGCATCGTAAGCAGGGAGATGTTGAATCCATGGCTCAGACCGGTAAGATACTGGCTGACATCCACTGGCTTGGAATCATAGCAGAGTCCGATGATGAGATAGAGTACCAGTGAAAGCAGGATGCTCGGTATGGTGGTGTAGAGCATGTAGCGGATATGTGAGAAGAGGTCAGCTCCGGCTATGCTTGAAGCCAGCACGGTAGTATCGCTCATAGGCGAGAGCTTGTCACCGAAATAGGCACCCGAGATAATCGCTCCTGCCGTATAGGGTGCCGGTATGCCCAGGGCATCACCTATTCCCATCAGGGCAATACCGATGGTGGCAATGGTGGTCCATGAGGTTCCTGTCATCACCGAGATGATGCTGGAGATGATACATGCGCAGGGAAGGAAAAAGGTAGGCGACATAATCTGCACACCATAATAGATTAATGTGGGTACAACGCCACTGATCATCCAGGTGGCTGACATCATACCGATGAGCAGTAGAATCAGGATAGACACTCCTGCATCGCCCACTGTCTTTTTGATCATCTCCTCGAAGATATTCCATTTCATCTTGTAGATGGTCATACTGAGCGCTACGCATACGGCTGTAGCTATCATGAGGGCTACCTGTGAAGCACCAGCCAGGGCATCATCTGGGAAGAGTTTGACAACCAGGACGATAAGAGCGATAAGTACAGCCAGTGGGAGTACAGATACGAGCGGGTGTGGTTTGTACTGCTGCTGAGACGGGCTGAGAGCCTGGTTCTCTGCAGTTTGATTCATTTGGTTCTTGTTGTTTTGTTCCATTGATTAATTCTCTCTTACTATGATTATTTATTCCGGATGCAAAAGTACAAAAAAGATTTCGTTTACCTAATGCTTTTACCATGTTTTTTGATGACACACTATCTTAAAATCTATGAACAGCCAGTAACGCCATTGTTATTTTATGTTCACAAGCTAGAAACCTCATAGAAATAAAACCACTATAATTTTGCACCCAAAATTTAAAACAGTATTATAATGAGGACTTATGTAACTTTATTGTTGTCTGTGGCATTATCATTGCCTATGACAGCCTGCTCGAAAAAGAGCACTGGTGCTGATATAGAAGGTGTCGGCACACACAAGAAAGAACAGGTAAATATTATTGGTAAGGTAACCTGCGAAGGTAAAGGTATCGCAAATGCAGTGGTTTCTGACGGTGTGGAAGTTGTAAAAACCAACGATAAAGGAGAATACAGTCTCCTTTCTAAAAAGAAATACGGCTATGTCTTCATTTCAATCCCTTCTGGATATGAAGCAGCCATCATTGGAAACCAACCACAGTTTTTCAAGCGTCTGTCAACTAAAGATACCAACATAACCGAGAAGGTGGATTTCGTACTCAACAAAGAGAATAATGAGAAGCATGCTGTACTTGCTATGGCGGATTTTCATCTGGCAAAACGAAATAATGATATCAATCAGTTTGAAAGCGTAGCAGCAGACATCAACCAGACTGCACAGGAATTGCGCTCGCAGGGATATAAAGTATATGGCATCAGCTTGGGTGATGAAAGCTGGGACGGATTCTGGTATTCCAACAATTATGGTATCAAGGAAACTTTCCTGGAACTGCAGAAAATAGAGATTCCTTTCTTCCATTGTATGGGAAACCACGATAACGATCCTTACTTCCCTGACGACAGAAAGGCTGAAGATGAATGGATTAATATCTGCGGACCGGTATATTATTCTTTCAATGCCGGTAATGTACATTATATTATTATAGATGACATACAATATCTTAATGCTGGTGCATCGCTGGGAACTGTCGGCAAACGCAACTACAATGAAACCATTATTTCAGAGGAACTCGCATGGCTGAAGAAAGACCTTGCTTCCATCCAGGATAAGAACACCCCTATCATGGTAGCTACCCATGCTCCTCTCTATGGTAATCCAAAGCTGAGCGGAAATCAGGAAATTGATGATGATAACCTGCAAAACACGGGTGAGATAGAAGCCCTGTTTGCAGATTTCTCCAATGTCCACTTCCTCTCCGGACATACACATGTCAACTATAATGTTCAAAAGCGAAACAATATCCGTGAGCACAATACTGCAGCCATCTGTGCTACATGGTGGTGGACGGGTAAACTGTCTGGCAACAATACTTGTACCGACGGAACTCCAGGTGGTTATGGCGTATATCTGTGGAACGGCAATCAGGCAGAATGGTATTATAAAAGCAGCGGTTTTGATAAAAAATACCAGTTCAGAGCCTACGATCTCAACACTACTTACATTGCTCCGGAAGTATATGCTCCTAAATATCAGGAAGATATGAAGATATATGCACAGGGGTATAATGTAAAGAAAAGCAATAATGAAATCCTGCTGAATATTTGGAATTATCAGCCTGACTGGAAGATAGAAGTAACCGAAGAAGGAAAACCGCTTGAGGTAACCCGCATGGAAGGTTATGACCCGCTTCACATCATTTCTTACGATGCCAAGCGCATCAATGCTGGAGGCAAAGCAAAGGTTACCTTCCCATCCACCCCTACTGCCCACCTTTTCAAAGCAAAGGCTTCGAAAAGCAACAGTATAATCAATATCAAGGTAACTGACAACTTTGGCCATGTCTATACGGAAGAAATGAAAAGACCAAAAGCATTCAACGTAAATATCAGATAATGTAGCACATAAATTCAAGAAGATATGAGACATTTTAAAAAGAGTTTGGGCTGTCTTGCCCTTGTTTCCATGGGAGGTCTTACTCCCGCAATGGCACAGATGGCTCCACGTGACTCTATTGCAGGAGCAGAAGGAAATATCAGAAAAACAAAAGTAACAAAAGATAATAAAGAGTCTTTCACTAACCAGTCGCTCCATGAAGTGGTGGTAACAGCTTTGGGTATCTCACGCAAGGAAAAGGCATTAGGCTACTCTGTGAAAACTATCAATAACGATGAACTGACCAGTACGGTTAGTGGAAACTGGCTGGATAACATGGCAGGCAAAGTGGCTGGTCTGTCTATGGTCGGTGCAGGTACCGGTCCGTTAGGAAGCATGCGAATCACGCTGAGAGGTGATAATTCGCTCAACTACGGCAACAATAGTGCACTCATCGTCATTGATGGAATACCGATGGACTCCGGTTCACCAACAACAGGAAGCGGTTCCAACTATGCCAATGGTGATGCTCCGGTAGATTTCGGAAGCAGCCTTGGTGATCTCAACCCAGACGATATCGAATCTGTTACCGTTCTGAAAGGTGCTGCAGCTACTGCCCTGTATGGTTCGCTGGCAGGTAATGGAGCTATTGTTATCACAACCAAGAAAGGAAGTACCAAAAAGGGTATCGGTGTAACGCTCAATTCTTCTGTCACGCTCGACTATGCCAGTTATTGGCCAGATTTCCAGAAAGAATATGGTGCAGGAAGTGACTGTGGCTTAAGCCCATTCTGTTTCTGGACACTGGATGCCAACGAAGCTCCAGACGGAATTGCTACATACCGCAATATTTCCCGTTATGCTTTCGGAGAGAAATTTGATGCCAGCAAGATGAGATACCAGTATATGTCTAAAAACTGGGAAACCGGTACCTATGAAAAACTGCCATGGGTATATGCTGATGACTGGTACACCGGATTTTTCCAGACGGGTGTGACATGGAAAAATACTGTCACGCTGGCAGGAGGAAATGGTAGAGGTACATCGGCAAGAGCATCCATCAATGATACCCGAAACACCTGGATTACACCAAACACAGGTTATCGTCAGAACTCAGTTTCGCTGGCTTTCGAGACTCCTATCAACAAGAGTATCAAGCTGACTGCCAATGTCAACTACAACCATAAGTCCAGCGATAACCTGCCTATCAGCGGATATAGTGCACAGAGTCCGATGTATGCCTTGGTATGGGGATACAACAATAATCCTATCAAGGCATGGAAAGATGAATATTTCCAGGGCAGATACAATGTAGAGAACTACAACAATACCGACGGAACCCACGGCAACAGTCTTGTTTATCCTGCCAACGACTCATACAACCCTTATCGTACTGCATACGAAGAGATCAATACGCTCGACCGTAATCGTATCTACGGAAATGCACAGGTAAATATCAAGATCCTCAAGGGACTCACACTCAACCTGCGTACATCTATCGACATAACCGATGATTGGCGCACCCAGAGAAAGCCTTGGTACACACCCAATCATCAGGCAGGATTCTATCGCGAACAGAGTACCCGTTCTTATATTCTGAATCATGACTTCCTGTTGCAGTATAAAAACAACTGGCTTGAAGACCGTTTCGGACTGACGGCAGCCTTTGGTGGAAACAGTCTCGAGCGCAAGTACCGACGAACAGACATCACGCTCAATAAACTTCAGATGGATGGCGTATACAACATTACCAACCTGCCGTCTGGAGAGATTCCGGATATCTATGCCAATAAAACGAAGAAGATTGTAAACAGCTTTTATGGTTATGCGGAAATGAGTTGGGATGGCACTTATTATCTCGATCTGACAGCACGCAACGACTGGTCGAGTACGCTCAGCAAGAGCAACCGCTCTTTCTTCTATCCTTCCGTATCAGCCAGCATCCTTCTCGACAGAGTGCTCAACCTGCAGGACAAGGCTCGTTGGATGAATATGCTGAAATATCGCCTTTCTTGGGCGAATGTAGGTAATGATACATCACCTTATTCTCTTGACCGGTATTATTCATCCACCTCATACCCGGGAAGCTATACCATGCAGGGTACCATTCCTGATGCTAATCTAAAACCGGAGAATGTAACCAGTTGGGAAACAGGATTGGAAGGTAAGATATTCAACGGACGTTTAGGATTCGACTTCACTGCCTACCATACAGCCTCTACCAACCAGATTCTTACTGTTTCTGCCGACCAGATTACAGGTGCTACAGGATACAAAATCAATGCGGGTAAAATAACGAACCAGGGTATTGAACTGTCTCTCTCCGGCACACCGGTAAAGACCAGAAACTTTTCATGGAACATAGACATGAACTGGTCTAAAAACTGGAACAAACTGGTTTCGCTGCAAGATGACTGGGATCCGCAAACTCCATTGCAGACCAGTATGGGAACAACAATCGGAAGCCGCGTATATGTATATTCCTATGTAGGTCAGCAGATGAACTACATCTACGGAAGAGGTTACCAGCGCGCACCGGAGGGTTCCTACTATACGGATGAAAACGGCAACCAGATTGACTGTTCCGGTATGAAACTGATTGATAAGAATGGTTACCCTATGCTGGATACTAGCCCTACCCGCCGTATCGGTAAGGTTGATCCTGACTGGAAAGCCGGCATGACTCAAACCTTCAGATATAAGAATCTCACCTTGGCCATGGTATTTTCTGCTCAATATGGAGGTCATTGTTTCTCGGTTACCAACTTTGCTCTCTCCTATCAGGGAAAGTTAAAGAACTCACTTGAAGGCAGAAACGATGGCCTTGTTGTAGATGGAGTGTACAAGGATGCGGATGGCAATTATCACAAGAATACTACCATCGTGGACAATATACAGACCTATTACAACTCTTATGTCTGGAACCGAAACAACACCGAGGAAAATACGTTCAATACATCATTCCTCAAATTGAAGATGGTACGACTCGACTGGCAGTTGCCTAAGACATGGCTCAGTAAGAAAAACTGTCCTGTGAAGTCTGCACAGATTGGAGCCTATGCCACCAACCTGTTCTGCCTGACCAGTTTCCCACAATACGACCCGGAGGTGGGAATGGTAAACGGCGGCGATGTTCATTCCGGCATCGAAGCTATGTCGTATCCTATGACCCGTTCATACGGTGTTAACGTAAAATTATCATTCTAACACGATAAGTTGATTATGAAGAAAATGAAAAAGAATATATATATCTGCGGTTTAGCAGCATGCATGCTTGCCCTGGCAAGCTGTACCGATAATTTTGACGAGACCAATACAAATCCAAACAAGATTACGGTGGCGAGCGGAAAATTGGATGCTTCTGCCATGTTTGAGCAAACACTCTATGGAAGTGCCAACTTCTTTACATATTATTCCTGGTTTTGGTGTGATGAACTCATTCAGCACACAGCCCATACTGGTGGAACCACCCGTCAGGAACATCGCTACTTTATAGGAGACCAGAACTGGAAGGCTCTTTGGAATACCTATTCAAGATATGCCAGCAATGATGTCAACATGATCAATCTGGCTAAGGCACAAGGTTCTTCCTATCTCCAGGCGGTTGGACTTACCATGAAGGTTCTGTTCATGTCAAACCTTACCGATATCTATGGAGATATCCCTTACAAGGAGGCTTTCAAGGCGGAAGAGGGAATCAAGCAACCTGTATTCGACTCTCAGGAAAGTGTGTATCAGCAGATGTGTGCCGAACTGGAAGAGGCAAACCGTATCTATGCTTCACAACCCTATGTAGAGGAGAAAAACAGGAAGTTGGACGGCATGTATAGCTTTGATATGGCAAAATGGCGTAAATTCAACAATTCTCTGTATCTCAGATTGTTGTGCCGCATCAGTGGACGAAAGGAAACCATCGTGGATGGTACCAGCAATGTGGCACAGAAGATGGCGGAAATCGTAAGCAGTCCGGAGACTTATCCTATATTCGAAGCCAATGAAGACAATGCCACCGTACATTATACCGGTATAGCTCCATATACAAGCGAATTTGATAATGCTTCCTATACAGAATCTTCCTTTACAACAGGCAGCTATAAGTTGACCGAACAGATGATCAGGATGATGGTCATCAAGGATGCAACCAATACCAAGGTTGATCTGTATACAGACCCTCGCCTGCCGATCATCGGAAGAAAGAAAAGAGAATATTGGGCTGGTACTATAGCCGGAGCTGCCATGGGTGAAGAATCAAACAATGGCGACAAGAATGCAGCCTATCTGAACTATAAGGTTCTATGCCGTAACAACTGCGATGAATGGTTTATGGACTATGCCGAAGTGGAGTTTATCCTTGCCGAAGCCGCACTCAAGGGACTGATTCCTGGAGGAGAAACTGTTGCCAAGGCTCACTATGAAAAAGCCATCACGGCATCGCTCCAGAAATGGTCTGACTTCGCATCACCAGTTGATCCAACATTAGCCATTACAGCAGAAGGAATCCAGACTTTCCTCAACTCCAGTCTGGCATCCTGGGATCAAGCCACCACACTTGAGGCAAAGTCAGAACTGATCGGTAATCAGAAGTATCTGGCTCTTTTCTGGACAGGTATGGAAGACTGGCATGAATATCGCCGTACAGAATATCCGAAACTCACAGTAGGAAGCGGTTGCGTGTACAACGATATGATTCTGCCTACTCGCTTTGCTTATCCAAGCACTACCATAGCTACCAACAGAGTACATGCCGACGAAGCCCTCCAGAGAATGGGCGGTGAAAATGATATGAAAACCCCAGTATGGTGGAGCAAGAAGGCGATAGAGAAATAAAGAATTAAAAGTAAAATACGAAAATCATGATGAAAAAAAATATCATATCCAGTTGCTTTACCTTTGCCATTTCCCTGGCAATGATACTACTTGCATCTTGCGCAAGCGACAATGATGAAGCATGCTACTTCAAAATGGAAACCGAGCAAACGCAGGTAAACGTACCAGCAGCTGGCATTTCAAAGTCTAAACTGGCGAAAGTTGTCATCCGTTCAAACAAAGACTGGAATATCCAACTGGAAAATCCAGATGATGCACAATGGGTGCATCTCTTCGCCAACGAAGGTAGTGCCGATGGCATCTTCCGCTTTTGGGTGGATAAAAATACCGAGTTCACATCCCGTTCTGCACGATTGTTTTTTACTGTAGATGGTCAGAAACAGGATGTTCCTTACACCATAGAGCAGGCTGCTGATGTTCCTACCATCGCAATTGCCAATGCTGAGAATGGATATAAGGTCCTGGCTACGGGTGGACAGATCAAGGTTCCTGTCAGTCATAACATAGAATGGACTACTCTGTTGAAAGATGAGATGAACCAACAGCCAGACTGGATAAAAACAGATTCCTGTGGTACAGACAGCATCTATCTCTCTCTGGAAAAGAACACAGACGATACCCGTTCTGCCATCCTCACCTGTACCGGTGTGGGAGAATATGCTTCCGTTATGAGTTCTACCATCATCACACAGGCAGATGCCGGCATCTATCTCAACGAGCGCTTCGACTGGATGCAGGAAGGTAAAGAGGATTATTATTACAACTATCCGGAACAAGGTATCGCCGTATGGACAGAAGAAGAATTATCACATGGCTGGACTACGTTAGGCATCTCAAATCCATGCCTGTATGGTGGACTCGGTTATCTGAAACTGGGAAAGACGAATGTGGCAGGTGATGCCCTGTCGCCAAAATTGAGCAATATAGTAGGAACTTCCGATGTGGAAGTTACATTCAAGAGTATCGGATATGTTTCCAAGGGTGGAGCCAAGGATGATGGTGTCATGAGAGTGATGATAGAGGGACCTGGAACGATAGAAGGTCAGGATCTCGTAGATATGACAGTTAATGAGAAATCATATCGTGCCGCAACATTCGATATCACGGTCTATCCGAATTCTTCAAAGAATGAAAACGGCGAAGACTACAATCCTTGGATGCAACCTGGCGCAACATTTACCTTCCGCATTAAGGGAGCCACCAAGGATACCCAACTGCTGTTCGTGGGTGGTGTTGCATGGAATAGTGGTCTGAAAGGAAAGGGGAAAGGCAAGAATCGCCTCCTCTTGGATGATATAAAGGTAAAGGCTATATAGTTTTTCCAACCAGACAAGTATATATAAACGAAAGAGGGTGTGCCATGGAATATGACACACCCTTTTCTTATCCGTTTCGAAGAAGTCGGCTAAGTATCTGTCTATCTTACGTTTAATTATATTCTTGTCCTCTTTTCTAATATAAAACAGAGCCGTTTTGTCCGTTTTTCCAAGATTTAACACTCTTCATATAGACCATTCTCCAGCGTTATCGTCAATTTAAAAGTAATAAAAGTCTTACCAACCTGGCGAGCACCAGAAACGAGAAGAGCTTTTTTTTCTGTTTCGAAGAAATTGCGTAAATAATTGTATATCTTCCTGTTAAGCATATCTATATTACTTTTTTCAACCATATTTTATAGGTTTTACGGAACTTTTCCAACCCTTTTTAGGGCATTTTCTGCCACTTTTCCAACTTCTAGCCGCTGCAAAGATACTATTTTTCTCCGAAACTCTTCTATTTAAACAAGAATATTTTCTCAAAATATCACAAATTAAACCAATCGGTTAAATACACGCACGCATAAAACTTTTTTTTATCGAAAAAAGTATCAAAGTCTCATTATTTGGCAAAAATGTAGGCTTATGGTATTAATACTCAGAATGTTAGCAGAATGAGACTTCTCTGAAAATGAAGGGAGAAGTATCATAGAAGTATCATAAAATAGCGAGAAGTATCATAAAAAACGGCAATGCAGAGCTATTTTATAGCCAATTCGTGGCTCTCAGTCGCAGAAAAAACACGAAATTGGTCAGTCAGCAAGTAGTTATGTGTCTTTTTGTAAATATGGTTGACTCCTAAAGTTTCAATTACATGAAAGAATCATTAGAAGCAACACTGAAAGATGTCGAACTTACCAAGGAAGTGTACCGTCTGTACACTCTTGAGCACCTAACACAACAAGAGATTTCAGTTAAATTGTGTATAGGTCGCTCTACAGTTTGGCGTAAAATTCGTACCTTTGAAGCCGAAAATCCAGAATTGGCAGAAAAGATGAGTAAACAAGGTAAAGAAATTACTCCCGATGACTACAAAGATTTGGTCAAGGAGGTAGCAGAGTTAAAGAAGCAACTTAAGGCAGAACGTCTTCGTGCAGATTTCTATGAGGAAATGGTAGCCTTTGGGAAGGAGGCATATGGTATAGACTTAAAAAAAGCTGGCACCAAGTAGCAAACAGGCTTCACACTCGGGACAACAGAAAGTATCCTATTGCCTCGATGTGTCGCTTACTTGGTGTAACCAAGCAGGCCTATTACAAACATGGAGATAGTGAGATGGTAAAAGTCGCCCAGGAAGCCTTCGTCGTAGAGTTCATAAAAGAAGTTCGCAAGAAAGATCCAGGCATAGGTGGCAACAAGCTCTGGCTTATGTACCAAAGACAATTTGGGACATCCAGAAGTGTTGGTTACAATCGCTTTTATGACATAGTTGAAAAGTACAATTTAAAGGTTCGAAAGGTTAAGCGTAGGGTGAAGACGACAGACTCCACCCATAACCTTCCTTTGTATCCAAACATAGTCAAGGATTTGCTTCCGGTACGCCCTTGTCAATTGATAGTCAGTGATATAACTTATATACCATATTTTCTTGATCCGGAAAGTGGGGAATATCAGTTCTGTTTTCTTGCCCTTATTACCGATTATTATACAAAGGAAATCGTTGGCTACAGTGTGGCTCCGACACTGGAAGCTATCTATGCCATAGAAACCCTCAAAATGGCATTGAAGCATTATGAAGGATATGATCTTAGTCAGCTGATTCATCATTCTGACCGTGGTGTACAATATGCAAGTTTTGCCTATACGGATTTGCTCAAAAAGTATGGCGTAAAAATCAGCATGACGGAAAGTGGAAATCCAAAGGACAATGCTGTTGCTGAAAGAGTGAATAGTACCATTAAGAATGAGTTACTGAAAGGCATGTCGTTTACCAGTATTGTTGATGTGAAAAAAGCGGTAAGCCTTGCTATAAACTTCTATAATGAAGAGCGTCCTCATATGAGTCTTGATGGATTGACTCCACGTGAAGCGGCCAAGAAAAAGGGAGAAATCAATAAAAAATGGATAAGCTATAGAGAAAAAGCGATAAAAGCTAAGGTGGAATAAAAAGAAATTAGTATCTTTGCACCTACCAAGGAACTACGTGATGGTATAAGCCACCAACGTATAAAGTTTGAGTTGGGCATCGAGCCCAACCCAAACTTACCAAGGAAGCTACGCTCAGGAATGTCCCCCAACTTGTTCAGTATGGAATATGAGGAGGACAACTAAAAATATGACTATTTATATAGGTGGTCAACCAAAAATATGACTATCTATTTAGGTGGTCAACTAAAAATATGACTAAGCTTCAGGCAAGTCAACGTAAATTATAAAATAAGTTTTAACCGAGTCAACTCGTCTTACAAATAAAGCTAAAAGTGGTCAACTAAAATCGTTAAACCACAATGCCCACAGTTGCCCAAGACTTTGGGCATCTTTGCCCAACTATGTGGGGCATCTTTACCCAAGGCTTTGGGCACGGTTACCCAAGACTTTGGGCATCCGTACCCGTGTAAGTGGGTATGGATACCCGTGTACGTGGGTATGAGTATCCATGGGCGTGGGCAGAATTGTTCTGCTTCAGCGCGCTGCTTGCTAGGGCGTGGCAATAGGTGGCATTAGGTGGCAATAAGAACAGGGGTTATTGCCACGCGTAAATCACTATATACCAATAGGTTAACCATAAGTGTGGCAATAGTGGCATTAAAATAGAGAAAAAAATATTTTTCCTCCATTCAAAATCTGCTGATGAGAAAGGCGGAAATCATGCAGCGGCTTGCCATTAAGTATTAATGACTTTACACGATAACTTCCTGATATACTGGCTGGTGCAGAGATTTCGAAGCGCTTGCCGTTCTCCAGATTCAGCGTAACTTTCTCGAAAGCAGGCGTACCAATATAGTAAAAAGGTGTGCCTGGACATACCGGATAGAAGCCTAAAGATGAGAAAATATGCCAGGCAGAACGCTGTCCTGTTGCATCTTCACCCGAAAAACTGTCATTTTCCAGTATCTGATGCACCCTTTCCTGCGTCTTCTCCGGCTCACCGGCTGCCGTATAGAGATATGCCAGATGATGGCAAGGCGAATAACTGTGCTGATACCATCCCCTATCAAACATCCTGTCTAATCGGGAAATCACCTTACCATTGCTCATCAGCACCTCCACTTGAGGATGCGCCTTTCTCTCCTTCTTCTCCTCTTTATCAATCAGTTTCTCCTTCTTGTCCATCGGTTTGCTGTCATGAATCACCTCAAACAGACCGGCGATATTCTGCGGAACCGACCAGGTATCCTGACAGGCAGAACCTCCCAGAATATTACTCTTACCTGAAAACAGTTCTTTATCTTCTGCCCATTTTCCATTCTCATATCTTCCGTCAGCCCAGCCCGAAAGCGGGTTGATTACGTTGCGCCAATTCTCAGAACGGCGCATCAGTACCTGATAATCATCCTGATACTGCTGGCGGAGCGTAGCATCCTTGCAGGAATCAAGCAGTAGCTTTGCCATCTGCGCCACGGCAAAGTCATCGTATGCATACGCCAGGGTGCGCGAGGTAGAAGCGGTAGCAGAACCGGCCCCCTCCTCTACCGGAAGATAACCATTCGTCATATAGGAAGTGATGGAGCGGCGGCCCTTTCCGGAACGGTAATCCTTGGCAAGATAAGGAGTAGAGAAGGCATTCATGCGCATTCCCTCGTAAGCCTTCACGGCATCAAAGTTGCGGATGCCCTTGACATAGGCATCGGCAAGCGCGATACTGGCATCATCGCCCAGCATCTCCGTCTGCCCGCAGTTGGCAGTTGGAAAGACAGGCATCCAGACGCCATCCTGATACATCTTTACCAGAGACTGCATCATCTCTCCCGACAGCATCGGGGTAAGAAGATGATAAAGAGGCAACTGTGCGCGGTAGGTATCCCATATCGCAAAGTCGCCATATTGCAGTTCGCCGACATCACTCAACTCATGGGGAAGAAACGAACTGCGGTACAGGGCGGTATAAAAGCGGTTCACCTTCGCCGTGTCCTGACTCTCCACATCGATGGTATGCAGACGTTCGCACCACAGATTGGCAGCATACTCCATCATACTGTTGAAGTCCAGACCGCCGTACATATAGTTTTCGGCATTGAGATTGGTCACCGCCTGGTCGTGCGAAGTAAAGGAGGTAGCCGACATCCATTCCATCGCCTTTCCAGTCTTTCCCCTGAAGGTGAGCCAGACTCCGATACCCGGCTTGCAGGTCATCATCAGTCCCTTTCTTTCCGCCTGTGCTTCATCAAAGACACCATAGTCAACCAGCTCATCTTTATCATAAGCCAGTACGAAATGTCCCCCGAAATCATCCGGTTTCCCCCATCCCTGATATACATGAGGCGCCGGATTATAGGCATAAACCACATGGTTTACGGTATCAATCTCGATGGTTCCCTGTCCGTCATCATTATTGGGCTGGATAACGAGATGAACCAGTTCGTCCTTATCGGGCGTAACACGGATCATGGAGGTATGGCTCAGGGCAGTCATCTCTGCCTTCAGATGCTCATCCTTCAGCTGGACACCATAGTAATGGGGATGCGATACCTCGTCTTGATGGCTGAAAGCGGTGGCACGCTGAGCGGGCTGCAGACGGAGTTTGCCTCCCAAGGCAGCTAGGGTGAAAGAGCCGTAATCCCGTTTCTCGCCACCTCCCGGCCAATGGCTGCATCGGAATCCCTGCAACTGCGTATCCTTATCATTATAAGGCACCACACAAGGCTGCTCGGTATCCCGGGTTTGGGGAGTCCAGAAGTTCTGTCCGTTCGGGACCAGTACGGCAGGAATCGCCTGTCCCGCTCCTCCCATCGTTTGGATGGCATAGAGCTGGCGCACATGTTCCAGCTGGTGGATACGCTGGTGCATCTCCTGCTTCCATTCTTTCCAGGAATAATAATGAGTTCCGTAAATCACCTGTCCTACAGGAGAAAGCATGATATCTCTTTCGTTCAGCATGAACTTCACCACCACGCTATCCTTCCGGTTCTTGTAGAATATCATCTGCAGGTTGGCACCCATCGGAACCACGCGGTCCATCCTGTCTGTCTCTGCACCGAGTACTACCTGGTCGGCGTCTTCACGGGCACCGGCAGGAGGCAAGGTGGCATCAAAAAGAAGAGACAGGAGCCGGTAGAGGGCTGTATCATGACCGAAACGGAGGGTGGCTGATGACTTGGAAGAGCGCAAGGCAGCATCGGCTTCGGTTTCGATGTTCTGCCAGAGCGAGATGGCGCTCCGTGCCGGAATCTCTTCATTGGTAGCCATACTGCCGTTGGTGATGTTCATGCGGAGATTGTTGGCTTCATAGATGGCACGGAATTCGGCATCGGTAAAGAGCGCATTCAGACTGTCTTCCATCTCCTGCGGATAGGCAGGAAAGTTCAGGCCCACATCCTGCAGGGAGGAGGTGAGTCCATACATTTCGGTCATCAGTTTCAGGGGTTCATCTATCTTTGCGGTGTTCTTGAATAGCTGTTGCAGAAACCGGCGTGGCGAAACCTGAGCCTTCACCATGGTGCGTTTCTTCAGCGTCTTCAGTTCGGGAGATTCGTAGGCTATCCAAGCCATATCAGCAGAATCGGTCTTCACATCCAGATGCAGCTGGGGCTGTAGATTCCGCAGCTGCGAAGTAAAGGCGAGCATACTCTTGGCGCAGCGGTCGGAAACACTGGAGCGTGCCTTTAGCTGGTGTCCGGCAGCAAAAATCTGTGGATAATGGGAATACATGCGTCGGGCAATGGCCTGATGCTGCAGTTCACCCAGTCGGGTCAGTTTGCCGCCGTTTCCCTTTGCATTCTCACATATCCGCTTCACGATACTCTTAATCTGAAGTCCGAGCGGAGTAAGATTGCCTTCATCAGCAAACTGCTTTTCTATCCAGAGATAGCGTTCATCCCTCGACATCCATCGCGAGCCATGGCGCCCGTAATGACTGATATAATAAGGTGAGAAACCGGCAGGCGCCTTCACTTCCGAAGCATCGGTTCCGGCATCATCCGTTACAGGGTAAGCATAATAGATGCCTCCCATTTCGCGGCGGCTCTGTGCTTGCAGTCCCAGGCAGCAAACCAGCCATAAATATATAAGATAACTTACTTTCTTCATAATAAATAAAAACGGAGAAAACCGCTGTTTATTATGAATGAGTGTACTTCCCTGAAAAAGGTTGTCACTTAGGAACAAACAGAAGTGACAATGAAAC
>ENA-ORNT01000529-ORNT01000529.1-human-gut-metagenome-genome-assembly--contig:-NODE-529-length-27930-cov-17.751964_pt1 | contig 27930 bp, 24 predicted proteins | sample MGYA00242120_ERZ509032 | MGnify/ENA primary metagenome ERZ509032 (study PRJEB26280, sample SAMEA2338729) | human gut metagenome | biome: human gut; feature: human-associated habitat; material: faeces...
AGCAGAATGTTAAACTACCATAACCCCAAAAGGGACTTTTTCAGTGCCCTCCTTTTGGGGAGGGGCTGGGGGAGAGGCTGTTCTTCCCTCTCCCTACGGTTCGCCCAGTTGTTCCACTATGGCTTTGACCTGCCGTGGCGTGAAGGTTTTGTTTGACGTGTGGTAGCCCATGGCTTGTAGTTCGCCCATGAGTGGTGTGCAGCGCTTTATCCACCCCATGAGGTGTTTTACGGCTGTGGTCGGAATGCTGTCGGGGAAATACATTAGCGACAGCTCCTTCTTGGTGTATGAACGGATTGGAAATGTGGTCATAATGTTGAAGCCTCACCCCCAGCCCCTCTCCAAAAGAGAGGGGAGTAGATAGCCCTTTTGGGTATGGATAGCCCTTTTTGGTATGGATAGCCTTTTTGGGTATGGATAGTCCTTTTTGGGTATGGATAGCTTTGTGGGTATGGATATCTGTTGGAGGTGGATTGGCTGATTAATGGTTAATAAATAATGGTTAATGATTGATTAATGTACACAAGCAGCTTCATCGCCTTTAAGTGTAATTACTCCCCTCCCTTTTGGGGAGGGGCTGGGGGTGAGGCTGTTTGTTGAGAGGCTGGCTGTGCGGCTCTGTAATACTCTCCGAAGTCTTTGTATCCGGGTGGCAGCTGATGGCGCACAAGCGAGGGGAGCAGATGGCGGAGCTGCATGAAGAGCTGTTCGCCTGGCAGGTCGTTGTCGGGATACATGTGGAACGAGGTGTGGCGCAAGGCTTCAAGCTGCTTTAGCTGGTCTACGTCGTCAGGCTTCAGGAGCGTTGCCGAGGGAATGGCGATGGCTTTGTGACCCGACGAGAGCATAGCCCAACAGTCGGAACATCCCTCCGTGATGAAGAGCGGCTCGTGGGGCTGCAGGAGCGGGATGATCTGCAGGTTGTAGATGGTGCATCGGGCGCCATAGGGAAAGCGGAAGCGAGGTTTTTCGGCTTGGGTTTCATGTTCCTTGCCCTTGGCTTCTTCCGATTGATCCTTCCGATAATCGAGGTTGCGGTTTTGTATGCCGATGAGTTGTCGTTGCTGGTTGTAGTATGGCGTTTGCAGCCAATGCGTGCCGTCGCGGTCGGTCCATGATGTTAGTCGGCACCATGCAGCCACCCTTGGGTCTATGCCTCGCTCCGTGAATAGGAATCGTTGCGCCTCGTCGCTCAGCCAGGGGTGTTCGAAATGTCGCAGATAGCGTGATGCGTCGAAGGGCTTAGGAGTGAGAGTTGGCGAAGGCGTGCGCGGTTGGTATTCGTCGATGATTACGTTGTGGCTATCGGCAAGCCAACGGCAGGCTTCGCGGAAGTCTTTGCCCAGATGTTGCATCACCAGGTCGATGGTGCCGCCACCTGCTCCGCATGCGAAGCAACGGTAGGTGTTGCGACGCGTGGAGAGCGTGAGGCTGGCGTGGTGGTCGTCGTGGAATGGGCACAAGCACTTGTGGCGTGTCACTCTCAGTCCGAGCCTTTCTGCTACGCCTTCGATAGGAAGGTCGCGCAAGCGTTGAATTTCGTATTGTTGCATAATTCTTTGTTTTTTTTGTCATGTGAAATTATTATGGCGATAATCTTAGCTTGAGTAGTCGCACACGGATCTCACGGATTGCACGGATTTTTAGGACCTCTGGTCCTTGCAGCTTGAGAAAGAACTCGAAGCACTTGTGTTTTAACAGAACACGAATCACTCGAATCTACCGAATGTAGATTAAACATCTCAAGCAAGGAACGCAAGCAGCAGAGCCCACAGGGCTCATTCGTGTGATTTGGACGATTCGTGTTCTAAAAAAAACAGCAGCTCGTGTTCTAAAAAAACAGCTATTCGTTTTCATCCGAGAAATTCGTGTGTCGTTCACGGAATTATTCCCCCTTTATGTATTCCTTGGTTTTGGTATACATGCCCGTTTGTGCGGAGTAGGTGATGAACTTGCGTGCTTTCCAGACTCTGAGCTGACGCTTGGTGCCCTCTTTGGTTTTTCCGATGCTTAGTCTCAGAGCCTCGAGTTGCTGTTCGTTGAATGTTTCGTCAAGGTCTTCTAGCATGTTCTTTGGTCCGTTCTTTTGATTGTCCTCGTTAGCCATATCCGACTCCTTGAACATGTCGCCAAACACTTTCACCTTCGACCATAGGTCGTAATAGCAAAACCACTCCACGAAGTCGCCTATGGATTTCGACCATGTCTGGTCGTTGAGAATCCAAAGCACGGCACCCTTCTTCCAAGCCGAGAAGATGCTTCTGTGAGATAGCTCCCACAACATGTCATCGTCAGCCATATCTGCAAGTCGAGCCATTTCTTCAGCTAGTTTGTCGGCAATCTTGTTGAGTTGAAACACCACAAAGTCGCCTTTGCAGGCGTTTAGTCGCACAAGGTAGGTGTCGAGCTTGTCGAGAAATTCCTTGTTGTATGTACCTTGTTTCGGTATTCGTCCGCTTCTCTCACCACGAGCTTTATAGGCGAACGGAATTCGTCCGAAGAAACCATTAGTGAGGTCTTTCTTATAGAAAGCTCTTGCAGCTTCGGGTGTTGAGGTGAATGTGATGTTTACGCGGAGTGTTGGATTTCCCGTCACGCCTTCGGCCGTTGCTCTCAAGGCACCAGCACGTTGGCAGTCGTAGATGTTGCGTACCATCTGGCTCACCTGTCTATGTCCGCCACACATGCGGTCCGCCATCTCCACCTCGGGTAGATTGACGTATTGTGTGCGTGCGCCTTGTTTTTCCATCGCCATTGCGTTTTGGATGAAGGCTGCGTTGGTGACGTCGGCAGGTGGAAACCAGAATGCCACGTCTGGACGTTCGGGCTTTTCCTTGTTAGCACCCTTGGTTTTCATCTGTCGTTGCCAATCGACGAGCTTTTGAAATTCCGTTTCATCATGTTCTCTAAATTTTCTCAAAATAGCCTCTACTAGATGCGAAAGTTGTGCCTTTCCAATACCCGATTGTCCTATCAGATGCCCCATTTGACCACATAGCTCGTAATATTTGTTGTCTGAATACTTAAACCTCACATCCTTTAAATGAGCAGCCAAGGCTGGTATTGCCATCGGAATGAGTGGTTCGCGCATGTCTTTTGAGGCCTGTGAGAGGATGAATTTCACAAATTGTGTACCTTTGCCTGTTCGTGGCATGGCAGGAGCCTTAGAAGAAAAGATATCGTAATTCATTGTTTATCATTTGTTTAACTTGGTTTTAAAGTTTGTTGGTTGGACTCAAGCGTTTCAGTGTTTCAGCGTTTCAGTTATAAAAATAGGTACCCCTACATTTTACCTTCTTTGTATAACTTATTGATTATTAATTAGTTATAAGTATTATAAATAGGGGTTTTGTAATAACTGAGGCGTTTTTTTCAACTGAAACGCTGAAACGTTGAAACGTTGTTCGTTTACCTTTTTACCTTTTTACTTTTTTACCTTTCCCAGGCAACCGTCTCCAGTTCCTTAGCTGCATTTAGGCAGAAGTGTTTGAAGTCGTCGGACGTAGCGAGTAGAGGTCGGTTGAATGTAGGGTAGAGCGAGCCATCAGGTTTGCGATTGATATTGATGTACGCACCCTCATACACGTGAGGGTTTCGTTGCTCAGCCCTTGCCACCTTCTTCTCCATGGCATTTTCGATGAACGAGAAGTGGTCGTCGCCATCGCGTGTTATCACTCCCGACAGGTATTCGCCCTCAGGCAGTCCGCCAGGCAGGATGGTGATGAGCTTCAGGTCTACGCAAGGTTCCGTGGTAGGGAACTGTGCCCTTTGCCATGTGCGGTATCCGCGGCTCATAGGTGAATTACTCTGGAGCATCTTCTCGATGATGTCTCCGATGGTGCGAGGCTCAGACGCTTGCGAGCCTGCGAAGCGTGGGTTGTTAATAGCCTTTGTCATAATGATTTGTAAGGTATTAAATCGTTGCCCTCTTGCACATGGTGTTGACATAGAGAAGCGTTACTTCATCAACACCTATCGGAGCCGTGCTCAGTTTTTGACTGCTGGCTAAATCTTCGTAAAAAAAAGAAAGCAGCAGAAACTCCGATGTCGAAATTTCTGCTGCAAAGTTATGGAAACAAAAAGTGGTTTGCGAGATATTTTTAATGTTTCCTTTATTCAAGGAATGACAAGGAATCAAAAGGAATTGAAAAGGAAAGAGTCAAGGATTTTAGGCTTATTTCCTATGAATATCAGTTTGAGTTATGCTATAATTGACAATAGGGCATAAAAAAACGTCAGAAGTTCCTTGCTGACAAGGAATCCTGACGAATTAACGAGGAATATATGAGGAATTTACTGTTAATGATGAGGAATCAAACGGAAAACTTCTATACAGACTATACATTTACGGCTTTATTCCAATTCTCAACTTTTGCTTTGTATAAACCATAAGTATGAAGAATTTTCCAAAGAGGGCGTTTGTGCGAATTCTCGAAGTAAGATATTTTCTTGTCCTTGATATATTGAACTGTAATTCTCGTAACAGCAGGATTACTCTTGACCTCCTTTATCTCTTTGATGTATGCAATAATGTTGGCAAGTTGGTTGTCGCTATAGAAATGAGACTTAAGAGCCTTTATAAGTTCCTGCTCCATTCCATTGTAACGTATGATATCATCAACCTGTTTAGATAGCCATCTGTCAGGCTGCTTGATATATTGACACATACACTCTTTGAGTTCGTCTTGCTGCTTGGAAGAGAGTCGTGATGCAATCTGTTTTAGCATATTCTTATAATCAGCTTCTTTTGGAATAGTCTTCAGCAAGTCTAATGCCCAATATTTATAATGTTCATTCACGTTGAAGCATATATAGATGATATAAGCCGTAAACACAATAATTACGGATGCAGCCAGTCTTGCATCAACATTCTCTTTACTATCGTCATAGTTGCGTAATCGGCATAATAGATTGTCGTAGGCATTCTGAAAATCAAAATCAGTAGACTGTCTTCTGATATCATCTAAAATCGAGACTGATTCAACGTAAATCTCGGTTGTAGAGAACCGCATGGCATTCATACGGCTCTCAAATTGTTTGCAACTGACGTCTACAATTCTCAGAATGATATCATTCTTAAGAGACTCTTGTATTAGGTCAATCGAGCTTTGCTGGAGGCGTTGTTTCATCTTCTGTTTTCTTTATGTCAGTAATGCAGTCATTTAACCATTTCAGCAGTTCGTAGTCGTCTTTGTTGGTTGAAACAGAGGTTCTTTGCTGAAAACGCTCTATAGCCAAATGGGGTAAGAAATACATGGGTACAACCTCGTCGTTTAGGTACAATACTCCGCTTTTGCTCATTTTTACCTTCAATTCGCACTCCTTTTTTGTCATGAATTGGTTAATATGAAACATAGTGTCGATAGAGTTCTTTATACTCATCTCATTTGTATTCTTTCCGAATTTGCTACCATAGAAAAACTCCTTTGCTTCGTTATCTTCTGCCTCTTGTATCAAGCCGTTAATGTTGTCGTTGCTTGAAAAGTCTGCAAATGTTTCATTTTCTTTATCGCGTTTGGCTGTAAGGCAAATTTGGGTTACGTAGTCATCGTTTTCTTGACAACGTCTTTTCACGACATCCCATGCCAACGCTTGCATATATATGTCTTCAAACTGAATGGTGTAACCATATTCCTTGAGCATACGGTTGAAGTTGGTGGTAAGAATCTTTGTTATTTTATTTAAATTACCATAAAAGGCTGCCGAATTTTTCTCGATAGCCACATACTTAACACCAGGCTGATTGTGAAAAATTAGGTGACAGAATGGGTATGAAAGTTCAGTCTTGTCTGCGTAGTCGTCAATATTGTTGGTTGCAGTACCTGTAGGCAATGTTATCTTTACGTCCTTGTCATCGTGGAGGCGATACACAATTATGTTGTCGCACTTGGTAATGACATCATTTCGTAAAGTCACCTCGTCCCTACCTTTCTTCATATATATCTTCAATTTCTCTCCAGCGACAAAAATATCGCCAAAGATACTTTGAATCTTATCTTTATCCACTCGTTTGCCTACTTCTGAATCAGGGTCTTCGTTGAAAGAATACCTGAAGAAAACGTATTTCTTCTGTTTCATATTTGATGGTTTATGTAAATTTATTCCTTTTTCGTAAATGAATAGAATTAGGATAGTTTGTAAATTGAAGTTTAAGGATTCGGTATTCCAAAAAAAATGGACAAGAACCCTGTTTGATTAAACATGCAAACATTATGCCGCTTTTTAGAAATTGTTATGGATTTTGATAGTTTGTCGATTTTTGTTAGAGAATTTATGTTTGTACAAAATAATTTAGATAAATATTGTCGGTCTTTGAATGGAATTTAAGAATAATTTGGATGTATATCTAAAGGAATAGTTGCAGTTATTTTACCATAAAATAGTTGAACATGCTTGATTTTATGATTTGTTGGTTGGTGAATACATTAATAAAAAGTCAAACACAAATCTTCCTTCTTTACCCACTTCTCATGTGGTTTCAGAGCATTAATTGAGAAAAAAGTGATAGTGAAATAAGAAAAGAAAGCCAATCACCTACCTATAATTACGAAAAAATAAGTAACTTTGTCAACACATATATATAATATAAGGTGTTTAACGAATATCTTGGTGAATGGGAAATGCTATATAATCCAAATTTTAATTGTACCGAATTCGATACAATTAAAAAAAGTAACTTTGTCAACACGTATATAAAGGTATTTAACGAATGAACAACAGGATATTTATCCTGCTGACTTAAAAACAATTATGGCAAAAGCTAAACCTTTAATCAAGTGGGTAGGCGTTCTAAAAATACATAGGAATATCTTGGGCTTTAGGAGCAGCTGAACAACCCTAATTTCAAAGGGGGCGAATTCGACCCCCTTTTGAAGGAGGCAGGCTCAAATGCCTTTACAACGAGTCTAACTGGTTGGGTGGAACTCACTAATGCTGTTGGTATTGTGCCATGATGTGAAAAAAGAAATGGTAAAATTAGAAAAGAAAGCCAATCACCTATCTATAATTACGAAAAAATAAGTAACTTTGTCAACACATATATATAATAAGGTATTTAACGAATGAACAACAGGATATTTATCCCGCTGACTTGAAAACAATTATGGCAAAAGCTAAACCTTTTATCAAGTGGGTTGGCGGTAAGACGCAACTCATCGAACAACTGGACGCACAGCTACCAGCTGACTTTGGTAATTGGGAGAACGTCACATATATAGAGCCTTTTATAGGCGGAGGTGCGATGCTCTTCTACATGCTACAACGATACCCGAATATTCAACGTGCAGTAATAAATGACGTTAATTCAGATTTGACAACTTGTTATCGTACAGTTAGAGACTTTCCTGAGCAATTGATAGCATCTCTACAAGATATACAAGACTCGTACTACGCTTTGCAGACAGAGGAGGCTCGTAAGGAGTTCTTTCTGGCGGTACGTGAACGTTATAACGAGAAAAATCTCGAACCAATAGAAAATACAACAAAGTTTTTCTTCTTAAATAGAACTTGTTTTAATGGTCTTTATCGTGTAAACAAAAAAGGGCTTTTCAACGTTCCTTTTGGTAAATATGCTAATCCGCAAATATGCGACCCTATGACTATTCGCAAAGATAGTGAAATATTGCAACGAGTGGAAATAATGACTGGCGATTTTGAAGCAACTTTTGGGCATGCTGAAGGCAATACGTTGTTTTATTTCGATCCTCCATATCGTCCTTTGAGCGACACTTCTAGTTTCAACGACTATACCAAAGAAGCTTTTAATGATGATGCCCAGATTCGCTTGAAGAATTACTGCGAACGTATTAATGATGCAGGTTTCAAGTTTATGCTTAGCAATTCTGATTGCAAGGGAAAGAATGAGGCAGACAACTTCTTTGATGTGTTGTATCAAGCATTTCAAATTGAACGTGTTTGGGCATCGAGAAGTATTAATTCAAATCCAAATAAACGTGGCAAGTTGACAGAAATACTTGTACATAATTATGAGGATACGAAAGCTACTGCGCATGTTGATATATTTTAGAAGACTTTATGCACGATTAAATGGAATTACCTTTGTCAGAAATAACGAGTAAAAATAGTAACATTATTATGACTAAAGATTTTAATATATTTATGTCTCAACTACAAGAGACAAACCAAACACTTGATTTCTTCTGTGACTTTGATAAGATTTCGCAGAATGTGGAAGATATCAAACTCAGTCTTTGTATGCTTAACAGCCTTGTTGGTGCAACAGATATGCGTAAAGCTGTTGACACAATTTGGAAACGAGATAAGAGTGCATTCAACGTTATGGACATTCTTATTGCTGTCCGTAGCGAAGGCAAAAAGAAAGTGTTAAACTCGCTTGGAGAATGTGTTGTTTTGGATACTCTTTTTACGTCAGTTGACGGAGTAATGGAGTATCTTGATGATACAGGACTCACAGAGGTTTTACAACAGCAAAAGATAAAAGACCTTGTAGATTATGTCTTTGGTATTGAAACTGGTCTTGATACGAATGCAAGAAAGAATCGTAGTGGTCATGTGATGGAAGGCATGGTTGCACGCATTTTCGATAATGCAGGAATTGATTACAGACAAGAGGTTTATTCAAGCGAATGGCCATCTATCTCTGAGGTCTTAGGGGACGATGAAAAGCGTTTTGACTTTGTTGTTGAGTCACATGATATAACTTATCTTATTGAGGTAAATTTCTATAGTAGTGGTGGTTCAAAACTTAACGAGGTAGCGCGTTCTTATTCTGATATTGCTCCTAAAATCAATTCTGTTCCTGGTTTTGAATTCGTATGGATTACTGACGGAATAGGGTGGAAGAGCGCAAAGAATAAACTACAAGAGGCTTATAGCATCATACCAAGCATTTATAATTTGACTAATATTAAAACATTTCTTGAAACGCTATGAAAAAAGGAGGTACAGGAGGGTCTAACACCTTAACAGGGCTTATTTATGAAGCAAAGGTTGATTTAGGAAAATTCTTAAACTCTCAAGATGGATATCGAGTTGATGATACAAGGGTCTACTATAATGAAACACTTGTAGCACGCTTGTTTAAGAAACATGCACTATACAGATTCCTTGCTGATAATAATGTTGATTGGAAGAAACATATTTCTAAAAAGTTGCTTCCAGATAATTGTATTTATGTTATTATCAATAATACTGCATATATACTTGAGGTTAAACACCAAGAAGTTGATGGAAGTGTTGATGAAAAACTTCAAACATGCGATTTCAAGAAAAAACAATATATGAAGTTATTTTCAGAATTGAATTATAAAGTTGAGTTCTATTATGTACTTGATTCATGGTTCAAAAATAGAAAATACAAAGATGTACTTGATTATATCATAAGCGTTGGATGCAAGTATTATTTTGATTACATACCATTACAAGAATTAGGTCTTCCAGTACCTGAACAATATGATCTTGTCATACCTTCCTTCGAAGTATAATTATGGTAGATACCTATTACAAATCCCCCAATAGCGATTTCCTTCTTGCTCATGGAGATTCGTTTCAGTTGCTGAATGACTTTAGTTTCAAGTTCGACATGATATTTGCCGACCCTCCTTATTTCCTATCTAATGGCGGCATAAGTCTGCAGAATGGAAAGGTGGTTTGCGTGGACAAAGGCGAATGGGATAAGGGGAAGACTCCTGAGGAGATGAGGGCGTACAATATGGAGTGGCTTCGTTTGTGTCGCGACAAACTAAAGGAGAATGGTACTATATGGATTTCGGGTACATACCATAATATCTTTTCCGTGGCAAATTGTCTAACGGAACTTGGATACAAGATTCTGAACGTTATTACATGGCAGAAAACAAATCCACCTGCCAATATCTCATGCCGTTTCTTTACTTATTCAACTGAGTTTATTATTTGGGCAAGGAAGAGAAAGAAGGTGGCACATAAATACAACTACGAGCTGATGAAGAGATTGAACGACGATAAGCAGATGACTGATGTGTGGCGACTGCCAGCTATTGGGCGTTGGGAGAAGTCGTGTGGCAAGCATCCTACGCAGAAGCCTCTATCGGTTTTGACTCGTATCATTCTATCATGTACAGATAGAGGCGATTGGATTCTCGACCCATTTAGCGGAAGCTCAACAACAGGTATTGCAGCCAACCTTTGTGGTCGCAAGTTTGCTGGTATAGAACAAAACGAAGCCTTTTGCCAGATGAGTAGGGCAAGGCGTGAGGAACTGGAGTTGGAGGGCGTGAAAGCTGATTTGAAGCGACATATTGTTGACTTTAAGACTTTGGAATCATTAGAAAAGCAAAATATCATGGATGGTGGAGATGGCGAAAATGATAATGTTTGCGAATATGCAGATTTGCACTACGGCTTGTTGCCATTCGATACCGAGCCTTTGCATGAATAGATAGTGAGCGAAGGTAATATTCAAAAAACGTATAAAAAAGATTACAATCATGACAACAACGAATCAGAATCTTCGTCAATTATATCGTAGAGTGGCTTTCAATATTGCTATTGGTAATCATTAGCAAGCGTGAGATTGATATGTTTCAGCATGTTTATTCTAAATTTCGATACGCCAGCTTATAAGGTGGAGGAATCGTAAATCTTTCCAACTTGCTATTAACAACAAAGGGTAGCAGTATCTTTGATGATGCTGCTACCCTTGTTTTATTTTATGAGGGGGAAGTTAAAAGAATAGAAGGAGTTAACTTCCGTTTATTTTTAGAACTCGCTATTGAAATTGCGATAGATGTGGAGCAACTCCTTGCGGTCGTCGTGAGGAACCTGCCATAGAGGCATGACGCCCTCGATATGGTTGAGGAGCAGGTCTCTGACCTTGGAGATGCGGCGCACGTTGCGACGTACTTCGAGCACATCAGGAGTTTCGGTTGTCTTGTCGTTCTTCGACTTTGCTTCGAGCTCTGAGATGAAACTCTCGAACTGGTTGTAGAGCAATGCCATCTGCATGTTTACCGACTCGTCGTCGGTAGGAATATCGTCGGCAGAGCCGAAGGTTTTCTCTATCCAGGCCTTGAAGCAAGAGTTAAACTTCTCGTTGTCGGCATCCATAAGATGAGCAAGTTTGCTGTGGTTGCGGTCGAGGTCGCCAAGCCAGAACCATTGGAATGCAAGGTCGGCTTGCAACTTGAAGAGTCGCTCCAGGCGGTGGCTGGTGTCGCCATCTACTTGCGAGAGCATAAACTCATGGAATGCAAACTTATAGAGTAGGGAAGGGAGGTCGGAGAGCATGTCGAGACATGGCACAGCATCGTATGGCCATTCCATTTCTTCGGCTCTGTCGAAGGCTTCGATAACATCGCGCCAAGCAGGATTCATGAATGAGCCATCTTCGAGCATGTCGACGATGTTGCGCTTTCTGCCTTCGCGTATTTCGAATGCTTTAGGATAAACCACTCCCTTGTCTTTGCAATATATCAGCACGTTGTTCCAGTCGGCAGCCTCGGCAGGCAAGGTGTATTTGCCTTCAGAAGTTTGCTCGAGGGCGATGCCTGTAGACTTGATGCCGTCTATTTCGAGGTCGATAGCCATGAGAGGCAGAGCTTCGGTTACTGGAGTTTTGAAGGCTTTCGACATAACGGTCCATTCGCCATCTTCGAACTCAAGGCGGTAAGGATAGTTGGCAAGATGTATGCGCCAGCGCTCGTCCTTATGCTTGATCATGATGTTTAGGCGAGTTTTGTTCCAGTTGCCGGCTGTCTTCTCAAGTACATTGCCTATGTATTCGTCGCCCAAGAGCAGGTCGGCCATGGTGCCGCTTGTTGGCACTTCGCCAAGTTTTTCTTGCACGTCGTTCATGTTTCTCACAGCCAGGGTGTCGTTGTGAGTGCGAATGTATTGCAAGGTGGTATTGTTGTTTTCGAAGAGTATGGCGAGACGGTCGTCGCCATTGCCGCCCGGGAACTCGAAGCCATAGTTGGCAAGCTGCATGAACGGTAGGGTGAATACGCCCTGCTCGATAGTCTCTTCGCCATGGGTGAGGCAGAAGCCCGACATAGGCATGATGATTCTGACGTTGAAGCTGCGCTTGGTGCCCTTTGGCGAGAATACGCATGTTACGGCACGGCTTGCGCCAAGCGAAGCCTTGTCGACGGTATAAACGCCCTTCAGCTTTTCGCGTCCCATCACCTCGACTTTGCCATGAGGCCAATGGAGCTTGAAGGATATTTGATTGTCGTCGTTGTCGACGATTTCAACAAGTTCGGATGCTGAGATGCCGAGGTGGAGCATTCTGACAGGGCACACGAAGTCGTCGTCCATGGTCAGAGCTCGACCATAGATATATCCAAGAGGAGCGTCGTCGACCCATTTGGCAGAATCCTCTCTGCGGAACATCACCATTGCCATTCTAATCTCTTTGTCCTCTTTGCCCTCTTGGCGTTTGATGAATTTCACGTCGCCTTCGAGATATAGAGGTTCTTTGATGTATGGCGATTTGCATTCCGGACTATATTCTACTACGGTTTCAGCAGGTTTGCTGTTTGGGAAGAAGTCGATGTATTCATCGTCCTCGTTGGTGATACGGTATGGACCCACGTCGCCCTTGTCGAGCTTCATGATTCTTACTGTTCCCCAGTTTTCGGTCTCTTCGCTCTGCAGTTCTATGTCGGCACTATTCTCTATCTCCCAGTTGTCGGGAATGAGGATATAGCCTTCGGCTTTGCCCATGGCATTGCCTTCTTTTAGTTCGCCAGCCGAAGTGACGGTGAAGATTACAGGCATACACCTGCGCAGAATGTTTTCGTTGAGAATGTTATCCTTTAACATTGTCTCCATATGATTAATTACGTGTTTTAGAAAAAATATTGTTAGCCATTACCCATACGATGGTTCGTTTGGGCGAAAACGGATGCAAAATTACTAAAAAAATGAGAGAATAAAGAATGAAAATGATGATATATTTTCATTGAACTCAAGTTTCGCATGTAAGCTCCACACGCCCTGAAAGGGCAGAAGCCCCTAGCCCAGGGCATCGCCCTGGGTAATTACGGACGCAAACCTGTCGCCCTGTAAGGGCAAAAGCTTTAAAACTCCAGGCAAAACATAAGGCTTTTGCCCTTACAGGGCGCCTTGCTGATTGCCATCATACCCAGGGCGATGCCCTGGGCTAGGAGCTTTTGGGCCTTCAGCCCGTACTTGAATCACATGCGAAAGTTCAGTCATGAGCCCACTTTAAAAAGTAAGATATGTCCCTTTTTAAAGTGGACTCAGTCATTGACTATAAATAGTCATTAATGATTCTTTTAATTTTTGTAATCTCTTTGCACAATCGAAATATTTCTACTAACTTTGCATCTTAAATTTTACGACACATTATTATATATGATAGACAGTTCGGTTTTTCAAGGCAAGAAGGCGGCTTACTATACGCTCGGTTGTAAACTCAATTTTTCGGAGACTTCTACTTTTGCCAAACTCCTGGAAGAGATGGGAGTGGTGCAGGCAGAGAAGGGCGAGAAGGCTGATATTTGCCTCATAAATACATGCTCGGTTACGGATGTTGCCGACCACAAATGCCGTCAGGCTATTCATCGCTTGGTGCGTGAGAATCCTGGAGCCTTTGTTGTGGTGACGGGATGCTATGCGCAGCTCTCTACCGAGACGGTGAGCAAGATAGAGGGAGTGAGCCTGGTGTTGGGAGCCAACGAGAAGGCTAACCTCATACAGTATCTCTCGGATGCGTGGGGTATGGAACATCAGTATCATTCGGTGCCTACGAAGCAGATTAATACTTTCCAGCCAAGTTGCTCGCGAGGTAATCGCACTCGCTATTTCTTGAAGGTGCAGGATGGTTGCAACTATTTCTGCACATATTGCACTATCCCTTATGCTCGTGGCTTTTCGCGCAATCCAAGTATTGCCTCGCTGGTGGAACAGGCTAAGCAGGCTGCTGCCGAGGGCGGTAAGGAAATTGTGCTTACGGGTGTGAACATCGGACATTTTGGAGTGTCTACAGGCGAGAGCTTCGTAGACCTTGTGAAGGCGTTGGACAAGGTGGAAGGCATTGAGCGCTATCGTATTAGCAGCCTGGAGCCCGACTTGCTGACCGATGAGCTTATAGAATATTGTGCCACATCGCGCGCTTTTATGCCACATTTCCATATTCCGTTGCAGAGTGGTAGCGACGAGGTGCTGAAGCTGATGCACCGCCGCTACGACAAGGCGCTGTTTGCTCACAAGATAGAGCTGATAAAGAAGCTGATGCCAGATGCCTTTATTGGTGTCGACGTGATGGTGGGGTGCAGAGGCGAGAAGCCTGAGCTGTTTGAGGAGTGTAGAGATTTCCTGCAGTCGCTCGACGTTACTCAGTTGCACGTGTTCCCATACAGCGAGCGCCCAGGAACCATGGCGCTGAAGATTCCATATATCGTTGACGAGGCAGAGAAGAAACGACGCTCGAAGCAGTTGCTCGATATGTCGGAAGAAAAGCGCATAGCTTTCTACCAAAAGTATATTGGCACAACAGCGGATGTGCTATTCGAGAAGGCTGCCAAGGGTAAGTCTATGCATGGTTTCACCGACAACTATGTGCGCGTGGAGCTATCGGCAACCAAGGCTCGCGAGGAATATGATAATCAGATTATAAAGGTTAAACTCTTGGATTTCAATCACGATAAGTCGGCATTGAAATGTGAGATTATAGGATAACAGCATTATGGAGAAGCGAATAGCGGTAGTAATACTGAACTGGAATGGCGAGAAGATGTTGCGTCAATATCTTCCGAATGTTGTCGAGCAGTCGTCGGAACTTGCCGAGGTGTGGGTGGCAGATAATGCCTCTACCGACGGTTCTATGGCGTGGATAAAGGACAACTGCCCTATGGTGAAGACCATAGTGCTGGATAAGAATTATGGTTTTGCCGATGGCTACAACAAGGCGTTGAAGCAGATAGAAGCAGAATTCTATGTGTTGCTGAATTCTGATATCGAGGTGAGCGAGGGATGGCTGCAGCCATTGTTAGCGATGATGGATGCCAATAAGCAGGTGGCAGCATGCCAGCCAAAGCTTCGCGCCATTCACAACCGCAAGAGCTTTGAATATGCTGGAGCCTCGGGAGGTTTTATAGATAAGTATGGTTATCCTTTCTGCCGTGGAAGAATTATGGAAAACGTAGAAATGGATAATGGACAATATGACGATGCCGTGGAGATACATTGGGCTACGGGAGCTTGCCTCTTTGTGAGAAGCGAATGCTATTGGCAGGCCAATGGTTTAGACGGACGATTCTTTGCCCACAACGAGGAGATAGACTTCTGCTGGCGATTGCGACTGCTGGGGTATAAGCTGATGGTGGAGCCCAAGAGCTATGTGTATCATGTGGGTGGCGGCACATTGCCTAAGAGCAACCCTATGAAGACTTACTTGAACTTCCGCAATAATCTGACTATGCTGTATAAGAATCTGCCAGCCGAAGACTTGAAGCCTGTTATGCGCATGCGCCTATTCTTGGACTATCTTGCTGCATTCAAGATGATAGTGTTAGACCGCAATCTTGGCGAGGCTAAGGCTGTGTGGCGTGGACGTAGAGATTTTCATCGTTGGCATCACGACTTTGACAAAGATCGCAAGCTCGTGATGTCGGCATCGCATACGCCTGCACCATTATCGCCCTTCAGCATTTTGTGGAAATATTATGCTAAAGGTAAAAAGATGTTTAGCCAGCTATAATCTTGTCGTAGATTTTATCGAAATATTGGCGAAGGAGCTCCTTGTTGACAATGATGTCGCGGAGTTCCTTTAATTTTTTCTCGTTAGGAGAATGGGGAATCCATAGTTTGATGTAGCCATTATTGGAGTATTTTTCCTCCATGTGGCTATCGAAGCGCTTGAATTGCCACTCCTTGTCTTTGTCAGGATCATGCTCGATACCATATTGTATAGCTCGAGTGAAAACGGTATCGATGTCGATATCGCGGTCGGCTTCGGCAACAATCTTGCCATATATGCTTCGTGGCGCATGCGAGGCAGAAGCACGATGATCTTCTACCGCTTCGCGCATAATCTTTATTTGTTCAGGCGAAAACCATTTCTTTAGTCTTGCATCGGCTGTGAGAATCTTGCCACTTGTGATGTGGTGGATGGCACGAGGTCCCTCCATTCCCAAGTCGTGGTAGGCAGCTATGGTGTAAGTCATATTGATGTCGGCACCCAGCATGCGTGCCAACTCTAAGCTATTCTTGATGACCCTTGTGACATGGTATAGTCCGTGGCTTTCGCCAAAGGCGGTATAGCGAGGCAGTATCTGCTTCTCTACAAATTCCATCAAGGTGAGGTCTACTTGGTTTTGCATATATTATTTTAATAAGGTGTCAAATTAATGTGGCGCAAAGCACGATGGCGATGGCTGTAGAGAGTCCGAAGACAAACATGTTGCGAGCCGTTTTGCCCAATGTCTTGTTGAGTTCTCGTCCTTCGCCTATGATTGCCATATCCTTGTATGTTGAAATGTGCAACAGCAGATATGGCAGCAGCAATACTATCGAGATTAGGCTAAGCCAAAGTGGAAACATCATGAGCAACGAGATGGCTACGATGGCAGCACCCACAATGCCAGCAACGAGATATAGTCGGAGACCATTTTCTTTGCCTATTCTCACTATCAGAGTTTTCTTGCCAGCACGGCGGTCGTTGTCGATGTCGCGATAGTTGTTTTCTATCAGCAAAGTGTCGATGACGATGCCACAAGCAAGAGCTATCAGCAAGCCTTCGATATTGATGCCTTGCAAGCCTACGCCAGCTGTTGGGGCTGCGCAAAGATATTGGGTTACGCAGACGGGGATGATACCAAAGAATATCAATACCAGCACGTCGCCGAGTCCAAGGTAGGAGAAGAGGGTGGTGTAGAGGAAGCAGAATACCACGCATACCAAGCCCACCATTATCATCTCTAAGCCGCCATAATAGATGAGCGGCAAGCCTATGACGCAACCAAAAAGAGTGGTGGCGATGATGCCTTTGAGCATGGCAGAAGGAGTGATCCATCCCTCAGAACATGCACGCTTAGGACCAAGACGAGTCTCGTCGTCGTTGCCTCGCTTGAAGTCGAAATAGTCGTTGATGAAGTTGGCATCTATCTGCATCACGAAGGCAAAGAGCATGCACAATATTGCAGGGATGATTCTGAAATCTTCTGTTCCTGCATCGTGGAAAGCCAAGGCAATACCTATCATCACAGGTACCGCAGCTCCAGTCAATGTCTTTGGTCTTGCTGCCAAGAACCAAGCGTGTGGTGAATTTGTTTCCATTTTTTCTATCTTGTAATTGCTTGAACTTTAGTAAGTTCAGAAGTTATGGAAGTTAAAGAAGTTATCGCTCCCGTTGGTCGTTAGAAGTTAAAGCCAATAGTCTTTTTGCAAGGGTTGCTTAGTTGAAGAAATTCCAGCTAAGACCAAATCGCAGCAAGTTTTGATTGAGCGGATAGTGAGGAGCGAAGAAGTAGTTGGCCTTTCCGCTGCCAGCATTAACATGGCTCATCATGATGAAGAAGCGAGTGCGCTTGAGATGGAAGTTGAGGTAGGCATTTATCAGAGGATAGTTGCCAATTTCAACTTTCTGTTCACCCTCCTGCACGGTATATTGTCCGATGGCAGGACTATAGTCGGGAGCATAATACTTAGTGAAGTAGCGCACGTCGGCACCAAGGTCGCACTTCAAAACCTTAGCTATCTTGAATCGCAGATAGAGGTTTGAATAAACGTTGAACGTTGGCACAGGCAACACGCTCTCCTTGCTTGACTTCTGGTATGTGAGAACCGTTTCCCAGTTTAGTGGTCCAAGGGTGAAATCCTGGCTCAATGATGCTGTGATGAGGTTTATGGCATCGCTCTCTTGGCGTGAAGCCACCATAGTAGATGTGCGATTGAAGTCGGCGGTGGTGGTGTAGCTCTGACCGAAGTAAGTCATATTCTTTATCTCGTCGACAGCCACACGCAGGGTGGTTCGAGTTTTGCGATAACCGAAGAGACCCTCGATGCGACTATGGATGATGGCATCCATATTGTCGTTGTCCCACCAGAAGTGGCGAGAATGATAGTGACGATAATAGAACGAAGGATTAATACGATGGAAGAATCCGCTTGCCGCCAACGTCACGGTATCGCCAAAGAGACGGAAGTTAAGGTCGGCAGTAGCATCAATCTTCAGGTTGCCAGCATCCTCGCCAGCCACATAGAGTTCGCCTAAAGCATTGTAGTGTAAGGTTTTGCCCTGCGACTTGATGAGCTGTGCACCAATGCTGATATTGTTTTCGTTGTATGATATGTCGGAAACTGCTCCAGGCAACTTGAAATGACGAAGCTCGTGGGCAGCGAAGATCTTCATGCCCGATTTTGCCCATTTGTTGAAACCTTCGAGCAGCGAAATAGCGAAGGTGTTTTTAAGGCTCATCATCTTAGTGCGATCATAGAGCGAGTCGCCTGTAAGTTCCTCTGCCACATCATAATAGTTGGCATAGAAATCTGCAGGAGTTTGATAAGCCTGATAAATGCGGCGATAGTTGTCGAACTGCACGGTGTGGATGAAACTTGTTACAGGCACATACTCGTCCTTCATCCATGTGGTGTCTTCGTTGATAGCTTTTTCCTTAGCCAATAGCGAGTCGGCAGCCTGCTTTCCGTTCACTTTGATGCGCTCAGGAGCAGAGGCTGTCATGGTGCTGTCGATGGCTACAATACTGTCGCCAGCAAGAATGCTATCATTCTTTGCCAACGCCGGACCAGCTATGCGAGCATTATCAGGGCGACCGGTAAGAAGCTTGGAAACCTTTACTTCCTCGTCGTCATCATTGTCGTCGCCATTCTGCTGTTTTTTCTTTCTCTCAGCCTCACGAGCCTTGCGTTCGTCAGCCTCTTTCTGTGAGGCAAGGGCAAACTTCTTAGCCTCGATTTCTTCGGCTGTCATAGGCACTTTGCGCTTGAAACCTACGCTATATCTATGAGTGAGGAAAGCATGCTGATTGTCGTTACGATTCCAGTTTTGCTCAAGGTTTACTGGTATTTCGTTGGTACGGAAAGTCTCGTTAAATGCCTCAGGATGAACTATATAGTCGTCGTTGGTTATACCACCATTTTCAGTAACCTTCTGATGGTTGGTAGACAGCAAGAGGTGCGCCTGATACCTTTCGCCAAGGTAAGAGGCGTGCATAGAATAATTGAAATGCGCTGTGCTTTGGTTTTGGTAATATCCGCGACCATAGAGATAATCAAACTTGAAGCCTGCACCAAACTTCTTGCCTGCGTTTACAGCATAATTGGCTGTGAGGTGGTCTTCGCCATTAGTCTTGTCGCCTGCGTTGTTGTAAGTGAGGTTGGTGTAAGGCGAAAGAGTATTTGTAAACTGATATTGCTCTATCGGCTTGATGAAGAAATCATAAGGCTGAGTGAAAATGAACTGCTCGTTGTCGGTAGGGCGGTCGATGAAGATACGCGCTATACGAGGTGCACCAAGGTTGCCCGTAGAATTATATTCTCCGCGCATACCAGTAGTGAAAATGCTGTTCATAAACATGTGCGACAAAGTGTCGACGCATGCAGGAGTGATGTCGCCAAATTTCCTGTCGACATTCCACACCTTTATTCCGATAGGTATCTTTTTGTCAGAATGCAGCGAGTCGCCATGGTTTCTCCCTGAATTTAACCCTCTCTGAGTGATATCTCCATTCTCGTTTATTTGCTGGAAAGACGACTGTGCATAAGCCGTTGCGCCCATGCCAATCAAAAAGCAAAAAGCGGCGAGTGTTTTCTTCATTAACGTATGAATCGTAATATACATTCTACAAACTTGAAAACCATTGCCACAATGATGACAATGGTTCCTATGGTGGTGCTGCCAAAATAGTATGTTGCCATACCAGCTATGGCACCAAGGATAAATATAATGTTCAACCAGTTTCTGATTTTCAGAAAGCGGTCGTTTCCTCTGTCTAACTGTTTATCTAAGAGCATTGCTTATAGTATCAAAAATGTTGTCTTTGCGATCTATTGTCTTAATACGGAACTTAGCAGACATTCTGTTTAGTCCTGTTTTCTTTTTGTTCAAAGCCTCCTCGTCGGTAATCCACTCTTCGGCAGTTACGTTCATGCCCTCGGTATCTGTGCGGTCCATCTCATACTGATAGCTGATGCGCGAGAGAGTGAGGTTGAGGTGGCCTTCGGTGGCTTTGGCTATGATGGTATAGCTGAATACTGTGCGGTCTAATGCCAAGGCTGTATTCTTGAACACCAGCCACTCCTTGAATTTAGCAGCTATGGTGTGCTCGCCCTTATTGATTAGAGCAATCTTGCTTTTGTCGTCGATGTTCTGCACCTGGTTAGACTGCTGAGTCATCTTCTCCAAGAAGCTGTATACTATGCCATATATCTCGTCGGCAGATTTGCCTGCGACATCTTTGTCAAGAGTAAAGGTAACTTTGCCATCTACAACAGGCACAGCACCAGCCAAATATTTCTTGTCAATGGTCTTTTTCTTTTTCTCGAAGAGAGCCTTCTTCTGTACTTGCTCAGTTTGCTGAGCCGAAGGAACCTCCCATGTATTTTGTGCCATTGCTGCCATAGGGGCAAGCATAAGTAATGCTATAATTGATTTTTTCATTTTTCGGTGTTTTGTATTATTATTTGCAAAGTTACATAATAATATAGAATTACAAATGCATTAAGCATATTTTAACGCATAGTTGTTAAGGATATTTTAACGTTTTGAGGTTAGTATAACCAGCTATGGTATAGAGATTTCTTGGTGTTTGTGATATTATCCCCTTAATAGCAACAAAAATGGGATATTTTGGGGTGGATTAAAATAAAAGATGTAATTTTGCATTTTAAATAAACATAACATTATGAGCACCATAAAGAAAATAGTACTCACTGGCGGTCCATGTGCCGGCAAAACTACTGCTCTTGTAAAAGTGATAGAGCATTTCTCAAGCCTTGGATACAAGGTTTTCACGATTCCTGAAGTTCCAACCATGTTCACTCAGGCTGGTATGGACTATCTCACTAAGAATGCCGCTTTCTTTCATGAGGGCGAGAAGGCTACTTTAGAGATACAGTTGGCTTTGGAAGATAAGTTTATGCGTATGGCAGAGACCTGCACAGAGCCTGTGGTGATAGTTTGCGACCGAGGAGCAATGGATATCTCGGCATATATGACTCCTGAAATGTGGCAGGAGATAACATCAGCTGTTGGTGTTACCACTCAGCAACTCAGAGATGAACGCTATGATGCTGTGCTTCACCTTGTGTCGGCTGCCGATGGTGCAGAGCAATTCTATACCACAAGCAATAATGCGCAACGACTGGAGAAGGCTGACGAGAAGGGATTGCAGATAGCTCGTATGCTCGATAAAAAGGTTATCGAGGCATGGACAGGGCATCCGCATCTTCGCGTTATCAATAATCACGAGGACTTTGACAAGAAGATTAATCGTGTGCTGAAGGAGATTTCTTCGGTGCTCGAATTGCCACAGCCTATCGTTGAAGAGCGCAAATATATTGTTGAGCTTACAGGCAAAGTGGAGGGAAGCATAGACAGCAAAATCACTCAGACTTATCTTACTGCCGAGCCAGGATGCGAAGTTCGTTTGCGTAAGCGCGAATGGGATGGCAAGTGTGTGTATGTGCACACCAACAAACAGCGCATTTCTGAAAGTGAGCAGTTGGAGACAGAGCGTCAGATTAGTTCCAATCTCTATACCTCGCTACTTCAGCAGGCTGACCCATATAGAAGCACTATCATGAAGCTACGCAAGAGCTTTATTTGGAAGGGACAATATTTTGAGCTCGACAATTATCTTGAGCCTATGACAGGACTTATGATTCTCGAGACTAAGGGTGTGGCAGACGATGAGGATGTGAAGTTCCCACCATTCTTGAAGGTTCTGAAAGATATCACAGGCAATAAGGATTATTATAATTATAATCTCGCAATTAAAAAGAGATAACAAACATTATAGTGTTTACACATTATAGATAACACATTATAGATAACACATTATAGAGTTTACATATTAAGGAGATAAAACATTATGGTAAAACACATTATTCTCTGGACTCTTAATCCAGAACTCTCTGACGAGCAGAAAGAAGAAGTGAAGAAGGGTATCAAGGCTGGTCTTGAATCATTAAAGGGCGTGGTGTCAGGACTCATTGATGTAAAAGTGAATGTCGATGGTCGTTTGGCTTCATCAAATTGCGATGTGATGCTTGATAGCACTCTCGAAAGTGAAGAGGCGCTAAAGGCTTATGCTGTGCACCCAGCGCATGTGGAAATAGCAAATACAAAAGTGCGTCCATATACCGTTCAGCGCACTTGCTTGGATTTTGAAGTATAAAGATCTTTAGCTTAAAGATGATATACTGAAGTTTCGCATGTACGGAAGTTATAGTAGTTAAAGAAGTTATCACTCCCTTCGGTCGTTAGAAGTTATAGCCAATAGCCTTTTTGGTTGTATATTTAGCTATAAAGCATATGGCTTTAACTTCTCTAACTTCTTTAAATTCTTTAACTTCCACATTTGCGAAAGTTGAGTGATATATAGCTCACCCTTCATGATGGGGTGGGCTTTTTTTTGCTTGATGTTTTAGCAAGCAAGGCGCAAAGCCAACATTTTATGTGAGTGCAACCACTATAAAGCGAGAATGCCAACTCCCGAAGGGAATTGGCATTCTGTTGTTTGTTTGGAATAAGTTGGATATTATTTATTAAGCTTCAGCCTTCTTAGTCTTCTCGGCGTAAACCTCAGGAGCGAGGACTGAAACGGTGCTCTTGTCGCGACGACCCTTGTGGAAGTACACGATACCGTCTGTAAGAGCATAAAGGGTGTCATCCTTACCCTGTGCAACACCTTCGCCTGCATAGTGCTTGTTACCACGCTGACGAACGATGATGTTACCAGCGATGATTGACTGGCCACCCCAAATCTTAACGCCTAATCTTTGTGAAGCTGATTCACGGCCGTTCTTAGAACTACCTACACCTTTTTTATGTGCCATTCTGAAATCCTCCTTGTTTTAAGCGACTACTTGTTTGATTACAACCTCTGTGAACTGTGAGCGATGACCGTTCTTCTTGCGAGAGTCCTTACGACGCTTCATCTTGAAGACAACAACCTTGTCACCCTTTACTAATGGGTTCACAACTTCAACTACTACTTTGGCTCCTTCTACAGTAGGGGCACCAACTGTGACAGCACCCTCATTGTCTACGAGGAGAACCTTGTCAAATTCAACAGTCTTACCAGCCTCTGCATCTTTAAGGTGGTTGATGAAGAGCTTCTTGCCCTCTTCAACTTTGAACTGCTGACCGTTAATTTCTACAATTGCGTACATTAATTAAATTATAAAAACGGGTTTTTCCGCAAGGCGGACGACATTTATCGCCACTTCTCTGAGCCCCAACGGACTAAATCGGTCGCAAAGTTACTACTTTTCTATGAATTGGTATGCGTGTGTATGTAATACAAATGCATTATTTAAGAAAGTTTAACCTCACACAACCTTTATACTTAATTCTATAGTCTTTGAATTTGCCTTTATAGTCTCTGAACTTGCTTTACGCCCTTTATGGTGCGGAGTTTCTTCATCAAAGCTTCAAGGCGAGTGGTGTCTTGAAGTTGGATGACGAGATTACCTTGGAAGAGGCCATCGTTGCTATCGATGTTGATAGATCGCATCACGATTTTCTCTTCCTTGGATATTATCGAAGTGATATTGTTTACGATGCCGATATCGTCGTTGCCAATGATGCGCAGGGTGATGGCATATTGTCCGTTGCCCTTGCCGCTCCATTTAGCCTTTACGATGCGATAGCCAAAGCGTCGACGAAGTTCGGGCGCATTAGGGCAGTCGCAACGGTGAATCTTGATACCTCCGCTCACGGTGACGAAGCCAAATACATCATCGCCATAGATAGGACGACAACATTTAGCCAGCGAATAGTCGATACCCATGAGGTTCTTGTCTATCACCAGCACATCGTCGCCACCCTTGGCAAGAGCTTCGCCTGGGTTTTCGTATTCAAACTCCTCAGCCGAGCGCACCTCTTTTGGTAGAGTGGTGTTGCTGTTCTGATTGCGAATCTCGAGATACTTCTCAATCACGGTATTAGGGTCGAGCTTCTCGTCGGATATCTGCTTAAAGAAGTCGCTCGTTTCCTTGAAGCCCATCTTCTTGATGAGCTGTCCCATTATGCTTTCCTCGATTTCTATCTTCTTGTTCTTGAAGCGACGCTCGAGAAGTTCTTTCGCCATCTGACCCTCTTTTTTCTGAGTGTCTTTGAGCGCAAGACGAATTTTGGCTTTAGCTCTCGAGGTCTTCACGATGTTGAGCCAATCGAGCTTAGGCTTTTGGTTTGATTGTGTGATAATCTCTACGGTATCGCCAGAGTTGAGTTGCTGGCGAAATGGCACAACCTTGCCATTAATCTTACCGCCCACACAGGTGTTGCCCACGCCTGTATGAATATGGTAAGCAAAATCGAGCACAGTAGCTCCCTTAGGAAATTTTATCAAGTCGCCCTTAGGAGTAAAGATGAATACTTCGTCTTCGTAGAGATCCATCTTAAACTGGTCCATTATCTCGAGATTGTTGCCAGCTTCGAGAGCCGAACGAATATTGGCAAGCCATTGGTCCATGTTGCTTTCGCTCTTTACGCCTTTGTAACGCCAATGTGCTGCAAGACCATGCTCAGCGATGTCGTCCATGCGCTCTGTGCGTATTTGCACTTCCACCCATTTGTTCTCTGGACCAAGCACCGTTATGTGCAGGCTCTCGTAGCCATTTGATTTTGGCACAGAAAGCCAGTCGCGCAAACGCTTAGGGTTAGGCTGATACATATCGGTGACAATAGAGAACGCTTGCCAGCATTGCATCTTTTCGAGCTTCAGAGGAGAGTCGATGATGATGCGGATGGCAAAGAGGTCGTAGATACCTTCGAAGCCACACTTCTGCTTCTTCATCTTTTGCCAGATGGAGTGTATGCTCTTGGTGCGTCCCTTCATGTGGAACTTTAGTCCCAGCTCTTTCAGTCGCTTATCTATAGGGCCAATAAACTTCTCGATATAGACATCGCGCGAACGCTTGGTGGCGTTGAGCTTCTCCTTTATCATATAGTATGCATCATGCTCCAGATATTTCAGCGAAAGGTCTTCGAGCTCGCTCTTTAGTTTGTAGAGTCCGAGCTTGTGGGCTAGGGGAGCATAGAGATAGCTTGCCTCTTCGCTCACTTCATGTTTTGCCTCTTCGTTCTTGGCATCACGAATTTGTCGCATCAAGTTTACGCGGTCGGCAATCATGATGAGAATCACTCTCATATCCTCGGCAAACGACAGCAAGAGATTACGGAAGTTCTCGCTCTCGATGACAGGATTTTTGCGGTATAGACTTTGCACCTTTACAAGTCCACGGATGATACCAGCAACGCTGCTGCCGAAATCCTGTTCGATGGCATCGAGACCTACGAGGTCGTGCTGCACACTATTATATAATATGATAGCTATAACTCCGTCGCGCTTCAGTCCTATCTCGTTGACAGCTATTTCTGCAGTCTGAAGTGCATGCAATATAGGATTTATGCCGAAAACATCTCGTTGTATTCTGTTTTCCGACATAGCTGTCATTATGTTATCGTGAAGTTTCTTCTCGTCGTCAGGCTTTATAGAATCGCCAATTTCAGCCTTAAGGTTGTTGAGAATAGCAAACGCTTCGCTTTTTTCTTCGGGTGTAAATTCGAATATTTGCTCCATATGCTAAAAAGTTTTGTGCAAAGGTAATGTTTTTAATCTAATTATTTCTTGTTTTCAGAAAAACTAACTATATTTGTTGCAGAATTACCATATTTATGTTATAAATATTATGCTAACTGAAAAAGATCTAAAACAGATTGCCGAAAGAGGCATTAGTGAAAAGCAAGTAGAAGCGCAGTTGAAGCAGATTGCCGAAGGGTTTCCATTCCTGAAGCTTGAAGCAGCTGCAAGTACAGAAAAGGGTATTCTCGTACCTTCGAACGATGAGAAGGCTCAAGATATCAAGGCTTGGGATAACTACAAGGCCGAAGGCCACAAGGTGGTGAAGTTTGTTCCTGCCTCAGGAGCCGCAAGCCGTATGTTTAAGAACATGTTTGCATTTGCCGATGCCGACTATGATGTTCCTACAACAGACTTTGAGAAGAAGTTTTTCGACCATATCCGCGACTTTGCTTTCAAGAAAGAACTTTGCAACAAATGCAAGGAAAATGAGGGTAAGGACATCAAGACATTGATGGCTGATGGTGAGTATAAGGCTATTGCTAAGAATATGCTCGAGGCTAAGGGCTTGAACTATGGTCAGTTGCCAAAGGGATTGCTGTTGTTCCACAACTACGAGGATGGTCCACGCACTCCTATGGAGGAACACTTGGTAGAGGCTGCTCTCTATGCAAGCTCTAATGGCGAGGCTAACGTTCACTTCACAGTTTCTCACGAGCATCTGCCTTTGTTTAAGGCTAAGGTTGCTGAGAAGGAAGAGAAGTATGCTGAGAAATATGGAGTAAAATACAACATCTCGTTCTCAGAGCAGAAGCCTTCTACCGATACTATTGCAGCTAATGTCGACAACACTCCATTCCGCAACGAGGATGGCTCGTTGTTGTTCCGCCCAGGTGGTCATGGTGCGTTGATAGAAAACCTCAACGAGATTGATGCCGACGTAGTATTCATCAAGAATATCGATAATGTGGTGCCAGATCGTTTGAAGGCATCTACCGTAGAGTGGAAACAGATTTTGGCAGGTGTCCTCGTAACAAAGCAGGCACAGGCTTTCGAATACTTGAAGTTGCTTGATAAGGGTGCTTACAACCACGAGAAACTTGAAGAAATGATTCGTTTCGTTCAGCGTGATCTATGTTGCCGCAAGCAGGATATCAAGGAATTGGAAGATGCAGAGCTCGTAATCTATCTTCGCAAGAAGCTCAACCGTCCTATGCGCGTTTGTGGCGTAGTAAAGAATGTGGGTGAGCCTGGTGGTGGCCCATTCCTTACATACAATCAGGATGGTACCGTAAGCCTTCAGATTTTGGAGAGCAGCCAGATAGATACCAACAACGAGGAATATATGAAGATGTTCCAAAACGGTACTCACTTCAATCCTGTAGACCTTGTTTGCGCTATCAAGAACTATAAGGGCGAGGCTTTCAATCTTCCTGACTATGTAGACAAGACCACAGGTTTCATCAGCTCTAAGAGCAAAAATGGTCGTGAGCTCAAGGCTCTTGAGTTGCCTGGATTGTGGAATGGTGCTATGAGCGATTGGAATACCATCTTCGTTGAAGTTCCTCTCGACACCTTCAACCCTGTTAAGACAGTCAACGATTTGCTAAGAGAGCAGCATCAGTAATCCATTCAGTTTTCTGTAATATTGCATAACCCATTATTGCTCTCTTTGCTTTAATGGCATTACTGAAATAAAAAGGAGACAACCTTTCTCATAGGGTCGTCTCCTTTTCTCCTGACTTCGTCACTCAAAAAATACGTATTTTATAACTGATTGATAAACAATATTTTGTATCTTTGCGTACCCTTATTTTGGGGTACGCAAAAGGTTTTTTAACTATGTTTATCAAAAAAAAGAAGAATCGCTCCGGAACAACAAGTATTGTAGTTGCGGAAAAGACAAAAGGCAGTTATAAAGAGTTGGTTACCATAGGTATTGCCAAAGATGCTAACGATATTGATAGTCTAGTAAATGATGGACGTGAATGGATTTCAAAAGAAGAATCCCGCCGTCATCCTAAACTCGATTTGTATGGTGAAGAACGTGAGGCTTGTGACCGTGAGCGAGAAGAAGTACGTCGTGTTCTGTCCAATGTCAGCAATATCCTTCTCAACGGTTGCGACTTGATATTGGACCGCACGTTTGACAGGATTGGTTTCAATCGTATTGACG